>RCMZ01000078.1_pt1 | contig 57140 bp, 52 predicted proteins | sample 2041141 | NCBI WGS metagenome assembly RCMZ01 (sample SAMN09708263, study PRJNA481090) | Wastewater metagenome, whole genome shotgun sequencing project. | biome: sewage; isolation source: Davis station wastewater (DW) | place: Antarctica: Davis Station | collected 2010-03-01 | reverse complement strand
TGGTGTTGCGCGGCGGTCCGGCCAGTGCGGCGAGGTCCAGACCGGGCTCAGGCCTGGGCTGCGCCGGACGGGCGGGCGTCGTCGGCGCCTTGGTCGGCGGCGTGGGCGTCGCCGGTTGTGGGCGCGCGGGCGTCGGCGGCGTGGGCCGGGGCGGCGTGGGGGTCGGTGTCGGACGCGGCGGTGTCGGCGTTGGCCTAGGAGGCGTAGGCGTCGGACGCGGCGTAGGCGTGGGTGTCGGCGCAGGACGCGGCGGAACCGGACGCGGCGGCGTCGGGGTAGGCGGCGTGGGACGCGGAGGCGTCGGCGGCGCAGGCGTCGGCGGCGTGGGCGTCGGCGGCGTGGGCGTCGGCGGCGTGGGCGTCGGTTGCGGGGGGCTGGGTTCCGGCTCCGGCGGCGGGGCGGTCGCTCCGTCGTCAGGCGACGGTTCCGGCTGCGGATTATTGGCGGCGGCGGCCTGCACCGTCTCTTCCGAAACAATGGAGACCGGCACCGAGGCGACCAGCGGCTTCAGTTCCTGCGGCTTCGCATCCTTCAGGGTCACGAAGGCGAGCGCGACCACCCCGGCGTGCAGGGCGATGGAGCCAAGGATCGCAGGGCTGGGTCGGCGCAAGGGGATCAGGCCTCCGGCGCTGTGTCGGTGATCAGGTTCAGCTTGGTGAAGCCGTTGGCGCTGAGGCGCGCCATCACCCGCGCCACGGCCTGATAGGGCGCACGACCGTCGGCGCGCACGAAGACCGGACGCTCGGCCGCCTTGTCCGCCCCGCCCGCCTCGGTGAACAGGCGCGTGGTCAGGTCGTTGAAGTCGGCTTCGCTGTCGCCGATGAAGATGGCGCCGTTCTGGTCGATGCTGATCGACAGGGGCTCCGACTTGATCTCGACCGCACTGGCCTCGGTCTTGGGCAGCTCGACCGGAACTCCCACCGTCAGCAGGGGGGCCGAGATCATGAAGATGATCAGCAGCACCAGCATCACATCCACCAGAGGCGTGACGTTGATTTCCGTCAGCGGACCTTTGCGCCCCCTGCGTCCGCGGCGACTGCCGCCGCCGCTTGATCCACCGCCCATGGCCATGGCTCAGGCGCCCCGGTTCAGGCTGAGGTCGCTGGTCGGGGCGGGCGGCGGCGGCGGGGCCGACGGTGCGCCCAGACGGCGCGCGACAGCGGCCTGCAGATCGTCAGCAAAGGCTTCCAGACGGCCGGTGAACTTGCCCGCATCAATGGAGAACTTGTTGTAGGCGATATAGGCCGGGATGGCGGCGGCCAGACCGATGGCCGTGGCGAACAGGGCCTCGGCGATCGCCGGCGCCACGGTGGTCAGATTGGTATTGCCCGCCGCTGCGATGCGGCCAAACGCGTTCATGATGCCCCAGACCGTGCCGAACAGGCCGATGAAGGGCGAGGCGGTGGCCACCACCGACAGCACACCCAGACCGTTCTCGATCCGCTGGCCCTCGCGCGAGATCAGGCTGTTCAGCGCCCGGTCGATGCGGATCATCAACAGTTCGCCCTGATGTTCATTCAGCACCCCGCGCTGGCGGGCTTCACGCCAATCGGACAGTGCGATGACCAGCATGCGCGGCAGGGCGTGTTCAGGCTGAGGCCCGGCCTGTGCGGCTACATCCTCCAGCGAACGGCCCGACTGGACCGCCTTTTCGAAATCATCGGCCTGTTTGTTCAGGGCGGTGAAGCGGAAGGCCTTGTCGATGATGATCGTCCACGACCACAGGGAGGCCACGGCCAGGCCGATCATGACCGTCTTCACCACCCAGTCGGCGGTCAGAAACAGCTCGACGGGATTGAGCATCGAGGCGTCGACGGGCGTGGTCATTCAGGCGCTCCGGGCGGAATCGAAATCAGTCCCGCCTCTTCGACCGACTAGGCGTGACCATTGTGTGGCGCGCACGACAGCGTGACCGTCGGCGTTCCTTCCCTGACAGGCGCGAAAATGGTTACCAGCGGGTTTACTCTGGCCGCGGAAACGTCTGAAATCAGCGGCTTGTGATCGCGATCCCGTATGCCCCGCCGCTATTCCGCCGAACGGCCCTTGTTCGGATCGACGGCGACCGAGACGGGCGCGCCGACACTGATGATCACGCCCTCATGACCTTCCTTGGCGATGGAATAGGTGGCGGCGTCTTTCAGCAGCCCTTCCTCGCACTGGCGGTCGCCCGGACGGCCCAGTTCGGCGCAGCCGCGCTTGGCCGCATCGGTCCAGCCCAGCACCCGGCGCGTGGCGGCCTCGGCCCGTTTGATCGCGGCCTCGTCCTCGGCGGCGGCCTGAGCGATCAGGGCCTGACGCGCGCCTTGCTGGTATTGCAGTTCGGCCTGACCAGCCATCTTGCGCTCCCAGACCTTGTAATACGGACAGCCGACAAGACCGCCACCGACCAGCAGCACGAAGAGCAGGATCGAAACCACCACTGCGCTGGTGGACATTGTATAGTTCTGCGTAGCCATGATGGTGTCCCCTTGTCTCGTTTTTCTAACCCGCGTCCGCCGTGCTCGCCAGCCATGGCGTGACCTTCTCGATCAGGCCTTTTGACGCGCGGCGCGGGCGGCCGTCCAGATGGATGCAGACGGCGGTGACCTCGGCGCGGCACAGCACCTCGCCCGCCCGCTCCACCGACTGACGGATGATCAGGCGGACACCCTTGACCGCCTCATAGACGGTGCGGACCACCAGGGCGTCGTCGATGCGGGCGGGCTTGATGAAGCGCAGGTTCATATCCGCGACGACGAAGGCCAACGGCGATTCATCCTCCAGCAGATCGGTGTGCCCGACGCCGATGGCCCGCAGAAAGTCCGACCGCCCCCGCTCGAAATAGCGGACATAGTTGGCGTGATAGACCAGTCCGGTGAAGTCCGTGTCCTCGTAATAGACGCGCACGGGCAGCAGGTGGTCATGGCCGTCGAACCGGCCTGCGGTGGGAAGATCGTCGCTCATGACCGCCAGTCTATCGCTTCGGCGGGGCGGTCAGGAAGCCTGGACAATAGCGTTGTCGCATCTGCCGGAACTCGGTCGGCATGGGATCGTCGCTGAACAGGATGCGGTTGGGCGTGGAGACGAAGGCCACCGCCTCGCCCTTGCGGGTTCGCCCGACATAGCCGCACATGCCGCGACGCTGGCCCGGCTCAGCATAGCGCAGCACCGCGCCCTGCCCGATCTGGGTCGCGATCTGGCGCGCCACGCGGTCGCCCGGCGCCTCCAGCGGATCAATTCGGTTGCTGTGCGTCGTCAGCCAGACCGCCCCCGCCCCCAGCGCCAGAACCGCCGCCGCCAGTCCGACCAGCCAGATATCGCGCGCCTTGCGTTTCATGAGCGGCACAGAACGATGCGTCCGGCCTTTTGGCAAGCGTCAGTCGAACAGGTCGCCGGGGACGGGTGGGGCGGTCGGATTCTTGGGCGGTTCGGACAGGCCCAGATGGGCATAGGCCCGCGCGCAGGCCATGCGTCCGCGCGGGGTGCGCATGATGAAGCCCTGCTGCAGCAGATAGGGTTCGATCACATCCTCGACCGCATCGCGCGCCTCGGCGATGGCCGCCGCCAGCGTGTCCATGCCGACCGGCCCGCCGCCATAGTTCTCGATCAGGGCCTTCAGGAAGCGGCGGTCCAGACTGTCCAGCCCGGCCTCGTCCACCTCCAGCCGCGCCAGCGCCCGTGCGGCGACCAGCTTGTTGATGACCTCGGCCCCTTCGGCGGAGGCGAAGTCACGCACGCGTCGCAGCAGGCGTCCGGCGATCCGGGGCGTGCCGCGAGCGCGTGAGGCGATCTCGAAGGCGCCGCCCTCGTCAATGGCCGCGCCCATCTTGCGCGCCGTGCCGCGCACCACCGCCGTCAACTCCTCGGGCGTATAGAACTCCAGCCGCAACGGAATGCCGAATCGATCACGCAGCGGTGTCGCCAGCAGTCCCGCCCGCGTGGTGGCCCCGACCAGCGTAAAGGGCGCCAGATCGATCCGCACCGACCGCGCCGACGGCCCCTCGCCGATGATCAGGTCCAGCACATGATCCTCCATCGCCGGATAGAGGATTTCTTCGACCTGAGGGCTGAGGCGATGGATCTCGTCGATGAACAGGACGTCGCGCGGTTCGAGGTTGGTCAGGATGGCGGCGAGGTCGCCCGCCTTGGCCAGGATCGGGCCGGACGTAGTGCGGAACCCAACGCCCAGTTCACGCGACACGATCTGCGCCAGCGTCGTCTTGCCCAGCCCCGGAGGTCCGAACAGCAGGACGTGATCCAGCGCCTCGGCGCGACCACGGGCGGCGTCAATAAAGACCTTCAGATTGCCCTTGGCCTGCGACTGACCGACGAACTCGGACAGGGTCTGGGGCCGCAGGGCGCGGTCGAAGGCGTCACCCTGTGCGGCGTCGGGGGAGATGATGCGGTCGCTCAACGCCCCAACTCCTGCAGGGCCGCGCGGATGACCGCAGGCAGTTCGGCCTCGTCGCCCAGGCGGATCAGGGCCTGATCAACGGCGCGGCGGGCATTGACCTCGGCGACGCCCAGACCCAGCAGGGCGGACACAGCCTCGCCGGTCAGGCTGGGCGCGGGCGCAGCGATCTCGACATGAACGCCAGGCGCGTTCGGCGCAAAGGTCACATCGCCCAGCGGCTTGCCCTTCAGCTCGGTGACGATGCGCAGGGCCAGTTTCGGGCCGACGCCATTGGCGCGGGCGACCGCCGCCTTGTCCTCACGCGCGACAGCCCCCGCCAGTTCGCCGGGCGGCAGCACGTCCAGCACCGCCAGAGCCGCCTTGGGCCCCACCCCCTGAATGGCCAGAAGCGTGGTGAAGGCGCGACGTTCGTCACGGGTCAGAAAGCCGTACAGACGCGGGCCTGCGTCCTCGCTCCACTGCGAATGGACATGGACCGTCGCCTCGTCACCCGGCGCCGGCAGACGGCCCAGCGTCCGCGCCCCGCACGACACGACATACCCCACGCCCGCGCAGTCGATCAGGCAGTCCGCCTCGCCGACCTCGGCCAGAACACCTCTCAGGCGGCCGATCATGCCGCGCCCCGATGCAGGGTTTCCAACAAGGCCCGTTTCCTCAGTTGCGCATGGGTGATGGCGACGGCCAGAGCATCGGCGGCGTCCGCCTTGACGTCGCCCGCGGTCGGCAACAGGCGTTTGACCATGAAGGCGATCTGGCTCTTGTCCGCATGACCTGCGCCGACCACGGCCTTCTTGACCAGATTGGGCGAATATTCCGCGACCAGCAGACCGCATTTGGCGGGCGCCAGCATGACGGCGGCGCGGGCGTGGCCCAGTTTCAGGGTCGAGGACGGGTTCACATTGACGAACACCTCCTCCACCGCCGCCTCTTCGCAGCCGTGATCGGTGCAGATCGCCCCCACATGATCCAGCAGATGCAGCAGCCGCTCGCTGAACGGGGCCTTTTCGGGCGGGGTCACCACCCCGTGCGCCACCCAGCGCAGGCGTGCGCCGTCAGAGACGATCACCCCCCAGCCGGTGCGTCGCAGACCCGGGTCCAGCCCGATGATTCTGACAGGTTCGTTCGCCATCCGTTCCCCTATTGCCGCAAAGAGGGTTAGCAAACAATCACCAGCGGCCCGACAATCCCTATTGCATATGCAAAGTGACGGCGTATTGCATATGCAATGAATGATGACGGACCCTGCATCTGTGGTCGCCTGCGCCGCGCCTCGCGCACCCTAAGCCGCCTGTATGACGCCGCCCTGGCGCCGGTCGGCCTGACGGTGACCCAGTTCTCGATCCTGCGAAATCTGGCCCAACTGGACTTGCCGACGCTGAACCAGATCGCCGACCGCACCGCCCACGAAAAAAGCGCCATGTGGCGCACGCTACAACCCATGATCCGCCAGGGCTGGGTCGCGGTCGAGCCGGGGCGCGCGCAACGCTTCACCCTGACCGGCGCCGGTCGCGAACGCCTTGATCTGGCGCACCCGATCTGGATCGAGACGCAAAGCCGGGTCAGCCACACCCTGGGCGAACGCGAAGACGCCCTGATCGACCTTCTGCACGAAATCGAGACCCATGCCTGACACAACCCCCGCCCAGATCTCGCGCCGCGCCTGGATCATGATCCTGACCGGGGCGGCCCTGGTCACCCTGTCGATGGGGGTGCGCCAGTCGTTCGGCCTGTTCCTGACGCCGATGGGCATGGAGCTGGAGATCAACCGCCAGACCTTCGGCCTGATCATCGCCGCGCAGAACCTGTTGTTCGGCCTGATCCAGCCCTTCATCGGCGCCATGGCCGACAGGCATGGCGCAGGCCGGATCGCCGTGGTGGGCGCCCTGGTCTATGCGGGCGGCCTGATCGTGTCGGGGCTGGCGGCCAGTTCACTGGGCCTGATGATCGGGTTCGGGGCCATGGTCGGCCTGGCCATGTCGGGCGTGACCTTCGTGGTGGTGCTGGGCGCCGTGGGCAAGATCGTGCCGCCCGAAAAGCGCACCCTGGCCTTCGGCATCGTCACGGCGGGCGGGTCGTTCGGCCAGTTTCTGGTCGTGCCTGCGGCCCAGGCCCTGCTGGACGCCTATGACTGGCGCATCACCCTGTTCATTCTGGCGGCCGTCATCGCCCTGATGATCCCGGCCGCCCTCGGCGTGACGGGCAAGCCGCCCGCACAGACCGGGGTTCAAGGGCCGCCGTTGAAGGCCGCTCTGGCCGAGGCCTTCGCCCACCCCAGCTTCTGGCTGCTGAACTTCGGCTTCTTCGTCTGCGGCTTCCACATCGCCTTTGTCGGCACCCACCTGCCCGCCTATCTGCGCGATCTGGGTCTGTCGCCTTCGGTCGGCGCAAACTGTCTGGCCCTGATCGGCCTGTTCAACATCGCCGGGTCGTGGCTGTGGGGGGCGTGGGGATCAAAGGGGTCCAAGAAGAACCTGCTGGTTCTGCTCTACAGCCTGCGCGCCGTGACCTTGGCCGTCTTCATCCTGGTCCCGTTGTCGCCCGCCAGCGCCCTGATCTTCGCCTCGACCTTCGGTTTCCTGTGGCTGGGAACCGTGCCGCTGACCAATGGTCTGGTGGCCCAGATCTACGGCCTTCGAAACCTGTCGGCCCTGGCGGGGATCGTCTTCATGAGCCACCAGATCGGCGCCTTCTTCGGCGCATGGCTGGCCGGCGTGGCCTTTGACGCCACGGGTTCATACCTCTTGATGTGGCTGGTCTCCATCGGTCTGGCCCTGACGGCGGCGGCGGCCAACGCCCCCATCAAGGAGGCGCCGCTGATCCGTGCGCCGCAACCCCCCGCCCCGGCCGCAGAATGAAGTCACGCGGGTTCAAGATCGGTTTCGGACTGCTGGCCCTGCTGGCGATCGGCGGGGCTGTCTGGCTGTGGGGCCGGGTCGGTGTCGCCGTCTGGCTGGACGCCGCCATCGCCTTCTGCGCCTGACTTTTGCGCCTCAGTGCTGCATCCGCCTGAGGCGTTTCGACGTCGTGTCGTTATTCGGCGCGACAGGTGTGGAGGGGGCGATCTGTTCGGGCGGCGCCGGGACGTAAAGCGGCGGCTCGGGCGGCGGCTCGGCCTGCGGCTTGGGCGGCGGCGATGCGTCCATAGAGACTGGAGCCGAGGTTTCGACGCTTTCGACCACCACCGGCTGCGGCGATGCAGGCTCGCCCCTGTCCCGCTTTAACAAGGATGAGACCCCCATCGTCACCACGGCCGCCGCGCACAGCAGCAGAGCAATCGCCCCGCCCCAGGCCGCAAACTTGACCCACACCCAGCGGGAGCCATCGATGGGCGGGCTGGCGGATCCGGGCAGGTCGAGGCGTGGGTCGTGTTCCGGCATCAGGGACGTCCGTCAGCCGTGTTTCTCGACATAGGCTTCGGGGTCCTTGTTCACCGGTTTGACGCCGGTGATGTGGGCCGCCTCGAAGGCGGCGAACTTGACCGCCAGATCATGGCGCGTGGCCACGCTGGCGTTCAGACGAAAGTCGGTCAGGCCCTGACGCTCCTCCTCGCCCATATGTTTGGAGTTGACCACATTGGCGTCGCCTACGGCGGCGAACCAGGCCTTTGTTCCGACCTTGTGCTTGGCGACCGCCTTGACCGCATCGCGCAGCTTGTTGTGATCTTCAATGGCGTCCTCGGTCTCGCCCTCGACCGTGCCATCCTCGGCGTCATTGGCGCCATCGCCCTTCTTCATCAGATCGGGATAGAAGAACCGCTCCTCGGCCTCGGCATGGACATCCAGAAAGGCCGACAACCGCCCCCACACCGCACTCAGCGCCTCGGTGTCCTTGGGGTCGATCTGTTCGATGATCGAGAACAGACGGCGCTGTTCAGCATGGTCGTCGAGGATCAGTTGAGTGATGTCCATGAGGGCGCTCCGGCAGGCTTGAACGAAACTAATCGTCTCCCGCTCGCCGGGTTCCCCGCTAACGACTCGCAAGCTTCACTCTAAAGGCCGCCAAGGCCAGGAACGCGCGGACGACGATCCAAATCGCCGCGCGTTTCAAACCGACCTCAGCCCGCGAATTTGGCTGCGTCTTCGTCCGAGATGTCTTCGTTGGAATAGACGTTCTGCACGTCGTCTTCGGCGTCCAGGGCGTCCAGCAGTTTGAACAAGGTGCCGACGGCCTCGCCCGTGACCGGCACATCGGACTGCGGCTTCCAGACGATGGCGGTAGATTTGGGATCGCCCAGCACCTTGGACATGGCGTCGGCGACTTCGTTCAGGTCTTCGAAGGCGGTCCAGATGGTGTGGCCCGGCGCGTCCTCATAGATGTCCGGCTTGACCAGATCGCTTTCGACGTCCGAGGCGCCGGCTTCGATGGCGGCCTCCATGACTTCGTCTTCGGTGCCCGCCTCGGCCTTGTAGATGATCTGGCCGACCTTATCCCACATGAAGGCGACCGAGTTCATTTCGCTCAGGGCGCCGCCGTTCTTCTTGAAGGCCGCGCCGATGTTGGACGCCGCGCGGTTACGGTTGTCGGTCAGGGCCTCGACGATGATGCCCACGCCGCCAGGGCCGCGGCCCTCGTAGCGGACCTCTTCCATATTATCGACGTCGCCGCCCGCCGCCTTGTTGATGGCGCGCTGGATCACGTCCTTGGGCAGGCTTTCGGCCTTGGCGTTGTTGACCGCCAGACGCAGGCGCGGATTGGCCGCCGGGTCAGGCAGGCCTGACTTCGCCGCAACCGTGATGTCGCGCGACAGTTTGGAGAACAGCTTGGAACGCTGCGCATCGGCGCGTCCCTTGCGGTGCATGATGTTCTTGAATTTCGAGTGGCCGGCCATGGGATCGTCTTCGAGAGTGCTGGAACCTGTCGCGCGTCTAGCGGATGCAGGCCATCGTGTCACGACGCCCTGAAAAGGTGGAACCTCGGCCGTTTGCGGGTATTGATCCCCAGCAAGCTAGACGGAGTGCAGCCATGAACGCCGACGACACCATCTATGAAGCCCAGGGCTACACCGACGACGACCTGTTCGACGCCGATATTGTCGAATGGTACGAAGCCCGTCCGATCACCATCCCCACGGCCGTCGCCACCGGCGCCGTAGTCACCGCCTTCGCCCTCGGCGCCCTGACCGCCACAGCCCTGTTCCTGCTCAACCGCCTGGACGACTGAACCCCATCAAGGGCGGCCTCCCCCATGCTGACGGGATGGCCGCCCCAGACCCTCACCCCGCCCGCAGATTATCCACCACGGCTCGCAGCTTGGTCGGCAGCGGCTTGGGACGGCGGGTTTCGGCGTCGACATAGACATGGACGAAATGGCCGATGGCGGCAGGCGCGTCGACGCTGCGCTTGAACACGGCGAATCCATAGCTGACGCTGGAGGTGCCGATGCGGTCCACCTTGATGCCGACCTCGATCACATCGGGGAACTTCAGCGACGAGGTGTAACGGCAGCCTGAATCCACCACCAGACCGATGGACTCATCCAGCGCATTGGCGATCATCAGGTGGGCGTTCACCGCCGAGTCCACAAACTCATAGAATTTGGCGTTGTTGATATGACCGTACTGGTCGTTGTCCGCCCAGCGGGTCGAGACCATGTGGAAGGCCCGGTAGGTGGCCCGGTCCGCGAGTGCGCCTTCGTCACGCTTCGCCATAGTTTCATCTCTCCCCAAGCCCGGCGTTCACTCGCCGTCTGAATGTTGGACGCTCTAGCTTGGACGACGTGGCGTCAAGCGCCTATCGGTGGTGTGTCGATGACGAAGGCTTGAGCATGGCTTTACAAACCCGCGCCGCAGTTCTGTCCAATACGGGATCGGTACATCCCTACGCGGACAGCCGCCCCCTCAGCATCGAAACCGTCACCCTGGCCCCGCCCGGCCCCGGCGAGGTGCTGGTGGCGATCAAGGCGGCGGGCCTGTGCCACTCCGACCTGTCCGTCATCAACGGCGACCGTCCCCGCCCCCTGCCGATGGCGCTGGGTCATGAGGCGGCAGGGGTGGTCGAGGCTCTGGGAAAAGGGGTCACGGACCTCGCTGTCGGCGACCACGTCGTCATGGTCTTCATGCCGTCCTGCGGCCATTGCGACCCATGCGCGGGCGGACGCCCTGCCCTGTGCGAACCGGGCGCCGCCGCCAACGGCAAGGGCGAGCTTCTGGCGGGCGGACGCCGCATCTTCCGCGAGGGAGAAGCCGTCAACCACCACCTCGGCTGCTCCGCCTTCGCCGAGCGGGCGGTGGTGTCACGACGGTCACTGGTGAAGATCGACCCGGAACTATTGTTCGAAGAAGCGGCCCTGTTCGGCTGCGCGGTCCTGACCGGCGTCGGCGCGGTCGTGAACACGGCGGGGGTTCGCGCGGGCCAGAGCGTCGTGGTCATCGGCCTGGGCGGCGTTGGACTGGCCAGTGTGCTGGGCGCGCTGGCCAGCGGCGCCAGCCCCGTCATCGCCGTTGATCTGTCCGAAGACAAGCTGGCGCTGGCCCGCAGCCTGGGCCCGGTTGTGACCGTCAACGGCGCAGACGCCGACGCCGTGGATCAGGTTCGCGCCCTGACGAACGGCGGCGCCGACTTCGTCTTCGAAATGGCCGGATCGGTTCGCGCGCTTGAGAACGCCTGGAAGATGACCCGGCGCGGCGGAACCACAGTCACCGCAGGCCTGCCGCCGCCCGACGCGGCGCTCGCCGTCAATGTCGTCTCTCTGGTGGGCGAAGAGCGGACGCTGAAAGGCTCATATATCGGAACCTGCGTTCCCAGCCGCGACATCCCCCGCTACGTCGCCCTGTACCGTCAGGGCCGCCTGCCCGTGGACCGCCTGATGAGCGGCGTCATCGCGCTGGACGACATCAACACCGGCTTCGACCGCCTTCACGCCGGCGAGGTGGTGCGGCTGGTGGTCCGGCCCTGACCGCTCAGTTCAGATGCCGATAACCCCGCCGTCATTCCGGGACTGAGCATAGCGAGGGGCCCGAAAACCCAGGACCAGCGCCGCCCCGCCAACCGCTTCATGCGCCGAACACGTTTCCTGGCTTCCGGGTTCGTCCTTCGGCCGCCCCGGAACGACGATCCGGGCGTCAGTGTGGATTGTCAGATGCGCTGGCTGCGGCCCTAACCCGCCATCAAGGCCTCAACATCCGCCCGCTCTGGCGCCGACGGCTGGGCGCCCGCCCGTGTCGCGGCGAAGGCCCCGGCCGCACAGGCGAAGCGCAGGGCGTCAGCGGGTTCCTGCCCTTCCAGCAAGGCCACTGTGATCGCCGCGACGAAGGCGTCGCCCGCGCCGGTCGCATCGACGGCCTCGATCGACGGCGGGGTCGCCCAGGCCATTTCGACGCCGCGCTGATACATGGCCGCACCCTTGGCGCCCTTGGTGACCACCACGCGCCCTCCGCCCCGGTGCAGGCCGTCGCCGTAAAAGGCGGCCTCGGTCTCATTGACCACGATCAGATCGGCCCTACGCAGCAGCAACTCGGACACCGGCGCAGCGGGCGCCAGATTGGCGCAGACAAAGCCAGTCGCCCGGCCCACCGCCGCCTCCACCGTCGCGATCGGCAGCTCCAGCTGCACGATCAGCGCGCCTTCGATCCGTTGGGGCAGTTGTTCCGGCGTGACCATGTGGTTAGCGCCCGCCGCAACGACGATCTGGTTCTCGCCGATCGGATCGACGGCGATCAGGGCCACGCCCGTCGGGGCCGCCACATCGACCTCCACCCCTGCCAGATCGACGCCCAGATCCTGCATCAGGGCCAGCGCCTCTCCCGCCATCGCATCGTCGCCGACCCGGCCGATCAGACAGACCTCGGCGCCCAGCCGCTCGGCCGCCAGCGCCTGATTGGCGCCCTTGCCGCCCGGATGACGCGCCAGCGCCGCCCCCGTCACCGTCTCTCCGGGGGCAGGCAGGCTGGGGGCTGTGGCAACCAGGTCCAGATTGATCGAACCGACGACGGTGATCCTCATGCCGAGGCCCTCAAGGTTTCGGCCAGCAGATCGAACACCCCCTGCCCGTCCGCCGCAACCGCCCAGTGGTGGCGCGCGGCCGCCGGATCGACCCGAAACTCCACCGCCGTATGACCGCGCGTCAGCTCCGACCCGGTCTCGACCTCGATCCGGCAGGGCTGCGTCTGGAACAGCTCCGGCTGCATCAGCCAGGCGATGGTGCAGGGATCATGCAAAGGCGGGGCGTCGCCGCCGACCACCTCGCGCTCGACCCGCTGAGAGAAGCGCAGCATCGAGGCCGTCGCCCGCGCGGCGTCGCTGTCTATGGCTTCGATGGCGGCGATCCGGTCCTCGGTCGCGCGCACCTGATGGGTCGCGTCCAGGCCAAGGGTGACCACCTGACAGCCCGATCCGAACACCACCGCCGCCGCATCGGGATCAGCCCAGATGTTGAACTCGGCCGAGGCGGTGATGTTGCCGCCTTCCGCGCGCGCGCCGCCCATGACCACGACCGGCCCCAGCCATTCGGCCAGCCGCCGCTCGCGTCGCATGGCCAGGGCCAGATTGGTCATCGGCCCGATGACGGCGACGGCGACGGAACCCTTGGGCCGGCTCATGACCAGATCGACCAGGGCGTTGGCCGCCGGACCGTCGCCGATGATGCCCTGAGGCGAAAACGGCTCCAGATCGCCCAGCCCCTCAGCCCCGTGAAACTCCCCCGCCCCCGCAGGCGGCCGTTTCAGCGGGCGTTCAGCCCCGCCAAAGACCGGCACGTCTTCGCGCCCGGCGATCTGACGGATGATCCGCGCGTTGCGCTGGGTCAGATGGGCGGGGACATTGCCGCCGACCGTGGTGACGGCCAGCAGCTCCAGCTCAGGCGCGGCAAAGGCGAGGAACAGGGCCACGGCGTCATCTACGCCGGGGTCGCAATCGATTATAAGAGATTGAATAGACACAGACGCATGACTAGGCGCCGCACTCGCGCGCCGCAACCCCGAACGTCGTTACTCGACAGTCTATTGTCGGTTAAGCTTTTTGCTTGCCGAGGTCAGAACGCCAGCCGCATCTCGTATCGGTCCAGGCCCGGCGCAAAACCGTCCGGCGTCACCGCTTGGGTGACAAAGCCGAACCGCTGGTAGAAACCCTCGGTGTGCTGGCTGGTGTCCAGCCGCATGGCGGTCACCCCAGGGGCCGCACGCGCCGCAGCGATCCGCGCCTCGGTCAACCGCCTGCCCAACCCGACGCCGTGCAACGCCTGATCGACCATGCCCCAGCACAGGGCGGCAGGCGTCCCGTCGGCTTCAACCGCATGACCACCGCAGGCCACGACGCGCCCATCCCGCTCAATGACCTGATAAGGCATGTCCCGCCGCCCCAGGAAATCGGCGAAATCCGCCCGCTCCGTCTCGTCGAAGAAGGTCGGCGTATTGCTGTCGAACAGGGCCAGGCAGGCGTCCCGGTCGCGCGGCTCATAGGGTCTGACGATGTCCATGTGCGTCCATATCACCGGGGCCGCTTGACGTCGCGGCGCCGTAGCGTCACCCTGATCCTCGTTCTCCGGGGGGTCGCAATCGAGCGGCTGAGATAGAGGTTTCTCCTCTGACCCGTCGAACCTGATCCGGGTCATGCCGGCGAAGGGATGAGTACGCTTTTGGTCCAGGTTACAGGACCCTCGCGCCCGACGTCGGCGGACCTCAAACCGCTTGAGGCCGCCATGAACATCCAAGTCACCCCGCCCGCCCTGCCCGAAGAGCCGAATGTCGAGTTGGCTCTGAAAGACGCGCGCGAGGAGGTCATGCGCGAGACCGGCGCCATCCCCACTGGCGAACGGGCCGGCAGCCGCAAGGTCTATGTCGCCGGCGAACTCTATCCCGACATCCGCGTCCCCTTCCGCGAGGTCGCCGTCCACCCCTCGGCCAACGAGCCGCCGGTGACGATCTACGATTCATCCGGCCCCTACACCGACCCCACCGTCACCATCGACATCAAGCGCGGCCTGCCCCGCGTGAAGTCGTCATGGCAACTGGATCGCGGCGACATCGCCCCGGTGTCGAACCCGCGCGAGGTCAAGCCCGAGGACAACGGCCACGCCAGCGGCAAACATCTCGCCCCCCGCTTCGACGTCTCGAACCACCGCGTCTTCAAGGGCGTCGAGGGCCGCCCCGTCACCCAATACGAATATGCCCAGGCCGGGATCATCACGCCCGAGATGGAATATGTCGCCATCCGCGAGAACCTGCGCCGCGAGCAGAACGCCCCCTGCATCCGCGACGGCGAGGACTTCGGCGCCTCCATCCCCGACTTCGTGACGCCCGAGTTCGTCCGGCAGGAGATCGCGCGCGGCCGCGCCATCATCCCGCACAACATCAACCACCCCGAGGTCGAGCCGATGATCATCGGCCGCAACTTCCTGGTGAAGATCAACGCCAACATCGGCAACTCGGCGGTGCTGTCCAGCGTGGATGACGAGGTGGACAAGCTGGTCTGGGCCACCCGCTGGGGCGCCGACAACGTCATGGACCTGTCGACGGGCCGCAACATCCACAACATCCGCGACTGGATCATCCGCAACTCCAGCGTCCCCATCGGCACCGTGCCCATCTATCAGGCGCTGGAGAAGGTGAACGGCATCGCCGAGGACCTGACGTGGGAGGTGTTCCGCGACACCCTGATCGAACAGGCCGAACAGGGCGTGGACTATTTCACCATCCACGCGGGCGTGCGCCTGCCCTTCGTGCCGATGACGGCCAAGCGGGTGACGGGCATCGTCTCACGCGGCGGCTCGATCATGGCCAAATGGTGCCTGGCCCACCACAAGGAGAGCTTCCTCTACGAGCATTTCGAGGACATCTGCGATATCATGCGGGCCTATGATGTGTCGTTCAGCCTGGGCGACGGCCTGCGCCCCGGCTCCATCGCCGACGCCAATGACGAGGCCCAGTTCGCCGAGTTGCGGACCCTTGGCGAACTGACCAAGATCGCCTGGGCCAAGGGCTGTCAGGTCATGATCGAAGGCCCCGGCCACGTGCCGATGCACAAGATCAAGGCCAATATGGATGAGCAGCTGAAACACTGCCACGAGGCCCCCTTCTATACGCTTGGCCCGCTGACCACCGACATCGCGCCGGGCTATGACCACATCACGTCCGCGATCGGCGCGGCCATGATCGGCTGGTTCGGCACGGCCATGCTCTGCTACGTCACGCCCAAGGAGCATCTGGGCCTGCCCGACCGTCAGGACGTCAAGGACGGCGTCATCACCTACAAGATCGCCGCCCACGCCGCCGACCTGGCCAAGGGCCACCCCGCCGCCCGCATCCACGACGACGCCCTGTCACGCGCCCGGTTCGAGTTCCGCTGGGAGGATCAGTTCAACCTGGGCCTGGACCCCGAAACCGCCCGCAAATACCACGACGCCACCCTGCCCAAGGAGGCCCACAAGACCGCCCACTTCTGCTCCATGTGCGGCCCGAAATTCTGCAGCATGAAGATCAGCCAGGACATCCGCCGCGATGCGATGGCGCAGAATGATGCGGGGGCCTCGCTGACGGACGCCGAAGCCGGCATGGCCGAAATGAGCGCGAAGTTCCGAGCCGGCGGCGGGGTGGTGGAGGTAAAAGTGTGACAACGCCCGCGTCGCGTGGAACAGTGGTCCATGACTGAACTAGGGGGCGTTTGCCGTGACGGCCATTACTGACTTGAAATCCCCGCTCAGGGGCATCGTTTTCCTGTCGCATGCGAGCCCCGACAAGGAGGCCGTTGAGAAAGTTCTCGCCGCGCTCGAACCCCTCACCAACGTTTTCTACGACGTCCATACTATCGCCGCCGGTCAAAGTACCGTCGAAGCGATGAAACAAGGCATAGAACAAGCCGCTGTCTTCGTTCTTTTCCACTCTCCCGAGAGCGAAACCGTTTGGGTTCAGTACGAACAGGACCTTGCTGAGGTCGCCAAGATAAAGCACCGCGATCTACAGATATTAGTCTGCCCAATAGACGGATCTACACACCAGACATTACCTGTATGGATGCGGTCATTCATGACGGCAACTGCAGATTATCGACCGCTCGACATCGCGCGCACCGTTCATTATTTGCATGATAAGTCTGTCCGCCTCCAAGATCGTTCGACAGCCGACGACCCGGTTGGCCGAGAAGAAATTCAGCGGAAAATCACGCTTGACCTGATGACTAGGCCCGCAAAGACGGGAAAGCCTCTCAACGTAATCATATTAACGGGCGTTCAGGGCATTGGCCGAAGCACGTTGGCCAAAAGTCTAGCGGCCAGCGCGTTTCCTGGGACTCGTCCGGCCGGCCCGGTTTTTGATCTGTCGGCGGCTGCAGACGCGGTCGATTGGCACCTGAGGTTTATTGAGGAAGCCAAAGACGGCAAATTGACCCCGAGTGAGGCCGCCGAACAGATTCAGGCATTCGGAAAACTAAGTCCGCCCCAGCAAGCATTGTCACTGGCGACATCGCTCGCCCACTGGGCTGACATGAACCAAGTCGTCACGATCAAGACCCGGCGGGGACTGCGAGATCGGGGAAAAGCGGCGTCACCTTGGCTAGACTCTCTGTTTCAACTGCTTGCACAGCGGCCAGCCTCCAGACTTATTCTCGTGTCTGATCGGCGCCTCGCAGACACAGCGCTTATACCTCATGGGAATGTTGAGCAGTATCCGTTGGAGGAGTTATCTGACGACGACGTCCAGTTCCTCTTAACGAAGCGCCTTGAGCCTAGGTTCATTCGCCCTGAACTCTTACCTGGCATCGCCAGTCATATTCATGGTCACCCGGCCACGGCCCAGCATGTAGTAAAGCTGGTAAATAGCGGCAAGAGTCTCGATACTCTGGTCCTGCTACCTGACCCCATATTAGAGTTCCAAGATACTTTGATGAGGGGAATGTTCGCTGCGGAAAACGAAGCACTCACTTCGCTCCAACGCCGCATCCTCGCCCTACTTTGTCACTTCCCGCGCCTTCCCGCCAGCATTTTGACGCGAGCCTTTCCCGAAGTTGAAAAAACAGAACTGGTAAAGGCACTATGGGAGCTAAGCGACTATTCTCTATTAAACCAAGGTGATTTTGGACTTTACCGTGTTCCTTCGGTCGTTGGTTCCGCCTATAGGCGCTACACAAGCTCAGACGATGCTGAGATCTTCGCCCGAGTTTCATCGATATTGCAATCCGATTTCGAGCAAGAAGAACTAAGTGTTGAACTCATCGAGTCTCTTCTTGTTGGATCATTCAGTACGAAGGCTGGCATACCGCACGAACTGAGAGAAATTCTTACCCCTGCTAATATTCTGCCATTCGTCGAGGAAGAGTACTATCGCGGCAGAAGAGTCAGTGGAGAGATAGGACGCGACCACTTCAAGACCGCAGCTTCGACGGCGAGACTGGCCCTCATGATGCCAGGCTCCGATGACACTCTTGAGGAGATACTGTTCTACGGGTCAGACGCGCTAGTTCGAATGGGGCAATTGCCGGAAGAATTTCTGACGGAGATGAAGAAACGAGGATTCTCGACGGCCGACTATATCGAAGGGAGCTACCTATTCCATAACGGCCGCGACTATGACAAGGCTGCGGCAAAGGTACGGGCCTCGCTCAACTCTAAGAATTTTCGCCTGCGAAAGGCCCGGCTTCTCGCGAGAATCTATCTACGCTGGGGGAAATTTACCGACGCTCTGGACGTATTAAACGCCCTTCCCGAGTCGCGAATTCTTAGCGATGTCGGCTTGGCGGTTATGAAGATGAAAGCCCTGAAAGGCGCCCGCCTTCACCCGGATGCGAAGGAGTTGGAAGCGAAAATTCGTGACCGAGAGGACACGTTTGGGGACCTCGCAATCTACAGGGCGAGTTCGGCTCTCAGAGAAAACCGCCTGCCGGATGCCGAACGACACCTCCGACAGGCGGAAGCCGCGTCACAATCCAACAAACTTACAACCCTCCTAATTGGAAGTGCGATTGAAGTCGAACGCGGCGATACTAGTCGGCTATCAGAAGCGTGCTCTCTCGCTCGCGCCTCAAACCGCGACAGTGATGCATGGCAACTCCAAGCGCGAGCCGCAGTTGCTTCCCACGACTGGAAGTTCGCCAAGGCATGCATCGGCCATATAGATCGTAAGGACTACTTCGATTACACGATAGAACTCCGGTCGCTAGATCAAGAAATTGCTGATCCGATAACTCTTACTGATCCAGTAAGTCTTCAGGCGGCGAAGAGCCGGCGTGAGGACGTACTTCGTGGTATCGCTTCTTCAACCGACCGGTTTGGTTCTTGAGCAACATCCCCTCCACCACCGCGCCGGGTGTGCCAGCCCGCGGGACCCAACGGCGCGCGCAAGCGCGACCCGAAACGCGGCGCGTAGTAGGACCTCCGCGGACATTCGCGGCCGACACCCCGCCTGAACAGGTCTCCTTCGGCGCAACTGGGTCCTCCGGTTCCGCTGCGCGGCCCGGAGGATGACGAAAGGAAGCGAACTGTTAGATTGGGGGTCGCAATGAATACAATCTTCGACCGCGAAACCACGCTGAAGGCCGGACGCGACGCCGCGCGGATCGCGCGCGAAGGCACGCGTGAGGAGAAGTTCGGCAAGTTCCTGCCGCCGCCCGGCTGGAAGGGGCATCTGGTCACCGCCGCCGACGCCGCGCCCAAGAGAAAACGCGCCTGACTTCGCATTCCTTTCCGAGATGGCCGGGAATGCGAAATGCGGCAGGACAGACAAGAATGAAGGCCCCGCTGGATCGCTCTGGCGGGGCTTTTCGTTGTGCCGGGGTGAAAGCCGTGCATGATCAGTGAAATGAAGGAAATCGGGTGAAGCGTCTGTTCGGAAATCTGCTGCTGGCGGGGCTTGCGCTGGCGGCTGTCTCCTTCTTCGCCGCGCCTGCCGTGGGCTTTTTCGCCATTCGTTCGGCGGCGGAGGCCAGCGATGTGCAGGGGCTGACGCGGCTGATCGACTTTTCCGCCGTGCGTCAGTCGCTGAGGCCGCAACTGATCGGACGGCCCGAGGCCATGGCGCCCGCGCCTTCGTTTCTGGAAGACCCCATCGGCGCCTTTCGGGCGCAACTGGACCGCAACCCCATTATCCGACCGCCGGACGTGGAGTCCTATCTGACGCCCGCGGCCCTGTCGGCCCTGATGCGCGGCGAAGGCCGCTACGCCAGCCAGTGGAAGACCACGGCGGCGACGGACCCCAAGGTCAGGAAGCCCTGGCCCAAGCCGATCTTCTGGGGCGTGAACCGGGCGCGTTTCGCCGTAGACGACAAGGGCGGGTCACGCACCGTCTTCACCTTTGAGCGGCGCGGACCCTTCGAGTGGCGGCTGGTTCAGATCGGCCTGCCGGAAGGGGCGTCGCCTTCTGCGCCAGCCCCCGCCGCGCCCGCGTCTTCGCCGCCAATGTCTGGCGAGAGAGGGTGAGATCATGAGGATTTCGCCCCGTTGCGTTCAGGAGATGTCATGAACCGAAAGATCGTCACCGGACTGCTGATCGCGGCGGTCGCGGGTTTCCTGATCGTCTGGGCCGCCTCGCCGTTCGTGGCGGCGCAGGGGCTGATCCGCGCGGCCCGCACCGGCGATGCGGCGGGGCTGGAGCGGTATGTCGACTTCCCCGCCTTCCGCAGCAGTCTGAAGGACGAACTGAACGCCCGCGCCCGTCTGGAGATCGGCGAACGGGCCAAGGGCGACGTGGGTCTGGCGGCGCTGGGCGCCCTGATCGCGCCGTCGCTGGTGTCAGGCGCTGTCGATAATTTCGTCACGCCGCAGGCCATCGCCGCCATGGTGAGGTCGGCCGAAAAGCCCGCGCCGGAACGCCCCGTCCCGCCCGCCGACACCCCCGCCGTGCCCAAGGAGCGGCTGCATCAGTCGTGGTCCTATCGCGGGCTGAACAAGTTCGCCGTGACCCTGACGCGCAAGGACAGGCCGGATGATGCGCTTGTGCTGCTGATGATCCGCCACGGCCTGTTCGGGTGGAAACTGTCGGGCGTGGACCTGACGCCGGACCCGATGGCCTAGGACGAGAATTGCACTGCACTGTCGAAAACAGTGCAATGTGCAAGAAGGTGCAATTTCAAAGACCTGAAGCCGACATTATAGGCGGGCTTCAGCTGGCGCCGGGCATTTCAGGTCGAGATGGAGCCAGGCGTCTGATGTTGCACGGCTTTGTGGGTCAAGTTGTGTGCGCAGGACGCGCCGCCGCCTGTCCCGCCGAGGCGGGGCGAGTGTCCGAGAGTTGTGAATAATGGGCGGACGAGGGCGCAGCGGGTGCAAGCCCGCCTGCCGCTCGCCCCCTCTTTCAGCCCGCCAGAGCCGCCCGGACAGCCGCCAGACCATCCTCGGCCTTTGACCCGTCCGGTGCGCCGCCCTGGGCGAAGTCGGGCTTGCCGCCTGCGCCCTGACCGCCCATGGCGATGACCGCAGCCCGCGCCAGATCGGCGGCGTTTACCTGACCCGCAAGGTCGTTGGTTACGGCGACGGTGACCGCCGCCTTGCCTTCGGTGACGCCGATCAGGGCCACAACGCCCGTGCCGACCTGTTTCCTGAAATCTTCGGCCACGCCGCGCAGGCCCTTGCCGTCCACCCCGTCCAGAACGCGCGCGATCAGCTTGGTCCCGTTGATCTCTTCCGGGGCCGAAGACGCGCCCGAGCCGCCGCCCAAAGCCAGTTGCTTCTTCAGTTCCGCAACCTGCTTCTCCAGCGTCTTGACCGAGGCGGTCAGGCTTTCGACACGGGCGGGCACATCGGCCGTCTGCACCTTGAAGCCTTGAGCCAGCGAGCGGGCCACGCCAGCCTGAGCCAGCAGATACTGACGCGCGGCCTCGCCGGTCAGGGCCTCGATCCGGCGCACGCCAGCGGCCACGCCCGTTTCCTGAACGATCTTGAACAGGGCGATGTCGCCGGTGCGGGTCACATGGGTGCCGCCGCACAGTTCGACGGAATAGGGCGCATTATCGCTGGTCAGCGAACGACCCAGCGTCAGGACGCGGACCTCATCGCCGTATTTCTCACCGAACAGGGCGATGGCGCCGGCCTCGATGGCGGCTTCCGGGGCCATCAGCTTGGTCTCGGTCGGGACGTTCTGGCGGATGACCGCGTTCACTTCCGTCTCGATGGCGGCCAGTTCAGCCTCGGTCAGCGGAGAGCCGTGGCTGAAGTCAAAGCGGGCGCGCTCGGCGTCAACCAGTTGACCCTTCTGGGCCACCGTCGCGCCCAGCACATTCTTCAGCGCCGTGTGCAGCAGGTGGGCGGCCGAGTGGTTCGAGCGGATCGTGCGGCGCTTTTCGGCGTCCACCGACTGGGCCGCGCGGGTTCCGATCTCCAGCTTGCCGCTGGTGATTTCGGCCGACAGGACGTGCAGGTCGCCCGCGTGTTTCTTCACATCGATGACTTCGGCCGAACCGCCCGGCCATTCGATCACACCGTGATCGCCGACCTGGCCGCCGCTTTCGGCATAGAAGGGGGTGGTGTCGAACAGGACTTCGACGATGTCGCCGGCCTCGGCCGTTTCGACCGGCTGGCCCGCCTTCATGATGGTCAGGACCTCGCCGGAGCCGTCGACATTATCATAGCCGGTGAAGACGGTCGGACCCATGCGGTCGCGGATCGCCAGCCATTCGTTGGTGTTGGCCGTCTGGCCCGAGCCCTTCCAGTGTTCGCGCGACCGCTGGCGCTGTTCGGCCATGGCGGCTTCGAAACCGTCCACGTTCACCGAATAGCCGCGACGGCGGGCCTCGTCCTGGGTCAGGTCCAGCGGGAAGCCATAGGTGTCGGACAGCGTAAACGCCGTCTGGCCGTCCAGCATGTCGCCGGGCTTGAAGCCCTGAACCGCCGTGTCGAACAGGGCCATGCCCCGGCCCAGGGTGGTGCGGAAGCGGACCTCTTCCTGCTTCAGCGTGTCCTCGATGAAGGGCTGGGCGCGGGCCAGTTCGGGATAGGCGTCGCCCATCTCGGCCACCAGCGTCGGCACCAGACGGTGCATCAGCGGATCTGTCGCGCCCAGCAGGTGAGCATGGCGCATGGCGCGGCGCATGATGCGACGCAGGACGTAGCCACGGCCTTCGTTCGACGGCGTCACGCCGTCGGCGATCAGGAAGGACGACGACCGCAGGTGGTCGGCGATGACCTGGTGCGAGGGCTTGCGCTCGCCCTCGGCCTTGGTCGAGGTGGCGTCTTCGGATGCGGCGATCAGGGTCTTGAACAGGTCGGTCTCATAGACCGAATGCACGCCCTGCAGCACGGTGGTGATCCGCTCCAGACCCATGCCGGTGTCGACGCTGGGCTTGGGAAGGTTGCGAACGATCTGATCGTTCTCCTTCTCGTACTGCATGAAGACGTTGTTCCAGATCTCCACAAACCGGTCGCCGTCTTCATCGGGCGAGCCGGGAGGGCCGCCTGCGATCTTGTCGCCGTGGTCCCAGAAGATTTCGGTGCAGGGTCCGCACGGGCCGCTGTCGCCCATGGCCCAGAAGTTGTCCGATCCGGCGATGCGGATGATCTTGTCGTCGCCAAAGCCGGTGATCTTCTTCCAGATCGCGGCGGCCTCATCGTCGTCGATATAGACGGTGACCAAGAGGCGCTTTGGATCAAGGTCGAAGTCCTTGGTCACCAGGTTCCACGCCTTTTCGATGGCGTGTTCCTTGAAATAGTCGCCGAAGGAGAAGTTCCCCAGCATTTCAAAGAAGGTCAGGTGCCGGGCCGTATAGCCGACATTGTCCAGGTCATTGTGCTTGCCGCCCGCGCGCACGCACTTCTGCGAGGATGTGGCGCGCGGATAGGGCGGCTTGGACGCGCCGGTGAAATAGTCCTTGAACGGCACCATGCCCGCGTTGACGAACAACAGTGTCGGGTCGTTCTGCGGCACCAGAGGAGCCGAGTGCACCTTCTCGTGACCATCGGCCTCGAAATAGTTGAGAAAGGTGGAGCGGATCTCGTTCAGGCTGGGCATGACTTATCGGGCTTCGAACACGGCTTGGCGGGAAGCTGGCCATATAAGGGGTTGCGAGGCATCAGGCCATGCGTTTGTGCGAAGGCGGAAACTGGGCCGGGCGGGGTGGCGCCGTCCGATCGGATTCCCATATGCCTGCAACACCTGCTGTTCCAGAAGGACGCCTTCCGATGACCGACGCCGCGCCCGCCCTGAAAACTCTCAAGATCGACTTCGTGTCCGACGTCGTCTGTCCCTGGTGCGCCGTGGGTCTGGGCGGGCTGGAGACGGCGCTGGAGCGTCTGGAAGGCGAGGGCATCGCCGCCGACATCACGTTTCAGCCGTTCGAGCTGAACCCCCAGATGGCGCCCGAGGGCGAGAACATCGTCGAACATATCGGCAAGAAATACGGCTCCACCCCTGAACAGTCGGCGGCCAACCGCGCCATGATCAAACAGAGGGGCGCAGACGCGGGCTTTGACATGCAGATGGGCGAGAACAGCCGCATCTGGAACACCTTCGACGCCCACCGCCTGCTGCACTGGGCGCATGAGACTGCGCCGGACAAGCAAGGGGCATTGAAGCGCGCCCTGTTCGTCGCCCACTTCACCGAGAACCGGAACATCACCGACGCCGGCGTCCTGACCCAGGCCGCAGAGACGGCGGGGCTGGACCGGGCCGAGGCGGGCGAAGTCCTGGCCTCAGGCCGCTACGCCCAGGCCGTCCGCACAGCCGAGGACCTGTGGCGCGCACGCGGCATCACCTCGGTCCCCGCCGTGGTGGTCGAAGGCAAATACCTGATCTCAGGCGGCCAACCCGCCGAAGCCTTCGAACAGGCCCTGCGCCAGATCGCAGGCGAGGCTTAAGGCCGACGGCACGAACGCACGTAAAAAAAGGGGGCGCGTCGCGCCCCCTTCTTCGCTTTCCAGTCCCCTCCCCCGCGTTGCGAGGGAGGATCAAATGACGGCTTAGCCGACGTCCGGCAGAGCGGCCTTCAGGTTTTCGGCGACCTTGTCGAGGAAGCCCTCGGTGGTCAGCCAGCCCTGTTGGTCGCCGACCAGCAGCGCCAGGTCCTTGGTCATCGAGCCGCTTTCGACGGTGTCGACGACGACCTTCTCCAGCGTGTCGGCGAACTGGTCCAGAGCTGCGTTGCCGTCCAGCTTGGCGCGGTGCTTGAAGCCGCGCGTCCAGGCGAAGATCGAGGCGATCGAGTTGGTCGAGGTGGCCTCGCCCTTCTGGTGCTGGCGATAGTGGCGGGTCACGGTGCCGTGGGCGGCTTCCGTTTCCAGCACCTTGCCATCCGGCGTCATCAGCACCGAGGTCATCAGGCCCAGCGAGCCGAAGCCTTGCGCCACCACGTCCGACTGCACGTCGCCGTCATAGTTCTTGCACGCCCAGACGAAGCCGCCCGACCACTTCATGGCCGCTGCGACCATGTCGTCGATCAGACGGTGCTCATAGGTCAGGCCGCGGGCCTTGAACTCGGCGGCGTAGTGTTCGTCGAACACTTCCTGGAACAGGTCCTTGAAGCGGCCGTCATAGGCTTTCAGGATCGTGTTCTTGGTCGACAGATAGACCGGATAGTTGCGCTGCAGGCCATAGGCGAACGAGGCGTGGGCGAACTCACGGATCGAGGCGTCCTGGTTGTACATGGCCATGGCCACGCCAGCGCCCGGCGCCTTGTAGACTTCGTGTTCGATCACTTCGCCGTCTTCACCGACGAACTTGATCGTCAGAGTGCCGGGGCCAGGCATCAGGAAGTCGGTGGCCTTGTACTGGTCGCCAAAGGCGTGACGGCCGACGACGATCGGCTGGGTCCAGCCCGGAACCAGACGCGGCACGTTGGAGCAGATGATCGGCTCGCGGAAGACGACGCCGCCCAGGATGTTGCGGATGGTGCCGTTCGGCGACTTCCACATCTTCTTCAGGCCGAACTCGGCGACGCGGGCTTCGTCAGGGGTAATGGTGGCGCATTTGACGCCGACGCCGTGCTTCTGGATCGCGTGGGCGGCGTCGATGGTCACCTGGTCGTCGGTGGCGTCGCGGTGCTCCATGCCCAGGTCGTAGTAGTCCAGCTTCAGATCCAGGAACGGGAAGACCAGCTTGTCCTTGATCATCTGCCAGATGATGCGGGTCATTTCGTCGCCGTCGATGTCGACGATGGGGTTTTCGACCTTGATCTTGGCCATGCGCGTGTCCGCCTGTGACTATGGGAGGGAATATCGTGGCGGCGGTATAGCGGGGCCGCGCGTTCACGCAAACCCCGACCCGGCGTTAACCCTGCCTGAGAAAAGCCGCCTGCCGTCAAGCTGAACCCGAACCCGTCCTTCGGATTCCGTCAAATCTTGAAACGGCGACGGACGACGGCATGACAGATGAAGAGCGCAGCCTGATGGAGCAGTGGATCCTCAGGTTCTGCGAGCCTCCGCCGGTGATTGATGCGGAACTGATGCGTCGCGTGATCGCTGAACACCAAGCGGAGCCGCAAGGGGGACCCCAGTCATGCCGGAAAAGACGTTCAGGCCCGATGATCGCATGACGTGGAATGACCACAGGCTTGCAGCCGCCTGCGACAACCCGGACTATATCGTCCAACACACCAGGATCGGCGCCCGCGCGGCGCACAAGCCGTCGGAGTTGAAAACAGCATGATCAATCCGCGCCTCATGGCGGCGGTCGCCGCCTCCGCCCTCGCACTGGCCGCCTGCGGCGACAAGGACGCCGCAAAAAAGCCCGCCGCAACCCAGGTCGCCGCCGCCGTCCCGGCTGCACCCGCTGCAGCGGCGCCGGTGCTGCAGATTACCAGCGAGACCAAGACGTTCCGGGACTGGAGCGCCACCTGCGGCAATGACGGAACCTGCTGGGCGTTCGGCTTCACCTCCGGGTACAACGGCGGATGGGTCCGCATTACGCTTGCCCCCGGCCCTGAGGCCAGGCCGCAGGTGATGTTCGGCTATTGGCCCAACAGCGATGCAAAGGGTTCGGCCCGCATCGGTCTGACGATCGACGGCCGCGCCTTCGCCGCCACGCTGAACGACGCCAGCGAGGAAGACTCCCCGATCGGCCAGATCACCGGCGACGCCCGCCCCGTCATCGACGCCCTGGCCCAGGGCAAGGTCATGACCGTTCGCGGCGTCTCGACCCAGGACATCTCGCTGCACGGCGCGGCCGCCGCCCTGTTGTGGATCGACGAGAAACAGGGCCGCCTGGACACGCCCACGGCTCTGATGCGGCGCGGCGAAAAGCCGGCCTCCACCGTGCCGATCGCACCGACCCTGCCGACGGTCGCCCCGGCCCCCTCGGCTGATCAGTCCGGCTTCGGCGATCAGAACCAGACCGTTCCCGCCGCCCTTCGCAGCCGCACCGAGGTTGGAACCTGCCTCAAGGAATCGGCTATGCCGGCCGTCAGCGACATGGTCATGTCCGCGCGGCTGGACGCCCGAACCGAGCTTTGGGCCGTACCCTGCGGGTCCGGCGCCTATAATGTCACCCATCACTGGTATGTGACCAGCCCCGGCGGGCGCGACGCCCGTCCGGCGATCCTGCTCGGCACGTCTGGTCCGGCGGACAACACCTCGCCCGATAACTGGACGGTCAACGGCCAATACGATCCGGGCTCGCGCACCCTGTCCGCCTTCGCCAAGGGGCGCGGCATTGGTGACTGCGGCACATTGCAGACCTGGACCTGGACCGGCCAGCGTTTCGTCCTGAAGGAAGAAAGCACCATGGGCGAATGCGCAGGCGTGCCGTCCGACTTCTGGCCGGTCGCCTGGCGCACACGCTGATCGGCCTGACCCTGAACGGGCCAGGCCTCAGATCTTAGGCCTGACGCCCCATGATCTGCTCCAGCACCGCCAGCGGCAGCGACCCGTTCTCCAGCACCCTGTCGTGGAAGGCGCGCAGGTCAAAGCCCGGCTTGGCTTCGGCCTCCTTGCGCAGGCGCGCGATGACCGTGTGGCCCACCTTGTAGGCGCAGGCCTGACCCGGCCAGACCGAGTAGCGGTTGATCTCGCTGTTCGAGGCGTCCAGCGGCTTGGCGCCTGAGGCCGCCATATATTCCACCGCCTGTTCGCGGCTCCAGCGCTCGGAGTGGATGCCCGTGTCGACCACCAGACGCACGGCCCGGAACAGATAAGACATCAGGAAGCCGACCCGGCCCAGCGGATTGTCCGCATAGGCGTCCAGGTCATTGGCGGCCACCGCCTCCGCGTACAGGGCCCAGCCCTCATTATAGGCCGAGAAGCCCCCTGCCCGGCGCCATTGCGGCAGTTCGCCGGACTCGCGCTGCAACGCCACCTGCAGGTGATGCCCCGGCGAGGCCTCGTGATAGGTCAGGGTCGGCAGGGCGAAGCGCGGCCAGTTCCCGCTGTCGCGCAGGTTGATGTAATAGGCGCCCGGACGCGACCCATCCAGCGGCGGCCCCTGGTAATAGCCGCCCGGCGCCCCCGACTGGATCGACACCGGCACGCGACGGATTTCGACGTGCGACTTGGGCAGGCGGCCGAACACCTGGGGCAGTTTCGGCTCCAGATCGGCGACCAACTGGTTCAGCCAGGCCAGCAGTTCCTCCTTGCCCGCGTCGGTGTTGGCGAACAGCTGGGCCGGGTCCTTGTTCAGGGCCTGAATACGCTCGCCGACGGTCCCTTGAGTATAGCCCTGAGACTTCAGGATGGCGTCGATCTCGGCGCTGATTTCGGCGACCTGTTCGCGGCCCAGCGCGTGGATTTCGCGGGCGGTCAGGGTCGTGGTCGTATTGGCCTTCAGACCCGCGGCGTAGAAGGCCTCGCCGTCCGGCAGGCGCCAGACGCCCGCGTCATGCACCGCCTGCGGACGCAATGCCTCGATGGCCGCGACCTGACGCTCAAGCGCGGGCTTGACCTTCTGGTCGACCAGGGCCACGCCCCGCGCCTCATAGCCGGACAGGTTCAGGGCGCCGGTCTTGCGCGCCAGCGACTTGATCATGGCCATGTCTGCGGCCGAGGTGTCGCGCAGGGTGCGGATCTGCGGCAGCATCCGGTCGATGATGAAGTCGGGCGGGATCACGCCCAGGCCTGCGTCCTCGCGGATCTTGGCCGTCTCGCCGTCCAACACCCCGGCAAAAGCCTCCAGTCGCGACAGGAAGGCGTCGGCGCCCGCGGCGTCCTCGATCCTGTGCTGGTTGTCCAGGAAGTCCGGCACGCTGAAATAGGAGCCCGAAAGCTGGGTCACCACATAGGGCGACGGGCGCCCCGGCCCCGCGCCATAGGCGAAGCGCGACGTCTGGGCCGCCGTCTCGCGTCCGAAGGCGGCGATGGCGTAGTTCAGCGCGCCTGCCTGCGACAGGCCCGTCTGGTCGAATGTCCGCAGCTGCTCCCAGCGGGCGACGGCCTTCTGGCGGTCCTTCAGGATGGCTTCGGGCCCGGCTTCGCTGAGCCTGCCCGACAGGCCCGCCCGCGCGCCCTTGTCCAGACCCAGGCTGGTGGCCTGTTCGGGACTTTCGTCGATATCCGCCTCGAACCAGCCGTCCAGCAGGGTGTTCAGACGCCCATCGGCGTCGGTGGAGGCGGTCTGGACCTGAGCGTGGGCCAGGGTCGGCGCGACCGCAGCCGTGGCGGCGGCGGTCAGCAAAAGGCGGCGACGATCAATCATTCGGATACTCCCCGAACGGGCGCGCCACGCCGGACGCTTCCCGCAAAAACAACTCGCAGACCGGCGCGCCTGTAGAAATCAGCCCGGATCAGGCCTGGGTCGCGACCCACCCGTCCACGATCCGCTCCAGCACCGACAAGGGCACGCCGCCCGCAGCCAGCGCCGTGTCATGGAAGCCCTTGATGTCGAAGCGCGGCCCCAAGGCGGTCTTGGCCTTCTCGCGCAGGCGCGTCCATTCATTGTGTCCGACCTTGTAGGCGCACGCCTGGCCCGGCCAGCCGCAGTAGCGTTCGACCTCGGACGTCGCTGCGCCTTCCTGATCGCCATAGGCCTCCATCATATAGCGGATGCCCTGTTCGCGGCTCCAGCCCTTGGAATGGATGCCGGTATCGACCACCAGACGCGCGGCGCGGAACATGATCGACTGCAGATAGCCGATCTGGCCCACCGGATCATTCTCATAGGCGCCCAGCTCATCAGCCAGTTGTTCCGCATACAGGCCCCACCCCTCGACATAGCTGGAGAAGCCCAGCAGGTTCATCAACATCGGGGCCGACGGGCTCTCCTGCTGCAGGCTGATCTGCAGGTGATGGCCCGGCGTCGCCTCATGATAGGTCAGGGTCGGCAGGGACCAGGACGGCCATTCCGCCGTGTCCTTCAGATTGATCCAGTAGATGCCGGGCCGCGTCCCATCCAAACTGGGCGAGTTGTAATAACCCATCGGCGCCCCCGCCTCGATCTCGGGCGGCACGCGCTTGATCTGGACCGAGGCCTTGGGCAACCGGCCAAAGGCGTTGAGCAGCCGCGCCTGCATATCCGCCATCTGGGCGTTCAGCTTCTCGATCAGCTCGGCCTTGCCCGCATCGGTGTTGGCGTAGATGTATTTGGGATCGTCCCCCAGAGCCTTGATCCGGTCGGCGACCGAGCCTTGCGTCAGGCCTTGCGCCTTCAGCAACCCATCGGCCCGGGCGGTCAGTTCGGCCATCTGCGCCAGGCCGGTGCGGTGGATCTCGTCCGCCGTCAGCCGGGTGGTGGTGATGTAGTGCAGGCTGTTGGCGTAATACTGCTCGCCCTGCGGCAGACGGCGCACTGACGCCTCATGCGTGGCGGTCGGCAGCGCCGCCTTGAGCACCGCGTTCTGGGTGGCCAGGGCGGGATAGACCTGCTCGGTCAGCAGACGCTCGACCTGTGCGCTCCAGTCGCCGGTCAGCCCCTTGGCGCGGGTGCGGTCCGCGATCGACTGGGTGATGGGCGAGGCCGCAGCGGCGACGGCCAGCATCCCCTCCTGCTGACTGACGGCCTTGGCCAGGATGAAATCGGGCGGCACGACGCCCAGGGCGAAGTCCTCCTTCACCCGATCCGTTTCGGCCTTCAGCACCTCGGCCAGCGCGCGCACCCGGGCCACATAGGCGTCGGCGTCGGCGGCCGTCTCGATCGTGTGCTGATTGCCCAGGAAGTCCGGCGCCGACTGATACGTGCCGCCCTGCTGGCTGACGCGGTAGGGATTGGGCCAGCCGCCCTGGCCGTAGGGAATGTCGAATGTGGCGATGACCGCGTCGAGGTTGGCGGTCAGGCTGTCGTAATAGAGACCGTCCTGGGCATCCATGCCGGCGCGATCCATCGCCGCAAGCTGGGCGCGCTGGTCGCGGACGAAGGCGCGCTGACCTTCTTCCTCGGCTTGGGTTGGAATGGTCAGTTTCGACTTGGCGGCGGCGCGCGCGCCCTTGTCCAGACCGAACATGGTCACGGTCTCTGGACTGCGGTCCAGCGTCTCCTCGAACGCCTTATCCATAAAGGTCCGCAAAGCGGTCCTGGCCGAAGCGACGTCGCCCGCCGGGCGCGCGGCGGTCCTCGCCAGGGCGACATTTCCGATGGCGGCCAGACCGGCCCCAGCGGCGACGGACTGAAGAAGACGGCGACGATCAAACATGGACATTCCCCCAAACGGCGAAGCGACAATGAAGCCCGTCGTCGCCAGGGGGCAAGTTAAAACGCCGCCTGCCCTCTGCGGCTGGGCGCCAGCCCCCCCGCCCTTGCGGCGCGCTGCGACGATAGGAGCGGGAAAAACGGCGTCCGGCCTCTGGATTTCCCCCGCGTCAAGCGGACAAATGGAACATCCGTCAAAGGATTGGGTCCAACGCAGTTGCCGAACGGGGCGCGTTCGTCCATCACCGGGCGTCTCGTCAGCACTGAGACCGGAGCATCGAAGAGCATGGGTTTTGTCGCGAATATTCGCCGTGACGTGCGGTTCGCCAGCGGCCTGTTCCGCCTTCTGAACCGCATCAAGCCCATCAAGCTGGATAGCGATATTCTGCTGTGCGACGACTTCGAAGAGGCCGTGGACAAGTTCGCCGACAATGTCGCCGTCGAGGACGAACGCCGCAGCCTGACCTATCGCGAACTCGACAACATGGCCAACCGCTTCGGCAACTGGGCCAAGAGCCGGGGCCTGCGCCGCAGCGACACCATCGCCCTGATGATGACCAACCGGGTCGAATATCTGGCGGCCTGGATCGGCTTCTCGAAGGTCGGCATCTCCACCGCCCTGATCAACACCAATCTGACCGGCGAAGGCCTGGCCCACTGCCTGGCCATCTCCGGCGCCTTCCAGGTCGTCGCCGACGAGGACTGCTGGCGCCAGATCGAAGATGCGCGCGCGCTGACGCCGCAAAATCTGATGCTGTGGGTCATGGGCCTGACCGAGGCGGACGAAACCGGCGAGCGTCGCGGTCTGGACAAGCCGGTGCGCGGCGGTTCGTCGGTGCGCCCGGCCCGCTCGGCGCGCGAGGGGCTGACCAACCGCGACACCGCCCTGTTCATCTACACCTCCGGCACGACCGGCCTGCCCAAGGCCGCGCGCATCCCGCATTCGCGCGCCCGGACCTATATGCGCGCCTTTGCGGGCGCCACGCGCTCCACGCCGACGGACCGGGTGTACGACTGCCTGCCGCTGTACCACTCGACCGGTGGTCTGGTCGGCGTCGGCGCGGCCCTGCTGAACGGCGGGCGGCTGATCATCCGCAAGAAGTTCTCGGCCACCAATTTCTGGCCTGACGTGAAGGCGTCCGGCGCGACCATGTTCGTCTATATCGGCGAACTGTGCCGCTATCTGACCGCCGCGCCCCACAACGAAGACGAGACCAGGCACAAGCTGAAGCTGGCCTTCGGCAACGGCCTGCGTTCCGATGTCTGGCCCGAGTTCCAGAGCCGCTTCAAAATCCCCGCGATCCTGGAATTCTACGGCTCGACCGAGGGCAATGTCTCCCTGTTCAACTTCGACGGAAAACAGGGCGCCATCGGCCGTGTGCCCAGCTATCTGAAGAAACAGATCAACATCCGGCTGGTCCAGTTCGACATGGACACCGAACAGCCCATTCGCGGCCCCGACGGCCTGTGCCGTCTGGTTCGGGTCGGCGACGTCGGCGAGGCCATCGGCGAGATCGGCAACGACATCCGGCACGACTTCTCGGGCTATGCCGACAAGGCCGCCTCGCAGAAGAAGATCCTGACCGACGTGTTCAAGAAGGGCGACCGCTGGTTCCGCACCGGCGACCTGATGAAGCAGGATGGCGAGGGCTATTTCTACTTCGTGGACCGGATGGGCGACACCTATCGCTGGAAGGGCGAAAACGTCTCGACCTCCGAGGTGGAGCAGGTGCTGATGGACGCGCCGGGCGTGGAGACGGCCATCGTCTATGGCGTGCCCGTGCCGGGTCAGGACGGCAAGGCCGGGATGGCGGCCCTGGTGGTGGACGGCAAGTTCGACGCCAAGACCTTCTCCGACCACGTCGAAAACAAGCTGCCTGCCTATGCCCAGCCCGTCTTCGTGCGTCTGATGAAGACGGTCGAAACGACTGGCACCTTCAAGTTCAGAAAGGCCGATCTGGTCGCTGACGGCTTCGATCCCGAAAAGACGGGGGCCGCCACCCTGTATGTGCGCGGCGGAAAGTCCGGCTATCAGAAGCTGACGGCGGCGGCGCGCGAGGCGATCCTGAATGGCGAAGGCCGCATCTGATCGGGTGACGACGACATGGACGGCGTTCGCGAAACGCCGTCTTAATCATTAATCGCCATGCTTCACGCCTCTCGCGTGAGGATCACTCGCACCCATGTTTCAGATCATCGGCGTCGTCATGCTGTTCGGCATGGTGTTCGGCAGCTACATCCTGGCGGGCGGCAAGTTCGACGTCATCGCCCATGCCTTGCCTCATGAGTTCATGGCGATTGGCGGCGCAGGCGTCGCCGCCTTTCTGATCTCCAACAGCCTGCCGGTGATCAAGGCTTCATTGGCGGGCCTGGGCAAGACCTTCGCCGGTCCCAAGTGGAAGAAGCAGGACTACAAGGACCTGCTGTCCCTGTTGTTCCAACTGACCAAGACCATGAAGTCCAAGGGCGTGGTGGCTTTGGAAAGCCATATCGAAAAGCCCAAGGAATCCCCGATCTTCCAGAAGTACCCCAAGGTGCTGAAGGACCATTTCGCCGTCGATTTCATCTGCGACACCCTGCGGATGATGACCATGAATCTGGAGGACCCCCACCAGGTCGAGGATGCGATGGAGAAACAGCTTGAGAAGCATCACCACGAGCATCTTGAGCCCGCCCACGCCCTGCAGAACCTGGCCGACGCCCTGCCCGCACTGGGCATCGTCGCCGCCGTGCTGGGCATCGTGAAGACCATGGGCTCCATCACCGAGCCGCCGGAAATCCTGGGCGGCATGATCGGCGGCGCCCTGGTCGGCACCTTCCTCGGGGTGTTCCTGGCCTATGGACTGGTCGGCCCGTTCGCGGCGCGGCTAAAGGCCATCGTCGATGAGGAAGCCGCCTACTACAAGATCATCCAGTCCGTTCTGGTCGCCCACCTGCATGGCAATGCGGCCCAGATCTCGGTCGAGATCGGCCGTGGCGACATTCCCTCCACCGCGCAGCCGTCCTTCGTCGAGATGGAAGAGGCGCTGAACAGCATCACGAACGACTAGGCTGACAGCCGGTTTTTCATGCGCCCTGACGCCACCGGGATTGCGGCTTGCGCCGCCGATCACGCCGGCCCTATCGTCTGGATCAAGGCTCCCGCCCTCGCGAAATGCATACGGAGGATTTCCCATGCGCATCACCGCCCTCATCACTGTCTCCGCCGCTGTTCTGGCCCTCGCCGCCTGTGGGAAGGGCAAGGATGAACATGCCGCCGCGCCCAAGCCCGCCAACGACGCCGTAGAGGCCGCTGGCGTCGCCGAAGACTCGGTTCTGACCACGGAACAGTCGGCTCAGGCCGCCGCAGTCGCCGCCGAACAATCGGCGCAGAACGCCCACAACGTCGACCCCGCTGCTGCGCCCGCGCCAGCCGCCGCCGCGCCGACCGAGGCTCCTGCCTCTGCCCCGGCCCCGGCCCCGGCCCCGGCTGCGCATTAAGCCCGACGATCACGACTGAGGCCGAGGGGTCGTTCCGCAAGGGGCGGCCCTTTTCTTCGTCTCGTGTTAGAGCCCCGGCATGACGACCCCAGACACCTCGCCGCAACTGACCTGGACAGAAGAAGGCGAGCCGCGCTCAGGCCGGTTCGGTGATGTCTATTTTTCTCGCGACGACGGCCTGGCCGAGACCCGCGCCGTTTTCCTGAACGGTTGCGGCCTGCCGGACGCCTGGTCCGGTCGGCGTCGGTTCACTGTGGCGGAGTTGGGCTTCGGCACCGGCCTGAACATCGCCGCCCTTCTGACCCTGTGGCAGGCGCATCGCCCTGAGGGCGGTCGGCTGAATATTTTCTCGGTCGAAGGCTTCCCACTGTCGGTGGAAGAGGCGCGGCGCGCCCTGTCTAACTGGCCCGAACTGGCCGAGGCGGCCGAGGCCCTGACGAACGCCTGGCCGTCGGGAACGCCCGGTTTCCACCGGCTCGATCTGCCCGGTTTCAACGCCGTTCTCGATCTGGCTGTCGGCGACGCCGAATGGGCGTTGAGGGAATGGTCGGGTCCGGCCGACGCCTGGTTCCTGGACGGCTTCTCTCCCGCCCTGAACCCCGGCATGTGGTCGCCCGAGGTGATGGACCAGATCGCTGCACGATCCGCCCCCGGCGCCCGCGTGGCCACCTTCACCGTCGCCGGGGCCGTGCGGCGCGGCCTGGCCGAACGCGGCTTCACAGTCCAGAAGATGCCGGGGCATGGCCGCAAGCGCGAACGTCTGGAAGCCTGCCTGCCGACACCCCCTATCCCAGAGGCCGCCCCCACCGTCGCCGTCATTGGCGCGGGCATCGCCGGGGCCTCCGTCGTGCGCGCCCTGACCGCAGCAGGCGTGGCGCCTGTGGTGTTCGAGGCCGACCGCCCCGGCGCAGGCGGATCTGGGTTTCCCGCCGGTCTGGTGACGCCGCGCCTGGATGCGGGGGACGCAGGGATCGCCGCCCTCTACGCCCAGGCGCTGGAGCGGGCGCGCGACCTCTATCGCGCAACGCCGGGCGCCGTCCTGGCCGAAGGGGTCTTGCAACTTCCGCAGGCCGAGCGTGATGTGGCTCGCTACGCCAAGATCGCCGCCCAGCCAATCTGGCCCTCTGGCGCCATGTCCGTGATTTCGCCCAGCGAAGCCGCCGCTCACATCGGCGAGCCCACCCCAAGCGGCGGCCTGCTGATGAGCGACGCCTGCGCAGTGAAGCCCGCCGCCATCCTGTCCGACTGGCTGTCCGGCGCCGAAGCCATCACGGCCTGCGTCACGCGCATCGAAAGATCCGACACAGGCTGGCGGCTGTTCAGCGACGACGAACTGCTGACCGAGGTCGAGGCCGTGATCCTGACCGCGGGCTGGGGGGCCGCCGTCCTGCTGGACGCGCTGAACGCGCTGAACGCCGCGCCGCGCCTGTCCCCGGTACGTGGTCAGGCCAACTGGATCAGCGGTTCGACGATCGCTCCGACCGCCTGGGGCGGGTACGCCGCGCCGACCGCAGACGGCCTGCTGTTCGGCGCCACCCACGACCGGGACGACACATCGACTGACGTGCGCGAGGCCGACACAGCGCGCAACCTGACCACTCTGGAGCAACGCCTGCCGCAACAGGCCGCCGCCGTACGCGCCAGCGCCCGGATCGATGGCCGCGTCGCCATCCGCGCCACCACCGCCGACCGCCTGCCAATCGCAGGCGCCGTTGCGCCCGGCCTGTTTGTGCTGGGCGGCCTGGGCTCGCGCGGCCTGTCCGCCGCCCCCCTGCTGGCCGAACACATCGCCGCTCTGATTGTGAGCGCCCCATCTCCCCTGCCGGAAACCCTCGCCATACGCGTCAATCCAGCACGCGCACAGATTGTCATTTCCGGCTTGAAGAACGGTGAAATATAGTCAAATCTCTCCATGGGGGCTTTCGGGAGAAATACTGATGCGTTTGTTTCTTAACATCGCCGTCACGATGGCAGCTGTCGCCATGGCCGCCTGGGCGCCGAACACCGGCTCGCTCACCAAGCCTGATGGCCAGCAAGCCGATGCCCGCGTCTGTTTTCGCACCATGAACATGCGCGGCTTCAGCGCAGATGGCGACAAAACGCTGTATGTGCGGACTGCCGCTCGTGAAGTGTTGCAGTTCGATACCCTCGGCGGCTGTCGCGGCCTGGATACGGCCATCGCCATCGACCTGCGTTCGCAGGATGGTTTCAGGCAGTTGTGCACCGGCGATTTCTCCACCCTGAACATTATGCGACCGACAGACGCAGCCTGCCGGGTCCAGGTCGTCAAACAACTGAGTGAGGCCGAGGTCGCCGCTCTGCCGAGCCGCACCCGTCCTTAAAAGATCGCTTACAGGCGATTGCGCTTTCCCTCGGACGGGTATGAAATATCCCCGTTCCGAGGGAGGACATCATGAGCGGAATCGCCAAATATCTCATAATCGGGGCTGCGGCCCTCGCCATCGCCACACCGGCAGCCGCCGAACGCTGGGCGCAATTCTCATCCAATGATCAGACGATCTATGTCGTCGATCTGGACACGCTGACGCCGGTCGATGGGATTGTCAGCGCCCACATGGGCCGGGCGCCGGCAAAGGGCGATGCGAGCGACCTCAGTTACGACACCGAGGTGGTCTTGATGCGGTGCGCGGACGGCCAGTCCAAGCCCGGTGAGATTGTCACCTATGGTCCTGACGGGGCCGAAACCGATCGCTACACAGACGATGGGCCGTGGGGTCCGTCCGGCGGCGTCTATGAATCGATCAAGCGCATCGCCTGCGAAAACGCCCTGCCCGCCAGCACGCCCTTCCCGACCATCGCCGCCTTCATCGCGGCAGGGCGCGGCCAGTAGACCGCGCCTGCGCCCGCCGCCGTCAGACGTCGACGGCGGCGTCCAGGGCGTTTTCCTGAATGAACTCGCGGCGCGGTTCGACCACGTCGCCCATCAGCTTGGCGAACAGGTCGTTGGCGTCTTCCTCGTGCTCGACTGACACCTGCAGCAGGGTGCGGGCGTTGACGTCCAGCGTGGTCTCCCACAACTGCTCGGGGTTCATCTCGCCCAGCCCCTTGTAGCGCTGGATGGCCAGACCCTTCTTGCCGGCGTCCAGCACCGCATTCAGCAGGTCCAGCGGGCCGCGGATGGTCGTGGACTTGTCCTTGCGGCGATAGGTGGCGGGCGCGGCGAAAACACCATCGAAGGCGGCGGCGCGTTCGGCCAGACGGCGCGCGTCCAGCGACCGGATCAAGGTCTCTTCCAGCACGATCGTCTCCTGCACCGCGCGACGGGTGCGGGCGAAGACCACAGCGCCCTGCGCGCCCGGCTCGCCGGTCCATTCGCCGTCCCCCTCTTCGGCATAGAGGTTCAGGCGGACAGCGGCGGCGGCGGCGGTCGCTGCGATGTCGGCGTTCTCGACGAACAGACCGGCCAGAGCCGCCTGTTCGATGGCGAAGGCCGGGGCGCGCTGGCTGAGACGATCGACGCCTGCGTTGAACGCCTTGGCCTCGCGGACCAGCGCCTGCAGGTCCAGACCCAGGCGGCGCTCGCCGGTCGACAGGTCCAGTTCCGCTTCGGACGAACCTTCCTCGATGAGGTAGGAATCCATCTCGGACTGGTCTTTCAGGTAGCGCGACTGCTTGCCCTTGGAGACCTTATAGAGCGGCGGCTGGGCGATGTAGACGTGGCCGCGCGTGATCAGTTCCGGCATCTGACGATAGAAGAAGGTCAGCAGCAGGGTGCGGATGTGGGCGCCATCGACGTCGGCGTCGGCCATCAGAATGATCTTGTGATAGCGCAGCTTGTCGGCGTTGAAATCGTCCCGCCCGATGCCGGTGCCCAGCGCCAGGATCAGGGTGCCGATCAGTTCGGACGACAGCATCCGGTCAAAGCGCGCGCGCTCGACGTTCAGGATCTTGCCGCGCAGGGGCAGGACCGCCTGGTTCTCACGGTTGCGCGCCTGTTTGGCCGAACCGCCAGCAGAGTCACCTTCGACGATGAACAGTTCGGACTTGGCCGGATCGCGCTCCTGACAGTCGGCCAGCTTGCCGGGCAGGCTGGAGATTTCCAGCGCCGACTTGCGGCGCGTCAGGTCGCGCGCCTTGCGGGCGGCTTCACGGGCTGAGGCGGCCTCAATGATCTTGGAGACGATCATCTTGGCTTCGACGGGGTGTTCCTCGAACCAGGTGGACAGGCCTTCCGAACACAGGTTCTCGACCGCCGGGCGCACCTCGGACGAGACCAGCTTGTCCTTGGTCTGAGAGCTGAACTTGGGGTCCGGCACCTTAACCGACAGAACACAGGTCAGGCCTTCGCGGGCGTCTTCGCCGGTCGGCGCGACCTTCTCCTTCTTGGCCAGGCCGGAGCTTTCGATATAGCTGCCCATGACGCGCGTCAGGCTGGCGCGGAAGGCCGACAGGTGGGTGCCCCCATCCCGCTGGGGGATGTTGTTGGTGAAGCACAGCATGGTCTCGTGGTAGCTGTCGTTCCACCACAGAGCCAGGTCCAGCTCGATCCCGTCCTTACGCCCGCGAATGACGATGACGTCCTTCAGGATCGGCGTCTTGGACTTGTCGAGGTGGCGCACGAAGGCTTCGACCCCGCCCTCATAGTGCAGCATCATTTCGATGGGTTCGGCGTGACGCTGGTCGGCCAACCTGATGACCACGCCCGAGTTCAGGAAAGCCAGTTCACGCAGGCGGTGCTCCAGCGTCTTCAGGTCGAAGTCGATGTGGCTGAAGGTCGTCAGGGACGGGAAGAAGGTGACCTCGGTGCCGCTGAGCGGTTGACCGGCCTTGGCGCCGTCGGTGCGGATCGGAGCGACGCCGGTGACTTCCAGCGACTTGGCCGTGTCGCCGCGTTCGAAGCGCATCTCGTGCTGCTTGCCGTCGCGATAGATCTTCAGCTGCAGCCAGTCGGACAGGGCGTTCACGACCGAGACGCCCACGCCGTGCAGACCGCCGGAAACCTTGTAGGAGTTCTGGTCGAACTTACCGCCCGCGTGCAGCTGGGTCATGATGACCTCGGCCGCCGACACGCCTTCCTCGGCGTGGATGTCGGTGGGGATGCCGCGACCGTTGTCGGTGACGGTGACCGATCCGTCCGCATTCAGAATGACCTGAACCAGATCGGCGTGCCCGGCCAGCGCCTCGTCGATGGCGTTATCGACCACCTCATAGACCATGTGGTGCAGGCCGGACCCGTCGTCGGTGTCGCCGATATACATGCCAGGGCGTTTCCGCACCGCGTCCAGGCCTTTGAGAACCTTGATGGAATCGGCGCCGTATTCGGGCTGGTCGGCAATCGGATCGGTCATGAAGTCAGTCAATGTGACGCCCGAAAAACGGGCTTCGAGACAGGGTGTGGACGCCGCGAATCTGAGCCGCGCCCGAAGCCGCCAATATATAGGAAATTTAGCAGCAATTGCGAGGGGAACGGCCGTTTTGAGCCGGGGTCGGGGCTGCGGCGCCTTCGCCTCGAAATCAGTCGCTTTCCAACGCCCCGCCCGCGACGCGGACGAACTGGGCGCGGCCCTCCAGACCGGCGAACAGGTCGCGCTCGGTGCCCGTCATGAAGGCCTGAAGATCGAGGGCCGTGATTTCGTCGAACAGGGCGGCGCGGCGCCGTTCGTCCAGGTGGGCGGGGGCTTCGTCCAGCAGCAGGATCGGGCGCGCCGCCCCGGCGACGGCGGGGTCCGACAGGCGGGTGATCTGGGCCAGGATCAGGTTCAGGACCAGGGCCTTCTGCTCGCCCGACGACCCCTCGGCGGCGGGGCGGTTCTTCTCGCGGTGAATGGCGATCAGATCGGTGCGGTGCGGCCCGAACAGGGACCGTCCAGCGGCGCCGTCGCGCACGCGCGCCTTGGCCAGTCCTTCGCGGATCGAGGCGGTGATTTCGTCTTCTTCAGACCCCGCCTCGGCCATCTGTTCGGCGGCGCCGTTCAGTTCCAGGTCAGCCTGGGGAAAGGGCCGGTCGCCTCGGGCGTCGATGGCGGCCTGAAGCGCGTGCACGGCGGCGACGCGGGCGATGGCGGCCCGCGCCCCCGCCTCGCTCAGGCGCACTTCCAGCGCATCCAGCCAGATCGGGTCCGCCTCACGCCCTTCTGCGGCGTCATTCAGCAGCCGCAGCCGCTCGCGCAAAGCCTTCTCATAGACGGAGATGCTGGCGGCATGGTCGGGATCGGCGGCGAAGACCAGACGGTCGAAGAACTTCAGCCGTTCGGCGCGGGCGTCCGAGAACAGCCGATCCTGTTCAGGCGTGGCCCAGACGGGGCGCAGATAGTCCAGCAACCGACCCGGTTGGGCCGTTTCGCCATCGATGCGGACGATGCGGCGTGACGCGCCCGCCGCCTGCACCCCGGTGCCTAGCCGCGTCTCGTCATCCAGTTCGACCATGACGGCCCAGGCGCGCCCATTCGCCTCGCCCGGCTCGCGCCGTCCCATCTCGGCGGCGGTCGCACCCCGAAGCCCCTTGCCGGGGGTCAGCAGGCTGACGGCTTCGAGCAGATTGGTCTTGCCCGCCCCGTTCGGCCCATGCAGCACGATCGGCCCGGCGTCGAGCGCCAGCCGCGCGCCCGCATAGGAGCGGAAGTCGGTGAGGGTCAGGGAGGAAATCAAGGAAGCGGAGCTTTCGTGGCGCCGGACACCCTATGGGTCATCCGTAGCGAACGCGCCACTGCTCCAGCAGCGTCGAAAGCGGCTCAGGCGCCATGCCGATATTGCGCGGAAAGCTTCCATCGAACGACATGCCTGATCGGTTCACCCTGGACACCAGCTGGTCGGCAAAGGGAGAGCCCGCCTTGAGCCGCCACACGGCATGAAGCGGGACGCCGCCCACCGGCTGACCCTCCCCGTCTTCAGTCTCAGCCTCGCTGTAGAGGTCGAAGCTTTCCACATCGCCCCACGGGATCAGCCCCGGCGACAGGGGCCCCGTCAGTTGGAACCCCTCGGCCGTCAGGATCAACTTGGGCGGCTTGACCAGGGCAAAGACAGAAGCTGCCGCGGCGGCGGCAAGACAGATCACCCCCACCCAGCTCCACAGCGTCTCGATGACGTCACTCGACTGGTTGATGAACCACAGCCCCAAGGCTGCGGTCGCCAGAAAAACCACCAGCGACAAGAGGATGACGCCCCGCGACGTCGTCAGCACAAGACGCTCGTCAGTCGGGCTTTCGTTAACGGCTGTCACACCCGCAACGGCATCAGCACATACTGCACGCCCGGATCGCCCGGATCGAGCACCAGGGTCGGCGAGGCGGGATCGGCGAAGCGGAAGGCGGCGTTCTCACCCGTGATCTGGCCGGCCACATCCAGCAGATAGCGGGCGTTGAAGCCGATCTCGAACGGTTCGTCGGAATAGCCGATCTCGACCTCTTCCTCGGCCTGACCGGCCTCCATGTTGCGCACCGTCAGCTTCACCCGGTCATTATCGAAGGCCAGCTTCACCGAGCGGCTCTTTTCCGCCGAGATGGTGGCCACGCGGTCCACGGCCTTGGCGAACAGGGCGTTGTCGATATCGGCCTGCTTGTCATTGCCCTTGGGGATGACGCGCGAATAGTCGGGGAAGGCGCCGTCGATGACCTTGGAGGTCAGGCTGGCCTCACCCAGCTGGAAACGGATCTTCTGGGCCGAGACCTGAACCTCAACCGGGCCATTGGTGTCGTCCAGCAGGCGGCGGACCTGATCCACGGTCTTGCGCGGCACGATGACGCCGGGGCCGCCCGCAGCCCCCTCGGGCGCCGGGGTCTCGGCAAGCGCCAGGCGGTGGCCGTCGGTGGCGACGGCGCGCAACAGGGGAATGCCCGCCTCTGCGACCGTGTGCAGATAAAGGCCGTTCAGATAATAGCGCGTCTCTTCCGTCGAGACGGCGAACCGGGTCTTGTCGATCAGACGGGCTAGGTCTTCCTTGGGCAGGACATAGGATGCGCCCGCGCTATCGGTCGACATGACGGGGAAGTCACCCGCAGGCAAGACCGGCAGGTTGAAGCGCGACCGTCCGGCCGAGACGACCAGACGCGGATCATCGCCCGAATAGAGCAGCGAGACCTCGGCGCCTTCCGGCAGTTTGCGGACGATTTCGTACAGGGTATGGGCGGGCGCCGTGATCTGGCCCTCGACCTGAACCTGGGCCTCGGCCTCGTCGACCATCTCCATGTCCAGATCGGTGGCTGCAAAGGCCAGCCGGTCCCGACCTGCGCTGAGCAGGACGTTGGAGAGGATCGGAATGGTGTTTCGACGTTCAACGACGCTCTGCACGTGGCCCAGGGCCTTCAGGAGCGCGGATCGTTCGATAGTCAGCTGCATGTCGTCTCGCCCGGAGACGGCGCCTCCCCGGAGGCGCCGCGATTGAGGGGTTTAGACACTAGCGGATTGAGCGCGCTGAGCAAGGAAGCGGCTTGTGGTTAGTTGTCGTCCACGCGTGGATAAGTGATCCGACCGGGGGACGGAGCGCAAATTCGAGTGAACCTGTCACTCCTGCGCCCCACAAACCCCGCGCAATCAGCCCCGCAGCTTGCGCGTCAGGGCCTCGACGTCGCGGGCGATCTGATCGTCCTGCGGCATCAGCTCCTCGATCTTGCGCACGCCGTGCAGGACGGTCGTGTGGTCACGACCACCAAAGCGACGGCCGATGTCGGGATAGGAGCGGGTCGTGTGCTGCTTGCACAGATACATGGCGATCTGGCGCGGACGGGCGACCGAACGGGTGCGGCGCTCCGACAGCAGGTCGGCCTGTTTCAGGTTGAAGTGCTCGGCCACCGTCTTCTGGATCTCATCGACGGTGATGCGGCGCTCGGGCCCGCCACGCATGGCCATGCCCAAGAGGGTCGAGGCTTCATCGACCGAGACGGCCGACAGGCGCGAACCGGCGGCCGCGGCCAGGGTGTTCACGGCGCCCTCAAGCTCACGCATTGAACCGGGAGTGCGGTCCACCAGCTGGGCCAGAACCTCAGGCGCCGCTTCGCCCTGAACCACGCCCAGCGCCGACAGGGCGCGCAGACGGTTCTGGGCCACGGCGATCTTCAGTTCACGGTCGCCCGCCTCGACCGGGCAGGTCAGACCGGCGGCCAGGTGGCTGCGCAGGCGCGGCTCGACATCGGTCAGAGCCATCGGTGCGCGGTCCGCCGAGAAGACGATGCGTTTGCCGTCCTCGATCAGGGCGGTCAGGGTCGACAGCAGTTCTTCCTGGGTCGAGGTCTTGCCGCCGACGAACTGGACGTCATCCAGCAGCAGCATGTCGGCCGAACGCAGGCTTTCCTTGAAGGCGGCGGTCGAACGATCCTGCATCGCCTTGACGAAGGTGGACAGGAAACGCTCGGCGGTCAGATAGACCACCTTGGCCTCGGGCCGCAGGCGCTGGGCCTCCCAGGCGATGGCGTTCAGCAGGTGGGTCTTGCCGTAGCCATAGGGGCCGCAGAAGAACACCGGGTTGAAATGGCCGTCAGCCCAGCTGGCCACCTGTTTGGCGATGGCCAGGGCGAAGGCGTTGCCCTGACCCTCGATGAAGCTGTCGAACGTCAGACGCTCCTGCAGACCGGCGGCGCGCACGGCGCGGGCGCTGTCGGCGACGGGGGCGATGGTGGGAACCGCCAGATTGGCCGAAGACAGGGCCGCCAGACGGGGCGAGGCGTCCAGCACATGACCTGCCGGAACGGCGGTGGCGGGCGCGGGCGAACCCACCTCGGCGCGGCAGCGCACGTCCAGACGGCGCGACAGGCCGTCCAGGCCCAGCCACAGCTCGTTCATGCGGCGCAGGGCGTTCTTGCGGACCCAGTCACGCGCATAGGCGGTCGGGGTGACCAGGATCAGCTGACCAGCGGAATCCACGCGGACAGCCGAAGGCGCGACGTAGGAGTTGAAGGGGCCGTCGCCGATCTCGGCGCGCAGGCGCACGGACGCCTCACCCCAGATCCGATCCAGATCCGTCGTCTCCAACCTGCTCGATCCGCCCGCCATTGCCGCTGCGCCCCCAACCATATTCAGCCACTCGCTGCAAAAACTAATCCGAACCTTCCGCGCTTCAGGGCGATGGTTCAGGGACGACTTCTCCTGCGCCGAAAAGCGATGCTTTCCGGACGGGGCCGAACTCTTGAACAGACATCTCCCGCCAACGCGAAACTATCGTCTCGCGCCGTCTTCATCCGTATTGGGATGGAAGTGCGTTAGAGGCCAAAACTTACGCTCAGAGCCTCTTGGGTCAACGGAGATTCGTTGGCTGATTCGCAGTTAAATTGTTTGACTCCGACAAACCCTGCACCCGCTTGAGAAATTCCAGGTTTGGGCCGTCGAAAGCGGTCAATTAAGGCTTGGGCGACTTACCAGCACAACGCGAAACGGCGAAGGAGCTCACGCCCCTTCGCCGTTGAAATCGCTAGAAAATCCCAAAACAGAACGACGATAGTCGATCCGTATCAGGGACAATTCTTAATGGATCAGGCTGCCGACAGCTTCTTCAGCTGGGCGGCCAGACGCGACACTTTGCGCGATCCGGTGTTCTTGTGAACGACGCCCTTGGAGACGGCGCGCATCAGCTCGGATTGAGCTTCGACGAAAGCAGTCTTGGCGACAGCAGCGTCGCCGCCTGCCAGTGCTTCCTGGAACTTGCGCAGATAGGTGCGAACGCGCGAGCGACGCGCCTTGTTCACTTGGGTCCGCGCTTCGATCTTGCGGATCGCCTTGCGGGCGCCGGGGTTGTTGGCCATGTCAAACCTTCGAACGGAAAACGCCGCGGAGCACACGTCCACGGCGCGAAAATCTCAAGAGGGCGGGCGTATAGCTGAAAGCCCGGAAGCGGTCAACGCGGAGTCTTTCCGGCCGCACGCGTCAATCCTGGGGACAGGCGGCGGCTGCGTCCATTTGATAAACCTTCGTTCAATACACCGTGTGGCAAAGGTAAGGGTCAACACGGAAGTTCCATGTCGCGTTTCAGACATTCAGCCCTGGCCGCCCTGACCGTTCTGGGCCTGACGGTCATGCCCGCCCAGATGGTTCGGGCGCAGCCGCCCGGCCCTGTGCGCACGCCGCTGGAACTGGCCGCCGCCGTCGAGAAACGCGCCGCCGCCACCGACTTCGCCGCCCTGTACGCCTTTGGTCAGGCGGCCATGAACCGCCATGATCGCGAAGGCCTGCAACGCCTGCACCATGTCGTCTCGATCATGATGAGCCAGGGCGAGTTCGATCAGGCCAGTCTGTGGAACGACCGCCTGATGGCGGCTGCACGACTTCAGAACGACCTGCGCTATCAGCAGGTCGCCCGCCTGAACGCCCTCAGCCTGCGCTACAATCAAGGCGAAGCCGGCGCCGCCGACGAGATTGGGCGCATCGCAGAGACAGAACAGGACTGGTTCGCCAGGGTTCACGCCACCCGTCTGTGGGCGCTGGCCCTGATGGATCGCGACAGGATCGGCGAAAGCCTGAAACTGCTGGCCGACGCCGACGCCTTTATTCCCGAAAACTCTCCTTACGCCCAAGCCGCCCGGGCCAGCCTGTGGGAGATGACTGGGCTGGGGCTGATGGAGTTAAACGACATCAACGGCGCCACGGCCGCCTTCGGTCGTTTCGAGATCGACCTGGCCAATCCCGACTATCCGCGCCCCGACTTCGACGCCATCTACAATCTGGCCCGCCTGTCGACGCAGGTGGGCGACGCCGAACAGGCCTATCAGCTTTACATGGCCCACCACCGGCTGACGCAGCGTACGGGCCTGCCCAGCCTGGCCATCTATGACGCCACACTGTGCGTTGCGACCGCCGAGGCCCGCAGCGCGCCGAACGACGTGCTGACCTGCCTGTCGCCCTACGGCCAGGATCTGGGCGCCGCAGCCTTCCTGGCCTCCAATCTGCTGCCATCGCGCGCCATCGCCTATGCCCAGACGGGTCGGCTGGCAGAGGCGCGCCGCGATCTGGCGACCATCAGGCTCCGCATCTCCACGGGCCGCAATCGCGACCGCGACAACAACAAACTGGGTCGCGTCGAGGCTGAGATCCTGTTTGCGGAAGGCAAGCCGCGAGAAGCGTATGAGGCGCTGCGCACCTATGCCGAACGGGAAAAGATCAACGACGCCCGCCGCTACAGCGCCGGCATACGCCAGGTCACAGGCGACATGCAGCAGCAGCTGGCCGAACGTCGCGCCCAGCTAGAGACCGCCCGCATCAACACCACCCTGCAGCGCGATGTCATCAAGGCCCAGAACGGCATCGTGGTGATCGCGGTCATCTTCGTGCTTTCGGCCCTGGCGGCGATCATTCGGATGTGGCGCCAAGGAGGACACCTGCGGGTCGCACGTCGTCGCGCCGAGGACGCCAGCCGATCGAAGTCCGAGTTTCTCGCCAATATGAGCCACGAGATCCGCACGCCCCTGAACGGCGTCGTGGCCATGGCGGACGCCCTGTCGCGCGCCGATCTCAAGCCGCGCGAACATGAGATGGTCGATGTCATCCGCACCTCTGGCGTGACGCTGGAGCGACTGCTGTCCGACATACTGGACACCGCCAAGATCGAAGCCGGCCAGATCGCCATCGAACATGCGCCCTTTGACCTGGGCGACACCCTGCGTGGGACCGCCGCCCTGTATCGCCCCACGGCCGAGCAGAAGGGTCTGGCGCTGCATGTCCAGGTCGATCCGGTCATTGAAGGCCTGGTCGAGGGCGATGTCGTGCGTTTGCGTCAGGTTCTGTCCAACCTGATCTCAAATGCGCTGAAGTTCACCACGGATGGCTCGGTTTCGGTCCATGCCGGCCGGGCCAGCGAGGGCCGGGTGCGGTTCACGGTGACGGACACCGGCTGTGGCTTCGACGCCGACCTGAAGGACCGGATATTCACCCGCTTCCAACAGGCGGACGGCTCCATCACGCGCCGCTTCGGAGGGACAGGGCTGGGCCTGGCCATCTCGCGCCATCTGGTCGACTTGATGGGCGGATCAATGGACTGCGACGGCGCACCCGACACCGGCGCAAGCTTCTGGTTCGAACTGCCGCTTACGCCGCACGCAGCGCCCATCAGCAACGCAAGCGACGAAGAAAAAAACCAACCTGTCAGCGAGGCGGTCTTTCCTGCTCTCATCCTGTTGGCCGACGATCATCCAGCCAACAGAAAAGTGGTTGAGATCATGCTGGCCCACCTGCCCACCGAACTGGTCACGGTCGAAAACGGCGATCAGGCGGTGGCGGCCGTTCGTGACGGAGGCTTTGATCTGGTGTTGATGGACATGCAGATGCCGGTGATGGACGGACTGAGCGCGACAACCGCCATTCGCTTGCTTGAGCGTGACGAGGCGCGCGCGCGCACGCCGATCATCATGTTGACGGCCAACGCCTTGCCCGAGCATGTGACGGCGGGTGCGGCGGCGGGCGCCGACGGCCACCTGTCCAAACCCATCACCCTGGACAGCCTGCTGAACGGCATCAGCGCGGCGATGGAGGCCGCCCAGCGCGCGTCACGCACAGAGAGCGTCTGAAGCCGATTCCAGATCGGGCCAAACGCTCTTTAACGGCCCAATTCTGGATTTCCGTCGGTCGAAATTCAGTGGTGTTGAAACCGCGCAACGCTTTCCAAAACTTGAATAATTTGGCCGCTTTGCCGCCACGATTGGCGCGTCTCCAGAGGGTTGATCCACGTCCTCGGAACACGCCTCATGACCCTTACGGCCCTGATGCTGCTCGCTCTGGCTCCCAATGCCGAAGCCGTGCAGGTGCAAAATCCCCAGACCGACGAGCCTGTCGTCGTCCTGCCCGACATCGAAGTGACGACGACGCGTCGCGGCGTGGCGCTGGGCGGTCAGGAACCGATCGTGTCTTACGATTCTGCACAGATTCAGGCGTTTGGCGCGACCAGCATCGGCGAACTGGTCACCCTGCTTGAGGCGCAGACACGCAGCGCGCGTGGGGGGCCGCCAGTCTTCCTGGTCAACGGACGACGCATTTCCGGTTTCCGCGAAATCCGGGGCCTGCCGCCGGAAGCCATCGATCGTTTCGATGTCCTGCCGGAGGAAACCGCCCTGTCCTACGGTTACAGCGCCGACCAGCGTGTCGTGAACGTGGTGCTGAAGGCCAACTTCCGCTCCATCACCGCGTCGGGCACCGTCACGCGCCCGACCAGCGGCGGTCAGACGGTGCTGGACAACAGCAACAACGTGCTGCGCATCGCGGGATCAACCCGCTGGTCGATGGACCTGAACCTCAACTCCCAGACCGCCCTGTTCGAGACCGAACGCAACATCGACCGCACTGGTGCAGGCGAGTTGTTCGACCTGCAAGGCAATATCGGCGGCCTGCCCTATCGCGACCCAGCCGATCCCACGCGCCTGCTTCGGGCCCAGATCGACCCGGCCTTGTCGGCCCTGGCGGGTCGACCGATTACGGAAGCCGGCGCGCCAGGCCTCGCCTCTGGCGCAGCGCCGACGCTGAACGACTTCCTCGCAACAGCTGGAACCTTGCGTCAGGGCGATCTGAACGCCTACCGCACCCTGCAGCCGAACACCGGATCGGCGGAAATCTCCGGCACGTTGAAAAAGGACCTGAACCGCGACATCGGCGCCACCTTCAGCGCCAGCCTGAAGGATTCATCCAGCCTCAGCTACCTGGGTCTGCCGGGGGTGACCCTGACCCTGCCATCCGGCAATCCTTATTCTCCGTTCGGCGATGATGTACAGTTGTTCCGCTATCTGGACCGGCCTGACGCGCTGAAACGTGAGGTCGACAGCCTGACGGCGGGTGTCGGCACGGTGCTGGACGGGTTTGTCGGCGACTGGCGCTGGACCCTGACAGGAACCTACGACTGGGTGGAGACCAAGACCGCGACAGGCCGGGGCGTCGACGCCGCCGCCCTGCAGGCCAGCCTGATCGCGGGCGATCCCGCAGCGAACCCGTTCGGCGACATCGATGCGCGCGTGCCCGATCGCCTGCGCGACACGGCCAAGTCCACCTCAGGCGTCGCCAACGCCGAGCTTGTGGTCAATGGCAAGGCGTGGAGCGGCCCGGCGGGCGACCTGACCTCGACCTTCAAGGTCGGCGCCCAGCATCAGTCTCTGGATTCCGAAAGCCTGCGCAACGGCGTCGCCAGCGAACGGTCGCTGTCGCGCGATCTTGGACGACTTCAGGCCAACTTCCGCCTGCCCATCGCCAGCCGGGACAAGCAGGTTCTGGCCGGGATCGGCGACCTGGCGCTCAATCTGAACCTGGCCTACGACGAACTGTCGGACTTCGGCGGCGTCAGCACGATTGGCGGCGGCCTGAACTGGTCGCCGATCCAGCGCCTGTCGCTCGGCGTCGATTATTCTGATGCGGGCAAGGCCCCGTCCATGCAGCAACTCAACGACCCCACGGTGTCGACCCCCAATACGCCGGTGTTCGACTTCAGGACCGGCGAGACGATCGAGGTGGCCTATGTCACCGGCGGCGCGCCCAACCTGAAAGCCGAAGACGCCCGCTCGCTGAAGCTTAGCGCCAACTGGCAGCCGTTCAGCGAACGCGATCTACGCTTCAATCTGGCCTATACCCGCACCGAGACGGACGATCAGATCGCAGGCTTCCCGACCATCACCCCGGCCCTGGAAGCCGCCCTGCCCGAACGCTTCCAACGCGATGGCGACGGAACCCTGCTGTCCATCGACGCACGCCCTTTGAACTTCTCTCGGCGTGAACAGCAGGACGTGCAGTGGGGCTTCAACTTCTCGCGCGCCTTCGGCAAGCCGACCCCCGCCGCCGAACGCGGCCAACGCGGTCCCGGCCGACTCGACGGTCCCGGCGGCGGTGAAGGCGGCCCGCGCATGGCGGGTCCAGGCGGCCCTGGAGGTCCAGGCGGTCCCGGCGGTCCGCGTGGACCGGGCGGGGGCGGGCGTGGCGGCGGCGGAATGCAGCCCGGCCAGGGCATGTTCAACCTGTCCCTGACCCACACCTGGAGACTGCAGGACGAAGTGACGATCCGCGACGGCCTTGCACCCCTGGACCTGCTGGACGGCGACGCCATCAGCGGCAGCGGCGGCCAGTCGCGCCATGAGGTTCAACTGCAGGCCGGGGCCTTCCGCAACGGCCTGGGCATGTTCGTCAACGCCAACTGGCGCGACGGCACCCACGTCAACGGCGCCGACGCCGCCTCGCCCAGCCTGGACTTTTCGGGGCGAACGACGATTAATTTGTTCGCTTTTGCAGATTTGACCCAGAGGACGAAATGGGTCGAAAAATTCCCGATCCTGAAGGGAACCCGCATTGGATTCGGCGTGACCAACATCTTCGACGATCGCGTATCGGTGACGTCCAGCGACGGCCAGACGCCGCTCAACTACCAGCCCGACTTCCTGGATCCGACCGGACGTACTTTCCGCATCAACCTGCGCAAGATACTGTTCTAACGGCAAGCTTCAGCATTCAACGAACAACGGTTGCGGCCCATACACGCGCAATGACGCAACACCTGAAGCGGCGCACACCGCAATCAAAATGACCGATAGAAGGAAGGCTCACAACGCCAAGTAGCCGCCCAAAGAACTGACATGAATGTTCATACAGCTTGCCTGATAACGGAATGATACAGATATTCCCTTGGTATTCGCGCCTAACCGTCATGATTTTTGCTTGACGCAGCCCGCGTTTTGGGGCCTCACCCGCTCAATCGCCTAGTATCTTGAAGGCCAAGATGAACGATCTAGTAGACCCCGTAGACGTCGCGATCGGCACGCGTATTCGCGCCCGCCGCGAGGAGCTCCGCATCACTCAAGCGCAACTGGCGGCTGGCGCGGGTGTGACCTTCCAGCAGATTCAGAAGTACGAGCGGGGCGTCAACCGCGTGTCGGCCGCCCGTCTGCTTCAGATCGCCGCCGTTCTGAAATCCACCGGCGCCGCCCTGCTGGGCGAGCTTGACGGTGCAGAGGGTGACGAACTGGCTCTGGCCGCCCCTGGCGCGGCTGAACTGCTTTCGACCTTCCGCGACATCCAGGACGCCGAAAAGCGCGACGCCCTGCTGTTGGTGGCCAAGAGCCTGCGTCAGTAAGACTGACCCACGGCGCGCCATTCGCGGCGCCGCCTGGACGAACCCAGACCGATAAGGCGCGTCCCTCCAGGGCGCGCCTTATTCTTTTTACGCTCCAGATACCGGCTTTTCGCGGCAAGAACGAACCGTAGGCACGCCCCACCTTGAAGATATAAGCATATCTTTATATGTCTAATGCCCTGACCATCAGACAGGAGCCTTTCTTGGCCCGTTCCTCCTTCCTCTTCACCTCGGAAAGCGTGTCCGAAGGACATCCTGACAAGGTCGCAGACCGCATCTCCGACACTGTGGTCGACGCCTTCCTGGCGAAGGACCCGGAGGCGCGCGTAGCCTGCGAGACGATGGTGACGACGCAACGGATCGTTCTGGCGGGCGAAGTCCGCGCCACGCAACCGGGCAACACCAAGGAAGAGAACGAAACCTTCACCCAGGGCATCATCGACAGCCTGGAGCCGTTGGTCCGCGCCGCGATCAAGGACATCGGCTATGAGCAGGACGGCTTCCACTGGGAGACCGCCGAATACGCCTGCTATCTGCACGCCCAATCCGCCGACATCGCCATCGGCGTCGACTCGACCAACGAAAAGGACGAGGGCGCGGGCGATCAGGGGATCATGTTCGGCTATGCGTCGAACGAAACGCCTGAGCTGATGCCGGCGACCCTGGCCTACAGCCACAAGATTTTGAAGAAGCTGGCGGAACTGCGCCATGCAGGCGGCTCGATCCTGGAGCCGGACGCCAAGTCCCAGGTCACGCTGCACTATGAAGACGGCAAGCCCGTCCGCGCCACCTCCATCGTGGTCTCGACTCAGCACGCCAAGGGCAAGACCCAGGCTGACGTCGCCGCCGTCGTCAAGCCGGTCGTCGAAAGCATCCTGCCTGAGGGCTTCATCACGGATGAGACCGTCTGGCACATCAACCCGACCGGCATTTTCGAGATCGGCGGACCCGATGGCGACGCAGGCCTGACGGGCCGCAAGATCATCGTCGACACCTATGGCGGCGCGGCGCCCCACGGCGGAGGCGCCTTCTCGGGCAAGGATCCGACCAAGGTGGACCGTTCGGCCGCCTATGCCGGGCGCTACCTGGCCAAAAACGTGGTCGCCGCCGGTTTGGCCGACCGCTGCACCATCCAGATCAGCTACGCCATCGGCGTGGCTGCGCCCCAGTCGATCCACGTGGACCTGCATGGCACCGGCAAGATTGATCCCGCCGTGCTGGAACGCGAACTGCCCAGGCTGATCGGCGGCGCCACGCCGCGCGGCATTCGCGAGCACCTGAAGCTGAACAAGCCGATCTACGCCCGCACCACTGCCTACGGCCATTTCGGCCGCGAACCTGACGCCGACGGCGGCTTCAGCTGGGAGAAGACCGATCTGGTCGAGGCGCTGAAGGCCCTCACCTAAATTCAATCGACATTCAGTCGGTCGAAATCTCAGATCGTCATTCCGGGGCTGAGCGCAGCGAAGAACCCGGACCCCAGGGCTGCGTCGCCGTTGCTGGCGTCTTCGGCGCCGGATTGCGAGCCTCCTGGGTTCCGGGTTCGTCCTATGGACGCCGCGGAATGACGGTTGGGGTTAAATGTCGATTGGCCCTAGTCGACACGCGTTCCGGCCTGGCGATCACCAGGCCGGACATGAACCTCAATCCGCCAACAGGCTCTGATCGCGCAGGGCTTCGGCCAGTTCGCCAGGCCCGGTCCACAGGCGAGTATAACCGGCTTCGCCCAGCCGTTTCAGCTCGGTGACCAAGTCCGCCTTGGGCGAGGCCGCAAAACGACCGTCAAAGCCCACGCCGTCAGCCGAGATGCGCACCAGAGGCCGCCCCGTCTCAAGCCGGTGCAGGAAACCTTCGCACAGGACCACGGCCTCTTCGGCCAGCAGACCCGTCTCCACCGTCAGGCCTGCCGCGCGCAGGCGCTCCGTCCCGCGTCCCGCCGCAAACGGCGAGGGATCAAGACAGGCGACCACGACCCGCGTCACCCCGGCCTCGGCCAGGAAATGGGCGCAGGATTTGCGGCCGGAAGACCGCGCGCCGCACGGCTCCAACGTCACATAGGCGGTGGCGCCGACGACCTCGGCTCCGGCGGCGGGCACAGCCTGTTCCTCGGCATGGGGACGCCCGCCCGGCGCCGTGGCGGCCTGGGCGATGATGCGGCCGTCCTTGACCAGCACGCAGCCGACCGCAGGATTGGGCCAGGTTTCGCCCATGCGGCCCTTGGCCAGCTCAATGGCCTGGGCCATGAAGCCCCGGTCGGCGTCGGTCCAACTCATGCGACGGCCGGGGGCAATTCTTCGGCGCGCGAGGCGTCAAGATAGCGTGCGGCGGTCGGCTTCAGATCAGCGTCCAGGTCGATCTCCAGCGGATTGCCGGTCGGAATCTCCACGCCGACGATCTTGTCGTCCGGCACAGCGAACAGAAGCTTGACGATGGCGCGCAGCGAATTGCCGTGGGCGGCGATCAGCACGTCTTCACCGGCCTTCAGGCGCGGTGCGATCTCGGCGTCCCAATAGGGTTCGACCCGGTCCAGCGTGGTCTTCAGGCTTTCCGTGTCGGGAATGGCCTTGCCCGCATAGCGGGGGTCAGAATTGAAATCGAACTCGCCGCCCGGCGCCAGCGGCGGCGGCGGCACGTCATAGCTGCGGCGCCAGACCTTGACCTGATCCTCGCCATGCTTCTCGGCGGTCTCAGCCTTGTTGAGGCCAGTCAGACCCCCATAGTGACGCTCATTCAGACGCCAGTCTTCGATCACCGGCACATCGGTCAGTCCCGCCGACTGCAGCGCCAGGGCGCCGGTGCGCTTGGCGCGCGTCAGGACCGAGGTGAACATGACCGCAGGCTTGAACCCGGCCTCGGCGATCAGTTCGCCGCCATGACGCGCCTGAGTCTCGCCTTCCGCCGTCAGATCGACATCGACCCAGCCGGTGAAACGGTTCTCGAGGTTCCATTGGCTCTGGCCGTGGCGAAGCAGGATCAGGCGCGACATTAAGCAGGCTCCGTAGGAGACGGACGTAAAAAAGGGAGGACTTTGGGGTAGGCTGCTGTCATCGGCCGGTCAAGGTTTCGCCATCCTCCTGCAGCGCCCCGCCCCCATAACAATGTTCGCGTTTTCTTGTAGGCCGCCGGAAGGCAGGGCATAGGACCGCCCGTGCGTCCCACGGACCATTCTTTGCTTTCGCATTATGCGACGCCCGCTATCTTCACGCGGACGCCTTTCGACCTCGAACCCTCTTCCCAAGGACTGTCATGCTGAAACCCCGCCAGGACCTGACGCCGAACACGGCGGCCTACGAAACCCAGGCGCTGGTGAAGCCGACCGGGTTCCGCGAATACGATGCGCGGTGGATTCTGGAAAAAGAGATCAATCTTCTGGGTATTCAGGCGCTGGGCCTGGGCTTGGCCACCTTCGTTCACGAGATCGGCGTCCAGCCCAGGATCGTCGTCGGCCATGACTTCCGCGGCTATAGCCTCAGCGTCAAACAGGCCCTGATCATCGGCCTCTTGGAAGGCGGGATGGAGGTTCTGGACGTGGGCCTGGCCCTGTCGCCCATGGCCTATTTCGGCCAGTTCGAACTGGACGCCCCTTGCGTCGCCATGGTCACCGCCAGCCATAACGAGAACGGCTGGACCGGGGTAAAGATGGGCGCGAACAAGCCCCTGACCTTCGGCCCCGACGAGATGGGCCGTCTGAAGGAGATCGTTCTGGGCGGACAGGGCGTGGCGCGCGACGGCGGCAAGCTGGTGCGCATCGACGACTTCCGCGAAACCTATGTCGCCGACGTGGCGTCCAAGGTTCAGATCAAGCGCCCGCTGAAGGTGGTCTGCGCCTGTGGCAACGGCACGGCCGGCGCCTTCGCCCCCGACGCCCTGCGCCGCATGGGCGTCGAGGTGATCGAGATGGACACCGACCTCGACTACACCTTCCCCAAATACAACCCGAACCCGGAAGACCACGCTATGCTGGTCCAGATGGCCCAGCGGGTGAAGGAGACGGGCGCCGATCTGGCCCTGGGCTTCGACGGCGACGGCGACCGCTGCGGCGTGGTGGACGACACGGGCGAAGAAATCTTCGCCGACAAGATCGGCCTGATGCTGGCCCGCGACCTGTCGAAGGGCCATCCTAACGCGACCTTCGTCGTCGATGTGAAATCAACGGGCCTGTACAAGACCGACGAGGTGCTGAAGGCCAATGGCGCCCAGGTCGTCTATTGGAAGACGGGCCATTCCTACATCAAGCGCAAGACCGCCGAACTGGGCGCCCTGGCCGGGTTCGAGAAGTCGGGCCACTTCTTCATGGCGGGCGATCTGGGCCACGGCTACGACGACGGTCTGGTCGCGGCGGGCGCGGTTCTGGCCATGCTGGACCGCAATCCGGGCAAGAGGCTGAGCGAGCTTAAAGCCGCCCTGCCCGACGCCTGGACCAGCCTGACCATGTCGCCGCACTGCGATGACGAACTGAAGTACGGCGTGCTGGACCGGATCGTGAAGGAATATTCGGACCTCGCCGCCGCCGGGGGTGAAATCCTGGGCCGCAAGATCATCGAGGCCATCACCGTCAACGGCGTGCGCATGCATCTGGACGACGGCTCATGGGTCCTGGTCCGCGCCTCGTCCAACAAGCCCGAACTGGTCGTGGTGGTCGAAAGCATGCGCTCCGAAGACGACATGCGCGACCTGTTCCGCAAGGAAATCAAACCACGCCTCGCCGCCTATCCCGAGATCGGCGCCTTCAATCAGGAAATCTGATCGGTGCCTTTCGTCATTCCGGGCGGAGCGCAGCGAAGACCCGGAACCTAGCGGCGCCGAAGGCGAAATCTGTCCGCCTCATGATGCTTGAAACTGAGTCCGCGACAGGTTCGCGCTCTCGCGCGCCGCTAGGTTCCGGGTCTGCGGGCCAAGCGGCCCTTCGCCCGGAATGACGAAAGAGAGGCGGACACTAATCCGCCTCCACCGGCGTAACCCAGTTCGGGTCCGCGACCGGATACCAGTCCGCCGCCAGATCGAGCCAGTCAGGATTTGCGCCCTCGATCAGGGCCAGCTTCCAGTCGCGTTTCCACTTCTTGATCGTCTTCTCGCGCGCAATCGCCTCGATCACCCAGGCGTGCTGTTCAAACCAGACCAGCCGGGTGCAGCCATGCTCGCGGCTGAACCCGTCAAAGACGCCCGTCTTGTGCTTCCAGACCCGCGCGGTCAGGTTCGCCGTCATGCCGGTATAGAGCGTGCCGTTCCGCCCACTGGCCATGATGTAGGTCGCAATAAAGGTGCGATGGGTGGGCATCCGCACAACCTACACAACACAGCACCACCGTCATCTCCTTCGTCATTCCGGGCGCAGCGCAACGAAGACCCGGAACCCAGCGGCGCGCTGTAGCGCGAACCCGTCGCGCCTTCGGCGGTAAGGCATTGCAAGGCTAGTTGATTTCGCCTTCGGTTCCGCTTGCCCTCGGCTCTGCGCCGAAAACGCACTTGCCCGGGAGTGACACAGACAACTAGCGCTAAGACAATTTCGCAATTGAGGGGCGCACCCGCGCTCAAAAGAACATTGATACCCACATAGACAGCAAGCACGAATCATAAACTATAGATTGCTTCAAAAGATATTACAGGTTGATTTCATGGGCGCTGGATACAATTTCGCTCAACTCCAGCAGGAGATTTTTAGGCGTAGTTCTGAAAAGGTTGATTGGACTCTTTGCAAGAATGAGTGGCGAGTTAACGACATTTATCGTGTCGGCGAAGAGCAAATATGCCTTTGCGGCCACCATCCCATTTTTCAGATTTGCGAACTCAAAAATGAAGTCACAACGCACCGTGCAGATGTGGGAAATGTCTGCGTTCAAAAATTCATCGGATTGAAGTCCAAAAGACTGTTCGCAGCTTTAAAGAGAATAGAACTC
>RCMZ01000077.1_pt1 | contig 58148 bp, 44 predicted proteins | sample 2041141 | NCBI WGS metagenome assembly RCMZ01 (sample SAMN09708263, study PRJNA481090) | Wastewater metagenome, whole genome shotgun sequencing project. | biome: sewage; isolation source: Davis station wastewater (DW) | place: Antarctica: Davis Station | collected 2010-03-01 | reverse complement strand
GCGGCGTTCTATCGACCATGGCACTGTGCCAGAGGTTCCCCCCATAGCTGGCGCACCGGCTTTTCATCGGTTTGTCACAGCCCGCGGCCATGCTGCTGAAGCGCACGGGTAATAAAAGTCATTTAACAGGATCATTTCTGCGCATTTCTTCGCTACAATCTCCCCCCGATTATAAGGACGTCTCCTGATCGGGCCTCGCATTACCGCCAATGCCCTCGCATTGGCCCCCGCATTGCCCACAGAGAGCCGCCCACACAGGTCGCGTGAAGGGCTTCGCCCCATCTCCCGACGACCTGCCAGAGCTGCCATGCGCTCGGCCACTGAGTTTTTTGTCCGTCTTGCCTGTTCCGAGGCGCGGACCCGGTGCCTGGCTGGCAGCCCTTTTTTGAGGTTCACGTCTTCAAAAGAGCGTGAAAAAAACGGGTTTTCACAACACTTCACAAGAGTGTGGCGAGCAAATGAATAGTTTTGCGTCTGAAAATGCACTGTTAGCGTCGACAACAGCCCAACTACACACGACCGAGTGCTCCTCGAGAACGGGAGCCTGACGCCTGTCCGCTACGGATTTGGTTGCACAAACGGACGTCTTGACCATAAGTCGAATTGCCTCCCGCTCGCCGAAATGAGTTCATAGGAACCTTAGGCCCGGTTGGTAGCGTCCGTCGAAGTTGCGAAAAATTGCGAAGATTCGGACATGGCGATCCTGGCCATGGGTGACCTGGGGCATAACTCAACACGCCCCGTAACTCCTGGCAGCTATGCCGTCAATTTGGTGCTGCAGATTTTGGAGACGCGTTAAATGGCGCATAACGAAGCAGTTGATGTGGTATTGGTCGGGGCGGGCATCATGAGCGCCACCCTCGCCGTACTGCTCAAAGAGCTCGACCCCGCGATCAAGCTGGAAGTCGTCGAGCTGATGGATTCCGGTGCCGCGGAGAGTTCCAACCCGTGGAACAACGCCGGCACCGGCCACGCCGGGCTGTGTGAGCTCAACTACACGCCACAGGCCGCCGATGGCAGCATCGACATCAAAAAAGCCGTGCACATCAACACCCAGTTCGAGGTGTCGAAGCAGTTCTGGGCGTACTTGACCAAAAAAGGCACCTTCGGCTCCTCGAAGTCCTTTATCAGCCCGGTGCCGCACTTAAGCTTCGTGCAAGGCGACAAGGGCGTTTCGTTCCTCAAGAAACGCTTCGACGTGTTGAGCCAGCACCACGCCTTCGCCGACATGGAATACACCGAAGACAAGGCCACCATGGCGCAGTGGATGCCGCTGATGATGCCCGGCCGCCCAGCGGACGAAACCATCGCCGCAACCCGCGTGCTCAATGGCACCGACGTCAACTTCGGCGCGCTGACCAACCAATTGCTCAAGCACCTGACCAGCGCACCCGATGCCCAGGTCAAGTACTGCAAGCGTGTCACCGGCCTCAAGCGCAACGGCACGGGCTGGACCGTCAGCATCAAGGACGTGAACAGCGGCAACAGCCGTAACGTCGATGCCAAGTTCGTGTTCCTCGGCGCCGGTGGCGCGGCGCTGCCGCTGCTGCAAGCCTCGGGCATCGAAGAAAGCAAAGGTTTTGGCGGCTTCCCGGTCAGCGGCCAGTGGCTGCGTTGCGACAACCCGGATGTGGTCAAGCAGCACCAGGCCAAGGTCTACAGCCAGGCCGCCGTGGGCTCGCCGCCGATGTCCGTGCCGCACTTGGACACCCGCGTGGTCGATGGCAAGAAATCCCTGTTGTTCGGGCCATACGCCGGGTTCACCACCAAGTTCCTCAAACACGGCTCGTTCCTCGACCTGCCGCTGTCGGTGCGCGCCGGCAACATCGGCCCGATGCTGGCGGTGGCCCGCGACAACATGGACCTGACCAAGTACCTGGTCAGCGAAGTGATGCAGTCGATGGAGCAACGCCTAGAATCGCTGCGCCGCTTCTACCCTCAGGCCAAGGCCGAAGACTGGCGCCTGGAAGTCGCCGGGCAACGGGTGCAGATCATCAAGAAAGACCCGAAAAAAGGGGGCGTGCTGCAATTTGGCACCGAACTGGTGGCGGCCAAGGACGGCTCCCTCGCCGCCCTGCTCGGTGCCTCGCCAGGCGCGTCGGTGACCGTTTCGATCATGTTGGAACTGATCGAAAAATGCTTCCCGAGCCAAACTCACGGTGAGTGGGCTGCAAAATTGGCAGAAATCTTCCCGGCCCGTGAAAAGGTCTTGGAAACCGACGCCGAGCTGTATCGCACGATCAACACACAAAACAACCTGAGCCTGGAACTGGTCCCAGCCAGCAGCGAAACCCAAAGCTACGCTTAAACTCCGCTGCCACAAAAAAGCCCCTGAATGAGCGTTCAGGGGCTTTTTTGTGGGTGATCGCTTTAACCGCGCGCTTTCTCAATGAGGGCGATGTAGTCCTCGGCATTGCGCTGGTCTTTTATCAGGGCGATGAAGTCGTGGCCCTGCTCATCCTTGCCGCTCAGGTCGTAGCCGGCCTCGACGAAGAACACCAGAAAGCGCTCGAAGTCGTCGATGCGCAGGCCGCGGTAGGCCTTGATGAGTTTGTGCAGCGACGGCGAAGTGCCATCGGCCGGCTCAAAATCGAGGAACAGCTTGATCTGCGCATCGCCAATCTCGTCACCAATCAACTGTTTTTTATCTTTACGCATTGCCGACTCCAGCTCGCAGACATTTCACGGGGCGGGCAGTTTACCCCCCGCGCCCCCCGGGCCTCAACGAACAACGCTCAGCGCTTGCGCACCGCCCCGGTATGCAAGTCGGCCCAGACGTGGCCGTTGGCGTAGCTGAGGAACTGGCAATAGACCGTCTCGTTGCGCAGCAGGTCCATCACCACGCGGTACTGCGCCACAGGGTAAGAGAGGGTGAGGGTCTTGGTCTTGGCATCGAACTGCGGCTTTTTCAGGCTTTTGCTCTCGCCATCGAAATTGACCAGCACCTGGCTGATGACCGCGCCTTTGTTCAGCGGCTTGCCCTTGAGGCGGATCATCAGCGGCGAGGTGATGGGGATTGGCTGCTGGCTCGACTGGCGCTGGCTGCCGACGACCACCGCGTACTCGGTCACCTGCAACAGTTGCTGCTGTTCGGGGGCGGCGGCGCGCAGTGTCAGGTCATCGGGCGGCAGGAACTGCCCATGCAGGGGCGTGGCCGGCGCGGCGGCCAGGGGCAGGCTCAAGGTCAGCAACAGGGCGGCGCAGCAGCGGGTCAAGCAGCTCATGGCAGGCTCCAAGGTCGGGGCCGGCCACTCTAGCATGTAGATCTTTGAGCACCGCCATCCTGTGAGCCCGCGTCTACAGGGTTGCCTGCCCCACAGAAGGCAGGGCTTACATGCCTTTGACGGCGAAGATCCCGTTGGCGTTGCGCCAGTAGCCTTTGTAGTCCATGCCATAGCCGAAAATGTAGCGATCGATGCACGGCAGGCCGACGAAATCGGCTTTCAGGTCCGGGCGGGCCTTGCGGTCGTGCTCTTTGTCGATCAGCACGGCGGTGTGCACGGCGCGGGCGCCGGCGTGTTTGCAAAAGTCGATGATCGCGCCCAGGGTGTGACCCTCGTCGAGGATGTCGTCGATGATGAGCACGTCGCGGTCGATGAACGAGACTTCCGGCTTGGATTTCCAGAACAGCTCGCCGCCGCTGGTTTCATTGCGGTAGCGGGTCGCGTGCAGGTAGGAGGCTTCGAGGGGGAAGTCCAGGTGGGTCAGCAGCTTGCCGGAAAAGATCAAACCACCGTTCATCACGCAGAACACCACCGGGTTGCGATCGGCCAGTTGTTCATTGATTTGTGCACCGACGCGAGCGATGGCCGCCTCGACTTGCGCTTGCGTGTACAGGCAGTCTGCCTCGCGCTTGATTTGACGGATATGGTCGAGATCAGCGGACATGGCGCTCTCCAGAAGGTGGCGGATTCGGAAAAGCGGGGGAAGGTACGCCTGCAACGAGGCCAGATCAAGCCTTTATGGACTAACGTACAGGATGTCTATAGGACATCACCCTCGGATAGATTATTCTAGGCCGGTTTTTTTGCCCGCCGCCGGAGCCTTTCCCCATGCCCATCCGTGAGATCCGCCACCCGCTGATCCGACACAAACTTGGCCTTATGCGCCGCGCAGACATTAGCACGAAGAACTTTCGCGAGCTTGCTCAGGAAGTCGGTGCGCTGCTGACCTATGAGGCGACCAAAGACCTGCCGCTCGAAAGCTACGACATCGACGGCTGGTGCGGCACCGTATCCGTGGAAAAAATCGCCGGTAAGAAAATTACCGTCGTGCCGATCCTGCGTGCCGGCATCGGCATGCTCGAAGGCGTGCTCAGCCTGATCCCGGGCGCCAAGGTCAGCGCCGTGGGCGTGGCCCGCAACGAGGAAACCCTGCAGGCGCACACCTACCTGGAAAAACTGGTACCGGAAATCGACGAACGCCTGGCGATGATTATCGACCCGATGCTCGCCACCGGCAGTTCCATGGTCGCCACCATCGACCTGCTGAAAAAGGCCGGTTGCCGCGACATCCGCGCCATGGTCCTGGTGGCCGCGCCCGAAGGCATCGCCGCCGTGGAACTGGCGCACCCGGACGTGACCATCTACACCGCCTCCATCGATGAACGCCTGAATGAGCACGGCTACATCATTCCCGGCCTGGGCGATGCCGGCGACAAAATCTTCGGCACCAAGCAGAAGGACGCGTGAGCATGCAGGACGAGTTCAACGACCCGCTGTGGCGCACGGTGCTGTCCGGCGCCCAGATGCTTTTCGTAGCGTTCGGCGCGCTGGTGTTGATGCCGCTGATTACCGGCCTCGACCCCAACGTCGCGCTGTTCACGGCGGGCCTGGGGACTCTGCTGTTCCAAATGGTCACCGGGCGCCAGGTGCCGGTGTTCCTGGCCTCAAGCTTTGCCTTCATCACCCCGATCATTCTCGCCAAGGGCCAGTTCGGCCTCGCGGCGACCATGGGCGGCGTGATGGCGGCGGGTTTTGTCTACACCTTCCTGGGCCTGGCGGTGAAGATCAAGGGCACCGGTTTCATCGACCGCTTGCTGCCGCCGGTGGTGATCGGCCCGGTGATTATTTCCATCGGCCTGGCCATGGCGCCGATCGCCGCCAACATGGCGATGGGCAAGGCTGGTGACGGCACGGAGCTGATCCACTACCAGACCGCCATGATGATCTCCATGCCGGCGCTGCTCACCACCTTGATCGTGGCCGTGTTCGGCAAGGGCATTTTCCGCCTCGTGCCGATTATTTCCGGGGTGTTGGTGGGGTTTGCCATGGCGTTTTTCTTCGGCGTGGTCGATACCGCGAAAATCGCCGCCGCGCCTTGGTTTGCGCTGCCGCAATTCACCGCACCGGAGTTCAACTGGCAGGCCATCCTGTTCATCGTCCCCGTGGCGCTGGCCCCGGCCATCGAACACATCGGCGGTGTGATCGCCGTCGGTAGCGTGACCGGCCGCGATTATCTGAAAAAGCCTGGCCTGCACCGCACCCTGTTCGGCGATGGCATCGCCACCACGGCGGCCGGCCTACTGGGCGGCCCGCCCAACACCACCTACGCCGAAGTCACGGGCGCGGTGATGCTGACCAAGAACTACAACCCGAAAATCATGACCTGGGCGGCGATCTTCGCCATCAGCCTGGCGTTCGTCGGCAAGTTCGGCGCGCTGTTGCAGAGCATTCCCGTGCCGGTGATGGGCGGAATTTTGTGCCTGTTGTTCGGTTCGATTGCGGCGGTGGGCATGAACACCATGATCCGCCACCAGATCGACCTGGGCGAGCCGCGCAACCTGGTGATCGTCTCCGTGACCCTGGTGTTCGGCATTGGCGGTGTGCTGGTCGGCACCGGCACCGGCCCGGACGACTTCGGCCTCAAAGGCATCGCCCTGTGCGCCATTGTCGCGATTGCGTTGAACCTGCTGCTGCCGGGCAATGACGGCTGGAAGAAAAAAGCACCGGATGAGCCGTTGCTGTAACCGGCCTAGGGAAGGTCATCGCGGGCAAGCCCGCTCCCACAGAGGAATGTGAACACCTGTGGGAGCGGGCTTGCCCGCGATGCGTTTAACCAGGCTTACAACGCGATGGGTGCCCTTTCACACAGGGCATTCAACGCCACGGCCCATTGCAGGTCGTCATTCAGGCAGGGCACCAGCACCAGCTCTTCGCCACCGGCCTGGCGGAACTGTTCGCGACCGCGATCACCAATCTCCTCCAAGGTTTCGATGCAATCGGCGACGAACGCCGGGCACATCACCAGGATTTTCTTCACCCCCTGCTTGGCCAATGCATCCAGGGTCGCCTCGGTGTAGGGTTCGATCCACTTGGCGCGGCCCAGGCGCGACTGAAACGACACCGACCACTTGCCGTCCGCCAGGCCCATGCGCTCGGCAAACGCTGCCGCGGTGCGCAGGCACTGGCTGCGATAGCAGGTAGCAACCACTTGCGGTGGCGCATTGCGACAGCAGTCGCTTTGCCCTTCGCAGCAGTGGCCCGGGTTGAGTTTTTTCAGGTGCCGCTCGGGCAAACCATGGAAACTCAGCAGCAAGTGGTCGTAACCCTGGGCCAAATGCGGCTTGGCGCTGGCCACCAGGGCCTCGAGGTATTCAGGCTGGTCGTAGAACGGTTGCAGAATCGAGAACTGCACATCCAGGTTCTTCTCGCGCACCACCCGCTTGGCCTCCTCGATCACCGTGGTCACGGTGCTGTCGGCAAACTGCGGGTAGAGCGGCGCCAGGGTGATCTTCTTGTGGCCCTGGGCCGCCAGGCGCGTCAGCGTGGTTTCCAGGGACGGCTCGCCGTAGCGCATCGCCAGTTCCACCGGGCCGTGGCTCCACTGCGCGCGCATCGCTTGCTGCAAACGGCGGCTGAGCACCACCAGCGGCGAGCCCTCCTCCCACCAGATCGAGGCGTAGGCATGGGCGGACTGCTCGGGGCGCTTAATCAGGATCAGCGACACCAGCAAACGCCGCACCGGCCAGGGCAGGTCGATAACGTAAGGGTCCATCAGAAATTGGTTGAGATAACTGCGCACATCCGCCACCGAAGTAGAGGCGGGCGAGCCCAAGTTGACCAGGAGCAACGCGTGATCGGTCATGCAACGTCCTATATCAAAGGCGGCTGGTCACATCGTCCAGGGCCGCACGTACATCATTGAATTCAAAGGTAAAACCCGCCGCCAGCAAACGCGCTGGCGTGGCCCGCTGGCCACCGAGCAACAGTAAAGACAACTCCCCCAGGCCAACCCGCAAGGCGAAGGCCGGCATCGGCACCACTGCGGGGCGGTGCAGCGAGGCGCCCAGGGCCTTGGCAAATTCGCGATTGCGCACCGGTTTCGGCGCGCAGGCATTATAAGGACCGCTGGCGTCTTGCTGGTGCAGCAGAAAATCGATCAAGGCCACTTGGTCGTTGATGTGGATCCAGGGCATCCATTGTCGGCCATTGCCGATGGGCCCGCCCAGCGCCAATTTGAACGGCACCAGCAGACGCGACAAAAAGCCGCCCTCCTGCGACAGCACCAAGCCGGTGCGCACCAGCACCACGCGTACACCTAAGGCTTCGGCGCGCTGCGCGGTTTCTTCCCAGGCAATGCACAACTGGCTGGCGAAATCCTCACTGACCGGCGGTGAATCTTCGGTCAACTCACGCTCGCCGCCATCGCCGTACCAGCCCACGGCCGAGCCGCTAATCAACACCTGCGGCCGTTGTGCGCGGCTTTGCAGCCAGGCCAGCAGGGTTTCGGTGACGCCGATGCGGCTGCTCCAGAGCAAGGCCTTGCGTTTGTGGGTCCAAGGCCGGTCGGCGATGGGCGCGCCCGCCAGGTTGACCAGCGCATCCACCGGCTCTGCACCCAACGCCTCAAGCTGCCCGATGCCCCGCACACCCGCGCCACACAGCCCCGCGACCGCGTCCGGCCGACGGCTCCACACGGTCAAGCGGTGCCCCTGTGCCAGCCAGTGATGGCAGAGCTGGCGCCCTATCAAACCCGTACCGCCGGTCAGCAATATGTGCATGAGGTCTTCCTCGCGTAACGTTCAATCCGGATCACTGGTCTATTTTTAAAAGCAGGGATCTTTTTGATATCAGGCAGTCCTAGGGTTAACCATAGGACAATCTGTCGGATCAAGAACGCTAAAAGTTATACCAAAAAACAATATTGTACAGCTTTGATTGACGGCGTAGTCTCTGTACTCACAGGTAAACGAGGCCCCCCTATGACTGTACCCATCGCAATCATCGGCGCCGGCATCGCCGGCCTTTCCGCCGCCCAGGCCCTTCGCGAGGCCGGGCACAGCGTGCACCTGTTCGATAAAAGCCGCGGCCCTGGCGGGCGCATGTCCAGCAAGCGCAGCGATGCCGGTGCGCTGGACCTCGGCGCCCAATACTTCACCGCCCGCGACCGCCGCTTCGTCACCGAGGTGCAGCGCTGGCAAACCCAGGGCTGGGTCGCCGAATGGACCCCACAGCTGTACAACTTCCAGGGCGGCCAGCTCACCCCTTCCCCCGACGAACAGACCCGCTGGGTCGGCACGCCGCGCATGAGCGCCATCACCCGCGCCCTGCTGGGGGACGTCCAAGCGCAGTTCGGTTGCCGCATCACCGAGGTCTATCGGGGCGAAGAACATTGGCATTTACAAGACGCCGAAAGCTTCACCCACGGGCCGTTCAGCCATGTCGTGATCGCCACCCCGGCGCCCCAGGCCACGGCGTTGCTGGCCGCTGCGCCGAAACTGGCCGGTGTCGCCGCCGGGGTAAAAATGGACCCGACCTGGGCCGTCGCCCTGGCGTTTGACACGCCCCTGGACACCTCGATGCAAGGCTGCTTCGTACAAGACAGCGCCCTCGACTGGCTGGCGCGCAACCGCAGCAAGCCGGGGCGCGACAGCACCCTCGATACCTGGATCCTGCACGCCACCAGCGCCTGGAGCCGCCAGCACATCGACCTGCCCAAGGAAGCCGTAATCGAACAGTTGCACGGTGCCTTCGCCGAGTTGCTGCACAGTGCCATGCCCGCTCCCGTGTTCAGCCTCGCCCACCGCTGGCTCTATGCCCGCCCGGCCGGCAGCCACGAATGGGGCGCCCTGGCCGATGCCGACCTGGGCCTGTATGTGTGCGGCGACTGGTGCCTGTCGGGGCGGGTCGAAGGGGCGTGGCTCAGTGGCCAGGAAGCGGCCCGGCGCCTACACGAACACCTGCAATGAACCGCATCAACCCGCGCAAGCTGCTGCTGTCCAAGTGGACGGCAGCCCGCCCTCAGCACCGCGAAAAGCACTTTCTGGTGACCGAACTGTTCTGCAATGAGAACGGCGAGGTGCTGGAGATCGAGCTGCAAGCCGTGCTCACCCGCCGCTGTCAGCGCCACGACTGGCGAACCCTGCAAGACGACGAACACTGGGCCATGGGCTGGAAATAGCTGTACAAAAAAGTTGACTTGTACACATCTAAACCTATGATGAAAACAAGTTGTACAGGCAAAGCATCCTGTACAGGTTTCAGCCAGAGGCCACCCCAATGCACAGCGACCTTACCGCGCCCCGCCCGAAAATCGCCGTCAGCGCCTGCCTGATGGGCCAACCCGTGCGTTACAACGGCGGGCACAAACAGTCCACCCTGTGCAGCCAAACCCTGGCCGACTACTTCGACTTCGTGCCCCTGTGCCCGGAAGTGGCCATCGGCCTGGGCACCCCGCGCGAACCCATCCGCCTGGTGGGCGACCCGCAAGCCCCGCGGGCCGTGGGCACCGTGCATGGCGACAACGACGTGACCCAGGCCCTGGCCGACTATGGCCAGCAAATGGCCGGGCAACTCACGGATATCTGCGGCTACATCTTCATGCAGAAGTCGCCCTCCTGTGGCCTGGCACGGGTCAAGGTCTACCAGAGCAACGGCGCGCCCGCCGAGCATGCTGGGCGCGGTATCTACGCACAGGCCTTTTGCGCTCGGCACCCCGACCTGCCGGTGGAAGAAGACGGCCGCCTCAACGACCCGGTGCTGCGGGAAAACTTCCTCACCCGGGTGTTCGCCTACGCCGCGTGGCAGCAACTGTGCGCACAAGGCCTGAGCCGCCGCGCCCTGACCGAATTCCACGCGCGCTACAAATACCAGCTCATGGCCCACAACCCGGAGCAGTACAAAACGCTGGGCAAGCTGCTGGGCAGCATGGGCAAAGCCGACCCGCACGCTGTGGCCCCGCGTTATTTCCGCGCGCTGATGGCGGCTCTCAAGCAATGCGCAACCCGTCGCACCCACACCAATGTGCTGCAACACCTGAGCGGTTACCTCAAGCAAGCCATCAGCCGCGATGACAAGCGTGAAGTGCAGCACCTCATTGGCCAGTACCACCAAGGCATCGTGCCCCTGGTGGTGCCGCTGACCCTGCTCAAGCATCACTTGCGCCACCACCCCGACCCGTATCTGGCGCAGCAGGTGTACCTGCAACCCCATCCGGAAAACCTCAGTTTGCGAAATGCGATTTAACCCATGACCGATTCCTCCGCTCCTCTGCCGGCCGCCTCCGACAGCGACTACCAGCAAGCCCTGGCCCAAGGCTGGCTGCCGATCCGCGATGTGGCCCGGCTCACCGGGGTCAACGCCGTGACCCTGCGCGCCTGGGAACGCCGCTATGGCCTGGTGGTGCCGCAACGCACGCCCAAGGGCCATCGCCTGTTCTCCAGCGAGCATGTACAGCGCATCCTCACCATCCTCACGTGGCTCAACCGGGGCGTGGCGGTCAGTCAGGTCAAGCCGTTGCTCGATGCCGCGCAGCCCTTCGATCAACCGGCCGAAAACGACTGGCACGCGATGCGCCAGAACCTGGTGCAAGCTATCAGCCTACTGGCCGAGCGCCAGGTGGATGACCTCGTCAACCAAGCCATGGCCCTGTACCCGCCCAGCACGTTGTGCACCCAATTGCTGATGCCGTTGCTGGCCGACCTGGAAATACGCTGGCAAGGCCAGTTTGCCGCCCACATGGAGCAGGTGTTCTTCCACGCCTGGCTGCGCAGCAAGTTCGGTGCGCGCATTTACCACAACAACCGCCAGCTACGCGGTGCCCCGGTATTGCTCGTCAATCAGTCGGACCGCCCCCTGGAACCGGCACTGTGGCTCACCGCATGGCTGGTCAGTAGCGCCGATTGCCCAGTGGCGGTGTTCGATGAACCGCTGGCCGGCGCCGAACTGGCCCTGGCAGTGGAGCACCTCAACGCCCGGGCGCTGGTGCTGTATTCGAGCAAAACCCTGGCGTTGGGCCAGTTGCCCAGGCTGCTCGCCAATGTGCCCTGCCAAACGATCATTGCCGGCGCCGCAGTGCGCATCCACCACAGCGAACTGACGGCCCTGGACGATGGCCCGGCCCTGGCCGAAGACCCTTTGGCTGCACACCAACTCCTCGTACGCCGGGGGCTGATCTGATGACCACGCCCCTGCAACTGATCTGGCTGCGCAGTGACCTGCGCGTGCACGACAACAGCGCCCTACGCGCCGCCACCGAACGCGGCCCCGCCGTGGCCCTGTACCTGATAAGCCCCGAGCAATGGCGCGCCCACGACGACGCGCCGTGCAAGGTAGATTTCTGGCGGCGCAACTTGCACAGCCTGAGCGCCGCCCTGGGCGAGTTGAACATTCCCCTGCTGATCCGCAAGGCATCGCACTGGGACGATGCGCCCCAGGTGCTGCTGAACCTGTGCATGGAGCTGGGCGTCGTTGCGGTGCACGTCAACGACGAATATGGCATCCACGAAAGCCGCCGCGACAACGCCGCCGCCCAGGCCTTGCAGGCGCAGGGCATCGGTTTTCACGCTTACCTCGACCAGTTGCTGTTCCAACCCGGCAGCGTGCTGACCAAAACCGGCACCTACTTCCAGGTATTCAGCCAGTTCCGCAAGGTCTGCTATGAACGCTTGCACCGTGCCCTACCGGCCCTGGTCCCGCTGCCTGCGCGCCAAGCGCCGCTGCCTATCGCCAGCGATCCAGTGCCCGCCGACATCCCCGGGTTCGCCGCCCCCGACGCGGCGCTGCAAGCGCTCTGGCCGGCCGGCGAGGACGAGGCGCGGCGACGCCTGGCGCAGTTCGCCGAGCAGCAGATCGACTACTACAAGGACGAGCGCGACTTCCCCGCCAAACCCGGCACCAGCCAGTTGTCGACCTATCTCGCGGCAGGGGTGATTTCGCCGCGCCAATGCCTGCATGCCGCATTGCACTGCAACCACGGCGAGTTCGACAGCGGCAGCGTCGGGGCCATTACCTGGATCAATGAACTGCTGTGGCGCGAGTTCTACAAACACATTCTGGTGGGTTACCCCCGTGTGTCGCGCCACCGCGCCTTTCGCCCGGAGACCGAGGCCCTGGCCTGGCGCCACGCGCCCGAAGACCTGGCGGCGTGGCAGGAGGCGCGCACCGGGTTGCCGATCATCGACGCCGCCATGCGCCAATTGCTGCACACCGGTTGGATGCACAATCGCCTGCGCATGGTGGTAGCGATGTTCCTGACCAAAAACCTGCTGATCGACTGGCGCGAGGGCGAGCGCTTTTTCATGCGCCACCTGATCGACGGCGACTTGGCGGCCAACAACGGCGGCTGGCAGTGGAGTTCGTCCACGGGCACCGATTCGGCGCCGTACTTTCGCATCTTCAACCCCTTGAGCCAGTCAGAAAAATTCGACAGCCAGGGCCTGTTCATCCAACACTGGCTGCCGGAACTGGCGGGCCTGGATAAAAAACAGCTGCACAACCCGGCGGCCCTGGGCGGGTTGTTTGGCGTGGCCGGTTATCCACAACCCATCGTCAACCTGAGCCAATCCCGGGAGCGCGCGCTGGCGGCGTTCAGAAACCTGCCCTCGCGCCAAGCTGTCGCCTTCGAAGATGAATGAATACCTCGGGGCCCGGCCCTGAAATCACCTGCCAGTACCGGCCGGGCCCACGCCTGACCGGAGAGGAGAGTTGGATGAGTGCACGTCGTATTTGGCTGACCGGCGCCAGCAGTGGCCTCGGCGCCGCCCTGGCGCAAGCGCTGCTGAGCAGCGGAGCGCGGGTGGCGTTGAGCGCGCGCAGTGTCGAGCCGCTGCGGGCACTCGCCGCACGCTACCCCGACCGGGCGCTGCTATTGCCCGGGGACCTGACCCGCAGCCAGGACGTGCGCCAGATCGGCGAGCGCATCGCCCAGGCCTGGGGCGCGCTGGACACGGTGATCCTCAACGCCGGCACCTGCGAGTACGTGGACGCCCGCCAATTCGACACTACGATCATCGAGCACGTGGTGCGCACCAACCTGCTGGCCAGCAGCTATTGCGTCGAAGTCGCGCTGCCGTTGCTACGCGCCGGTAACTCACCGCACCTGGTGGGCATCGCCAGCACCGTCACCTACCTGGCGCTACCGCGCACCGAAGCCTGCGGCGCAACTCGGACCGGGATGCGCTACCTATTCGATTCGCTGGAAGCCGAATGGGCACCCGAGGGCATCGATGTCACCTTGGTCGGCCCCGGGTTTGTCGATACCGTGCCATCCCCGCCCAACGCTTTCCCCTTGCCGCTGGACTGGCCCGCCGACAGCGCCGCACGGCACATCCTCGAAAAACTCGCAGGCCGGCCACGGGAAATAGCCTTCGCAGCCCTGGACATGGCCCAGTTGTGGCCGCTGGCCAGGCAGCCAAACCCTGCGGGACTGGCGATCGGGAAACGCATCCAGCGTAGCCCGGCGCCGATCAAAGACAGCCCCTGAGGCAACCCAAATCCTGCACCAAACCCGCGCGCCAGACACCTCGAAGGCACACTCGCGCACCACTGTCTACAGGCCCAACAGCCCTGAAAATGGCCAAAACGCGGCAAAACTTATAGCAATGCGACATTAAGGTACGTTCGTACCACTGTTTAAGCCTCGGTTGCCCTGAGCATCTTGTGTTAGGCATGGCGCCTGCTTAAGTATCGGCAGGCCGACTCACGAGGTCGCCCTCTCTTAAAAAATGACAACAAATCATGAGGCCACCATGCTTAAACACGCCGTCATTCCGTTCCTCGTTGGCGCAAGCCTGCTTGCCAGCGCTCCTTTTGCCCAGGCAGCCACCAATTTGGTGTTCTGTTCCGAAGGCAGCCCCGCTGGCTTCGACCCGGGCCAATACACCACCGGAACCGACTTCGACGCCACGGCCGAGACCATGTTCAACCGCTTGAGCCAGTTCGAGCGCGGCGGCACCGCGGTGGTGCCCGGCCTGGCCACCCGCTGGGACATCTCCGAAGACGGCCTGAGCTACACCTTCCACCTGCGCGAAGGCGTCAAGTTCCACACCACGCCCTACTTCAAGCCGACCCGCACTTTCAACGCCGACGATGTGCTGTTTACCTTCAACCGCATGATCGACAAGGACATGCCGTTCCGCAAAGCCTACCCCACCGAGTTCCCGTACTTCACAGACATGGGGATGAACACCAATATCAAGAACATCGAGAAAATCGACGACCTGACCGTCAAATTCACCTTGGGCAGCGTCGATGCCGCGTTCATCCAGAACATGGCCATGAGCTTTGCCTCGGTCCAATCCGCCGAATACGCCGCCCAACTGCTCAAGGATGGCAAGCCCGGTGAGATCAATCAAAAACCCATTGGCACGGGGCCGTTCGTGTTCAAGAGCTACCAGAAGGATTCCAACATCCGCTACACCGGCAACAAGGACTACTGGAAACCTGAAGACGTGAAGATCGACAACCTGATCTTCGCCATCACCACCGACCCCTCGGTACGCATCCAGAAGCTCAAGAAAAACGAATGCCAGATCACCCTGTTCCCGCGCCCCGCCGACCTCAAGGCCCTGAGTGAAGACAAAGCCCTGAAAATGCCGCACCAGGCTGGTTTCAACCTGGGTTACATCGCCTACAACGTGATGCCCGTGCTCAAAGGCCGTACCGACGCCAACCCGCTGGCCAAACTCGAAGTGCGCCAGGCAATGGACATGGCGGTGAACAAGCAGCAGATCATCGACTCGGTGTACCAGGGCGCTGGGCAACTGGCGAAGAACGCCATGCCCCCCACCCAGTGGTCCTATGACGACACCATCCGGGACGCCCCCTACAACCCCGAGAAAGCCAAGGAACTGCTGAAAAAAGCCGACATCAAGGAAGGCACCGAAATCACCCTTTGGGCCATGCCGGTGCAGCGTCCGTACAACCCCAACGCTAAGCTGATGGCCGAAATGCTGCAATCGGACTGGGCCAAGATAGGCCTCAAGGTCAACATCGTCAGCTACGAGTGGGGCGAGTACATCAAGCGCTCCAAGGGCGGCGAGAACCAGGCCATGATTATTGGCTGGAGCGGCGACAACGGTGACCCGGACAACTGGCTCAACGTACTGTTCGGCTGCGACTCCCTGGGCGGCAACAACTTCTCCAAGTGGTGCGACAAGCCTTACGACGCCATCATCAAACAGGCCAAGGCCACATCGGACGTCGCCAAGCGCACCGAGCTGTACAAGCAGGCGCAACACCTGCTCAAAGATGCAGTCCCCTATACGCCGATCGCCAACTCGACGGTGTACCAACCCATGCGCACCACCGTGCAGGACTTCAAGATCAGCCCGTTTGGCCTGAACTCCTTCTACGGTGTCAGCGTCAGCAAATAAGGCCCGGCCACGGCGGCGTCCATGACACCGCCGTGGTTTTGCCCACCTCGCCGCTAGGAATTTACTTACGTCCGCATCGTTTGCGAACTACTGCGACATTCCAAGGCGAGTCGCCTTTTCCTACACGACTTTCAGGCCTATTCGCATTTACGGTTCTGTCTTCGGCTCCTACCGTCGTCGCACGGCAATCGTGTGCTGTTGGCCCGGGACCTGCCGTACGCGTTGATTCGGGAGCAGCAATGTCCGTCTTCCCCCACAGGGGCGCCGGAACATTGCTCACTACATAAAAAAACAAGAGGGACCGTCATGCGTCATTCCTTGCTGTTATCCGTACTCCTGGGCACCGGCTTACTGGCTGGGGCTGGGGCCAGCCAAGCCGCCGGCAAGAGCCTGGTGTTCTGTTCCGAAGGCAGCCCGGCCGGCTTCGATACCGCGCAATACACCGCCTCCACCGACAACGACGCCGCCGAGCCGCTGTACAACCGCCTCGTGGAATTTGAAAAAGGCGCCACCAGCGTCGTACCTGGCCTGGCAACACAATGGGATATTTCCGACGACGGCCTGATCTATACCTTCCACCTACGTGAAGGCGTCAAATTTCACACGACCAAATACTTCACTCCTAGCCGCGAGTTCAACGCCGACGACGTACTGTTCACCTTCAACCGCATGCTCGATCCCGACCACCCCTTCCGCAAGGCCTACCCCACCGAGTTCCCGTATTTCAACGGCATGAGCCTGAACAAGAACATCGCCCGCGTAGAAAAAACCGGGCCGCTGACCGTGGTGATAACCCTCAACTCGGTGGACGCCGCGTTCGTGCAGAACATCGCCATGAGCTTCGCCTCGATTCTCTCCGCCGAATACGCCGAACAACTGCTCAAGGCCGGCAAGCCCAGCGAGATCAACCAGAAACCCGTCGGCACCGGGCCCTTCGTGTTCCAGCGTTACCAGAAGGATTCGCAGATCCGCTACGTGGGCAACAAACAGTACTGGGACCCGGCCCGGGTCAAGCTCGACCAGTTGATCTTCGCCATCAACACCGACGCCTCGGTGCGCGTGCAAAAACTCAAGGCCGGCGAATGCCATGTCACCCTGCACCCGCGCCCGGCCGACATCGACGCCCTCAAGGCCGACCCCAAGCTGCAGGTGCTGACCAAACCCGGTTTCAACCTCGGCTACATCGCCTACAACGTGCGCCACAAACCCTTCGACCAACTCCAGGTACGCCAGGCCCTGGACATGGCGGTGAACAAGCAGGGGATTCTCAACGCCGTGTACCAGAGCGCCGGGCAACTGGCGAGCAACGCCATGCCGCCCACCCAGTGGTCCTACGACGACACCATCAAGGACGCCGCCTTCGACCCGGAAAAAGCCAAGGCCCTGCTCAAGGCCGCCGGGGTCAAGGAAGGCACCGAAATCACCCTCTGGGCCATGCCCGTGCAACGGCCCTACAACCCCAACGCCAAGCTGATGGCCGAGATGCTGCAAAGCGATTGGGGCAAGATCGGGCTCAAGGTCAAGATCGTCAGCTATGAGTGGGGCGAGTACGTCAAGCGCACCAAAAATGGCGAACACGACATCAGCCTGATCGGCTGGACCGGCGACAACGGCGACCCGGACAACTGGCTCGGCACCCTCTATAGCTGCGACGCCATTGGCGGCAATAACTACTCCATGTGGTGCGACGCCGAGTACGACAAGTTGGTCAAGCAAGCCAAGCTCGTCACCGACCGCGAACAACGCACCGTGCTCTACAAACAGGCCCAGCAACTGCTCAAGCAGCAGGTGCCGATCACCCCCATCGCCCACTCCACGGTCAACCAGCCGCTGAGCACCAAGGTCCAAGGGTTCCTCGTCAGCCCGTTCGGGCGCAACGTTTTCTCCGGCGTCAGCGTCACCCCTTAAATCTTTCACCGAACCAAGAGGGCGGGTTTTCCCGCCCTCGCGCAAACGTGCTGCCCGAATTCGGTGAAAGAGCAGCCCACCGGCGTTTGCGCTGCCTTGCAACAGTGCCACCCCAATAGCCGCGTCGCCCAAAAAAGACCGGCATTACAAAAAAAGAAAGAAAGGAGTTTTACCCATGAAACCGAGCAATACCGCGATACTCGCCCTGGCCATCGCCAGCATCACCGCCAGCGCCCACGCCGAAAGCGTCAGCCAGGCGTTCATCCCCACCCAGCTCAACAGCAGCAACGCCCAGGATGAGGCCAAGGGCTTCGTCGACGGCCAGAGCCTGAGCGGCCAGACCCGCAACTGGTATTCCAACGAACTGCTACGCCGCGGCGCGACCTTCACCTATGAACGACACGGCCAGGAACGCACCACGCCACGCCGGATCAACTGGCTACAAGGCACCATCCTCAACTACAGCTCAGGTTTCACCCAAGGCACGGTCGGTGTCAGCACCGAAGTGGCGGCCTACAACGTGGTGGCGCTGGACCGCGAGCGCAAACACATCGTCGGCGGCGGCAACCGCACATTGGCGGATTCCAACGGCGACGCGGTGGAGCAGTGGAGCAAGCTGGGCCTGGCCAACGTCAAGTTCCGCGTGGGCAACACGACCCTGACCGCTGGCCGGCAGAACGTCAGCACGCCCATCGTCGACGTCATCGGCAACCGCGCCCTGCCGTCGAGCTTCCAAGGCGTGAGCCTCAACAGCGCGCCGTTCAACAACCTGAGCTTCGACGCCGGCGTCTTCGACCGCGTGTCCCCGCGTACCGAGCAGAGCCTGAGCAAATTCCGCAGCGAGTACACCGCCAGCGCGGCGGTGGAAACCGACAAAGTCAGCGTCGCGGGCCTGAACTACCAGCCCATGGAAAGCTTGAAGACCAGCCTCTACGCCTCCAACGTCGAAGACTTCTGGAACCAGTACTACTTCGGCGCCACCCACAAACTGGGGGACAGCGCAGTGCTGGGCCTGACCACCGGGCTGAACTATTACAAGACCGTCGACACCGGCAACAAGAAAATGGGTGACATCGACAACGACACCTATTCCCTGTCCCTGGGCCTGGCCCACCAGGCCCACAGCCTGACGTTCTCCTACCAGCAAGTGAACGGCAACGAGTACTTCGACTACCTGCACGAAACCAACGGCATCTACCTGGCCAACTCCCTGACCTCCGACTTCAACGGCCCCAACGAGAAATCCTTCCAGGTCGCCTACGGCCTGAACATGGCCGAATACGGCGTGCCGGGGCTCAAGCTCAACCTCTACCAGGCCCGCGGCTGGGGCATCGATGGCACTCACTACAAAGGCACCGCCTACAAGGTGAACAATCAGGATGGCGAAACCCACTATGAGTACGGCGTCGGCGCCTCTTATGCGATCCAGGACGGCCCGCTCAAGGACACTGCCATCCGTGCCACCTACGTCACCCACCGCGCCAGCAAACAGCAATCGGACGGCAACCTGAACGAATTCCGCCTGGTCACCACCATTCCCTTCAACATTCTCTAAGGCACCGATTGCCGGGCGGTTTCAGGCTGAATCCGCCCAGCAGGCTACCCTGGTTCCATTGATCGAGAGGATCACCGATGAACCCCATCCCTATAAGAGCAGCCATTGCGGCCGCCCTGCTGAGCATCACGACCAGCGCCTGGGCCAAGCCGCTGGTGGTATGCACCGAGGCCGCCCCGGAAGGCTTCGACATGGTGCAGTACACCACCGCCGTCACCGCCGATGCAGTGGCCGAGACCCTGTTCAATCGCCTGGTGGACTTCAAGCCCGGCACCGTGGAGGTCCGCCCGGCCCTGGCCGAATCCTGGGACATCAGCCCGGACGGCCTGAGCTACACCTTCCACCTGCGCAAAGGCGTGAAGTTCCACACCACCGGCTACTTCAAGCCCAGCCGCGAGTTGAACGCCGACGACGTGCTCTGGAGCTTCCAGCGCCAGCTTGACCCCAAACACCCGTGGCACGCCAAATCCACCACCGGGTTCCCATATTTCGAGAGCATGGGCTTCAAGGACCTGCTCAAGAGCGTCGAGAAAATCGACGAGCACACCGTGGTGTTCAACCTGACCCGCCGCGAAGCACCGTTTTTAGCCAACATCGCCATGGCGTTTTCCTCGATCTACTCGGCCGAGTACGCCGACCAGTTGCTCGAGGCCAACAAGGCCGGCGACCTCAACAGCAAGCCCATCGGCACCGGCCCCTTCATCTTCCAGCGCTACGACAAGGACGCCCAGGTACGCTTCAAGGCCAACCCCGAGTATTTTCGCGGCAAGCCGCCCGCCGATCCGCTGATCCTCGCCGTGACGGTAGACAGCAACGTGCGCCAGCAAAAGCTCAAGGCCAACGAATGCCAGGTGGCGCTGTACCCCAAGCCTGACAACGTGCCGGCGATCAAGGCCGACCCGAACCTGAAGCTCGCCGAACTGGCAGCGATGACCACCGCCTACATCGGCATGAACACCACCCGCCCCTACTTGAATGACGTGCGCGTGCGCAAGGCCATCGATATGGCCTTCGACAAACAGGCCTATGTCAACGCGCTGTTCGGCCCGGGCAATGCACTGGTGGGCGTCAACCCCTACCCGCCGACGCTGCTGGGCTACAACCACGCCATGCAAAACCCGCCCCACGACCCGGCCAAGGCCCGCGCCCTGCTCAAGGAGGCCGGGGTGCCCGACGGCACCGTACTGACCCTGTTCACCCGCAACGGCGGCGGCCCCACCAACCCCAACCCAATGCTCGGCGCGCAGATGATGCAGGCCGACCTGGCCAAGGTTGGGATCAAGCTCGACATCCGCGTCATGGAGTGGGGCGAGATGCTCAAGCGGGCCAAGAACGGCGAACACGATATGGTGTCTGCTGGTTGGGCGGGCGATAACGGCGACCCGGATAATTTCCTGACGCCTATGCTCAGTTGCGAAGCAGCCAAGAACGGCGAAAACTACGCCCGCTGGTGTAACGACAAGTTCCAGGCGTTGCTGGACCAGGCTCGGGAAGAAACCGACCCCGGCGCCCGAGCAGCGCTCTATGAACAGGCCCAGGTGATCTATCACCAGGACCAGCCATGGATCAGCATGGCGCACACCACAATGTTCACGGCCATGCGCAAGAACGTCGAGGGCTACCACATCAGTCCCTTGACCACGAACAACTTCGCCACCACCCAGGTGAAGTAGAAAAAAGCCCCCGGCATCGTGACCTGAACGATGCCGGGTAGCCGAACCGGCCGATGAGGAACACCACACGATGTTTAGTTTTATTGCCCGCCGATTGGGACTGTTGATTCCCACCTTCTTCGGCATCACGTTGCTGACCTTCGCCCTGATCCGCATGATCCCGGGCGACCCCGTCGAAGTGATGATGGGCGAACGCCGGGTAGACCCCGAAATGCACGCCCAGGCCATGGAGCGCCTGGGTCTGAACAAGCCCTTGTATGCGCAGTACCTGGACTACATCGGCAAGCTCGCCCAGGGCGACCTCGGTGAGTCGCTGCGCACCCGCGAAAGCGTGTGGACCGAGTTCAGCGCGCTGTTCCCCGCCACCCTGGAACTGTCCATGGCCGCCCTGTTGTTCGCCGGCATCCTCGGCCTGCTGGCCGGCGTGGTGGCGGCGCTCAAGCGCGGCTCGCTGTTCGATCACGGGGTGATGGGCATTTCGTTGACCGGCTATTCCATGCCGATTTTCTGGTGGGGCCTGATCCTCATCATGTTCTTCTCCGTGAGCCTGGGCTGGACTCCGGTGTCCGGGCGCATCGACCTGCTGTACGACATCGAGCCGCGCACCGGCTTCATGCTCATCGACACCCTGCTGGCCGACGACACCGACGCCTTTTTCGATGCGCTGCACCACCTGATCCTGCCCGCCATCGTGCTGGGCACCATCCCGCTGGCGGTGATCGCGCGCATGACCCGTTCCTCGATGCTTGAAGTGCTGCGCGAAGACTACATCCGCACCGCCCGCGCCAAGGGCCTGTCGCCGGCGCGCGTGGTGTTCGTCCATGGCCTGCGCAACGCGCTGATCCCGGTGCTCACGGTGTTCGGCCTGCAAGTGGGCACCCTGCTGGCCGGCGCGGTGCTGACCGAAACCATTTTCTCCTGGCCGGGCATCGGTAAATGGCTGATCGAAGCCATCGGTGCCCGGGACTACCCCGTGGTGCAAAACGGCATCCTGCTGATCGCCTGCCTGGTGATCCTCGTCAACTTCGTAGTGGACATCCTCTACGGTTTTGCCAACCCACGCATCCGTCACCAGCGCTGAGAGCCTATCCATGACCCTACAAACTCCCCCGGTCGCTGTGGACCAAAGCCTGCTGTACCCCTCCGTGTACAAGGAATTCTGGCAAGCCTTCGCCAAAAACAAAGGCGCCGTCGCCGGCCTGCTGTTCATGCTCCTGGTGGTGTTCTGCGCACTGTTCGCACCCTGGGTCGCGCCCCATGACCCCAGCGAGCAGTACCGCGAATTCCTGCTCACCCCGCCGGCATGGCTGGAGGGCGGGCAGATGCAGTTCCTGCTGGGCACCGATGAGCTGGGCCGCGACCTGCTGTCGCGCTTGATCCAGGGTTCGCGCCTGTCGCTGCTGATCGGCTTGTCGTCGGTGGTGATGTCGATGATCCCGGGTATCCTGCTCGGGCTGTTCGCCGGGTTCTTCCCGCGCCTGCTCGGCCCCAGCATCATGCGCCTGATGGACATCATGCTGGCCCTGCCGTCCCTGCTGCTGGCCGTGGCGATCGTCGCCATCCTCGGCCCTGGCCTGATTAACACCGTGATCGCCATCGCCATCGTCTCGCTACCTTCCTATGTGCGCCTGACCCGCGCGGCGGTGATGGGCGAGCTGAACCGCGACTACGTCACCGCCGCCCGCCTCGCCGGGGCCGGCCTGCCGCGCCTGATGTTCATCACCGTGCTGCCCAACTGCATGGCGCCGCTGATCGTGCAGGCCACCCTGAGCTTTTCCTCGGCCATCCTCGACGCTGCGGCCCTGGGCTTCCTGGGCCTTGGCGTACAACCGCCTACCCCGGAGTGGGGCACCATGCTGGCCTCGGCCCGCGACTACATCGAACGCGCCTGGTGGGTGGTAAGCCTGCCGGGCCTGACCATTTTGCTCAGCGTGCTGGCAATCAACCTGATGGGCGACGGCCTGCGCGATGCGCTGGACCCGAAACTCAAGAACGCCGCCTGAGGAGATGCCCATGTCACTGCTCGCAATCAAGAACCTCAATGTGCGCTTCGGCGACAAACAGGCCGTACCCGTGGTCGACGGCCTCGACCTTCAAGTCGATAAAGGCGAAGTGCTGGCCATCGTCGGCGAATCGGGTTCGGGTAAATCCGTGACCATGATGGCGCTGATGGGCCTGATCGACGCCCCCGGCATCGTCACCGCCGACGCCCTGACCTTCGACGGCAAGGACATGCTCAAGTTGAGCAAGCGCCAGCGCCGGCAAATCGTCGGCAAAGACCTGGCCATGGTCTTCCAGGACCCCATGACCGCCCTCAACCCCAGCTACACCGTGGGTTTCCAGATCGAAGAAGTGCTGCGCCTGCACCTGAAGATGTCCGGCCGGCAGGCACGCCAACGGGCCATCGAGCTGCTGGAAAAAGTCGAGATCCCCGGCGCCGCCAGCCGCATGGACGCCTACCCGCACCAACTCTCCGGCGGCATGAGCCAGCGGGTGGCCATCGCCATGGCGATTGCCGGCGAACCCAAGCTGCTGATCGCCGACGAACCCACCACCGCCCTGGACGTGACCATCCAGGCGCAAATCATGGAGCTGCTGCTGGCCCTGCAAAAAGAACAGAACATGGGCCTGGTGTTGATTACCCACGACCTGGCCGTCGTTGCCGAGACCGCCCAGCGTGTGTGCGTGATGTACGCCGGGCAAGCGGTGGAGGTGGGCCAGGTGCCAGGGCTGTTCGACGTGCCCGCGCATCCCTACAGCGAAGCCCTGTTGGCGGCGATCCCGGAACACAGCATGGGCGCCTCGCGCCTGGCCACGCTGCCGGGGATCGTCCCCGGGCGCTACGACCGCCCGCAAGGTTGCCTCTTGTCACCGCGCTGCCCCTACGTGCAAGACACCTGCCGCCAGCAACGCCCCGGCCTTGACCCGAAAACCAACAGCCTCGCCCGCTGCTTCTACCCCTTGAACCAGGAGGTGGCGTAATGGCCGTCGTTCTTACCGCCCGCGACCTGACCCGTCACTACGAAGTCTCCCGGGGCCTGTTCAAGGGCACCGCCCTGGTACGCGCCCTCAACGGCGTGTCCTTTGAATTGGAGGCCGGCAAAACCTTGGCCGTGGTCGGCGAGTCGGGCTGCGGCAAATCCACCCTGGCCCGGGCCCTGACCTTGATCGAGGAGCCATCCTCCGGCTCACTGAAAATCGCCGGCCAGGAAGTCACCGGCGCCGACAAGGCCCAGCGCAAGCAACTGCGCAAAGACGTGCAGATGGTGTTCCAGAGCCCTTACGCCTCCCTCAACCCCCGGCAGAAAATCGGCGATCAACTGGCCGAACCGCTGCTCATCAACACCCGGCTCTCGGCCGCCGAACGCCGTGAAAAAGTCCAGGCGATGATGAAGCAAGTAGGCCTGCGCCCCGAGCATTACCAGCGCTACCCGCACATGTTTTCCGGCGGCCAGCGCCAACGCATCGCCTTGGCGCGGGCGATGATGCTGCAACCCAAAGTGCTGGTGGCGGACGAGCCGACCTCGGCGCTGGATGTGTCGATCCAGGCCCAGGTGCTGAACCTGTTCATGGACTTGCAACAGCAATTCAACACCGCCTACGTGTTCATCTCCCACAACCTGGCGGTGGTGCAGCACGTGGCCGATGACGTAATGGTGATGTACCTCGGCCGGCCGGTGGAAGTCGGCCCCAAAGAGGCCATCTACGCACGGCCGCTGCACCCCTACACCCAAGCGCTGCTATCGGCCACGCCCACCATTCACCCGGACCCGAACAAACCCAAGATCAAGATCGTCGGCGAGTTGCCCAACCCCCTCAACCCACCGCCCGGCTGCGCCTTCCACAAGCGCTGCCCGTATGCGACGCCGCTGTGCAGCCAGGACGAACCGGCCCTGCGCACCCTGGATAACCGCCAGGTCGCCTGCCATTACGCCGAGCAGTTCGTGGCCTAGTACACCGCCCACAAACAAAAACCCCCGCCTCAGAACCTGAGGCGGGGTTTTTTGCTTATGGCATGCGCTGGCCCTGTGGGAGCGAGCCTGCTCGCGATGAAGCCAGCCGATCCAGCCACTGGCTCACCGGCGTCGGATCGCCGCCCGGACCAAGCGCCCACAAAAAGCGTCTCTCACAAAAGCTGCTTAGTGGTGCTCGCGGGTAGCGCGGAATTTCACGTCCGGCCAGCGCTCTTCCATCAGCGCCAGGTTGACCCGGGTCGGGGCCAGGTAGGTGAGGTGGCCGCCGCCGTCGATGGCGAGGTTTTCCACAGCCTTGACGCTGAACTCTTCGAGCTTCTTCTTATCGCTGCAATCGATCCAGCGCGCCGACCACACGGTAATCGGCTCGTAGGCACATTCGACCTTGTATTCCTCTTTCAAGCGGCTGGCGACCACATCGAACTGCAGCACACCGACGGCGCCGAGGATGATGTCGTTGCTGCGCGTAGGGAAGAACACCTGGGTCGCGCCCTCTTCGGCCAGTTGCTGCAAGCCCTGGCGCAATTGCTTGGACTTGAGCGGGTCCTTGAGGCGCACGCGGCGGAACAGCTCCGGGGCGAAGTGCGGGATGCCGGTGAAGCTCAGGGATTCGCCTTCGGTGAAGGTGTCGCCGATCTGGATGGTGCCGTGGTTGTGCAAGCCGATGATGTCGCCGGCAAAGGCCTCTTCCAGTTGCTCGCGCTCGGAGGAGAAAAAGGTCAAGGCGTCGCCGATGCGCACATCCTTGCCGGTGCGCACATGGCGCATCTTCATGCCTTTTTCGTACTTGCCCGAGCAGATGCGCATGAACGCGATGCGGTCGCGGTGCTTGGGGTCCATGTTCGCCTGGATCTTGAACACGAAACCGCTGAACTTTTCTTCCACCGGCTCCACGGTGCGCTCGTTGGCCACCCGCGCCAGCGGCTTGGGCGCCCAATCGACCACGGCATCGAGCACATGGTCGACCCCGAAGTTGCCCAGGGCCGTGCCGAAGAACACCGGGGTCAACTGGCCGTCCATGAACTCCTGCTGGTTGAACGTGTGGCAGGCGCCCTGCACCAGTTCCAGTTGCTCGGTGAAGCGCTCGTACTCGTCACCCAAGTGGGCGCGGGCTTCATCGGAATCGAGCTTCTCGATGATTTTCACTTCGGTGCGCTCATGCCCGTGGCCGGCGGTGTAGACGATGATGTAGTCGTCCGCCAGGTGGTACACGCCCTTGAAGTCGCGGTAACAGCCAATCGGCCAGGTGATGGGCGCGGCCTTGATCTTGAGTACCGCTTCGATCTCATCGAGCAATTCGATGGGGTCGCGGATATCACGGTCGAGTTTGTTGATGAAGCTGACGATGGGCGTGTCGCGCAGGCGGCACACGTCCATCAGCGCAATGGTCCGTGGCTCTACGCCCTTACCGCCGTCGAGCACCATCAGCGCCGAGTCCACCGCCGTCAGGGTGCGGTAGGTGTCTTCGGAGAAGTCTTCGTGGCCCGGGGTGTCGAGCAGGTTGACCATGTGGTCGCGATACGGGAACTGCATGACCGACGTGGTAATGGAGATACCCCGTTGTTTTTCCATTTCCATCCAGTCGGAGGTGGCATGGCGGTCGGATTTACGGGATTTGACCGTACCAGCAACGGCAATCGCCTTGCCCATCAGCAAGAGCTTCTCGGTGATGGTGGTTTTACCCGCATCCGGGTGGGAAATAATGGCGAAAGTGCGGCGTTTCGCGACTTCGGCGGCCTGTTTGGTCATGGGAAATCGCCTGGCAGGTGATTCAAAAAAGGGCGGCGAGTATAGCCTAAAGCGCACTCGGCCGACCACCGTCGGGCCCAGCGGCGATGTCACAGAGGTGGCTAAATGCTGTCAAGTGTGGAACCTTTTAAAAGGTAGAGACGTCCACTCCCCTGCTACTCGTTTCGATCAGGGGCTGAAAAATCAGCAAGTTAGCCTGACGAGGCTGCGCTCATGGTTCGACCTCATGCCGTTTTGCCGGCATTGGCGAACTGCTCTTCGCGAACGCATTACCCGGCAGCCAGGAATGGCATGCCACACGGGGCTGCGCTCGCCGACTGAAATAAAGGAGTCCGCCTGTGGCTATTCGCTATGGCAAAGGGCTAATAGGAGGTGCGGCGGTCATCGCCCTCCTGGCCCTGCTGATCCACTGGATCGGCGTCGATACGATCGACCATTACCGCGACGATTTGTTGTTCTACCTGCAAGCTCATTTGGTGCTTGTCCTCGTCTCCATGCTCGCCGCCCTGCTCGTGGGCATTCCGGCCGGCATCCTGCTCAGCCGGCCGACCATGGTCGGGCGCGCAGAACGCTTCATGCAGATCTTCAACATCGGCAACACCGTCCCGCCCCTCGCCGTACTGGCCATCGCCCTGGGTATCCTGGGCATCGGCAGCGGCCCCGCGATCTTCGCGCTGTTCCTCGCCTCCTTGCTGCCCATTGTGCGCAACACCTACGAAGGCCTGAAAAACGTCCAGGGCTCCCTCAAGGAAGCCGCCGTCGGTATCGGCATGACCCCGCGCCAGGTGCTGTGGCGGGTGGAATTGCCCAACGCCGTGCCGATCATCATCGGTGGCGTGCGGGTGGCCCTGGCGATCAACGTCGGCACCGCGCCCCTGGCATTCCTAATCGGTGCCAACAGCCTGGGCAGCCTGATTTTCCCCGGCATTGCCCTGAACAATCAGCCGCAATTGCTCCTGGGCGCGGCGTGCACCGCCCTGTTGGCCTTGCTGCTCGATGGCCTGGTGACCCTGGCCAGCCGCCTCTGGCTGGAACGCGGTCTGCGACCGTCTTAAGCCTCGGCAAAGGAAAACCTATGAAAAAGCTAAGTTTGATACTGGGCTGCGTCCTGCTGTTGGCCGGCGTTGCCCAAGCCGCCGAAAAACCGGTGATCCGCATCGGCGCGCGGGTGTTCACCGAACAGACCCTGCTGGCCGAAATCACCTCCCAATACCTGCGCACCCTGGGCTACGACACCCGCGTCACCGGCGGGCTGGGCAGCAGCCTGGCGCGCAGTGCCCAAGAAAGCGGGCAACTGGACCTGATCTGGGAATACACCGGCGTCTCCCTGGTGGCCTACAACCATGTCACCGAAAAACTCGGCCGCGAACAGGCCTACGCCCGGGTCAAGGCCCTGGATGCCAAACAGGGTTTGGTCTGGCTCGCGCCGTCCAAGTTCAGCAACACCTACGCCCTGGCGCTGCCACAAGAGGTCGCTGAGCAATACCCGCACATCAACACCATCAGCGACCTGACCCGCGCCCTGGCCGAGAACACCCGGGAAAACCGCCTCATCGCCCTGGACACCGAGTTCACCCACCGCTCCGACGGCATGGCCGGCATGGTCGAGCTGTACCAGATGAACCTGACCCGCAAGAACACCCGGCAAATGGACGCGGGGCTGGTCTACACCGCGCTGCGCAACGGCCAGGTATTCGGTGGGCTGGTCTACACCACCGACGGGCGCCTCAACGCCTTCAAGTTGAAGCTGCTGGAAGACGACCTGCATTACTTCCCCGACTACACCGCCGCCCCCGTGGTGCGCCAGCAATACCTCGATGCCCAGCCGCAACTGGCCGAACAACTCAAGCCCCTGGCCGCGTTGTTCGATGACGAAACCATGCGCCAGCTCAACGCTCGCGTGGACGTCGACCACGAAAGCCCATCGGCCGTTGCCGCAGATTTCCTGCGCCAGCACCCGATCAACTAAGGAGGAAAAGCCATGGAATTTCTCAACGCCTTTTCCCACCTGGACTGGCCGCAGGTCCTGCACCTGACCTGGCAGCACATCACCCTGGTCGGGGTCGCCGTGACCCTGGCAATCCTGGTCGGCGTGCCTCTGGGCGTCATCATGACCCGCTATCCGTCACTGGCCGGGCCGCTACAGGCCAGCGCTACGGTGCTGCTCACCGTGCCGTCCATCGCCCTGTTCGGCCTGCTGCTGCCGTTCTACTCCAAGTTCGGCCAGGGCCTGGGCCCGATGCCGGCGATCACTGCGGTGTTCTTGTACTCGCTGCTGCCAATCATGCGTAACACCTACCTGGCCCTTACAGGCGTGGAACCGGGCATCCGCGAAGCCGCCCGCGGCATCGGCATGACCTTCAGCCAGCGCCTGCGCATGGTCGAGTTGCCCATCGCCGTACCGGTGATCCTCGCCGGGGTACGTACCGCCGTGGTGATGAACATCGGCGTGATGACCATCGCCGCCACCATCGGCGCCGGTGGCCTCGGTGTCCTGATTCTCGCTTCCATCAGCCGCAGCGACATGTCGATGCTGATCGTCGGTGCCTTGTTGGTCAGCCTCCTGGCCATCTTCGCCGACCTGCTTTTGCAATGGCTGCAACGCTCGCTGACTCCAAAAGGATTGCTCAAATGATCGAACTCCAGAACCTGACCAAGACTTTTCAAAGCAACGGCAAGACCGTGACCGCTGTCAACGACGTCAGCCTGACCGTCAACGAAGGCGAAATCTGCGTGTTCCTCGGCCCCTCGGGTTGCGGCAAAAGCACCACGCTAAAAATGATTAACCGCCTGATTACGCCCACCTCGGGCAAGATCCTGATTAATGGCGAAGACACCACCGGCCTTGACGCCGTGACCCTGCGCCGCAGCATCGGTTATGTGATCCAGCAGATCGGCCTGTTCCCCAACATGACCATCGAGGAAAACATCGTGGTCGTGCCCAAGCTCTTGGGCTGGGACCCACAAAAATGCCGCGACCGCGCCCGCGAGTTGATGAGCATGATTAAGCTCGACCCCAAGCAGTACCTGCACCGCTACCCACGCGAGTTGTCGGGCGGGCAGCAACAGCGCATCGGCGTGATCCGCGCCCTGGCGGCCGACGCCCCGCTGCTGTTGATGGACGAACCTTTCGGCGCGGTCGACCCGATCAACCGCGAGATGATCCAGAACGAGTTCTTCGAGATGCAGCGTGCCCTGGGCAAGACCGTCATCATGGTCAGCCACGACATCGACGAAGCCATCAAGCTGGGCGACAAGATCGCCATCTTCCGTGGCGGCAAGCTGATCCAGATCGACCACCCGGACACCCTGCTCGCCCACCCGGCGGACGAATTCGTCAGCAACTTCGTCGGCCAGGACAGCACCCTCAAGCGCCTGCTGCTGGTCAAGGCCGAAGACGCCGCCGACAACGCGCCGTCCGTGAGCCCCGACACCAGCGTGGCCGATGCCCTGGAACTGATGGACGAACACGACCGCCGCTACGTGGTGGTGACCTGCGCCGACAACAAGGCCCTGGGCTACGTGCGCCGGCGCGACCTGCACCGCCAGGCCGGCACCTGCGCCCAATACCTGCGCGAATTCAACGCCACCGCCGCGTTCGACGAACACCTGCGCATCCTGTTGTCGCGCATGTACGAGTTCAACCGTTCATGGTTGCCGGTGATGGACGCCGAACGCGTGTTCCTCGGCGAAGTGACCCAGGAATCGATTGCCGAGTACCTGAGCTCGGGTAAATCCCGAGGCGGCAAGACCAGCATCGTTTCACCGGCCGACACCGCGCTGGCCTGAGCCAAGCCGTCGCCGCCCCCGAGCGGGCGGCGACGGTACTGCAACGCTAAGTGTTCTTCCCGTTCGGGTTGCACTTAGCGTCCCCCTCCAACTTCATGATGACGTCATGGGCCACATAGGGCCGGCGGGGCTCCAGGCTCCAGGTCGGCTTGTTTAGCGCAATGTCCGGTGAGTCCAGGTGGCAAGCCAATTGGCGGCGCATGCTGCCGCCCATGCGGTCGAAGTTCCACTCCCGATTGGGGTCATTGGCCGCCAGGTTCGCCAGCTCCGCATACACCGCATCGGTCTTGCCGACCCCAGCCTTGCGCGCGCAATCGGTGGGCGTCACCACCAGCGAACTGATGGTGCCCAACACCGGCTCTTGGTAGTTGTCGGTCCATTCCACCCGCTCGATGTACTTGTCGCATGAACGCGGGTCCACAGGTTGCGCCGCCGTGGGACCCTGGTCGCCATCGCGATAGGTAAAGGTGGCCTCTTCAGCGGCGGTCCTGGGCAACTCCACGTGGATAACCGGCTTCCAGGTATTGCCTTGCTCCAGCCATCTGCGCTGGTCGTCTTGGGCCAGTTCCCGGGCCTTGAACACCCGGTCGTCGGAATACACCACGCCCACTTGGCTGACATAGATGAACGCCATGATCGGTAGCTGTTTATAGGTCTTGTTCACTTCCAGGGCCGGGGCCAGCGGTGCATCGAAAAACGGCCGGTTAGCGCCCCAATCCCGGTTCCAATACTTATTGTCGGGCCAAGTCTTGAGGCGCAACTCAGTTTGGGTAACTTGGGCGTCGACTTTATCGGCCGGGTCATTGGCCAACAACTTGCGTGCCTCGACAAAGGTATTAAACGCATCGGCCTTATTGTAAGTACCAAAATAATCCGCCGTGGTATCGAAACCGCATTCAAACTTATGAGAGGTCAGCCCCGGGTGCGTCGGCTGCCGGTGAAAGTGGTCCAGCCAAGCCTTGGCATTACTCACTCCCAACTTTTGGCAATAATCTTCGGTCACCCCGAGGCTATTGCCATTTTCCAAATAGTCACCACAGCCGTTATTACTGCGGTTACCCGTCCAGGAATCAATAGGGAATGCACACAGCACGGTGACTTTGAACTGCGTCTTTTCATTAATGAAGTCGTTAGGCGTCAGCGCAAAGCCGTTGTATTTATCCAGGCCCAGGCCGTCATAGCTGGTATCGGTGCGCAGGTAGGAAACCGAGGTGCCGCCATTGGACAGGTTCGGCGCGCCCCATCCCCCGGCCTCCAGGCTATGGGAATAGGGGCTTGGGTCCCAAGGCAGGTAGCTTTGTTTGCTGGCAATACCGCGCAAAATGATGCCGGAACACTCAGACGCCAACCTGCCACTGCCGCAATCACGGGCCGTGAAGTTATACAGGTATTTCATCTGGCTCGCCGTATCCGTACCGGGGCTGGCATATACCCAGGTTGAACTTACCAACGCGCCACACATCAGTAGTGCAGGAGTGTTTATTCTTTTACCGTTCATAACAAGTTCCTCAACGCCGTCAAGTAGTGAGTTCAGCCACATAAGCCTCAGCCAAAACTATCAGGCATAAAAACCCACAGCCCGCAACTCACGAGAACCCAATAACAAACATTCACAAACCGCCAGATTGTTTTACTCAGTCAATTTGCACCCTGAGTATTAGTGACACCGCGCACCCTGGCTACTGTCAGAAGTTACAGTTCGGCGCCTTTTTTTATATTAATTATGGATAGTTGGCGCATCCAACATCACCAGACAAACTAATGAGAAAAGGCCACCAGCCCTGAGTGCCCACGCCTACGTTGGGCTGTTGCAGGGAACGACTGCCTGTCACGCCGGTCGGTTAAAACAGGCTGGTGCCACGGTGCCGGACGCCACCGTGCAAAACCGCGACATTTTTTGTTGATCTCAAACCCCTCACGCCCTAAAGTTCGCGCCGAACGTCCATGCTGGAAACGATCCATCCGGCTCAAGTACTGACGACGAGACAGCAAGGCCAAGGGCAGCCACGCCGCCCATGGCCTTTTTGCTTTCGGCGACATGCCTTGGGAAGTAGGCGAACCAAAGTGGGGATACGGAGGACGTTCATTTGCACCCATTGATTACTAACGTTTGCCACTAGGAGTTCCCAGCATGTCGATCAACGTCGAAGACTATTTCGCGCGCGATACCTTCCAGAAAATGAAGGCCTTCGCCGACCAACAAGAAACCCCGTTCGTGGTGATCGACACCGCGATGATTAGCCAGGCCTACGACGACCTGCGCGCCGGTTTCGAATTCGCCAAGGTCTACTACGCGGTCAAGGCCAACCCGGCCGTCGAGATCATCGACCTGCTCAAGGACAAGGGTTCGAGCTTCGACATCGCCTCGATCTATGAGCTGGACAAAGTGCTGGGCCGCGGCGTCAGCGCCGACCGCATCAGCTACGGCAACACCATCAAGAAATCCAAGGACATCCGCTACTTCTATGAGAAGGGCGTGCGCCTGTACTCCACCGACTCCGAAGCCGACCTGCGCAACATCGCCAAGGCCGCGCCCGGCTCCAAGGTTTACGTGCGCATCCTCACCGAAGGCTCGACCACCGCTGACTGGCCTTTGTCGCGCAAGTTCGGCTGCCAGACCGACATGGCCATGGACCTGCTGATCCTCGCCCGCGACCTGGGCCTGGTGCCGTACGGCGTGTCGTTCCACGTGGGCTCGCAGCAGCGCGACATCAGCGTCTGGGACGCGGCCATCGCCAAGGTCAAGGTGATCTTCGAGCGTTTGAAAGAAGAAGACGGCATCGAACTCAAGCTCATCAACATGGGCGGCGGCTTCCCGGCCAACTACATCACCCGCACCAACAGCCTGGAAACCTATGCCCAGGAGATTATCCGTTTCCTCAAGGAAGACTTCGGCGACGACCTGCCAGAAATCATCCTGGAACCGGGCCGTTCGCTGATCGCCAACGCCGGCATCCTGGTCAGTGAAGTGGTGTTGGTGGCCCGTAAGTCGCGCACCGCGGTCGAGCGCTGGGTGTACACAGACGTCGGCAAATTCTCCGGCCTGATCGAAACCATGGACGAAGCCATCAAGTTCCCGATCTGGACCGAGAAAAAAGGCGAAATGGAAGAAGTGGTGATCGCCGGCCCAACCTGCGACAGCGCCGACATCATGTACGAGAACTACAAGTACGGCCTGCCGCTGAACCTGGCCATCGGCGACCGCCTCTACTGGCTCTCCACCGGCGCCTACACCACCAGCTACAGCGCGGTGGAATTCAATGGCTTCCCACCGTTGAAGTCGTTCTATATGTAAGACGTTGTACACCACACCTAAAAAAGCCCGTGAATTTCACGGGCTTTTTTTATGGCCAGCGAATTTTCCCAACCTCCCCCGATAACATTCCCCCTCCACTCCACAAAAGGACTACGACAAACAAGACACTGAACCCCTACCTAATACGCTCAACTAAATATCTGAAAACTTTTCCGTTACAAATACATAAACTGAAATTCTTTTAAATTTATCCTCCAGCAAATCCGCGACTACCTTTGATTTTGTAAACCACTCATTCAAAGGTAATCACATGCTAAACAACCAAGCTTTAAAAGAAATAGAAAACATTTCAGCAGAAAACTTTAATCAGCTGACCCAGGACTACGTAAAAGCCACCGCAGGAAAGTTACCCGGCGTTACTCGCGCCCCTGGGTTGCTGGTGACTAACGACGACATCCGAAAAATCAAACGCTATATAAAAGTAGCGCTGGAACTCCCCACCGACACTGGGGAGATCGAACAAAGGTTTCACTACGACACACTCGATGTCGCGGGCCTCAAATCAGCAGACATGCAAGTGCTGTACAAGACCATCAATGACCATGCCCATACATGGGACAGTATTGAAAAGAACATGAGGACCGTGGGCTCTGACCTTCACATATTTGCCGAAAACTTTACGACGAGTTGCGATGCAATCACCACCTATCTGAAAAGCTTGCCGAGCTACCTGGAAGCAACAGGCAAAGTTGGCGACCTCTCTCCCGAGGAGATCGATAAACTACCGGAACTGCGCATTAAGGAAAATGAACAACACCGGCTTCTACCGCTTGCCGAACTCGTCAATGATTTGAAACAAGTGATAACGCAACACAGCCAAAGCACTAAAACCGTAAAAGCAGAAATCGAAACATTCAACACCGAAATACAAAATAAAATCAGCCCGACTCTGGCTAGAAAAATCGCCTTGAGTTCCAGTCGCCTGACCGATGATAAAGCCATCGAACTGAACAGGAGGCTGGATGTCCTTAAAGAGCGAATTGAAGAGAAAAGCGCCGAAGCCCAAAAGCACAGCAGTGACAAGTGGTGGGGATTGTTTGGCGGCGCAGTAGGTCTTCTCATTACCAGTACAATTTTCGGAGGTAAAGCCACCGAAGCCAGAAAAGAAGCGGAGGCCCTAACCGCCGATAAGTTCGAGCTCGAAAGAGAGATCAAAGTACACGACAGCATACTTGCTTTGCTGCGCGAGCAAGAAACCCATCTGCAAGACCTCCAACTGAGAGTCAACCACGCCGCCAGCGGCTCGAGCAACCTGGCAAGCCTATGGGCCCTGATCGAGAACTACGTGCGCACCTCCAGCAGCCAGCTGGATGGCGTAACCAATGCCATGTTCCTGGTGGCATTCGTTAGCCGCCTTAACCAGATGAAGAACAACTGGGCCTCGATAAAAACCCACGCCTTCGACTTGTTGACCGCCTTCAACAACGTAGTGGAAGAACAGTAACACTCAATTAACTCATGCCTCTAAGGCGACTATTCAACACCATCACCCTGATAAAACGCGAGAACCTTATGACGATCAAAAGTATTGATACCACCTTCAAATATCCAACCCCCGACCTGGCTAGCATGTATGCAAGCAAAACCGAAATCCAAAATAAAATCAGATCTTTGAGCACTATTTATCTTCCGGTCCTGGCAGAAGAGCTAGAGAGTTTCAGGCAGGAGTTGAACAACACCGACAAACACCTATTGGACATGCTCACCATCGCCCCTTCGTTCTTGGAACACGATCAAGTAAGCGAGCTGTACAACACTGTCGTAACGCTGGAAAGTGGCACGCCTTCCGAGCAACAGAAAGAAGCAGCGGCATCGCTCTACGCCGAGATCCAACGCCTGACCAATGCAAGCCTATCCTCGATCAAGCCCCAATCTGCCGTCCTAAACAATGCGTTACATAACCTCAAGGCAGTCACCCTTACCAATAATGACTTCCAAATCAAAGAACTCGAAAAAGACATCGCTGCCCAGACTCCACGCCAGGAACAACTAGTAAAAGCCATCGAGGAACTGGAAAGTGACGAACTTGGCCTGAATGAGGCAATTAAAATCATTGAGGCCAAGGACGTCTTCGGTATTCTCAAGGATTTATTGCTAACGGCCGAATCCTTGGCAGGTGCCAATTTAACCAACCCGAAGATCGAGCTGATTAAAGCCGCACTGAGCATTACCGCAAAAGTGCTGGACAAAGTCAGCGAGGCGATGAAATACAGCCATCTCATTGAAGCCAGGAAGAGCGTGCAAATGCGCCTGGATACACGGCGCCAGGATCTGGCCACAACCAACAACACCATTAAGGATTACGTACAACGCAAAGAGCAACTGATCGAAGTACAAAGTATCGTCACTCCCCGGGAGGCCTATGAGCGGGAAGCTGGAACGATCGCCGAGTCAGTAAATAAGTTCCTAGAAATTATTGGAGCGGTTCCTACCAACGATCGTGCGGCAACCATACAAACATTCGTCGTGCACGCGGCATTGTTGCGCAAACACCTGGAGACGCTGCGAGCACAGTGGCGAACTTAAGTTCGGCAACCTCAGAGTAATTATCTGGGGGCAAGGGCAGAGCGGTGCAGACTCTGCCTTGCCCCAGGATGGGGAACCGCCCCGCCACTGAGCCTCAGGCTTGCAGCTGCTCCAGCTGTATCCGTCGCAACGCATATTCCTGGGCCAAGGCCCTGACCTGCGGTTGGGGTGCCTGGCCCAGGGCCTGGCTGGCCACCCGTAAGAAATTCAAGTTGCCCAGCACCAAGGCCTGGCGCAACCAAACGAGCCCTTCCTCGATCCGCCCCCGCTCTACCATCACCACGCCATAGCTGAATTGCCCGCGAAAATCCCCTGCCTCGGCAGAACGCCGGTACCACTCCAACGCCGCGACCGGGTCGGCCGGGCAGTGCTGGCCCTCTTCCAGGTAGCGCCCCAGCAGGTTCATGGATTTAGCGTGGCCCAGTTCGGCGGCGCGGCGGTAGCAGGCCAAGGCGTGGGCCTGGTCTTGCACCACCCCGCGCCCGGTGGCCAACAGGTTGGCGTAGTTGTACAGGCCCCAGTCCAGCCTGGCCTCGGCGGCGCGGCGGTAATGGCCGGCGGCAACGCTGGCGTTGGCGGTGCAGCCCCAGCCGTGCTCATGGCAACGGCCGAGCATGTTGCGTGCCATCAAGTGGCCACCATTGGCGGCGATCCCAAACCAGCGCAGGGCCAGGGCCGGGTCTTTTTCGATGCCCTGGCCGTCGAGGAGGATCTGCCCGAGCAAGGCCTGGGCGTCGGGCACATTGGCCCGGGCCGCCACCAGAATCGCCTGGGCGGCGCGCACCGGACTCTCGGCCAGCATGGCCCGCAGTTGCGCCAGGTTGAGCACTTCCTCGCGGCGCAGTTGAAAATTCACGGCTTACACCTCGACCCAGCGCCGCAGCAGGTTGTGGTAAGTGCCGGTGAGGCGGATCAGCGACGGGTGGTCGGGCAGGTCCTGGGTCAGTTGCTGGATGGCGCCGTCCATTTCAAACAGTAAGGCGCGCTGGCTGTCTTCGCGCACCAGGCTTTGCGTCCAGAAGAAGGAGGCGTAGCGGGCGCCACGGGTCACGGCGTTGACCTTGTGCAAGCTCGTGCCGGGGTACAGCACCAGGTCGCCGGCCGGCAGCTTGACCCGTTGCGTGCCGTAGGTGTCCTGGATTTCCAGCTCGCCGCCGTCGTATTCGTCCGGGTCGCTGAAGAACAGGGTCGAGGACAGGTCGGTGCGCACCCGCTCGGCGCTGCCCCGGGGCTGGCGCACGGCGTTGTCGATATGGAAATCGAAACTGCCGCCCGCGGTGTAGCAGTTGACCAGCGGCGGGAAGACCTTATGGGGCAGCGCCGCCGACATGAACTGCGGGTTCTGCCACAGGCGCTCGAGCATGGCGGCGCCGATTTCCTTGGCTAGCGGGTGGCCTTCGGGCAATTGCAGGTTGTGCTTGGCCTTGGCCGACTGATAGCCCGCGGTGATCTTGCCGTCCGCCCAGTCGGCGGTTTCCAGGGCCTCGCGGATACGGGCCACCTCGTCACGGGAAAACAGACCGGGGATATGCAGCAACATGGCGCGGGCACCTGAGAGCGAAAGGAGCGCAATGGTATTGATTCTTATTGGCCCTGTAAAACGCCATAGACGAACGAGAATGTAAAAACCGTAAAGGCCAATTGTAAAGAACGTAAATTCAGTGCAAATAGCAATGCCTCTCAATTGATACCGATACTTGTTTGACCTATATTCCGCGGCCTCAAATCCTTGGGGAGGGGAATTCACATGTCGCGTCAACTACCACAACTGCCTGTCAGCTCACCGCGTCTACTCGCTTCGGCCATTGGCGTGGCGCTCACCGCCACATCCGCGGCCCACATGGCCCACGCCGCCGAAAAGACCGATGAAAAGGCGCCGCGCAACGCCATCGCGTTGGACGCCACCCCTGTGGTGGGTGAATTCCAGGAGCCAACCTCCTACCAAGTGCAGAAGGCTTCGTCGCCCAAATACACCGCGCCACTGGTGGACACGCCGCGCTCGGTCACGGTGATCCCGCAGCAAGTGCTCAAGGACACCGGCGCGCTGTCGATGCAGGACGCCCTGCGCACCGTGCCGGGCATCACCTTCGGCGCCGGCGAAGGCGGCAACCCCCAGGGCGACCGCCCGTTCATCCGTGGTTTTGACGCCCAGGGCGACACCTACCTGGACGGCGTGCGCGACACCGGCTCACAGAGCCGCGAGATCTTCGCCGTGGAATCGATCGAAGTGAGCAAAGGCCCGAACTCGGCCATTGGCGGGCGTGGCGCGGCCGGCGGCACCATCAACCTGGTGAGCAAAAAAGCACACCTGGGCAACAGCTTCGATGGCGGCTTCACCTGGGGTTCGGACCAGACCCAGCGCTACACACTCGATGGCAACTACCAGTTCTCGGACACCGCCGCCGGGCGCCTGAACCTGATGAGCCACGAAAGCAACGTCGCCGGGCGCGACAAAGTCGACTACGACCGCTGGGGCATCGCGCCATCGCTGGCCTTTGGCCTGGGCACCGACACCCGCGTCAACCTCGACTACTACCACCTCGAAAGCAACGACCTGCCCGACTCGGGCGTGCCGTACACCATGCCGGCGTCGGGCAAGCCTGCCGACCGCAACAAATCCAACCCGGACAAACCCTGGGCCGGTGGCGACAGCAGCAACTTTTATGGCCTGGCCAACCGCGACTTCCGCAAGACCCGCACCGACACCACCACCTTCGCCATCGAGCATGACCTCACCGACGCGCTAACCGTCAAGAACACCCTGCGCCACGGCAACAGCCTGCAGGACTACATCCTGACCCAGCCCGACGACAGCAAGGGCAACGTCAACAACGGCACCGTGTGGCGCCGCATCAACAGCCGCGTAAGTAACACCGCCACCACCACCAACCAGACCGACCTGTTTGGTGACGTGTACATCGCCGGCTTCAAGAACAGCTTCTCCACCGGTATCGAGTTGAGCCGCGAGAAGAGCGTCAAGAGCTCGTACAACGTCGATACCGACACCACCCCCGGCTCCACCCCGGCGGACAACAGCTCCAAGTGCACCCCGGCGATGATCGGCACGCCCAGCGGTTTCAACTGCACCAGCCTGAGCAACCCGAACCCCAACGACAACTGGAACGGCGCCATCTCGCGCAACCGCGCCGGCACCGACACCACCGGCAAAACCCGGGCGATCTACGTGTTCGACACCCTCGAGCTGTCGTCGCAATGGCTGGTGAACATGGGCCTGCGCTACGACCACTTCGACACCGAATACGACAGCTACGACAAAAACGGCGCCACCCTGGTGAACAAGAACGGCGTGGTCGCCAAGGGCAAGGACACCAGCGAGTTCGTCACCGGCCAGTTCGGCGTGGTGTTCAAGCCCACCGAGAACGGCAGCATCTACGCCTCCTACGCCACCTCGGCCACGCCACCGGGTGCGACCTTGGGCGAAGGCATGGAAGGCAACCTGTTGCCCAACAGCAGCGACCGCACCGGCAACCTGCTGAGCAGCGACATGGAACCTGAAGAAACCAGTAACTACGAGATCGGCACCAAGTGGGACCTGTTCCACGATCGCCTGTCCCTGACCGCTGCGATCTTCCGCACCGAGAAAGACAACGCCCGCGTCCAGGTCAATACCACCTCCTACGAGAACGTCGGTACCACCCGCGTCGATGGCCTGGAACTGTCGGCCAGCGGCAAACTCACCGAGCAATGGCAAGTGTTCGCCGGCTACGCCTACATGGACGGCAAGCAGGTCGATGGCGGCGACGTGAACAAAGCCAACGACGGCAACCAGTTGCCTAACACCCCGCGCAACAGTGCCAGCCTGTGGACCACTTACAACGTCACCCCGAAACTGACCCTGGGCGGCGGCGCGTTCTACGTCGATGAAGTGTTCGGCAGTGCGGCCAACACCACCATGGTCGATTCCTATGTGCGCTACGACGCCATGGCCAGCTACAAGCTGACCAAGAACGTCGACCTGCAACTCAACGTGCAAAACCTCACGGACGAGCGCTACTACGACAAGGCCTTCTCGACCCACTTCGCCAACCAGGCACCGGGCCGTACAGCGCTAATCAGCACCAACTTCCATTTCTGATGGGTCAGCCGGTAGCAAGCGGGCTGCGCAGCGGCCCTCATCCCGTGTCGAACTAGGCACAAGAGCGCGGGCAAACCCGCTTGCGACGGCCAAAGCCTCACGCCCCCCAATGCGTGGGGCTTTTGTGTGTAAAGAAGAATGTTTCTCGAAACCCCACGGCATAATGCGCGCCGTGAAAAATGGGCCCACACGGGCGAGGCGGTGGATGTGTTGAAGAAAACCCTGTTCCAGTTGCACTGGTTCTTTGGCATCAGTGCCGGACTGGTCCTGGCCTTGATGGGCATCACCGGGGCGGCAGTGTCGTTTCAGGACGAAATCCTGCGCGCGCTCAACCCCCAAGTGCTGCACGTCGAGAAGCAGGTAGCGGGGGTGTTGCCACCGGTGCAACTGGTGGAAAAAGTCGAAGGCGCCTCGGGCAAGAAAGTCTCCATGCTGTGGGTCGATACCGAAAACGGCAACGCCGCCAAGGTGTTCTTCACCCCGCCAGCGGGGGAGCGGCGCGGTGAGATGCGCTACTTCGACCCCTACACCGGCGACTTCCTGGGCGAGGCCCGTGGCCAAGGCTTCTTCGGCCTGATGCTGCAGCTGCACCGCTTCCTGGCCATGGGCGACACCGGCCGGCAAATCACCGGCGCCTGCACCCTGCTCCTGATTTTCTTCTGCCTCTCGGGCCTGTACCTGCGCTGGCCGCGCCAGGTCGGCAACTGGCGCGCCTGGCTGACCCTGGACTGGGCGAAAAAGGGCCGCAGCTTCAACTGGGACCTGCATGCCGTCGCCGGCACCTGGTGCCTGGTGTTCTACCTGCTGGCGGCGCTGACCGGGCTGTCCTGGTCCTATCAGTGGTACAGCAATGGCTTGAACAAATTGCTGTCGGACACCCCCAACGCGCAGATGCGCAAGGGCGGGCGCGGCGCGCCACCGGCCGGCCCACCGCCAAGCGCCGATTACGCCGCCCTGTGGAGCAGCCTCTACAGCGCCGCTGGCCCGGGCCTGAGCACCTACAACATCCGCATGCCCGCCGGCCCCCGGCAACCGGCGACAGTGTTCTACCTGCTCAAGACCTCGCCCCACGACCGCGCGCTCAACCAGTTGAGCATCGACCCGGCCACCGGCGTGGTTAGCCGCCACGAGCGCTACGCCGATAAAAGCTTCAAGGCGCAACTGTTGGCCAGCATTTATGCCCTGCATGTGGGCAGCTACTTCGGCCTGGTCGGGCGCATTCTGGTGACCCTCGCCGCCCTGAGCATGCCGCTGTTCTTTATTACCGGTTGGCTGCTGTACCTGGACCGGCGCCGCAAGAAACGCCAGATCAAGCAAGCCCGCCAAGCCCTGGCCCCCAGCGCCAGCAACGCCCCGGCATGGCTGATCGGGTTTGCCAGCCAAAGCGGTTTTGCCGAACAACTGGCCTGGCAAACCGCCGGGCAACTGCAAGCGGCGGGCGTAGCAAGCCAGGTGGTGCCGCTGGCGGACGTCAACGCGCAAACCCTGCAAGGGGCTAGCCATGCCCTGTTTGTGGTCAGCACCTTCGGCGACGGCGAAGCGCCGGACAGCGCCCGCGGTTTTGAACGCAAAATCCTCGGCCAACCCCTGGGCCTGGACCACCTCAAGTACGCCGTGCTGGGCCTGGGCGACCGCCAGTACCCGCACTTCTGCGGCTTTGCCCGGCGCCTGCACGCCTGGCTCGGCAACCATGGCGCCAGCACCCTGTTCGCCCCGGTGGACGTGGACAGCGCCGACGCCTACGCCCTGCGCCACTGGCAACAGCAATTGGGGCAACTGACCGGGCACGCCCCGGCCGACCTCTGGCAAGCGCCGAGCTACGAGCCCTGGACCCTGAGCCAACGCACCTTGCTCAACCCCGACAGCAGCGGCGCAGGTGTGTACCTGCTGGGGCTGACGCCACCGGGCAAGCGCAGTTGGCTGGCCGGTGACCTGGTGCAAGTGCTGCCACGCAACTGCCCGTGGGCCGTGGAGCATTTGCTCGATGGCCTCGGCGTGCGCGGCGACAGCACGGTGCAATTGGACGGTTCGCTGGAAACCCTGGAACAGGCCCTGGCCACCCGCCAGTTACCGGAAAACCGCAGCCACCTCGTCGGCCTGCATGCCCAAGCCCTGGTCGATGCCCTGGTGCCCCTGGCCGCGCGCGAGTATTCGATCGCCTCGATTGCCGCCGACGGCGTGCTGGAACTGCTCGTGCGCCAGGAACGCCACGCCAGCGGCAGCCTCGGCCTGGGCTCCGGTTGGCTCACCGAATATGCCCCGGTAGGCAGCGCCCTCCACCTGCGGGTGCAGCGCAACAGCGGCTTTCACCTGCCCAGCGAACCGCTGCCGATGATCCTGCTGGGCAACGGCACGGGCCTGGCCGGGTTGCGCAGCCTGCTCAAGGCACGCATCGCCGACGGCCAACAGGCCAACTGGCTGCTGTTCGGCGAACGCCACCGCGCCCACGACTTCCATTGCCAAGGCGAACTGGAGAATTGGCTGATAGAGGGTGACCTGCAACGCCTGGACCTGGCTTTCTCGCGCGATCAGGCGGAGAAAATCTACGTTCAGGATCGCCTGCGCGACGCCGCTGAACCGCTCAAGCAATGGCTCGCCGACGGCGCCGCGATCTACGTCTGCGGCAGCCTGCAAGGCATGGCCTCGGGCGTGGACCAGGTACTGCGCGAGGTACTCGGCGATGACGCCGTAGAGCGGCTCACCGAACAGGGCCGCTACCGCCGCGACGTGTACTGACCGGCGGGCCTCTGTGGGAGCAGCTGTCCCTACTGCGTGCCGCCATCGCGAGCAGGCTCGCTCCCACAGAGGGAAAATCAAAACCCCACCCACACCACAGTTCAACTGTGGGAGTGGGCCCTGCCCGCGATGGCGGACAGCCTGCTACGGCAGGGTTGCCTGACCCACCGCTATCGCGGGCCGGCCCGCCCCCACAGGAGATTGGGTGCCAAGCCTCAGCAGTGCCTGCTCACGATAAAGCCCGCACTGCTGGCTACGGGGCGGTCGGGGCCAGCACCAGCTCCTGGGTGTGAGGGCGCTTGAGCAGGGCGTAGCTGACCGCCGTCAACAGGCTACCGGCCACGATGGCCAGCAGGTACGCCAGCGCATGGTTGATGGCATTGGGGATCAGCATCACAAACAGCCCCCCGTGGGGCGCCATCAGTTTGCAGCCCAGGTACATCGACAGCGCCCCGGTCAACGCGCCGCCGGCGATGCACGCCGGGATCACCCGCAAGGGGTCTTTGGCGGCGAACGGGATGGCGCCTTCGGAGATAAAGCACAGCCCCAGCACAAACGCTGCTTTACCCGCCTCGCGCTCGGTTTGGGCGAACTTGCGCCGGGCCAGGAAGGTGGCAATACCCAGGCCAATGGGCGGCACCATGCCAGCCGCCATGGTGGCAGCCATCGGCGCGTAGCTCTGGGAGGCCAGCAACCCCACGGAAAACGCGTAAGCCGCTTTGTTGATCGGCCCGCCGAGGTCGACGCACATCATCGCCCCCAGCACCACGCCCAGCAGGATGGCGTTGGTGGTGCCCATGCTGTCGAGAAACGCGGTCAGGCCCGCCAACAACCCGGCCACCGGTTTGCCCACCACATAGATCATCACCAACCCGGTGAACAGGCTGGCCAGCAGCGGAATGATAAGGATCGGTTTGAGCGCTTCCAGGCTCTGCGGCAGGCGCACCCAGCGGTTGATCGCCTGCACCGCGTAACCGGCGAGGAACCCGGCGATGATCCCGCCGATAAACCCCGCGCCCAGGGTGCTGGCCAGCAACCCGCCGATCATCCCCGGCGCCAGCCCCGGGCGGTCGGCGATGGAATAGGCGATGTAGCCCGCCAGCAGCGGCACCATCAACTTGAACGCGCTCTCGCCACCGATCTGCATCAGCGCCGCGGCCAGGGTGCCCTCCTCTTTGAAGGCGTTGATGCCAAACACAAAGGACAAGGCAATCAACAGCCCCCCGGCCACCACCATCGGCAGCATGAACGACACGCCGGTGAGCAAATGCTTGTAGACCCCGGTTTTCTCCGTTTTGGCCGGGCCGCTGGCGGCAGTCGCGGCGTTTTCCAGCTTGCCTTCGGCCAGGGCTTTGTTGAGGGTGGCTTCGGCCTGTTTGAGGGCGATGCCGGTGCCGCAGCGATAGATCTTCTTGCCGGCGAAGCGCTCGGTGGGCACTTCAATGTCGGCGGCCAGCAGCACCACCTCAGCCTGGGCAATGGCCTCGCTGCTCAGCGGGTTACGTGCGCCCACCGAGCCCTGGGTTTCCACCTGCAACTCATAGCCCAGGCGCTTGGCCGCTTGCTGCAAGGCTTCGGCGGCCATGAAGGTGTGGGCCACGCCTGTGGGGCACGCGGTCACCGCCACCAGGCGCGGGGCCTGGGTGGGGGCCACAGCGCTGGCCGGCGCCGCATACACCTGGGCCTGCGTGGCGCCCCGGCGCAGTACCGCGTCCACGTCCTGCAAGGCCTGGGCCGGGGTGCACTGCAACACCCGTTTGCCGACGAACCGGGTCATGTCCAGCGCACCGCTGCTGACCACCAGCACCCACTCGGCCGCGTCCAGGGTGGCCGCCGATAACTGGCGCTCAGGGTGCGCGGCGTCATGCACTTCAACGCTGGCGCTCCAGCCCTGGCGCTGGGCCGCCGCTTCCAACAAACGCGCGCACAGCACGCTGGTGACCATGCCATTGGGGCAGGCAGTAACAATGGCTAACTTCATGGGCGACCCTCTTATTGTTCGGTCAGGGGGCGCACGCGCACGCCCTGTTCAAGTTGCGCCAACTGCGCAGTGCCGGTGATGCCGAAACCGATTTGCGTCACCGCCATCGCCGCGATGGCCGTGGCGGTGCGCAGGGTCTGCTCGGCGTCGTGGCCGCTGAGCAGGCCGTGGAGCATGCCGGCGAGCAAGGAGTCCCCGGCGCCGACGGTGCTGGCCACGCTCACCGTGGGCGGCACGGCGCGCAAGGCCGGGGCGGCGCTGAACCAGTCCACGCCTTCGGCGCCCTGGGAAATCACCACGTGTTCCACCCCTTCGGCGCGCAGGCGCCGCGCCGCTGCGGCCTGGGCCTGCGGCGAGGCCACGGCCACGCCCAGGGCTTGGGCCAGTTCTTCGGCGTTGGGTTTTACCAGCCACGGCCCCGCCGCCAGCCCTTCGCGCAGGGCCTCGCCGCTGGTATCCAAGGCGACTTTCAAGCCCAGCGCCTTCAAACGCAGGAGCAAGGCCCGCAGCCACTGGGCGCTGACGCCCCGGGGCAAACTGCCGGCGACCACCACCGCGTCATGGCCGACGGCGATCTGATCCAGGCAATCGAGTAACGCCTGTTGCGCCGCCGCGCTGACCTGCGGCCCCGGGCCGTTGAGGTCGGTGATGCGCCCGGCGCCCTCGGCCAATTTGATGTTGCTGCGGGTTTCCCCAGGCACGCGGACAAATTCATCGACAAAACCACGGCGGGCGAACAGGGCCTCGAAGGCTTGCGGGTTGGCCTGGCCGAGAAAACCGCTGACGGTAAGCTGATGGCCCAAATCGGCCAGCACTTGGGCGACGTTCAGGCCTTTACCGGCGGCATGGCTGTGCAGCGCCTCGCTGCGGTTGACCTGGCCGAGGTGGAGTTGGCCCAGTTGCACGGTGAGGTCCAGCGCCGGGTTGAGGGTGAGGCTGAGAATGCGCGCCATTACACCGCCTCCACGAGGCGGCGCACGTCGTTCGCGCTGCCCATGGCCAAGGCCTGCCGGGCCAGGGTTTGCGCCTGCACCAGGCTGAACTCGCGCACCCGCGCCTTGACCTCGGCGATGCTGCGCGGCGCGACGCTCAACTCATCCACCCCAAGGCCCAGCAACACCGGCACCGCCAGCGGGTCGGCCGCCAGTTCGCCGCATACCCCCACCCATTTGCCATGGGCGTGGGCGGCGCGCACCGTGATGTCGATCAGTTGCAGCACCGCCGGGTGCAGGCCATCGGCCTGGGCCGAAAGCGTAGGGTGGCCACGGTCGATGGCCAGGGTGTATTGGGTCAGGTCGTTGGTGCCGACGCTGAAAAAGTCCACTTCGCGGGCCAGCACCGGGGCCAGCAGCGCCGCCGAGGGCACTTCGATCATGATCCCCAGTTGCAGGTCGGCCACGGGGATGTCCCGGCGCAGGCGCTCGGTCATGTCGCGGGCCTGGCGCCACTCCTCGACGCTGCCGACCATGGGGAACATGATGCGCAGCGGCCGGTGGTCGGCGGCCCGCAGCAGGGCGCGCAATTGCGCCTCCATGATGGCCGGGCGCTGCAGGGTCAGGCGAATGCCACGCACGCCGAGGAAGGGGTTTTCCTCCTTGGCGATGGGCCAATACGGCAGCGGTTTGTCGCCGCCCACATCCAGGGTGCGCACCACCAGGGGCCGCCCGCCGAGGCCGTCGAGCACACGGCGGTACTCGGCCTCCTGGGTGGCTTCGTCCGGGGCTTGCGGGTGGGCCATGAAAATGAGTTCGGTGCGCAACAGGCCAATGCCTTCGGCGCCCTGCTCCACCGCGCTGGCCACGCCGGCGCTTTCACCGAGGTTGGCGAACACTTCGACGCCGTGGCCGTCGGTGGTCAGGGCCGGTTGATGGCGTTGCTCGGCGGCGGCGCGCAGGCGTTGTTCGCGGTGGTCGCGTTCGTGGTGGGCGCGCTGCAAGGTCGCCGCGTCCGGGGCAACGTGCAGGCGCCCACGCTGGCCGTCCAACAGCAACGGCGTGCCCGGCGCCAACAACAACACCGCCGCGCCCGCGCCGACCAGGGCCGGAATGCCCAGGGCGCGGGCGACGATGGCGCTGTGGGCGGTGGCGCCGCCCCGGGCGGTGAGGATGCCCGCGACCCGCGCTGGGTCGAGGCGCGCCACGTCCGAGGGGCCGACTTCGTCCATCACCAGAATGTAGGGCTGTTGCGGCTCTACCGCTGCCGGCACGCCGCACAACTGGGCCAGTACGCGGCGGCCGATGTCGCGCAGGTCCGCCGCGCGCTCGGCGAGCAGGGCATCGTGCAGGGCTTCCTGCTGGCGGGCAGCGGCTTCGATCACGCCCAGCCACGCGGCCTCGGCGCTTTCGCCTTGTTGGAGGCGGCTGCCGACCTCACCGGCCAGCTCCGGGTCGTCGAGCATTTCCTGGTGGGTGATGAAAATCTCGCGGATGGCTTGGGCGCTGCTGCGCTGGATCAGGCCTTGAATGTCTTCACGTACCGCATCCAACGCGGTTTGCAGACGTTCGCGCTCAATCGCCGGGGTTTCGCCGCGCACGGGGTAATCGAAGGGTTGTAGCACCTGCACATGAGCCGGGCCGATGGCGATGCCCGGTGCGGCGGCCACCCCTTGCACCAGGCTGCCGGCGGCCGGCGCGCTGAGGCTGGGTTCGGCCTCGGCCAGCGCTGGCGCGGTGACGGCGGGCAGTGGCTGCACCGCTTCGCCCAGGCCTTCGCGCACTGCCGCGAGCAGGGCCGGCAAGGCGTCGGCGGCAATGGCCGGGGCGGCGCTGAACTCCAGCACCTGACCACGGCGGGCGCCCAGGCTCAGCAGTTTGCTCAGGCTCTTGGCCGACACGGCGCTGTCCTGGCCGTCGACGATGCGCACGCGGACCTCGCCGTCGAAGCTTTTCGCCAATTGGGCGAGGATTTTTGCCGGGCGCGCATGCAGGCCGTGGGCGTTGGCCAGGGCGATGGCGGCACTGGGCCAGTCGGCGGGCACATCGCCGCCCAGGGCTTGCAGCACCGCGCGACGGCTGGTGGCACGCCCCAACTCATGGCCGCGCCCCTCGATCAACAACGCGCACAGGCGTTCGAGCAGGGCCTGATGCGCCTCCCCCAGGCTGGCCAGGCAAAACAGGCCACTGAGGGGCTGGCCCAGGTAGCGCATGGGTTTGTCCGGGGTGACGAACGCCAGCCCCGGGCGCTTGACCGTTTGTTCGCTGTGCAGCCACCACAGGCCATCGCCCAGGGGCAAGGCGTCCACTTGCTGCAACACCGCCGCAAAACCGTTACTCACGCAGTCGGCCTGGCGCAGCAGGCGGGCGCCGCGCCACACCAGTTCCTCGAAATCATCAGCCGACACGCCCAGGCCAATCATCTGCGCGTCCAGCGCCAGTTCCTGGGGCGCACCTTGCAGCAGTTTGAGCAGGGCCTCGGCGCTGCTGGCGCGGCGCAGGGCCTGGCCGAGATCTGTTTCGCCCAGGGCACGGGTCAGCAGTTGCAGCAGGCGCAGGTGTTCGTCGGACTTGGCGGCAATGCCGATGGCCAGGTAAACGATCTGGCCGTCGCCCCAGTCCACGCCCTCGGGGAATTGCAGCAGGCGCACGCCGGTGGCGAACACCTGGTGGCGGGTTTCGGGGGTGCCGTGGGGAATGGCGATGCCTTGGCCGAGAAAGGTCGAGCCCTGGGCCTCGCGGGCCTGCAAACCGGCCAAATAGCCTTCGGCGACCAGGCCATCGGCCACCAGTTTGTCGGCGAGCAACCGCAGGGCCGCGGGCTTATCCACCGCCGACTGGCCAATGGATATCTGCTCCAGGGTGAGTTCGAGCATGCTTTCTCCTATTCAGCGCCGGGCGGCGCTAGGTATTTTTGTAGATTAGGCGTTTTGATAGCACGGCCGCAGGATGGCTTATCGGCAGCACCTTTCCCACGGCTTCAAACAGCTGAAAATACGCCTGCTGAAACGTTTAATCTAGAATGCTCGGCACGTTACTTCATATTCCATCTTCCTAGAAGCCCTGCCGGTCGGTACAGCTGCGACCTAGGTCGGCTACGGATTTCGGTTACGATTGGACAAACTCTCGGGACAAGCGCCACACAATAAGGAAAACCCGGTTTGAAACTCAGTGATATCGCGCAACTGGCCGGTGTGTCCGTGACCACCGCCAGCTACGTCATCAACGGCAAAGCCGAACAACAACGGATCAGCCGCAGCACCGTCGAGCGGGTGCAAGCGGTGGTTGAACAACATGGCTTCACACCCAACCCGCAAGCGGCGGGGCTGCGCAGCCGGCACACGCGAACCTTGGGGTTCATCCTGCCGGACCTGGAAAACCCCAGCTACGCACGCATCGCCAAGCTGTTGGAGCAAGGTGCCCGCGCCCGCGGCTACCAATTGCTGATCGCCAGCTCCGACGACGCGCCGGACAGCGAGCGGCAATTGCTGCAACTGTTCCGCGCGCGGCGCTGCGATGCGCTGTTCGTCGCCAGTTGCCTGCCGGCCGAGGACGACAGCTACCGCCAGCTCCAGGCCAAGGGCCTGCCGATCATCGCTATCGACCGGGCGATGGACCCGGCGCACTTCTGTTCGGTCAGCAGCGACGACCAGGACGCCAGCCTGAGCCTGACCCGCAGCCTGTTGCAGCCGCACTTGCGGCATATCGCCCTGATCGGCGCACGCCCGGAGCTGAGCATCAGCCAGGACCGCACCGCCGGTTTCAACCAGGCCTTGGCCGGGTTCGACGGGCACATTTTGATCGAACAGGGCGACGCTTTCAGCCGCGAGTGCGGCCAGCACCTGATGGAAGAACTGCTACAACGCCTGGGGCATTTGCCGGATGCGCTGGTGACCACCTCCTACGTGTTGCTGCAAGGGGTGTTCGACGCCCTGCATGACTTCCCGCTGCAATCGCGGCCCTTGCGCCTGGGCACCTTCGGCGACACCCAGTTGCTGGACTTTTTACCGTTGCCGGTCAACGCCATGGCCCAGCAACATCAACTGATCGCGCAAACCGCCCTGCAACTGGCTCTGGCCGCCATCGAACAGCAGCACTATCAGCCTGGCGTGCACGCCATCGCCCGTACTTTCAAGCAGCGTATCGTCGAGGTGTGAGCGTGGAGCTGATCGACACCCATACCCACCTGGATTTCCCCGATTTCGACGCAGATCGCCCCGCGTTGCTCGCCCAGTGCCGCGCCCACGGGGTGCGGCGCATGGTGGTGCTGGGGGTCTATCAGGACAATTGGCAGCGGGTGTGGGAGTTGGTGCAAAGCGACGCCGACCTCTACGCGGCCCTGGGCCTGCACCCGGTGTACCTGGACGCGCACCGCAGCGCCGACCTGGCCCAACTGGGCGATTGGCTGACACGCCTGCGTGGCCAGCGCCAGCTCTGCGCGGTGGGCGAAATCGGCCTGGACTACTTTCTCCCGCACCTGGACCGCGACCGCCAACAGGTGCTGTTCGAGGCCCAATTGCAGTTGGCGGCCGACTTCCAACTGCCGGCCCTGCTGCATGTGCGGCGCAGCCACGCGGCGGTGATCGCCACCCTCAAGCGCCTACGCCTGGCGCGCGGCGGCATTGTCCATGCGTTCGCCGGCAGCCGTGAGGAAGCCCGCGAGTACATCAAGTTGGGGTTCAAACTGGGCCTGGGCGGCGCAGCCACCTGGCCCCAGGCGCTGCGCTTGCGCAAAGTCATCGCCGACCTGCCGCTCGAAGCCCTGGTGCTGGAAACCGATGCCCCGGACATGGCCCCCGCGATGTTCGCCAACCAGCGCAATAGCCCCGCGCACCTGCCGGCCATCTGCACCGCCCTGGCCGAAATCCTGGGCATCAGCCCCGAGCGTTTGGCGGCGGCCAGCACCGCCAATGCCTGCGCGGTGTTCGGCTGGTAGCGGCGCGGGTCACACCCGGAACGCGCTAATCAGTTGCTTGAGTTGCACCACTTGCACCGACAGCTGACGGCTGGCGTCTTCGGTCTGGTGGGCGCCCTGGGCGGTGCGTTCGCCGGCGCGGTTGATCTCGACGATGTTCTTGTCGATGTCGTGGGCGACGGCGGTTTGCTGCTCCACGGCAGCGGCGATCTGTTGGTTCTGGTCGACGATCATGCCCACCGCGCCGAGGATGTTTTCCAGCGCTTGCTGGACCTTTTCCGACTGGCCAACCGTGCCATTGGCCATCTGATGGCTTACGCCCATGGCCTTGACCGCCGCGCCTACACCGGTGTGGAGCTTACCGATCATTTGTTCGATTTCTTCGGTGGACTGCTGAGTGCGTTTGGCGAGGGTCCGCACTTCGTCCGCCACCACGGCAAAGCCTCGCCCCTGCTCGCCGGCACGGGCGGCCTCGATGGCCGCGTTGAGGGCCAGCAGGTTGGTTTGCTCGGCGATGCTTTTAATCACTTCCAGCACGCGGCTAATAGATTGGCTGTCGCTGGCCAGTTGGTTAATCACCAGTACCGATTGATCGATCTCGCCGGCCAATTGGGCAATGCTGCCCTGCTGCGAGGCCACCAGGCCACGGCCGTTGACGGTTTCTTCGTTGACGCTGTGGGCGCTGCTGACTGCCGCCGCCGCGCTGCGGGCCACTTCCTGGGACGTGGCCGACATCTGGTTCATCGCCGTGGCCACTTGCTCGATCTGGATACGCTGCCCGGCTACCGCTTGGTTGCTCTGGGCCGAGACCGATTCCACCTGCCCGGCCTGGCGCTCGACCTCGACCACGGTTTGGCCCACCAACTCGATCAGGTCATGGATCTTGGCCACGGTGCCGTTGAACACTTTGCCCAACTCGCCCAATTCGTCGCGGCTATGGGCGGTGAAACTGACGGTCATGTCACCGGCCGCCACTTTGTCCATCACTGCGCCCAAGCGCCTCAGGGTGGTGCGGGTCGAGGCGTAGAAGCCGCCATAGAGGTAGACAATCAGTAGGAACACCGCTGCCAACGCCACCACCAGCAGCACCATGTGGGTGCGGTTTTGCGCCAGGCGTTGCTGCAACTCGACGCCGAGGAACTTCAGCGTGTTGTCGTTGAGTTGGTAGGTCTGCGCCATCAACGTACTGGCCTGGTCGTAAAAGGCCTGCCAGGGTGCGTCGAGGGTATCGACCATAATCACCTGTTCTTCAAACAGCTCACTGCCCTGCTTCAGGGAGTTTTGGCTGGCATCGGCCTGGGCGCTCAGGGCGCTGTGGGCGGCGGGGCTGGCGCCGACCGCGTCTTGGACCTTGAGGCCGTACTCGGCGTGAAGCTTCTCGATTTGCTGGAGAATTTCGTCGAAACGGGTGCTGGAAGAGGAATTGAGGAAGCCCTGCCCCAACGAATAACTGCCAATGGCCCGGCCTTCGCCCAGGGTCTGGGTGACTTGCGGGGTAACGGCCGTCACCAGGTCAGTGAGTTGGCGGATATCGCTCTGGGCGTCACCACTCAGGCCTGCCTGGCTGGCGATCAACTGGCTGAACACCTGGGCGCTACTGAGCAACTTGCCGATCAGGGCACTTTTGCTTTGCAGGGAGCTTTCGGCTTGCTGGGCCTTGAACGCGGCGATCATTTCATCGCGCTTGGTATCGAAGGCTTCGATCTGCTGAGGGTCCACCGCCATCGCCTGAAAGCCCTGCAAATGCTCCAGCACCGTGCGCTCCAGGGCCTCGATCTTGGCCTCCACATCCCCGGCCTTGCCCGACTGGCCCAGGACGGCGTTGATCTGCACCAGGTTGTTCAGGGTTTCCAGGTCGCGGCGCAGGGCCAGGCTGGCGCCCAGCAGGTCCAGGCTTTGCAGTTCGACTTGGGTGGCGTGGAACTGGCGGTAGGAATCACGCACCAGATAGAAATTGGTCACCAACATCGGCGCGAAGAACAAGACGCTGATTAGGCTGAACTTCATGCCGAAACTCAGGCGGTTCATCAGCACGATGGCGGGATAGAGCAAGCTCTTCAAAAGACTTCTCCCTTACCTATTATTGTTATGGGCAGTCGTACAGGAGCAGCAAAAAGCCACTACTGAACGCAGATGCTTGTATAACTCAAATCAGCAGGGAGTTTTGTAACTTAAGGTTAACCGCCGGTCGGGAGTGCAGCGCCGACCGGCAGGTGCGACAAAGCGCCTACAGCAGCACGGTCCACAGGGCAAAAGTGGCATACCAGAGCACAGCGGCGCGTAGCAGCAGTTCCCAGATGCGGTCCAGGCTGGCGATGCCTTCGGCGCCAGTCTCTGGGGGCGGGATTTCGGCCCCGGCCAACCCGGCCTTTTCGATCAGCTGCGCGGCGCTGATGTGCCAGTTGAGTAATTCGTGCAGCATCACCCGGCTGACTGCCGCAAAGTTGCCCACCAAGGCGAAACTGGCGGCCAGCAGGCGCACCGGCAGCCAATCGAAGGCATGGCGCAGTTGGCTGGCGCGTTCGATCAGGGCCGGGCTCTTGCCCTGTTCAGCGGCCAACGCCAGCAGGCGATAGCTCAACGCCGCCACCGGCCCCAGCAGGAAGTACCAGAAAATCACCGTGAAGAAGCTTTGGTAGGCCTGCCACAGCAAGTGCCCCTGGACCCGCTCCAGCAACTGCTCGCCGCTGTCGGCGCCAATGTTCAGGTCGCGCTGGGCGACGTGGGCCGCCGCTTGCAGGTCTTCACGGCGCCAGGCATCGCGAAACGGCCCCAACTCCCCCAGCAGATCCCCTCGCCCCAGGCTGTAGATCACCACCAGCAGATGGATCGGCAATGCCAACAGGCCATAGGCCACGGGTTCCAGCACCAGCAACAACAGGCCCAGCACGGCCACCGGCAGCAGGATCATCACCGCCAGCACCAGCCAGGGCTGGTTGCCCAGGCGTTTGCCGGCCTCCAGTTTGTTCAGTTCGCGTACCCAGCCGCTGTCGCGCTGGAGACGCTGGCGCAGGGCCGAGAATTTCTCGACCAGCACCGCCAATAGCAACACCAGAAAACTCATTGTCCTTCTCCCTCATTCAAGGCCCGGCGATAGCGTGGCCAATCGAACGCCGGCCCCGGGTCGGTCTTGCGCCCGGGGGCAATATCGCTGTGACCGCAAATACGCTGCGTGGTGATGGCGCTGAACGCCCCTTGCAACTGCCGGGTAAGGGCGACCAACGCGTGGTACTGGGCGTCGCTGAAGGGTTGGTCATCCGTGCCCTCCAGCTCGATCCCCAGGGAAAAATCGTTGCACCCCTCGCGCCCCTCGAACGACGACACGCCGGCGTGCCAGGCGCGGTCCAGGCAGGACACGAACTGCGTGACCTTACCATCGCGCTCGATCAGAAAATGCGCAGAAACCCGCAGGTCGGCGATGCCTGCAAAGTAGGGATGTTCCGTGACATCCAGGCAATTCTGGAAAAACTCCTGCACCTTGCCGGTAGCGAACTGCGCCGGTGGCAAGCTGATGTTGTGAATGACCAACAGGGAGACTTCATTCGCGGGGCGCGCATTGAAGTTGGGCGAGGGGCATAACTGCACGCCCTGACACCAACCGCTCGCGGGGTCCAACTGCATACAGGTTCCTTGGCACGGGTTGCGATGGCGCAGTATGCCGTGATCCGCCCCGCGGTTGCGATCACTTGCCGCGATTGAGGCGGCTCAAGTTGCCCAGCACCGACTCCAACGCCCGCTCGAACAGCAGCCGATCGTCGAGTTGGCGGGCCGTGCCGTCGCGCAGCTCCAGGGCCAGGGCGGCGCGGCTGCGTTTAAGCACTTTCATCCCGGTGCGGTTGACGAACAGGTATTGGCCCTGGGGTTCAAGGACGGAAATCAGCTTGCAGCGCAGGCGATTGTCCTCGTCTTCCTGGAACTCGACCCAGCAACCGGGGCGCAGCTTGGCGACCTGCAACAGGCCAGGGTCGCCTGCGGACAAGTCCGCAACCGAGGTGTCCAGTGGCGTGCTGTCCGCCTCACAGGTGCGCCGTTCCAGCAGCAGGCTGCGGCGGCGCTCGGCGTCGGTGAAGGCGATGAATTCAGCGAGCAACTCGGTGAAGATCGCCGGGTCGTCGTCGAAATCGTTGAGCAAGCGTTGCACCACTTGTTCGATGCGCAAGTACAGGGTGTCGCGTTGGTGGTCGTCGCACTCGCCCCAGCCCAGGGCCGCGGCGGCGATTTCGTTGAGCAGGCGCCGCGCCGGGTGGTTGCCGCGGCTAAAGAAGCTTTTGTCCAGCACCGCGACCTTGAGCATCGGGATCTGCAAGCGCCCCATCAACGCCTTGAGGGACTCCGGCAGGTTGCGGTCGGCCAGGATGAATTCAAAGAGCATGGCCATGAGGTTGATAACGTCTTCATCGGCCACCGCCACGCCCCGGGCCTTGCCGCTCTTGACGCTGCCACGGGTGAGCAGTTGTTCGAGCTGGTTGCGTAGGTCGAAGTCCTCCTGGGCGCCGGGCTCGGGCACGTAGTGCTGCAAATGGGAGAGCAGGCGCAGCAGGTCACGGGTGGAGATCGGTTGCGCCTGGGCGCTGGCTTCCAGGGTCGGCGCAACGCTGCCGCGCACGTGGAACAGCAGCTCCTGCAAGGCGCGGAAGACTTCCTCGACCTGCTCGTCACAGGCCCCCTGCGCAGTGGCGGCCGGTGCTGGGTGTGGCTCGGCCTCCACCGTGCTGCGGCGCCCCGGCGCGGCCTTGAGCTGGGGCAGCACGCCGGTGGCGATCAGCAGTTGGTTGGCGTCGCCGTAGAGCTGGTCGCTTTCGCTGAGCACGTACTTCTCGAACAGCTTGAGCAGGATCAGCTTGACCTTGATCTCCACCCCCAGGTTGCGCCCGGCCTGCAAGAAGTACTCGCAGAGCAACGCCGGGCCCATGGGGTTGTGGCGCTCGTCCAGGCGCTTGCCCAGCAAGGCGTTAAGGCGCGCGGTCAATTGGCCCAGGGCCAGGCCCTCTCGGCTCAGTACCCGGGCGACCATGGCGTCCACGGCCACGGCGCGCTCCAAGTCGTCATCGCGCACCTGGGTTGAGGGGTCGAAAGCGCCCACCACCGGCAAGGACACGTGGGCCAGGTCGTAGTGGGTCAGCCCGGCACAAGCGGCGAAGAATTGCTCAAGAAAGCCGCGTTCGATGCTTTTGCGCTTGAGGCGCAGGTCGCGCATGGCTTCAAAGAAGGTGTTCTGTTCAACATTGTTCAGCGCCCGGTCGGCCATCTCGAAGAGGGTGTCGTCGGCATTGTCGAAGAGCGCTTGCAGGCCATGGCGCAGTTGCTGGGCGGCCTTGTCACGCACCTGAATCAGAATCACCGGCAGGCGGGCGAGCGGCGAAGGATTCGCCTGATCGGCAGTGCCTTTGTGCAAAGGCACCACATTCCCGTCGTTGTGCATCCAAGCCTCCTGGAACGGTGATTTAAAGATCGGTGCCGCTGAAACGGCCTGGATGCGCGGGGGCGCGCGGACCGAAAACAGGGACGTCAAAGCTATGACGTCAAATACCGGGCGGATTATCGGTAAAAGATGGCACTTGTGCCAGCATCCTCTGCAGCTGAGTGGAAATTAGCTTTTACGGCAATTATGTGACGGTGCGATAAACCCCGACGAAACCAAGCGCCGGGGCATTTGTCGCCTTGGGTTGGACGCTGGCATGCCCCTATAATCGGGCCACTTTGTTTGTGGAGCCCGTTATGCCTAATCTTCGTCTCGCCGACCTGTCCACCGAAATCGAAGCGAACGTGCGCCGTGCGTTGCTCGAAGACATCGGCAGCGGCGACATCACCGCCCAATTGATCCCCACCGAACGCCTGGCCAAGGCCACCATCATCACCCGCGACAGCGCCACCATCAGCGGCACGGCGTGGGTCGATGCGGTGTTCCGGCAGTTGGACCCACGCGTGGCAGTGCATTGGCAAGTGCATGACGGCGAGCGTGTAAGCCCCAACCAGGCGCTGTTCCACCTCGAAGGGCCGGCGCGCTCATTGCTCAGCGGCGAGCGCAGTGCGCTGAACTTCCTGCAATTGCTCAGCGGCGTGGCAACGCGCGCGCAGTTTTTGGCGGACATGGTCGCCGATACCCGGGTCAAGTTGCTCGATACGCGCAAGACCCTGCCGGGCCTGCGCCTGGCGCAAAAATACGCGGTGACCTGTGGCGGCTGCCACAACCACCGCATCGGCCTGTATGACGCCTTCCTGATAAAGGAAAACCATATCGCCGCCTGTGGCGGGATCGCCCAGGCCATTGCCGCCGCGCACAAAATCGCCCCGGGCAAACCGGTGGAAGTGGAAGTGGAAAACCTCGGGGAGTTGCAGCAAGCCCTGGCCGCCGGCGCCGACATCATCATGCTCGACGAACTGAGCCACGACGATATGCGCGAAGCGGTGCGCCTGAACGCGGGCAAAGCCAAGCTGGAGGCCAGCGGCGGAATCAACGAAAGCACCCTGCGGCCCATTGCGGAAACGGGCGTGGATTACATTTCCATCGGCTCGATGACCAAAGACGTAAAAGCAGTAGACCTGTCGATGAGGCTTAGCCTTTAAGCCGCTAAAGTTGCGAGCTACAAGCTGCAAGGGATTGGCTTGAGCTTGTAGCTTGCGGCTTCAAACTTGTAGCGCTAGACCACCAGATTATTCATCTCGCAGTATTCGTCCCATTCCACGCCCAGCACTTCGGCCGCTTCCTTGTGCAGTACAAGGCGCTCGGCTTCAAATGCTTCTGGGCTGGCGGTGTACTTGAGGGTCAGTTCCCAGGGCTGTAGCCCCTGCGCCTCGGCTTCGTCCTCGAAGGCCCATTGGATCTGGTCCTTCTGATCGTCGGCGCTCAGGTCCTTGATTTCGTCCAACAGCTGTGGCGCATCAAGCATGTACTTCTTGAGGGCTTCTTCGTGGCGGGCTTGCGGGTCCAATGCTTTAACGCTCATGTCGTTCTCGCTGATCGGGGGAATGGAAGATGGATCTGGATCATCAAGGATCTCTCTGACGCAAAAAACCGCTTACAGACCGGTTTGTCTGGCCTTCAGAACCATTCGGGATCATCTGAAAACAAGGTATCGCTGGTGCCCGAGACAGGAATCGAACCTGCGACCTTCGCGTTACGAGTGCGCTGCTCTACCGGCTGAGCTACACGGGCAGTGGGCTAAACCTAGCACTGACCTTCAGGTCAAGCAACTCGCGGGCGCGCCTCAATTTGTCGCGGGCAAAAAAAACCCCGCAGCTTTCGCGGCGGGGCTTTTCTCTACCAGGTCAACGCGTGATTAAACGCCCGAAGCCTTGGCTGCTGCGACGTCCTTGATGGACAGCTTGATACGGCCGCGGTTGTCCACGTCCAGTACCAGCACTTCCACTTCCTGGCCTTCTTTCAGAATGTCGGTCACTTT
>RCMZ01000293.1_pt1 | contig 58201 bp, 55 predicted proteins | sample 2041141 | NCBI WGS metagenome assembly RCMZ01 (sample SAMN09708263, study PRJNA481090) | Wastewater metagenome, whole genome shotgun sequencing project. | biome: sewage; isolation source: Davis station wastewater (DW) | place: Antarctica: Davis Station | collected 2010-03-01 | reverse complement strand
TACACTACACGCCAGGATGCTCGGGATGATGTGTTCGATTACATCGAGATGTTTTACAACCCAAAACGACGCCACAGTTTCAACAATCATCTGTCACCGGTAGAGTTTGAAAAGCGTTACGCAGCGAGCCTGGAGAGTGTCTAGGAAACCCGGGGCGATTCACCTTGGCCTCTTTGAGCCTCTGCTCAGCACACATAGCCGGGTCATCACTGGGCTGCGGATAGCCAGCAGCGGATAGAGCTTCGGCGCGCTCTTCAATGAGCAGGCGCTCAGGATCACGAGCGACTTGATAGGCTCTGCCTGGTACGCGCCAAGTGGCATCCAGTCGTAACTCCTCAGGAGCTGACCGGCATAGTCTCCATCCTGCTTCATCGGGATCTTTGGAAAGCAGGCACCCACCACAATTGGGCACGTGGTTAGCGATCTCATAATCACGCCAGTCCAACATAGCTGCGCCATCAATGCCGAGCGGCTTGCGCTCAATCAGCCAGGCTACAGCGTTGATAACCTGACCATGCGAAAACGCTACGATGTCTTGGGCGGGATGTTCAGCAAGACGCTCCAGGAAAGACTGAGCTCTAGCTATGAAATCTAGAAATGACTCAGCGCCTTCACCATCCGTGAAACCAGGATCTGCTTTGGCCCAATACGCCTCCACCCATTCGCGCCGATCTGCGACGGTTGTGTTAGCGCACCGCGCAGGTTCAAGGTAAGTGAATTCTTGGATGGGCCAAGTTTCAAAAGGGATATGAGGAAACATCGCTGCGGTCGCCATAGCGGTTGAATGCGCTCGGGTGAAAGGCGAGGCAACGATCAGAGCCGGAGGATGGTTGAACGACAGAGCCACCAGGTGCGCTTGCTCAAATCCCTTCGGAGTGAGAGGAATGGTCGAGTGATCTAAAGTGGCTTGGCCCGCATTCGCAGCGCTCTCTCCGTGACGGATTAGCCTCACATGCTTCATTGACCAATTACTCGCAAAGGTTCGGCCATCATTTCTATAAGATCCCCAACATTACTGGTGCTGAACCTTCAATCAAGAAGTCTCGAAAGCAGCCCTTCTATCTGAGTGCCCGCATGCTTGAATTTCAGCTCTTCGAGCTTGGCTACCCTTCGTTCCCCGGTGAGCAGGCTAAGTCCGTGAAGCGCGTTAAGCAACTTCTGAGATTCGCCAATTTCCGAACGCAAAGTCAGCCAGGTAGTGTTCACTCGACGAGCCAACTCGTCGGCCTCTTGGCTCAAGCTTTGCGATTCAATTAGCTTATTGGAATGGGCGGCTGCGTTCAGACGGCCCGCCGTCCGTTCAAGTTCGTCCAGCAGCTCGGTAACGACATCCGACTGGTCAAGAGACACGCGGCGCCCCTCCACATAAATCGTATCCTCCTGAACACAATAAATAGCGAGTGGCCCTTCACCCCCTCCCGTGCAATCGAGTGCCAGAACGTTTCCTAGTCGTACAGGCGCTGGAATCCAAGTGTGCCCGGTACATACGCGCCAAGCACCTTTGACACCCTCTCGATGGTGCTTTTTGATCCGCTCGCGCCCCCACAGCGCGATTTCTTCGACAGCAGGGATTGATATGTCGCGAGTGAACTCGACCCATGACATCCCGGCAGGAATGTCCGCGTGAACAACGCCAACTAAGCCGCGAGGCGACTCGATTTCTATGACGGATGGAAGGCTCTCAAGCTTTCCAATGACCATCTCTTTTGATTCGTCAGCGATGGTCGACCACCAGCCTGCACCATGAGCTACATAACGAGCGCTGGGGTTTTCCCTGTAAGCGTTGATAAGCATCTGCTCATGGTTACCCTGAACGGTGAAGAACCACGGCTCACCAAGAAGCTTCAGACCGTCGAGGACTCCAGGCCCGCGATCTATGAGATCACCCACCCCAATGACTCGGTCGATAGTTTTGTCGAAACCGAGCTTCATCAATCCTTTGTAGAGATCAATCGACTTGAAGTGAATGTCACCGATAACGAAGTCGCGACCGACCTCGTTCAGAGGAAGCCTCAGGACTTTCTGACTCATGCGCGGGTTCCTTCCTCAATGGCCATCTATCAAGTGACCAAACCCGTATTGTCCACCCCGCGACTGCACCTTCCAACAGAAATCTGGACGGACAGGATGACTGCACTCTATTGCGCAGGGCTGAGGTATACCGAATTTCTTCCGTCGATGAAAATGACCAGAGCAAGCGGAGCGCGCAGGCCAGTAAGGCCGGAGACGCGAGGATGGAAGCCCAGAGGGCCATGACTTGGCGTCAGCCATGGCATGGTTTACGACAGCCGACCCGATAGGGCGCGCCATAAACCGCGATTTGCTTAGATTGTAGGATTGCTGATGTTCTGCAGGCTTATGTATTCCAATATTTTTGGACTGTGCTTCTGGCAACGCCGAGCTTTTCGGCGATTGTTTTCCTGTCGAAACCTTGCGCTTTCAAGGCTCGAATGTATTCCGCATTAAGCGGCTGCTTAGGCTTTCCCTGGGAGCGCTTGATGAGCTTTCCATCACTGAATTGCTCCTCTACCAACTGCCACCCTCCGGACATCTCGAATTCCCTGATTTGCAAGGCAGTACGTTGCAAAACCTCCGAAGGGAGTTCCTCACCTTGGGCCGCTATGGCTAGGGTGACCATGGTCAGCAGATCGAGACCGAGGTGGTCAGCGATTTCATCGAGCTTCTCCAACGTCGGATTCGCTCGTGCCTGCTCCAGCATACCGACATACGTCCTATGGGTTGCCCCTGCCAGTTCGTCGTAGTTCAGCCCCTGGTGGGCTCGAGCTCCGCGCAATGCCCCTGCCAGCGCTTCTTTCAGATGCATGAGTCGGATCCTCAAAAGCGAGGATAGAGCCATGCGATGTGCATTCCGATAAACAGAGCATACTGATATTATCGTGGCGCACAGCCAAATTGCATGTCTCTGCTCGGGCACTGCTAGGTCGGGTTTGCCTGATGGGGGTGGAGCACAGGAGGGCTTTAGTGTTTGTGGGCGCGGAGACAGAACGACGCCTCTGTTCACATCGAAGACTAAGGAGCGGAAGCGATAGGCGAGTTGGATGAACTAAGACTCGGAGCTGTGTTTCCTGAGTGTTTCAGCACCGACAGCAAAAGCCCGATGTGATTTAGGCGACTCTGAGTGCCCTGCGCATTCATGTTGCCTGCAGTAATGCACGGAGTAATTTTTCTAATAGGAGATTTAGAAAATATGTTTGTAGATTGTCTAAAAATGTCTGGGAACCTTGAAGATATTCGTGTCTTCAAGCAAAACAGTGACGATATTGAAGTTATTATGAAGATTGACGACGTCGTAATTCCTAACATAATCGTCCCTATTTCCCTTTTCGAGGAGATTGAGAAAGGACGGCACTGGGAGTTTTATGGCATCTTCAAAAAGTCAAAGGATAAAGTGAAGAACAAAGGGATAATTTACGCGATTAAGCCAGCTGGCGGCAGTATCAAGTCCGTAACAAAACTCCGCTTCACTGTGCCGGGAATGATGGCCTTCGGTGCAATCCTCGCTTATGCACTTACTTATATTCTCACCTGGGCTGTAGCCATCATGCCGATGGCCGCTAAAGCCGATAATATTCCCGAAGCATTCGGACATATACACGACTTGGCTTTGCTCGTTGCGATGCTTCCTGTCCTGTTCTTCTTGAGTTGCGCCGTGAATTTCATACGTAAAACTGGGAATCTCGAAGCGTGGCCTGCTACTGCGCCAAGTGTCGTCATTGAGCGATTCAGTAAACTCCATAAATAATGCAGCATGTGGCGCATAGGTGCCACTTGTATGTGCTTCAAGGACGCGTTGGTTTGCCCTCCACCCCATCTGCAGCGCCAGTAGTGGGTGCGAGCGGAGCGCGCAAGCCGGCACGGCTGAAGGCGTGAGGATGAAAGCCCGTAGGGCCGAAACGTGGCTTGCCACGGTTCGGTTCACGACAGCCCTCCGCCAGCGGCGGCACGCCACTACCGCAGCCCAGCTTCAACCGACCTGAAAGAGACTGAAATGACCCACGATGAACTCCGAAAGCTTGAGCGCACTAGGCGGAGAGCGCTATGGGAGATTGCCAGATTCCTTCCAGGTGACCCCGAGGCAGCTGACGCCTTAGCCATCCTTGATGACCTCGACGACCAGCAGCGAAGCGGCACGCCTACAATGGGTGAGTCACTCGAACTCAATGAAGTTCGTGCCTCTGTCCCGGTGCAGCATCACAACTGCGGCATCGATATCGTCTTGGAAATAACCATTCCTCAGCCATGGAGGGAGCGTTTCCAGCAGGCGAGCATCGGTTCGACACGGGTGGTCGAAGGGCCTTACGCCACGGACTGGGATAAATTCCTGGCTAGGTGGGAAGCAGAGATGCGGCACCTGGAGCAGCATAGAGCCGTGAGAAAAAAACCTGGAACAGATTGAGGGGGCTACAGGCATGGCAGAAGACGACGATGACACTGTGTATTGCGACATTCAGATGCCATTGGCCCAAGGAAGAGAGCTGCTGAAGCTAGTGAACGCATTGCGAAAGTCTAAAGCTCATCCAAGTCTCGATAGAGTCTTCGAACACATGCAGTACGAACTCAGTACCTCAATCGATATCATTGAGAACCCGCCAACTTGGGGGCCTTGGTGCCAGTGAGCCGAACTACGCCGCTTACAACCCCAGATCAGCCTCAACCTTCATACCGCGAAGCTTTCTAGGAAGGGCATTCGGCGGGCACCACTCAAGTGCTTTGGAGATGCACAGATGCCAGATCTCAACCTGGACATAAAGGACATCATCAGACGTGTCCAGAGGCATCAACCCACGCGGCTTCAGCACCTGCTTAAGAACGTTGATGACGCCCCGAGGGTAACGACCGCGCCCTTGAGCATCTGAAACTGCGGCGTACCGGAAGCGACCGGCATCGCGATAGCCATCAGCGACCATTTTCAGCCGTTTTCGTAGTTCCTTTTTGCTCATCCTAGGCGCGACTGTCCACCAGATGAGTTCCACCTCTTCTAGATCCATTCCCTCTGGCGGGATGTCACCGTAATCTTCGTACCGCTCAAGCGGAACCGGACGAGCCTTTCTGTTTTGTAGGGACATCAAAGCGCTGCGTCCCAGGCATCTATCGCCTCACCAACAGTCGCGTACCAGAGGAACTCTGTGTTCTGGAAGGCGCTAGCGACTTGCCTGTTTATATTGCCGTCAACCCAATGCGGAAGACTTTCAGTACCCCCAGAGAACAGGCTAGCTGCCGCGACAACGAATCGACCTGTGCTCACGCACTTCAGGCACGTGTAGCGCACAGCTGCACCGCTGGGTAACCGACGCCAGGCAACCACCTCAATACAGTCCAGGACGCCCTGTCGAGCCTCTACAAGCGAATCCGATTCCTGTGCCACCTCGGCGGAGTCGGTGATTACCTTCAACGGCACGCTGGGAGCTCCTGGCTTGTGAACCAGATGCTTCAGCTCCTCACGTGCTGAGATTATCTGCCCGCGAATCTCTTCGGGATCGATGGACATGCCACCTCGGTCGGTCACTGAAAGGGTCTTCAGCTTGTTCGCAGCAACGATGAAGTCACGCTCTCGCGCTTTCTCCCTGGCGGGGCGGCGGTCGGGGCTGATGAGTATCCAGAGGCTTTTGAGGAGCTTCAAGGCATTACCTACGGTGAGGAAGTGACTTCAGTAGCTGCGATCATACGGCAACCTCCGATTGGACTTAACACGCTATCACAGCAGTCATGCATTCCAGCTAACCATCCTGATGAACCCAAAATGGACGCCGCTCTCCGGCAAAGAGCATCCGGCAAAACGCCAGGCGTTGGTTATCGGAGATCTCTCGTTGGGCGAACGTAAAAAAACCGGCCCTTAGGCCGGTCTCCCATTGGGTGTCGCTGACAATCAGATGGATACAGGTGCCGCGATATGCGGGTGCGGATCGTAGCCCACCACCTCGAAGTCTTCGAACTTGTAGTCGTAGATAGATGCAGGCTTACGAAGCAGCTTCAGCTCAGGCAACTGGCGTGGCTCGCGAGCAATCTGAGTCTTCACCTGCTCCATGTGATTCGCGTAGATGTGGACATCGCTGAGCGATATTACGATCTCACCAACGTCGAGGTCGCACTGTTGGGCGAGCATGTGCGTCAGGCACGCCAGGGATGCCGTGTTGTATGGAAGCCCCAAGAAGCTATCTGAAGACCGAATGAACAGGTGCGCTGACAGTTTATTATCCACGACATAGAACTGATAAAGCAGGTGGCACGGAGGCAGCGCCATCTTGCCCTGCCGGGCATTTTCCTGAGGACTTACCTTCTCGTCAGGCAGGTACTCCACGTTCCAACCATGGAACAGGATTCGCCGGCTATTGGGATTGGTCTTCAGGGCGTTAACGACGTAGTCGATCTGGTTGATTGTACCGCCATCTTTGGTAGGCCAGGCCGTCCACTGCTTACCGTACACAGGCCCGAGGTCGCCCTCTTCGGTTGCCCACTCGTTCCAAATCTTGACGCCATTCTCATTAAGCCACTTAACGTTAGTATCACCACCCAAAAACCAAATAAGCTCGTTAACAATACTTTTGAAGTGCAACTTCTTTGTTGTGAGCAAAGGGAAGCCTTTCGATAGGTCATGGCGGAACTGCCTACCGAATACACTGATAGTACCAGTACCGGTTCGATCACCTTTGACCGCACCATTCTCGAGAACGTCTGTCAGTAATTCTAGATAACTTTTCACGCATTTTCCTCCGCCTGGGCAGTTTCCAGGATACTGATAACTTGCTTAAGTGTATCAATCTCTTTAAGAGACTCCAAGAGCCGATTGTTGGCGTCTGCCAAAAGGTTCTTATAGGTATCTCTTGAACTAATCATACTTTGATATTTTTTTTCACTGGTCTGAGCTAGGTCGCCAGCTATTTTAGCTTCAGTAAACCAGTGGAGAACCTCGATCCGAGCAGCTTCCAATTTCTCAGTTAGCAATACAAGAGGATCAATTGGCTTCCTGTTCGAGACCTTCTTACGCAAAACTTCGATACGGCGATTTTCCTTGATAATATCAAGGCGCCCCAAAGGCCAAACACGCTGTCGGATAGTATTGCGATGCATACCAGTAATACGGCTAAGTTCCGCAACAGTTGCCTTCAAAGAGTCATCCGCAGCGATATCAAGAAGTGCCTGAGCCAACAACTCTGTATACTGATCAAAGTCTTCTTTGTTTTTCTGATCGAATGCCCTTGGATCAGCCATCTCAGAGTTCCTCTTCCAGCAGCTGAAGGACGCCGTAAGCTTCCTCCATCGCAGCTTTATTCTGCGCATGTGCGTGTGCATACGCTGGATTGCCGAGCATCGCCTTGTTCTGGTAATACACGTCTCGCCAAGCCGGCGCGTTGGCCTTGCTGATGATGGCATTCTGGCAACGGTTAGGGTTACAACGAAGCCCGCCTATGCAAGGTAGGGAACTGTCGAACTCATCCACGCCGCCACCATAACAGAAGCCAGAGCCTACGTTGATAACCGCAATGTGCTGGTCGAGCATAGCCTCGAAAATGTCGTCCTTGGTGTACCCAGAGGCCATATAGCCTTGAAAAACCTTCCTGAGGCCCTCTTTGTGAGCTTCAGCGTTCACACCTGCGTAGCTGCCGTCAGGATCGAAGCGATGGTGAATGCTCTCAAGCTCCGCATCCTGACGAAGCGACCTCCCTTTTGCCTTCCGGGCACCACCACCCTTGGCTATCCTGTCCGCAATCTCGCCATAGAGCAGGGTGGTCTTGCTGAACCCACGATCAGAATGCCCCACACCCACGATCTCACCGAAGTGCTTAAGCTGGTGAGAGATAAATGGCAGACCCAAGTCCGCACGATAAAGCTGATAAGCCAAGGTATGGCGCATCATGTAGGCGTTGAAGTCAAGCTCCTCAAAAGTCTCCGGCGGCAAGATACGCTCGAAAAATTTTTCCAGTGTGAGCTTGGTTGCGCCGGCAGAAAATGGCTTCCCTTGCTCCCCAAAAGCGACCGTATCCACATTCGAAAAGATATAGTCGTTGTTCTTGTATTTACTGATTAACTGACACACCCGAACGGCATCACGAACAATGGGGATGGCGAGCCAAAAATCATCAAACAACTCAACAAGATTGTCCTGGTGCTTGCTCACATTGCTTGCCAACACCCAGTAGCGGCCATCAGGGCGAAGGCTAGAACTAGCGAGCAGCTCTGCATATTCAGACGGACGCATCCCTGTGTACTGGCCAATAATGTAGAGGCACGAATAGTTAACAAAATTCAGATAGAGCCTGAACTGCTCGTCAAGAGCCGACCCGGTATCCTTCGCATATTGCTTAATAGCATAGGGAGCTATCACAGAAAAAAGTCGGCTAGAGTTCATGACATCATCGCCTAAAATTTTAGCGACCTCATCCCTTGAGAAACCTTTGTAAGAAAGCCGCCTGTACACATACAAGTTGAATTTGAGCGGATTCAACCCTGTCTTTTGTGAAGGGAAGTATTCCTTAGCATTACGACGCTTGAGGCTAGCGACATCAACAACATCTTCTCCCATCGCATCCAAAAAATCGACAATGGACAGCGAGGCCATTTGGGATGAGATTTCGAAGACGTTGTTCGGTAATACCTGCGACTTCTTTTCCGTATCCTTTGCAGGCCGTTTTTTACCGCCCAAGACTTTCCATTTCAGTTTGGCAAAATCGACGAACGGCAGGCTCGCACCGAACACGTTCGCTTGCAGGTAGCCCGACTTAAGTTGCTTGAACAGTTTCTCAGTGCTGCCGTCGTATACATAGTCGAAATCCTCGGCAGCTGCGGCATAGAAATGCGCAGGCAAGCATTGAATTGAGATCAGCTCACGATCCACGTGCTCTTTGCCAAGCTCAATAGCCGCGACGGCATAAACCTTATCCAAAAACCGAAGCCCGCTCTCATAGTCACTGATCAGCGAATTGGGCTTGAGCGGTTTCTTGCTGACGCTGGTGGATTTCCCATCCGCCGGGATCCCGCTCAGAGCCTTGAGGATGATCATGAATGCAGCTTTGAGCTCGAGAATCGCCAGTTCTGGAATGTTGGGGTACTTCGTGAAATCGATGCGAAGTTTAGCCCCACGAATATAGCGCGAGGCGTTTGGGTAATCCGCATTGAAGTCCCAAACCCCGTCCACGAATGCAGAGCTCTGAGATACCTGCAAGGTACTGAGGTAGGATAGGAAAGACCAGGCTTCCTGCTGGTCGCTCTTTGCTTCAATAGCAGAAAGCTGGCCTTGCAGCAGTGACAGGCTCGAGCGAAACCTTGAGAAAGTCAAAAGGGTAGAAAAATCAATCTGCTCCATCATCACATCGCCACCCCATCCACCAGCACAGTCGTATCCACGAACTCTGAAAGACGACGGCCCTCGGCCAACTCTTCAGGCGTGAAATCAGATTTTGAGTGCAGGATGCCATCCAGCAGAGCTAGGTTTTCGCGTACTACACGCCCATACGGCGTATCCATGATGCGAGAAACCTCCTTGAGCGTGAGGTAGTCGCGCTCCATTGCGAACAGCTCTGGCAGGTTCGACGCAGTGAGCAAAACGTTCTCGCACCCCAGGCACATGTTGTACAACGCACAAGGGCTGCCGGGCACATAGGAGCTCAGCTTCTTGATGAACTCAGGTGGGTTGAAAATGTTACGGCAGCTCGCCAGCGGAGTTTTGAAAACAACCTGTGGCCCATCGAGATTAACGACATTGATGAGGTCGGCTTCAGGCTCGCTGCTCGAGAGGTTATCAGCCAACTCGGCTGCTGACTCATGAAGCTCCCTGAGAGCCACATCCAGCTTGGAGCGTGCGATGTGGTTGAAGTCCATACGATCCAAGTAGGCCAGCGTGGTTTCGAGATGCTTGTGGCCCAAGATCAGTTGGATCTCACGGACGGGTACATCCCGCTCTACGAGTTCGCTGATGAAGCTAGGGCGCAATCTGGCAGGAGTGAGGCTCAATGGCTGGCCATTGCTGTCCAGGAGGCCTTTACGCTTAGCGTAGGAAGCAAAGGACTCCCACAATGCCCCACCCTTCCCAGTGGCGAAGGACTTGATCTCCATGAAGCTTTTCGGAGCGCTAGACTGCCAGATGAATAGCTTATCGCGCATGACTGGGGGAGCAGATTCGCGAATTGAGGCTGTCAGTGCTTTGATGTGCTCAAAAATCTGAGCGACAGCATACGATTGAGACGTGGTGAGCCAGGTGATATCAGCTTCGAAAATATCGAGATGCATCAGCTTCTCACCGTCAGAACGCTCTTTCCAGTACCGGAGGCAAGGACGCCCGGTGAGCGGATGCTTAGGCTCATAGTCATCCACATCAAGCAGCTTGATTGAGTCAGCGTTCAGTCCGGTAATTTGGGCTAGCTTGATCGCATAAGGCGTAATCACCTGAGCGTCGACCAGGTAGTGAACGCCCCAGCCTTCTACAATCTCACGCAGCCCCGTGCCTGAACGGCTCACGATACGCAGAAAGGCCCTGACATGAGGATCTTCACTGTCTTTTTGATCGTGACCAACATGCGCGCAGCCGAGCTTGTTCTCGAAAATCCAGCGAGCATTTTCAAGAGTAGTGAAGCCTGGCTTTAAGCTGCCTCTCGCATCGATGGGATCTTCACCAATACCGCTCCGCTGGTAGGGCTGCGCAAGGGTGTTGTAGTGCTCGATATCCTCGTTCACGCTCGCAGAGATTCGAACACGCTCAGCGCTTGAGTAGGGACGGTACGCATCAGTGACACGATCAGCATCAAACCCCTGACAGTTGATAAAATCTGATCCTGTGTAACCCTTGATGCTTTTGACTACCGTCAAGGTTTTCCGGACGGCGCTCACCAAGGTCGTTGCGGCAGTTGGAGATAGGTCGCCCTCGACAATGTGGCGCTCAAGATACGAACGGAACATAGGGAGAATAAATGGATCAAGAACCTCAGTGAGCGGCTCCATCCCAGTGAAGCCTCGCCCAAGGAGGAGTCTACTGAGCCATCTGAACCCATCAAGGTAATTGCTTGCTCCAGAGTCGCTTGCAGTGCCCAGGGAGGCAGTCGCAAAGGCGTGTTTGAGATCGTTGAATGGTCTATCTTCAGACGGTTTTTCGAGGTCGTCCAAAGTTGCAAAATCAAGCATCTGGAGCCGTTTGAAATCCACAAGAATCTTCTCCCGTGGTACAAACTCTTCCCTGGACTCAATCCGTTCTTTAACGGTCATGTAGTCTGCTGAGGCGACGCCAAGAGACTGAAGATCGGCGTTGATGTCATCGTAGGCAAGCCGAACGCTTTCGTATTGGTTATAACCATATCTAATTGACTCAAGACCAGGAACGGGTTCCACGGCTTTCGTGAGGCTAAGCTTGTTGCCATAGACAGGCAACGCAAGTTTCTCTTCCTGGGAGAGAGTTTTGTACCAGCCCAACAGTTTCAAACGCCAGTTACACCCAGCGGCACTTTCTCCCTGGTGAATAACGCCATCAATGAGCATGTTGAGAATGAGCTTTTGCTCTGCAAGCTCGAACATTTCGACAGACGGATCGAGATCCTTGCCGGCGATATAATCATCACTCAGCATGAGTGGCGCGTACTTCCCACTGGCGTTATCGTTTAGTTCAACTTCATAGTATCGAAGTGGATTTTCTTCGACCTCTCTAAGCCACCTGAGGATCTTGCCACTTTCAACTGCGCGTACTGAAATACTCACTTCTTATCTCCCAACCTGATTTTCAACGTCGTCTGAGCAGCAAGATCCGCCATGCTTTTTGCCTTGGTCGAAACTTCTCCCCTCTTCGGACAAACCAAATGAAAGATCTCCTGTGGCAACTTGGTATAAATACCTGTCGTGGATGCGTCTTCGTGGCCGAGGGACTTTTGGGCCATTAGGAGTTTGTCGAGATAATTATCGCCAAAGTCCGGGCTAGTTAAAATCGCATATGCATGCCCATGACGAAGCTTATGTGGCGAAACCATACGCTCGAGTCGCTTGCTCTTGACGGCACGTTTAGAGAGTCGCTCAAGCAGTTTGCTAATAGCGTCAGGGTTAAAAGGCTGTCCTTCTGAATTGAAGAAGCAGGGAGTTACATCCGCGCTTTCATAACGACGAGCGTGTTTTTTGAATAAAGGAGAGGCGTGATAACGCTTAATGCGTTCAAGCACAGCTCGACTCACGATTGAGTATCGCGGTTTGAACTCGCTACCAGGCCCCTTGCTCCCATCAATATACAGCGGGCAATAATCAGGATGCACCCAATCAAGTGCGTCATCCGGAACAAAGTTAGCTTGAGCGAACCCCAAAGCCTTATTCACGGCCCCCAGGGTGACCCTTCCAACTTCACTTCGACGCAAGCCCACATCAAAGATAGCTTGGATTAAGCAACGCTCCCTCTCGCTACTGGCAGACTCAATAAGAGCTTTGAGTTCCTGCAAGGAACAGGGATATACCAGATCTTTCTTTGGAGGCGGCGAAAGAAATCCACCGGCATAAGGATTATCCTCTCGCACAGCAGATCGATGTTTACCACCAACACACAAGAAGTCGTTGAACAGAGCCATATAACAGGCATCCCTGTTACGGATGGTTGTTGAGGTCAAACCATCAACTTCGCGCAAGTGGGAATAGTAGCGTTGAATACCGTGCTTACTTACGGCAAGAAGTATTTCGTCATAGGACGAGCTTTTGAAAGTAGGCGTGCTTTTCAAGTGTTCGAGAAGGTAACCAATGTTTCGTCCGTACGTCTCGGCTGACAGGGCCGCAAGGTTGGCACTGCGTACTGCGAAGGTCAGGTACTCGCTAACAAGCGGGACTAGCCTCTCTTCTGAATCGAACAGCCCCACTGCCGTCACAGACACCTGGTCTGCCACTGTAGGCCCATCCTCGTTGAGCATCGACCCACCCAGGTCGAGCAACTGCTTCTCTCTGACTACAACCTTCACCGACTACCCCTTTTTGAAGGCCGCCCATCCTATGCAGAATGTGCAGCTTGTCAAGGTCAAGATGAAGTCGCATGAAAGACAAATTTTTTAGGCTAGGAACACGTACTGTGCGCTTTTTCCTACGTCCGATAAAAGGCCCAGGTCGTTGGAGCGGATGTAGAGGGTCAGGGAGATTTCCCGGGTTTCGACGTTGGGGTGGAACTGGTACAGCAAGTGGCACGGCGGCAGGGCCATTTCATCGAGTTGGGCGCAGTTCCAGCCGTGGAACAGAATGCGGCGGCTGCCCGGGTCGTTGATGATGGTGTCCACGCACTGGCGCACCTGGTCGATGGCCTTGTAGAGCACCACATAGGCCTGGCCGTTTTCCTCGCCTTCGGCGATCTGGCGGTAGCCTTGCTGGAGCGCCTGCTCGATAGCGGCGGCGTTGCTGCGCGGGACTTGCTTGTACGCCGGCCACTTGCGCCATTGCACGCCGTAGATCTCGCCCAGGTCGTCGTCGCCCTGGCGGAACGGGTTGGCCAGCCACTGGGTGTTTTCGTTGGCGTTCTGGTCCCAGACCTTGCAGCCCAGGGCGCGGAACTCGGCGGCGTTGTTCACCCCGCGCAAAAAGCCGCACATCTCGCCGATGGCGGACTTGAACGCCATGCGCCGCGTGGTGATCGCCGGAAAACCTTCCTTGAGGTCATAGCGCAGCATCGCGCCGGGAACGCTGATGGTGTTCACGCCGGTACGGTTGGCCTGTTTGGTGCCGTTCTTGATGACGTGGGCGACCAGATCGAGATATTGCTTCATGAATTACCTGTGTCCTTGAACGCAGGGCTGGCGCCCTGCGCTGCGAATTTAAAGCGCGGCGTTCTTGGCCGCTGGTGCGCGGTGGTAGGCCAGCCAGATCAAAGCCAGGCCGCCGACTATCATCGGCAGGCAGAGCACCTGGCCCATGGTCAGCCAGTCCCATGCAAGGTAGCCGAGCTGGGCATCCGGCACGCGCACGAACTCGACAATGAACCGGAAGAGGCCGTAGAACAGCGCGAACATGCCGGAGACCGCCATGGTCGGCCGTGGCTTACGCGAGAACAGCCAGAGGATGGCGAACAATGCCACGCCTTCGAGGGCGAACTGATAGAGCTGCGACGGATGGCGCGCCAGTTGCGAGGGGTCGCTGTAGGGCGGGAACACCATCGCCCACGGCACGTCGGTGGGCTTGCCCCACAACTCGGCGTTGATGAAGTTGCCGATGCGCCCGGCGCCCAGGCCGATGGGCACCATGGGTGCGACAAAATCCATCAGCTCGAAGAACGACTTGCCGTTGCGTTTACCGAACCACAGCGCCGCCAGCATCACGCCGATAAAGCCACCGTGGAACGACATGCCGCCCTTCCACACTTCGAAAATCAGCAGCGGGTTGGCCAGGTAGGCGCTCAGGTCGTAGAACAGCACGTAGCCCAGGCGCCCGCCGACAATCACGCCCATGGACATCCAGAACACCATGTCCGAGAGTTTTTCCTTGCTCCAGGTCGGGTCGAAACGGTTCAACCGGCGGGAGGCCAGCAACCATGCGCCGCCGATGCCGATCAGGTACATCAGGCCGTACCAGTGGATTTTCAGCGGGCCGATGGCCAGGGCCACCGGGTCAATCTGCGGGTAAGGCAGCATTGCGACTCCTCGTCAGTTTTCAACAGTCCGCCGGGACCATGCCCGGGCGGGATTAAGCCAGCATTGCGTTGCAGGTCAGATCAGGAAACTCAGACCCACGCAGAACAGCAAAGCGGCGAACAAGCGCTTGAGCAAACGCGGCGACAGCTTGTGGGCCAGGCGCGCGCCATAACGGGCGAAAAACATGCTGGTCAAAGCGATCCCCAGCAGCGCCGGCAAGTACACGAAGCCCAGGCTCTGGGCCGGCAGGTGCGGGTCGTTCCAGCCCAGCACCATGAAACTCAGGGCGCTGGCCAGGGCAATCGGCAAGCCGCACGCCGAAGACGTGGCCACGGCTTGTTGCATCGGCACGCTGCGCCAGGTCAGGAACGGTACGGTCAACGAACCGCCGCCGATGCCGAAAATCGCCGAGGCCCAGCCAATCACCGAGCCGGCCAGGGTCAGACCGACTTTACCCGGCACCGTTCGGCTGGCCTTGGGCTTGAGCTCCAGGGCCATCTGCACAGCGATCACCAGGGCGAACACGCCGATGATTTTTTGCAGGTTGGGGCCGGAGATCGCTTCAGCGGTGAGGGCGCCAAAACCGGCGCCGATCAGGATGCCCAGGGTCATCCACACAAAGATCGGCCAGCGCACCGCGCCTTTGCGCTGATGTTCACGCACGGCGTTGATCGAGGTGAAGATGATGGTCGCCAGGGAGGTGCCCACCGCCAGGTGAGTGAGGATCGAGGCGTCGAAGCCTTGCAGGGTGAAACTGAACACCAGCACCGGAACGATGATGATCCCGCCGCCCACGCCAAACAGCCCAGCCAGCACGCCGGCACAGGCGCCCAGCAGCAGATAGAGGAGAAATTCCATGGTCGCACCCCGTAATAAGTGCGGCATGGTAACGGATGCATGGCCTGCGGCGGAACTGGATGAGCCAGGTTTGTCTGCGTAGAGTGGGCAAAAAACACAAGGGACAACCTTATGTGCCTGATCGTATTTGCCTGGCGCCCCGGCCACGCGCAGCCTTTGGTCGTTGCGGCCAACCGCGATGAATTCTATGCCCGCCCGAGCCTGCCGCTGGCGCAATGGCCGGAAAACCCGCAGATCTACGCCGGCCGCGACCAGGAGGCGGGTGGCACCTGGCTGGGCATTGGCGCCGACGGGCGCTTCGCCGCGCTGACCAATATCCGCAACCCCCACCAACCACCGGCGCGCAAGTCGCGGGGCGAGCTGGTGGCGCGGTTTCTCGATGGAAAGATCCCGATTGATGATTATTTGACCGATGTGGCCGGGCGCTCCATCGAGTACGCGGGGTTCAACCTGCTGATCGGCACCGCGCAGCAGCTGTGGTACTACAACGCCCTGACGACAGCGCCCGTGCAGGTGCAGGCAGGCGTCTACGGGCTGTCCAACGCCGGGCTCGATACACCGTGGCCGAAACTGCTCAAGGCCCGGGCGGCCCTGGGCGAAGTGCTCCACGACCCGCAACCGCAAGCCCTACTGGCGTTGCTGGGGGATAACCAGGTCGCGCCGTTCGCCGACCTGCCGGACACCGGCGTGGGCCTGGCCACCGAGACGCTGCTCTCGAGCGTGTTTATCGCCAGCCCCAGCTACGGCACGCGGGCGAGCACTGCGCTGATCGTCCACGCCGATGGCACGCGGCACTTGGTGGAGCGCAGCTTCGGGCCCTATGGCGGGCATCTGGGGGAGGTAGAGATAAAGGCCTGACAACGCTTAGGCAAACCCGTAGGAGCGGGCCCGCCCGCGATGGCGGCGGTACATTCAAAACCGCTATCGCGGGCAAGCCCGCTCCCACTGGCGGTGAGGGGCCGTCAACCGGTGTCAGAGGCTCTTGGCCGAGGCCGGGTTTATCATCCGCGTCAGCCCGAGGTTTTTCAGGGCCAGTTGCAGGGAACTGTGGATAACTTGCGGGTTGTCGATGGTCATCAACTCGGCCAGCAAGTCCTTGGCCATGCTCAGGTTGATCTGGCGCAGCATCCATTTCACTTTCGGCAGGTTGGTGGCGTTCATCGACAGGCTGTCGAAACCCATGGCCATCAACAGCACCGCCGCCGCCGGGTCGCCGGCCATTTCACCGCAGATACTCACCGGTTTGCCTTCGGCATGGGCGTCGCGCACCACGTTTTGCAGGGCTTGCAGCACGGCCGGGTGCAGGTAGTCGTAGAGGTCGGCCACCCGCGGGTTGTTACGGTCCACGGCCAGCAGGTATTGGGTCAGGTCGTTGGAGCCGACCGAGAGGAAGTCCACCTGGCGCGCCAGTTCGCGGGTCTGGTACACCGCCGCGGGGATTTCGATCATCACGCCAATCGGCGGCATCGGCACGTCGGTGCCTTCGTCACGCACTTCGCCCCAGGCACGGTGGATCAAGTGCAGGGCTTCTTCCAGTTCGTGGGTGCCGGAGATCATCGGCAGGAGAATGCGCAGGTTGTTCAACCCTTCGCTGGCCTTGAGCATGGCGCGGGTCTGGACGAGGAAGATTTCAGGGTGGTCGAGGGTAACGCGGATCCCGCGCCAGCCAAGGAACGGGTTGTCTTCTTTGATCGGGAAGTAGGACAGTGACTTATCGCCGCCGATATCCAGGCTGCGCATCGTCACCGGTTGCGGATGGAAGGCGGCGAGTTGCTCGCGATAGATCGCAAGCTGCTCCTTTTCGCTGGGGAAGCGCTGGTTAATCATGAACGGCACTTCGGTGCGGTACAGGCCCACGCCCTCTGCGCCACGCTTCTGCGCCCGCGCCACATCGGCCAGCAGGCCGGTGTTGACCCACAACGGCATGCGGTGGCCATCCACCGTCACGCACGGCAAATCGCGCAAGGCATCGAGCCCCTGCGCCAGTTGCCGCTCTTCTTCCACCACATCGGCAAACTGTTTGCGCAGCACCTCGCTGGGGTTGGTGTAGACCTCGCCGTGGTAGCCGTCGACGATCATCTGGATGCCGTCGACCTTGGAATACGGCAGGTCCACCAGGCCCATCACGGTCGGGATACCCATGGCGCGGGCCAGGATCGCGACGTGGGAGTTGCCCGAGCCAAGCACCGAAACCAGCCCCACCAGCTTGCCTTCCGGCACCTCGCCGAGCATGGCCGGCGTCAGTTCTTCGCTGATGAGAATGGTGTTGTCGGGGTAGACCAGGGTTTGCTGGCGTTCTTCCTGCAAATAGGCCAGCAGGCGCCGGCCCAGGTCCTTGACGTCCGAGGCGCGCTCGCGCAGGTAGGCGTCGTCCATCAATTCAAAGCGGTTGACGTGGTCGGTGACCACTTGGCGCAGAGCGCCCTGGGCCCACTGGCCGGTCTTGATGACGGTGGTCACCTCGCAGCCCAGAGAGGCGTCGTCGAGCATCATCAGGTAGACGTCGAACAACGCGCGCTCTTCGGGGCGCAACTGGGTCGCGAGCTTGGCCGAGAGGGCGCGCATGTCGGCGCGCACGCCTTCGATGGCGGTCTTGAACAAACCCAGTTCGGCGTCGATATCGGTGATGGTCTTGTCGGGCACTACGTCCAAGTCGGCCGGCGGCAGCATGACCACCGCGGTACCGACCGCCGCGCCCGGCGAACCCGGCACGCCGACGAACTTGGCTTCCTGGATGCCCTTGCCCTGGCGCCCCAGGCCGCGGATCGAACCCGTGGCCTCGGCGTGGGCGATAACCCCGGCCAGTTGCGCGCTCATGGTCACCAGGAAGGCTTCTTCGCCTTCATCGAACTGGCGCCGCTCTTTTTGCTGGATGACCAACACGCCGACAACGCGGCGGTGGTGAATGATCGGTGCACCGAGGAAGGAGGCGTAGCGCTCTTCGCCGGTTTCGGCAAAGTAGCGGTAGCGTGGGTGGTCAGCGGCGTTTTCCAGGTTCAGGGGTTCTTCGCGCGTGCCGACCAGGCCGACCAGACCTTCGTTGGGCGCCATGCTGACCTTGCCGATGGAACGCTTGTTCAAGCCCTCCGTGGCCATCAGTACGAAGCGGTTGGTCTCCGGATCCAGCAGGTACACCGAGCAGACCTGGCTGCCCATGGCTTCCTTGACGCGCAACACAATAATCCCCAACGCCGCCTTGAGATCCTTGGCGGAGTTAACTTCCTGGACGATCTTGCGCAGCGTATTGAGCATGGCTCGGGGTCGAACTCCGTCGTCAGTCGCGCGCTAGCAGGCGCGGGGCAAGCTCTTTGAGAGCGCGTCGATACACCTCGCGCTTGAATGTCACCACCTGGCCCAACGGATACCAATAACTGACCCAGCGCCAGCCATCGAACTCCGGTTTACCGGTCAAATCCATCCGCACCCGCTGCTCGTTGGAGACCAGGCGCAGGAGAAACCACTTCTGTTTCTGGCCAATGCACAGCGGTTGGCTGTGGGTGCGTACCAGACGCTGCGGCAAACGATAACGCAACCAGCCCCGGGTGCAGGCCAGAATTTGCACATCTTCGCGTTCCAGGCCAACTTCTTCGTTCAACTCGCGGTACAAGGCGTCTTCTGGCGTCTCTTCGGGGTTGATCCCCCCTTGTGGAAACTGCCAGGCATCCTGATTGATACGACGAGCCCATAGCACCTGCCCAGCATCATTCGTAAGAATGATCCCCACATTGGGGCGGAAACCATCGGGATCGATCACGGCAACAACCTCGCAGACGCATGTCGCCGCATTGTTCCACAAAGGTTGTTAAAGCAGCAACGAGACGTCCTACCTTATGTGCACTCTTGTGAAAAGACCGTATTCTTGACGCCTTTTTACAGACTTTTCAGCGAGTAACTGCAATGCGCCTGGCTTTATTCGACTTAGACAACACTCTCCTGGGTGGCGACAGTGACCACGCCTGGGGCGATTACCTGTGCGAACGCGGCATCCTCGATACCGTCACCTACAAGACCCGCAACGACGAGTTCTACCAGGATTACCTGGCCGGCAAGCTGGACAACACCGCTTACCTGAACTTCTGCCTGGAAATCCTCGGCCGCACCGAAATGGCCCAGTTGGATGAGTGGCATCGCGACTACATGCGCGACTGCATCGAGCCGATCATTCTGCCCAAAGCCCTGGAACTGCTGGCCCGGCACCGCGACGCCGGCGACACGCTGCTTATCATTACCGCCACCAATCGTTTCGTCACCGCGCCAATTGCCGCACGCCTGGGCGTGGAGCACCTGATCGCCACCGAGTGCGAAATGATCGACGGCCGCTACAGCGGGCGCACCACAGACGTGGCGTGTTTTCGCGAAGGCAAGGTCACGCGCCTCAAGCGCTGGTTGGAAGAAAGCGGGCACTCGCTGGACGGCAGCTACTTCTATAGCGACTCGATGAACGACCTTGCGCTGCTGGAGCAAGTGGCCAACCCGGTGGCCGTGGACCCGGACCCGAACCTGCGGGCCGAAGCCTCGAAGCGCGGTTGGCCGGTGATTTCGCTGCGCGGTTGAGATCGCTATAGCGAGCAGGCCCGCCCCCACAGAAAGCCACCTAGCCCCTGCGGGAGCTGGCCGGGCGGCGCTCCGCTTGCCTGCGATCGGGGCCGGCTCAGTTCCGCCCCTAAACCGGCTTGGCCCCCATCAACCCCGCAATGGCGATCACGCAGACGAAACCAAACAGCGCCAACGCCAAGCTGAACGTGCCATTGCTGCCGTTCGGCGCCGTGCGCAGGCGATTGAGCCGCGCCACCAGCCAGAACCAGCTCAGTGCGGCGAGGGTGTAGAGCACGCTGGAGGCCAGAATCCAGGTCTGCCCCAGCGGCCAGCCGATCAGGTGCGCCAGCCACCAGCCGCTGAACGGCAGGCTGGCCAGGCAAATGCCCATCAGCAACCAGACAAACACACGCGGGCGCTGCAAGGTGCGAGTGTGGGCCAGGGCATCGCCATTGCGGCGGGTGCGCCAGACCCAGATCGCCAGGCCCAGCGCGCTGAGCAGCAGCAACACGGTGGCGGCGACGTGGACGATTTTGAGTGTGGTCAGGGTTTCCATTGATTCAGTTCCTTGAGGCCGTGCCCCAGAGCGTAGCCGTTCAACCGAGGAACAGCTGATAGGCCGGGTTGTCACTTTCATCCCAGTACGGGTAACCGATATCGGCCAGCGCCGCCGGCACCAGGTGACGCTCGTCGGCCGGCACTTGCAGGCCTGCGACCACGCGGCCATCGGCTGCGCCGTGGTTGCGATAGTGGAACATCGAGATGTTCCAGCGCCCGCCCAGCTTGTGCAGGAAGTTGAACAACGCCCCCGGCCGCTCGGGGAACTCGAAGCGGAACACCAACTCATCGCTGACCCGCGCTGCGTGGCCGCCAACCATATGGCGGATGTGCAACTTGGCCAGTTCGTTGTCGGTCAGGTCCAGCACCGGGAAACCCTGCTCAGTGAGGCTGGCCAGCAGTGCGCTGCGCGGGTCGGTGTCGGGGTGGGTCTGCACGCCCACGAAGATGTGGGCTTCGCTGCCGGTGTTGTAGCGGTAGTTGAATTCGGTGATCTGGCGCTTGCCGACCGCTTCGCAGAACGCTTTGAAGCTGCCCGGTTGCTCCGGGATGGTCACGGCGATGATGGCTTCACGGCCCTCGCCCAATTCGGCGCGCTCGGCCACATGGCGCAAGCGGTCGAAGTTGACATTGGCGCCCGAGTCGATGGCCACCAGGGTCTGGCCGCTGATGCCGCGCGACTCCACGTATTTCTTGATCCCCGCCACGCCCAGGGCGCCGGCAGGTTCGGTGATCGAGCGGGTATCGTCGTAGATATCCTTGATCGCCGCGCAGATCTCGTCGGTGCTGACGGTAATCACTTCATCGACGTAATCCTTGCAGATATCGAAGGTGTACTGGCCGATCTGCGCCACCGCCACGCCATCGGCGAAGATGCCCACGGTGGGCAGCACCACGCGCTCGCCCGCCGCCAGGGCGGCTTGCAGGCAGTTGGAGTCATCCGGCTCGACGCCGATGATGCGGATTTCCGGGCGCAGGTACTTCACGTAGGCCGCGATCCCAGCGATCAAACCGCCGCCGCCCACCGGGACGAAAATCGCGTCCAACGGCCCCGGGTGCTGGCGCAGGATCTCCATGGCCACGGTGCCCTGCCCGGCAATGGTGTGCGGGTCGTCGTAGGGGTGGATATAGACGTAGCCTTTTTCGTCCACCAATTTGAGCGAGTAGGCCAGGGCTTCGGGGAAGGAATCCCCGTGCAGCACCACTTTGCCGCCGCGCGAGCGCACGCCTTCAACCTTGATTTCCGGGGTGGTCTTGGGCATCACGATGGTCGCCTTGACCCCCAGCACCTTGGCCGCCAGGGCCAGGCCCTGGGCATGGTTGCCCGCCGACGCCGTGACCACGCCGCGCTGGCGTTCCTGCTCGCTGAGCTGGGTCAGTTTGTTGTAAGCGCCGCGGATCTTGAACGAGAACACCGGTTGCAAGTCTTCGCGCTTGAGCCAGACCTGGTTACCCAAGCGCTCGGAGAGCTGGCGGGCAGCCTGCAACGGGGTTTCTACGGCAACGTCATAAACGCGCGAGGTGAGGATCTTCTTGACGTACTGTTCGAGCATCGGAAAGCATCACTGGGCGGGTTGGGCAGGGTCACGGAGTCTAACCCAGCGTTTGGCCGGGCGACCACACGATTCCCACGGTTTAATTGCCCCCCATTGGCCACATTGCCCATGACCTGCACAGTGCCGGCGCCTATAATGCCGGCCTTTGTGCTACCCCCCCTCGCCCGCTTCCGGAGCCCGCATGACCCAGGATCAACTCAAACAGGCAGTGGCCCAGGCCGCCGTCGATTTCATCCTTCCCAAACTCGACGACAAAAGCGTCGTCGGGGTCGGCACCGGCTCCACCGCCAACTGCTTCATCGACGCCCTGGCCCTGCACAAGGGCGCGTTCGACGGTGCGGTCGCCAGCTCCGAAGCCACCGCCGCGCGCCTCAAGGGCCACGGCATCCCGGTGTACGAACTCAACACAGTCAGTGACCTGGAGTTCTACGTCGATGGCGCCGATGAAAGCGACGCGCACCTGAACCTCATCAAGGGCGGCGGCGCGGCCCTGACCCGCGAGAAGATCGTCGCCGCCGTGGCCAAGACCTTCATCTGCATCGCCGACGCCAGCAAACTGGTGCCGGTGCTGGGCGAGTTCCCGCTGCCGGTGGAAGTCATCCCCATGGCCCGCAGCCACGTTGCCCGCGAGTTGGTGAAACTGGGCGGCGACCCGGTGTACCGCGAAGGCGTGCTGACGGACAACGGCAACATCATCCTCGACGTGTTCAACATGCAGATCACCAACCCGGTGGAACTGGAACGCCAGATCAACGCCATCGTCGGCGTCGTCACCAATGGCCTGTTCGCCGCCCGCCCCGCCGACCTGCTGCTGCTGGGCACCGCTGAAGGGGTGAAAACCCTCAAGGCTTGATGCCTGGGGTTTGGCCTCTCTCTGTGGGAGCGGGCCTGCCCGCGATAGCGAACTTTCAGCCACTGGATTAGGCCGCTGATACACCGCTATCGCGGGCAAGCGGCGCGCCGCCCGGCCCGCTCCCACCCTGTTCGCTGTACTTGCGCCCCCACCAAAATGCTACTTTTCGCAGCACTTCCCCCCGCGTTTGCCCACATTTGAGCAACGCGTCGCAGCGCCCCCCTTCGCTTTTAGTCTTAAATTCGTTACAACTTACAACAAGGCGACGAACGGTTAAGTTCAGGCGCCAAATCGAGCCTGGACACGGAATAAGGCGCACATCGTGCAAAGGGTCAGGCCGACAACCCTATCCTTCAACGCTTCAAGGAAGACCCCGTGATAAAACCTCTCGCCCTCGCCATCAGTGTTGCCAGTGCCTTGCTGAGCGCCCCAAGCTTTGCCTACAACTACGGCGAACACGCAGCCACCACCCTCGATAAGCTGATAAACGACTACCCTGGCCGCTACCGTGGCACGGCCAATTTCGCCGGGGCCGCCGACTGGATGCAAAGCCAGATGGGCAATGCCTACGGCATCAGCCGCCAGGATTTTTCCTGGACCGCTGGCGGCAGCTCCCGCAGTTCGCAGAACGTCGTGGCCTACGCCGCCGGCACCAAACCGCAGTACGTGGTGGTGGGCGCGCACTTTGACACCTACTTCGGCCGCCCCACCCTGCAAGGCCTGGACGACAACGGCTCGGGCGCCAGCGTGCTGACAGAAATCGCCCGCAACCTGGGCGGGCTGAAGCTGGAGAACGGCCTGCAAGTGGTCGGCTTCGGCGCCGAAGAAGAAGGCCTGCGCGGCTCCAAGGCTTTTGTCGCGTCCCTGAGCGCCAGCGAGCGGCAGAACATGCTGGCCATGATTAACCTCGACAGCCTGATTACTGGCGACATGATGTACGCCCACGCCGGCCAGAACAGCGTCGATAATCCGGCCCTCACCGCCCTGCGTGACCAGACCTTCAAGATCGCCAAAGAGCTGAATATCAACCTGTTCACCAATCCCGGCCTCGACCCGGCCTACCCCGCCGGCACCGGTTGCTGCAGCGATGGCGAAGCGTTCGAGGGTTTGAACATTCCCATCCTCTATATCGAAGCCACCAACTGGGAACTGGGCGACCTGGACGGCTACACCCAGACCGACAACCCGGCCATCCCCGGCGGCTCGACCTGGCACGACCCCAAAGAAGACAACGAAGCGGTGCTGACCAACGCCTTCGGCCAGGAGCGCATCGACCAGCGCCTGCGCGACTACTCGCGCCTGCTTAGCCGTTTAGTGCTGGAGCTGACCAACGCCGACCTGATGGCCTCTACCGCGTCCGGTGGCGCGGTTGCACGCAACATGCAAGACAACCTGCAACGCCAGCACCAAGCCCTGGTGCGCCTGCACGACCGGCGCTGGCTAACCCTGCAATCAGCCACCCGTGAAGTCGGCAGCTTCGACGGTGAGATCGGCCTCGACGGCGAATACAGCCCCGACAGCGGCTTCGACAGCGCCCCCAACCCCGAGGCCCGGCGCCTGGGCCTACACGCGTTGGGCGACTACCAGTTGAGCCCGAGCCTGGCCATCGGCGCCAGCCTCAGCTACCTCAACGGCCGCGACAAACTGGAGCACGGCGGCAAACTCGACAGCGATAGCTGGCAAGCGGCGATCTACGCCTTGCTCAACGACGGCGGCCCGCAGTGGCTGGCCGGCGACCTGAGCGTGGGCCACAGCAGCTTCGACTCCAAACGCAACCTGGTGATCCAGGCCAATGGTGGCCCGGTGCTGCTTAACCAGAAACTCACTGGCGAAACCGACGCCCTGAGCCTGGGCGCCCGCGTGCTGGGCGGCTACGACTTCGACTTCGGCGCCATCAAAAGCGGGCCGTTCGCCGGCCTCGACTACAGCCACTACCGCATCGACAAGTTCCACGAGAAACAAGACCTACGCACCGCCCTGGGCTATGAAGAGCAGAGTTTCGACTCCCTGGAAGCCAGCCTCGGCTGGCGCGCGCGCGGCACCGTCGGCCTACCCTATGGCCTGAGCCTGATGCCGTACGGCGATATCGCCTGGGTCAAGGAGTTGGGCGACGGGCGCCTGGACGACATCCTGCTGACCAGCCACGCCGACAACCAGGCCCGCGGCGCACGCCTGGGCACAGTGGACAAGAGCTTCGGCCGCGCGCAACTGGGCAGCCAATTGGCGATCACCCCGCAACTGGGGCTCTACGCGGAGGTCAATGGGCGCTTAGGCCATGACGAGGGCAGCCAGACCGGCTATTCCCTCGGGGTGCAGTGGCAGTTCTGACCGACCTCAGCGAGCCGGCTGTTTGAACACATAAAACAGATTCGGCTCGCTGACCAGATACAGCGTGCCCTCATCGTCCATGGCGATGCCCTCGGCCTGGGGCACGCTTTTACTCAGGCCATGGCGACCCTTGAGCAGCGACAGGCTGCTGATGGGCCGACCGTCGATGCCCAATTCCAACACCAGAAACGACTCATCCGACAGCGCCAGCAAATGGCCGCTGCGCTCGTCGTATTGCAGGCTGGACAGATCCCTCACAAACAACCCGGCGTCACGCTTGGGGTTGTTCACCACATGCACCGAATAGGCTTTGTCCGGGTTGTAATGGGGAAAGCCATGGACCTCGTAGATCAGCATCGGGTCGCGCTCCTTGGCGACGAACAGGCGCTTGCCCACCGAGTCATAGGCCAACCCCTCGAAACCCTTGTTGCTGCTCATGTGCACACCAATGCTGATCTGCTCGGCGTCTGCGGCATCGAGGAACACCGTGTCGTCGTCCAAGTGAATCTTGATAAGGCGTTGCTGGCGCTCATCGGTGACCACATAGGTGTTGGCACTGATGAATTCCACCGCTTCGGCGTCGCCAAAACCCACCAACGCCACCCGCCGCAGAATCTTGCCGTCGAGGGACAACTCGATCAGCTCGGCATTCTTGTTGGTCACGGTAAACAGGCTCTTGCGCACCGGGTCGAAGGTGAGCGCCGAGACATCGTCGTCCAGGCCCTCTATGACCCGCGCCTCAACCGCCACCCGATAATCCCCCAAGCCGATGGAGCGGCTATCGAGCGGATGCAGCCACACCTGCCAGTTGAACCAGGCGCGCTCGAAGAGACGGTAGTGCTGCCCGGCAAACCCGGCCAACACCAGGGCAATAAGGCCAGCAATAAGAAGAAGAGGTTTTGGACGTAGGAATTTGCGCATCGGTTGGCAAGCTCAGTATTCAGGCAGCGGGATGAAATATCACCACGGCCTGAATTTAAACTTAATTACCTTGCCTGTCTGGCAAGGAATATTTATCAACCGATGTCGGCTTGAAGAACTTACTTACGCTCGAAGCGATAGAACAGGTTTGGCTCGCTGACGATGTACAGAGTACCGGCCTCGTCCATCGCCACGCCTTCGGCACGGGGGATGGTTTTTTTCAGGCCATTGAAGCCGCCCAGCAGGGTCATGAAACTGACTTGCTCGCCGGTTTCATCCAACTCCAACAGCAGGTTGGAGTCGGCCGACAGCACCAGCATGTGCCCGGTACGCGGGTCGATGGACAGGGCCGAAAGGTTACGCAGGTCGAGCTCATCGCTGTCGAGTTTGTGCTTGTCACCCCGCAGGGTGGCGCTGCCATCGCTTTTCCAGGAGAACAACGCCGGCGGGCGCTCTTCCCCCAGCCATAGCTGCTGCTTGCGCGGGTCCCAGGCAACGGCTTCAAACGCCTTGTTCTGGTCGGCGGAGGGGCCCAGGTCGTATTTGGGGAAGTCGCCGTAGTTCAACTGTTGGGTCGCGGCATCCACCGTGACCATGGAAAGCGTGTGGCGGCGCTCATCGACAATCCCGATCAGGCCGTTCTCCAGCACCGCCACCCCTTCCGGGTTGGCCCAGCCCACCAGCGAGATCTTGCGCAGCAGGTCGCCTTGCAGGGTCAGCTCACTCAAAAATGGCTTTTTGCCCATCACCGCGAACAGCGTCTTGGTCAGCGGGTTATAGGCCACGTCCGAGGCTTCGTCGTCTTCCATGCCCACCAGGGGTTTGGCGTCGATGACGGCGTGATAATCCGGAAGCCAGATGCTTTCTTTGCGCTCCAGTGGCGTTTCAAACCGCTCCAGCACCCACAACACCCCGCGATCGTCCCAGTGCATGGCCGCCGACAGGCCATAAATCACCACACCCGCCAGCAACAGCCAGGAATACCAGCGCATGGCAAAACGGGAACGACGAGCGGCAGCGGGTTTTGAGGCAGGGAGAATGGCCATGACGGGGCGTTCCGGAAAGTGAGCCAAGGGTAATAGCACAAGAAGACAGGCTCGGATGCCCGGCGGGCCGAATTATCCAGACTGGATGTGAAAAAAATGCAAAGGAAAAGCGAAGCGATAACGGTCGGTACAGGCGTGTGTGGGAACGGGGCGGGCGGCGCTCCGCTCGCCCGCGCGCCCACACATATCGTGCTTAGCGCACGCGGCTTTCGAAGCGGCTCACGCCTGGCAGTTCCAGCACCAGCTCATCACCAACACTCAGCGGGCCGACGCCCACTGGGGTGCCGGTCAGGATCACGTCGCCGGCCTGCAGTGAGAAGCAACCGGCCATGTACTGGATCATCGGCACGATGGGGTTGAGCATGATGGCGCTGTTGCCATCCTGGCGCACTTCACCGTTGATGGTCAGGCGAATGCCGATATCGGTCAGGTCGCTGAAGCTGCTGCTGACTACGAACGGCGCAATCACCGCCGCGCCGTCGAACGACTTGGCGATTTCCCACGGCAGGCCCTTGGCCTTGAGCTCGGCCTGCTTGTCGCGCAGGGTCAGGTCCAGCGCCGGGGCGAACCCGGAGATGGCATCCAGCACTTCTTCGCGGCTGGGCTTGGCGGACAGCGGCTTGCCGATCAGCACCGCGATTTCCGCTTCGTAGTGCACCGAACCGCGCTCGGCAGGGATGGCAAAGCCACCCTCCAGCGGCACCACGCAACTGCCGGGCTTGATGAACAACAACGGTTCGCTAGGCACCGGGTTGTCCAGTTCCTTGGCGTGCTCGGCGTAGTTGCGCCCGATGCAGACCACTTTCCCGACCGGGAAATGAATGCGCGTGCCATCGACGTACTGGTGCTGGTAGCTCATTGACCGACTCCTGGAGGGGGTTTCAAACCGCGAAAATCTTGCCCGGGTTCATGATGCCGTTCGGGTCGAACACCGCTTTGACCGCTTTCATGTACTCGATTTCAACCGGGGAACGGCTGTAAGTCAGGTAATCGCGCTTGGTCATGCCCACGCCGTGCTCGGCGGAGATCGAACCGTTGTACTTCTCGACGGTTTCGAACACCCACTTGTTGACGGTGGCGCACTTGGCGAAGAACTCATCCTTGCTCAGGTTATCGGGCTTGAGGATGTTCAAGTGCAGGTTGCCGTCGCCGATGTGGCCGAACCAGACGATTTCGAAGTCTGGATAGTGTTCGCCGACGATGGCGTCGATTTCCTTCAAGAAGGCCGGCACTTTCGACACAGTGACCGAAATGTCGTTTTTATACGGCGTCCAGTGGGAAATGGTCTCGGAGATGTACTCGCGCAGTTTCCACAGGTTGTGCAATTGGGTTTCGCTCTGGCTCATCACGCCGTCCAGCACCCAGCCCTGCTCGACGCAGTGCTCGAAGGTTTCCAGGGCGTGGTTGGCCACTTCTTCGGTGGTGGCTTCGAATTCCAGCAGGGCGTAGAACGGGCAGTCGGTCTCGAACGCCGGCGGCACATCGCCTCGGGCCATGACCTTGGCCAGCGCCTTGTCGGAAAAGAACTCGAATGCCGTCAGGTCCAGCTTGCTCTGGAAGGCGTGCAGCACCGGCATGATCGAATCGAAATCCGCGGTGCCCAGCACCATCGCTGTGAGGTTTTTCGGCGCCCGGTCCAGGCGCATAGTGGCTTCGACCACAAAGCCCAGGGTACCTTCGGCGCCGATGAACAACTGGCGCATGTCATAACCGGTGGCGTTCTTGATGAGGTCTTTGTTCAGTTCCAGCACGTCGCCCTTGCCGGTGACCACTTTCATGCCCGCGACCCAGTTGCGGGTCATGCCGTAGCGAATGACCTTGATCCCGCCGGCATTGGTGCCGATATTGCCGCCAATCTGGCTGGAACCCGAAGACGCGAAATCCACCGGGTAGTACAGCCCCTGTGCTTCGGCAGCGTTCTGCAACTGCTTGGTGACCACGCCCGGTTGGCACACGGCAGTGCGGTCGGTGAGGTTCACGTCGAGAATCTGGTTCATGTAGTCGAAAGACACCACTACTTCACCATTGGCCGCCACGGCCGCCGCCGACAGGCCCGTGCGGCCACCCGAAGGCACCAGCGCCACGTGATGGGCGTTGGCCCAACGCACGATGGCCTGGACGTGTTCGGTGGTTTTCGGGAACACGATGGCACAGGGCGCCGGAGCAAAATGCTTGGTCCAATCCTTGCCGTAGGCAGCGAGGGAGTCGGCATCGGTGAGGACTTTGCCGGGCTCGACCAGGGTCTTCAGCTCATCAATCAGGGCAGGATTGGTCATGGATAGAACTCTCGAACAATTCATGGTCATCCTGAGAACGCTTCACGTCGCAGGAATGAGTGTTTAGCGGGGCGCGTATGCTAGCATACCGCCCCCGCAGGAGAGTGCCCAAGGACCTCCTGCGGTGACGGCTTTCCTGCCGTCCGGGTCAGCTTGCGCTGCTCGATTCCCTTTTTCTCCGGGATACAGGTTTACGCAGATGAGCAAGACTTCTCTCGATAAGAGCAAGATCAAGTTCCTTCTTCTGGAAGGCGTCCACCAATCGGCCGTCGACGTCCTAAAGGCCGCCGGGTACACCAGCATTGAGTACATCACCAGTTCTCTGCCGGAGTCCCAGCTCAAGGAAAAGATCGCCGACGCGCACTTTATCGGCATTCGCTCCCGCACCCAGCTGACTGAAGAAATCTTCGATCACGCCAAGAAGCTGGTGGCAGTCGGCTGTTTCTGCATCGGCACCAATCAGGTGGATCTCAGTGCGGCCCGCGCGCGTGGCATCGCGGTGTTCAACGCGCCTTACTCCAACACCCGCTCAGTGGCTGAATTGGTGCTGGCCGAAGCGATCCTGCTGCTGCGTGGCATCCCTGAGAAAAACGCTTCCTGCCACCGTGGCGGCTGGATCAAAAGTGCGGCCAACTCCTTTGAAATCCGCGGCAAAAAGCTGGGTATCGTCGGTTATGGCTCGATCGGCACGCAGCTGTCCGTGCTGGCCGAAGGCCTGGGCATGCAGGTGTTCTTCTACGACACCGTGACCAAACTGCCACTGGGCAACGCGACCCAGGTCGGCAGCCTGCACGACCTGCTGGGCATGTCCGACATCGTCACCCTGCACGTGCCGGAAACCGCAGCCACCCAGTGGATGATCGGCGAGAAGGAAATCCGCGCCATCAAGAAGGGCGGCATCCTCATCAACGCGGCACGCGGTACGGTGGTCGAGCTCGACGCACTGGCCGACGCGATCAAGGACAAACACTTGATTGGCGCCGCCATCGACGTATTCCCGGTGGAGCCGCGCTCCAACGATGAAGAGTTCGAGAGCCCGCTGCGTGGCCTGGACAATGTCATCCTGACCCCGCACATCGGCGGTTCGACTGCAGAAGCCCAAGCCAACATTGGCCTGGAAGTGGCGGAAAAACTGGTCAAGTACAGCGACAACGGCACGTCCGTGTCGTCGGTTAACTTCCCTGAAGTGGCCCTGCCGGCTCACCCTGGCAAGCACCGTTTGCTGCACATCCACGAGAACATCCCGGGCGTGATGAGCGAGATCAACAAGGTTTTCGCCGAAAACGGCATCAACATTTCCGGTCAGTTCCTGCAAACCAACGAGAAAGTCGGCTACGTTGTGATCGACGTTGACGCCGAGTACTCGGACCTGGCGCAAGAGAAGTTGCAGCACATTAACGGCACTATCCGTAGCCGGGTTCTTTTCTAAGAACCGGGCCAGCGGCAAGTTGATGTTTGCCCGCTTATAGCTTGCAGCTAAAAAGGAGCCCCCGGCAGATCGCACCCAAATGCGATTTGCCGGGGGCTTCCTTTTTTATTCCACGGTGACCGTGATTTTTTCCGAGACCAGCACCGGCTTGAACGGCACATGGTTCTTGTCCGCCAATTCCAGTTGCAAGGTGTGCTTGCCCGGGGCCAGAGTGACTTCGGTTTCGGTCTGCGCCTTACCGAAGTGGATATGGTTGGCATCGGCGGGGATTGGCATATTTTCTGCCGGCAACTTGTCGACATCGATCAGCAAATGGTGATGGCCGGTGTTTTTCGTCTGGTCACCGGCAGGGGCCAGGGCCATGCCCTCGACGCCAAACTTGACCTTGAAGGTTTTCGCCACCGTAGCGCCATCGGCCGGCGACACGATGAACACTTTGGCACCCGCCGGTGCCGCTGTACGCGGAACCTCGGCAGCCATGGCGAGCATCGAGGCGCTCAATAACAAACCTGCAAACGCTGCACGCGACATAAAGGTTTTCATTAACTTCTCCAGTTCTTTCGCAAATTTTGTAGGTTTATGACAACTTCGTGGCTATTCGTTGTCGAAGGCACTCAACACCATAGCAAAGCGCATCAGCACCCTGCGCGGCACATTAGAAATCAAAGGAGTAACCATGCGCTTTTTGCCTGGCCTATTAATGCTGCTCCCCCTTGTGAGCGTTTGTGCTCAAGCCGAATTGATCGACGATGTGAATGACCGCGGTGAACTGCGCATCGCACTGCAAGCCGACAACCCGCCGTTCAACTTCAAGGACGACGGCAAATTGACCGGTTTTGAAGTGGAACTGGGGCAATTGCTCGCCAACGAACTCGATGTTCGCGCGGACTTCGTCGTCACCGACGCCAATGACCTGCTGCCGGGTGTCGAGAGCGGTAAATACGACATCGCCCTGAACCACATAGCACTGACCCCGCAACTCAAGGATCGTTTCGATTTCAGCGAGCCCTACAGCTATTCCAACGCGCAATTGATCGTGCGTGAGGAAGAGCAGCGCCCACTCTCCACCCTCGACGCCCTCAAGGGCCAGGCCCTAGGCGTGGCGCAGGGCAGCCAGTTTGTGGAGCAGGCGCGCACCGTCGAGGGGATCGACCTGCGCAGCTACCCCGACGCCAAGCAACCGCTCAAGGACGTGGCCGCCAAGCAGATCGACGCCGCCATCAGCGATCGCCTGCTGGTGCCTTTCGCGATCCGCGATAGCCAACTGCCGGTTAAGGAAGGGGCCAAGGTCGGCCCGACATTGAGCCTGGTGATCCCTTTCCAGAAGGGCAACCCGGCGTTCCAGGCCAGCCTGGACAAGGCGTTGCAACGAATCAAAGCAGATGGCCGGCTAATGGCGCTGTCGGAGAAATGGTTCGGCATGGACGCCAGCACACCGCCCAAGAACTGAAGCCCGCCGCTACCGGCCGAGCGCCGCAAGGGCCTGGGCGGCAGCAGGTAATTCAAGCTCGTTGAACACCTGCACGCCATGGCGCTTGAGCAGCGCCGCAGTGACGCCCTCGCCTCCCACCTTGACCCCGCTGAACGTGCCGTCATAGGTCAAAAGGTTGCCGCATGAAGGGCTGTTGGCCTTGAGCACGGCGACGCGGATGTCGAAACGCTGCACCAACGCCAACGCCTGCTGGGCCCCGGATAAAAACGCTGCGGTGAAGTCCTCACCGGCAGCGGTCAGCACCCGCGCATCGCCCGCCAACACCTCGACACCCTGGCCACCGGGAATCTCCGCCGCGGGCCTGGGCGTGGGCAAGCCGCCGGCGACCTCCGGGCACAGTGCCACCACCCGCCCTTGCGCGAGCCACTGTTCCAGTTGATCGAACGGCCCGCTGGCGCCGGCGTCGTAACGCACCCGATGCCCCAGCAGGCAGCGGCTCACCAGCACCTTGTGCAGGGTCAAAACGGCTCGTTGCCGCGACGGCGAAACCAGCCCGTCAACGACAGGCGTTCGCGGGTGGCGGGCAGCACTTCATGGGGCACCTCTCCCGACAGAAACACCACCAGGCAGCCGCCAGTGGGGGTCACGTCGTATTCAACGCCATCGTCCAGGTACATGCGCAATTGGCCGCCATGCTCCGGCAGCCAGCCCTGGTTGAGGTAGATCACCGCCGAGACCATGCGCCGGTCATCGTCGCGAAAGCGATCCACATGCTTGAGGTAAAACGCCCCCGGTGGGTACAGGGCGAAATGGCACTCGAAATCCTTAAGCCCCAGGTACAGGCCACGGTTCATGGCCACGCGCAGGCTGTCCATCAAGCCCAGGTAGGTATCGCAAGGCAGGGCCTGGCCGGGTTCGAGCCACTGGATATGGTCGCCGCGAATCCCCTCGCGAATCTCCTGGAACGGCCCTCGCCCCACGGCGGCCGGGGCGAGTTCACCTTCGGCGGCACGTTTATGGCACTCAGCCGCCAGTTCCAGAGTCAGAGCCTCCGGCAGGAAAATATTCTGCTGTGACCACCCCCGCGTAGCCAGGTCGTCAACGATGCGTAACAACAGCGGGTGTTCAGAGGGTATTTGCATGGCGCGCATAGTATCGATACGGCCCAATATCCGACAGAGCCGCATAGCGGACTGATACGAATTCTCGACAAGTCCCAAAGTGCCACGGACAATGGTGGCCTGCTGACAGGAGTCCCTATGCGCCGTTTGCTTTTTTCATTGTTGATGTTCTGCGCGTTGCCCACCTGGGCAGACGGCCTCGACCAGCTCTACACGGTCGCCGGCTGGCCGCAGCAACGTGCGCATTTCACCGATGCCTTGACCGCCGCCCAGCAACGCTACCGCAGCAGCCTGCCGCCGGCGGTGTACCAGGCGTTAGTGGACAACAGCAACCAACGTTTCGCGGCCCAAGCCATGGACCAGCGTGCCCTGGCCCAGTTGCGCCAGAAGCTTGTCGACCCGGCGCCGGCGCTGGCGTTTTTCCAGTCGCCCCTGGGGCGCAAGGTCATCGCCGCCGAACTGCTGGCCACGCGCCGCGACCAATTGGCGAAAAACGCCCAGGGCTTGCCGAAAATCGAAGCCAGCGACAACCGTCTGCTCATCATCGGCCACCTGGCCCAAGCCCTACCGGCGCGCGAGGCGGGGGCCGAAGTCAGCCTGGCCATCGCCGGCGTGGCGGCCGACAGCCTGAGCCAGATGATTCCCGGGCTGTTGGGCGGCGGCCAGGCCCAAGGCATGCTCAACGGCCAGCGCCAGCGGCTGATGGAACAGATCGGTGCCGACCTGAACAACACCCTGCTCTACGTCTATCGCGATTTGTCCGACGCCGAGCTGGAAGAATTCGCCACCTTCGCCGAGTCGGCCGAGGGCAAGGCCTATTACCAGGCTGCGCTGGCGGCGATCCGCGCCGGGCTCGCCGTGGGCCAGAGCAGCTCCAGCCTCAACCCGTAAACCGGGGCGCCCCAAGTCAAAGGCCGCGGCCCTTGAGCCGCTTGCTCAAGAACGCAAAATACTCGTCGCGCAGGGCCTGGGTTTCATTGGCCAGGTGATGCCGCGCCGTGGGCAGCATCAACACCTGCGGGCGGTCGAATTTGTGCTTGAGCACCTCCAGGTTGTGTTGCCAGTCCACCGTCATGTCCGCTTGCCCCTGGACGATCAGCGGCCGCCGCGGGCTGCCCGGCAGCGCCTCGATGCGTTTGATCCAGCGCGCCAACGCGCCGACCCACGCGGTCGGCAGGCGCAAGGGTTGCAGCGGATCGGCCTGCAGGAACGCCAGGAACGCCGGGTCGTTGGAGTTTTCGCTGAACCGCCGGGCGATGCCGTTGACGAAAGGTTTGAGCAGGTAATAGCTGAGCTGCGACCAGCCCCAGGCCCGCGGCCGCACCAGGGGCGAGAGCAGGATTACCTGGCCCTGGGCCGGGCTGCGGGCACCCTCGCTGAGCACATGGTCCACCACAATCGCCCCACCCGTGCTCTGCCCGCACAGGTGCCAGGGCTGCGGCAGGTCGAGGGACTGCGCCTCGGCGAACAGGCCTTGCAGCGTCGCCTGGTACTCAGCGAAATCGGCGATGCTGGCACGCTCGCCGCTGGACAGCCCATGGCCCGGCAAGTCGCAGGCAATCACCACAAGCTGCTGCGCCAGCGCCCACTGGATCACGTGGCGATACAAGCCCATGTGGTCGTAAAAACCGTGCAGCAAAAACAGCGTGCCCCGCGCCTGCCGGGGTCGCCACACCTGGCTCACCACCTCGTAGCCACCTGCCGCAAAACACCCCAGGCCAGCTTCGCAGTCGGCCAGGTCCAACCCGTAGAAGTGCTGGTAGGCCCGGGCCTGTACCGACAACGGCTGCGCGGCGGCCAATGGTCGCAGGCTGGCACGTAGGGAATCGGGGTCGAAGGTCGCAGGCATAAGGGGTTCCAGACAAATGCGCCAGGCTGCGCAACAGACTTTATGGGCCTGCGATATTCATCTGTCGCGCCCGGCATGGCAAGCTACGCGACCTTCGAGGATTGATCCGCATGCGCCTGCCCTACCGCACAACCCTGATTGCCAGCCTGCTCGCCCTGGTGTGCGCGGCGACGCTCTGGGCCGCCTACCAATGGTTCCAGGAGCGCTATGTGCGCACCTTCAGCGAACACACGGCGGTGTTTTCCGGCGATGCCCTGCGCCTGCCCGCCGCCATCGACGGCCCCGGACCGATCCGCCTCGTGCATTTCTGGGACCCGGCCTGCCCCTGCAACGTCGGCAACCAGCAGCACCTGAGCGAACTGATCGCGCATTTCGCGCCCCAGGGCGTGGCGTTCTACGCCGTGCAAAAACCTGGCAGCCAAGGCAAATTGCCGGCCGACCTGAGCCACATGACCTACCTCGACAGCCTGCCCGGCGCCGAGCAGATCCCCGCCAGCCCCGCCGTGGCGATCTGGGACCGCGATGGCAAACTGGCCTACTTCGGCCCGTACAGCGAAGGCCTGACCTGCAACTCCAGCAACAGCTTCATCGAGCCCATCCTCCAGGCCTTGAGCGAGAACCGCCCGGTCAACGCCACGCATACCCTGGCGGTGGGCTGCTACTGCCCGTGGACGGCGGTGCCGGCCGAGTAAGGCAATTGCGACTTTTCACGGACAAGCCTGCGCCACCGGGGTGGTTGTGCTAAATGTTCGCGGTTCGCGGGTGGCACCCCCATAAGAAACAACAAGGAGCTTCAATGAAACGCATCCTGACCCTCTTGGCCCTGCTACTGCTCGTACTCGCCCTGGGCGGTGGCTGGTACCTGTATGGCAAGCAGCCGTCGCGCCAGGGCCTGGTGGCGGTCAACGGCCTCAAGGATGCGGTCACCGTGCGCTACGACGAACGTGGCGTGCCCCACATCCGCGCCAGCAATGACCTCGACCTCTACCGCGCCCTGGGCTATGTGCACGCCCAGGATCGCCTGTTCCAGATGGAAATCATGCGGCGCCTGGCCCGGGGCGAACTGGCCGAGGTGCTGGGACCCAAACTGGTAGACACCGACAAACTGTTCCGCAGCCTGCGCATCCGCGAGCGCGCCGCTAGCTATGCCGCCAGCCTGGACCGCCAATCTGCCGCGTCGCAGGCCTTGCAGGCCTATCTGGACGGCATCAACCAATATCAGGATGCCCGACCGCACCCGGTGGAGTTCGATGTGCTAGGCATCACCCCGCGGCCCTTCACCGTGGAAGACACCATCAGCGTCGCCGGGTACATGGCCTACAGCTTCGCTGCCGCGTTTCGTACCGAGCCCTTGCTCACCTACATCCGCGACCAGGTGGGCCCCAACTACCTGGACGTCTTCGACCTGAGCTGGCAGCCCAAAGGCATGCTGGCCCAGGCTCCGGGCCTGAGCGCCGGGGACTGGCAGGACCTGAACGCCATCGCCCGCCTCAGCGAACAAGCCCTGGCCGACAATGGCTTGCCGCAGATGGAAGGCAGCAACGCCTGGGTGGTGGACGGCACCCGCAGCAAAAGCGGCAAACCGCTGCTGGCCGGCGACCCTCACATCCGCTTCTCGGTGCCGGCGGTGTGGTACGAGGCGCAGTTGTCCACGCCGGATTTTGAGCTATACGGCCATCACCAGGCCCTGGTGCCCTTCGCGTTCCTGGGCCACAACCGGGATTTCGGCTGGAGCCTGACGATGTTCCAGAACGACGACCTCGACCTGATCGCCGAGAAGGTCAACCCGGACAACCCCAACCAGGTCTGGTACCGCGAGCAATGGGTAGACCTGATCCGCAGCCAACAGCAGATCGCAGTCAAGGGCCAGGCCCCAGTCACCCTGGAGCTGCGCCAATCGCCCCATGGCCCGATCATCAACGACGTGCTGGGCGCAACGGCGGGCAAGACCCCCATCGCCATGTGGTGGGCCTTCCTGGAAACCCAGAACCCGATCCTTGAAGGCTTCTACCAGCTCAACCGCGCCGACACCCTGGCCAAGGCCCGCAGCGCGGCGGCCAAGGTCCATGCGCCGGGGCTGAACCTGGTGTGGGCCAATGCCCGCGGCGACATCGCCTGGTGGGCCGCGGCGCAGTTGCCCAAACGCGCAGCGGGGGCCAACCCGGCGTTCATCCTCGACGGCACTACGGCCCAGGCCGACAAGGAAGGCTTCTACCCGTTCAGCGCCAATCCGCAGGAAGAAAACCCGCCGCGCGGCTACATCCTCTCGGCCAACTACCAACCGGCTTCACCCACCGGCATGGAGATCCCCGGCTACTACAACCTTGCCGATCGCGGCCAACACCTGAACCGGCAACTGAGCGACGCCAGCATCAGTTGGGACTTGGAAAACAGCCAGAAACTGCAACTGGGCACCACCACCGCCTACGGCCCGCGCCTGTTGGCGCCTTTGCTGGTGGACCTGCGCGCCGAGGTCAAAGACCCGGCCCAACGCAAGCTACTGGAGCAACTGGCGCAGTGGCCGGGCGACTATCCGCTGGCATCCACCAGCGCGACGCTGTTCAACCAGTTTCTCTACAACCTCAGCGATGCCGTGTTTCGCGATGAGTTGGGCGACAGCTTTTTCGACACCCTGCTCTCGACCCGGGTGATCGACGCCGCATTGCCGCGCCTGGCCGCCACCGTCGACTCGCCCTGGTGGGACAACCGCCACACGCCAGCCAAGGAAACCCGCGCCCAGATCGTGCTGCTGGCCTGGCAGAACAGCATCGCCCACCTGAGCGCCACCCTGGGCGACGACCCCGGCCAATGGCAGTGGGGCAAGGCCCACACCCTGACCCACAGCCATCCGCTGGGCACGCAAAAACCGCTGGATCGGCTGTTCAATGTCGGCCCGTTCGCCGCGCCGGGCAGCCACGAAGTGCCGAACAATCTCTCGGCCAAAATCGGCCCCGCGCCATGGCCGGTCACCTACGGCCCCTCGACCCGGCGCCTGATCGACTTCGCCGACCCGGCCCACAGCTTGACCATCAACCCGGTCGGCCAGAGTGGCGTACCGTTCGACAAGCACTACGGCGACCAGGCCGAGGCGTACATCGAGGGCCTCTATCAACAGGCCCATTTCAGCGAAGAAGAAGTCAGCGCCAACACCCGCAGCACCCTGCGCCTGCTGCCTGCGAAGTTGTAGCCCCGCTGGCTACGACAACAGCGGCGGCGGGTGACAGGCCTCAGCCCGGCAACTGGCCTTCGACCCACGCACGCACCTGCGCGTAAGGGTAATCCTCCAGCGCCGCGAACCCGGGGATCGCGCGGGCCTTGAGCTTGGTGAACAGCGGCGCGCTGATGCCGCCCAGGAAGCGCGTCAGCAATTCGCTGCTGGGCTCAAGCCCCGTGTGCTGCTGGTGCCTGTGGATAAATGTGCCGCACAGCACCGCGAAGTTTTTATCCACAAGCGCGGGCAACTCGGGCGGCGCCGGCAAATGCGCGACCTGGCCATGGCACACCGAGCAGTGGCCGCAGCGTTGCGGCGCCTGCTCGTCGCCAAAGTAGCGGGCCAGGCGATGGCCCAGGCACTGCTCAGTGGCGAACAGGTCGAGCATGGCGTGGATGCGTGCAATTTCCCCGCGTTCGTGGCGGGTAAAGTAGGCGTGCAGTTCGGCGCTCAGGGCTGGCGCATCGAAATCCGCCAGCACGCTGTAAACCTCAGTCATCTGCTTGCTTTCCAGCTCCACCCAGCCCTTTTCCTGGAAGTAATCCAGCGCCTTGACCACCCGGTTGCGCTCGGCGCCGTGCTGCTCGTAGAGCGCGTCGAAATTCACCGTGGCCCAGGTCCGGGCGCGGCTGGAGGTGTGGATGATCGCCGCCACGAAGTCGCGCCGCTCGCCCTCGAAACGCGTCAGCAATGCCTCTGGCTCAAGGAGTAATTTGAAGCGATATTCGGCGAAATAGGCGTAACGCGGGGCGATCAGCCCCCGTAACTCCAACTGCACCAGCAAGGTCTTGAGGGGCAGTTGGCGGATGTTGCTCTGGTCTGCCAGCGGCCCCAGCAAAAATTCCCACTGACCGTCCGGTGCGGCGCCTTGCAGTTCTTCCAGCACACAGCGGATGCCGCTCAACTCCGGAGTGTCGCCGTAGACGAAGTTTTCCAGCACATTGAGGCTGTCGCGGTTGGCCAGCACCAGGCAATCGCAGGGCTGGCCATCGCGGCCGGCGCGGCCGATTTCCTGGCTGTAGTTCTCGATGGATTTGGGCAGGTCAAAATGCACCACGTTGCGGATATCGCTTTTGTCGATGCCCATGCCGAACGCGATGGTGGCGACGATGCAACCGGCCTGGCCCGCCATGAACTGGCGCTGGATGGCCTCGCGCCGCTCATGGGGCAACCCGGCGTGATAAGCCTGGGCGGCGATACCGTGCTGGCTCAGGTGTTCGGCAATCTGCTCGGCGGTTTTTTGCAGCGTGACGTAGACGATGCTCGCCTGCCCTGCTCGCGCGCTCATCCACTGCATCAGCCGCCGACGCTTGTCCTGGCCGCTTACCGGCTCCACCAGCAGGTTGAGGTTGGGCCGGTAGAAACCGGTGGTCACCACGTCGGCGGGGGCGATAGCGAACTTGGCCTGCATGTCGGCAATTACCTGCGGCGTCGCGGTGGCGGTGAGCAGCAAGGCCTGGGGGATAGCGAACTGGCGTTGGTAGTCCGGCAGCTTCAGGTAATCCGGGCGGAAGTTGTGGCCCCACTCCGAAATACAGTGCGCCTCATCGATCACCAACAGAGAAATCTGCACCTGTTGTAGGAAGTTACGAAAGCGTTCGTTCTTCAGGCGCTCCACGGAGATCATCAGGATCTTTAACTCACCGGACCGCGCCCGCGCCATCACCGCACTGGCGTCTTCACGGCTCTGCACCGAATCGATACTCGCCGCCGCAATGCCGTGGCGTTGCAAGAACGCCAACTGGTCCTGCATCAATGCCAAGAGCGGCGACACCACCAGTGTCAGATGCGGCAGCAGCAACGCCGGTAACTGGTAGCACAGAGATTTACCGGAGCCCGTAGGAAATATCGCCGCCACCGAACGCCCGGCCAATACCGCACTGACCGCCGCCTCCTGGCCAGGGCGAAACTGTGGATAACCGAAAACCCGCTCGAGGGTGCTGTACATAAGGTCGCGGCTCCAAAAAGTCGAAAAAAGGGCGAAATACGGCTCCACACGCTGAAACAAAACCAACGACATAACCACTGCACCACCCCTGGCAACCGGGGCTAAGATTCGCCCACATCGCGGCTGGAAGCCCGAAGCACATCAACCTAAAGGAATGAACCATGCACACCCCCCTCTTGAGTGCCCGACCGTACAAGCCCGGCTTTTTACCATGGATAAGCCTGGCGGGCTTGTCGCTGACCCTGACCGGATGCCTGACCGTGCCCCAACAACCTGTCATCGAGCCTGAGGCTCCCAACTTCGAAACCCCTGAATACATCGAGCAAAAAGCCCTGACCGTCATCAAGGCCTCCGCCTTGTACGCCCGCGGCGGCACCGGCCAGGGCGTGAAGGTGGCCCTTGTCGATTCGGGCCTCAATGTCGACCTGCCCGAATTCAAGGGCCGCATCGGCCACCCGGGCTACGACTATGTCGAAGACCGCCCCGGCACCATCGACAGGCTGGGCCACGGCACGCAGATGGCCGGCATCCTGGCGGCCAACAAGGACGGTGCCGGCATGCACGGCGTAGCGTTCAACGCGCAACTGATCCCGCTGCGCTTCGGTGACGACAACGAGCCGTTTTTCTTCGACAGCGAGATCGCTCAATCCTGGCAGTTCGGCTTCGACCAAGGCGCGCGGATCTTCAGCAACGCCTGGGCCAATGCCATCCCGGCCACGGAAATCACCGAAGCCCGCTACAAGCAGGTGATGCCGCAATCCCTGGAGATGGCGCGCAAACTGGTGGCCGAGGGCGCGGTGTTTGTCTTCCCCACCGGCAATGAACTCAAACGCGAACCCCTGGCCGAACCCGGCTTGCCGCTGGCCATCCCGGAGCTGGAAAAAGGCTGGATAGCGGTCATCGCCCTCAAACGCGACGGCACCGTGGTCAATGCCAAATCCAACTACTGCGGCGTGGCCGCGGCCTGGTGCATCGCCGTCCCCGGTGGCGATTCCGGCAATGATATGGGCCTGACCACCACCGCCAAGGACGGTGGCTATACCCAGACCGCCGGCACCTCTCCGGCCACGGCCATCGTTAGTGGCGCACTGGCCGCGCTGCAAAGCCGCTACCCGCACCTCAGCCCGCAGCAGATCCGCGATCGGCTGCTCAGCACCGCCAATCGCACCGGCATCTACGCCAACAGCGAGGCCTATGGCCGGGGCTTAATGGACCTGGAAGCGGCCTCGCGCGGCGAACTGCCGTAGTTTTCAATGACCGAAAAAAAACCGCCCCGAAGGGCGGTTTTTTCGTTGCGCTAGCGCGAAGTCATTACAACTTCGGGCCGGCGGCCTTGATGGCGTCGCTGACGTCGAACTTCTTGAAGTTCTCGACGAACAGGGCGGCCAATGCCTTGGCGGCTTCGTCGTAGGCAGCCTTGTCGGCCCAGGTGTTGCGTGGGTTCAACAGGCCAGTTTCAACGCCCGGTACGGCCAGCGGCACGTCGAGGTTGATGGTGTCCAGGTGCTCAGTCTCGGCACCCACCAGAGCACCGCTCTGGATGGCGGCGATAACACCACGGGTGGTCGGGATGTTGAAACGCTTGCCCACACCGTAGCCACCGCCGGTCCAACCGGTGTTGACCAGGTACACCTTGGAGCCGAAGCCACGGATGCGCTTAATCAGCAGCTCAGCGTATTCGCCGGCCGGACGCGGGAAGAACGGCGCGCCGAAGCAGGTGGAGAAGGTGGACTTGATGCCACTGCCCGAACCCATTTCAGTCGAACCCACCAAGGCGGTGTAGCCGGACAGGAAGTGGTAGGCCGCCTGTTCTTCGCTGAGGATCGAAACTGGCGGCAGTACGCCAGTCAGGTCGCAGGTCAGGAAGATCACCGCGTTGGGCTCGCCGCCCAGGTTCAGCGGGGCGCGTTTTTCGATCAGTTCACGTGGGTAGGCCGCACGGCTGTTCTGGGTCAGGCTGTCGTCGGCGTAGTCGGCCTTCTTGTTCGCATCGAGTACGACGTTTTCCAGCACGGCGCCGTGCTGGATGGCTTTCCAGATGACCGGCTCGTTCTTCTCGGACAAGTCGATGCACTTGGCATAGCAACCGCCTTCGATGTTGAACACCACGCCAACGCCCCAGCCGTGTTCGTCGTCACCGATCAGGTAACGGCTTTCGTCGGCCGACAGGGTGGTTTTGCCGGTGCCAGACAGGCCGAAGAACAGGGTCACGTCGCCCGCCTCGCCCATGTTGGCGGCGCAGTGCATCGGCAGCACGTCGACCGCTGGCAGCAGGAAGTTCTGTACCGAGAACAGGGCTTTTTTCATTTCGCCGGCGTAACGCATACCAGCGATAAGCACTTTGCGAGCGGCGAAGTTGAGAATCACGGTGCCGTCGGAATTGGTGCCGTCACGTTCCGGAACGCATTCGAACTCGGGCACGTTGAGGATCTGCCACTCAGCCTTGCCACCGGCGTTGTACTGGCCGGCTTCGGGGTTGATGAACAGGCAGCGGCCGAAAAGGTTGTGCCAGGCAGTACCGGTGGTCATCTTGACCGGCAGGTAGTGCGCAGGATCGGAACCTACATGGACGTGGGAAACAAAGCGCTCGCGTTCGCCGATGAAGGCTTCAACGCGGTCCCACAGGGCATCGAACTTGTCAGCCGGGAACTTGCGGTTGATCGGGCCCCAGGCGATGGCGTCCTGGGTGGAAGGTTCTTCAACGATGAAACGGTCGACTGGCGAGCGGCCAGTGCGGTGGCCGGTGCGGACAACCAGGGCGCCGGTGTCGGACAGCTCGCCTTCACCGCGGTTCAAGGCTTCTTTAACCAGATCGTCGACACTCAGATCGGTGTACACGGCGTTGTTGGCTTGCGTCATGAGGTTCCCCGTCGGCCAGTGGCCGAGTGCTCCAAACGTTTTGTAGTAGAAAGTTGTGCACTACTACCGCGAAAAAAGTGGGCCGGATTATGCCAGAAACACCCAAAAAAAGTAGGGTCCTCCCGTCAGTACGGCCTCATTTGAACAAATGTCAGGTAAATCACCTGCGCTGAAACGTTTTAGTGGCGAGTATCCGAGGGTGTGTCTACGCCTGCTCCAGCGAATAATTGAGCGACATCGGCGGCATCGAACAGGTAGCGCTCGTTGCAGAACTGACAGTCGATCTCGATGTGGCCGCCGTGTTCGACCACCAATTGCTGTGCATCTTCCAGGCCCAGGCTAACCAGCGCAGTGCCGGAACGGTCCCGCGAGCAACTGCAATGAAAGTGCAGGTGCTGTGGATCGAACAAGCGCACCTGCTCTTCGTGGTAGAGGCGGTGCAGCACGGTTTCGTTGTCCAGACCCAGCAACTCGTCGGCGGTCAGGGTGCCGCCCAGGGTGGTGATGTGTTGCCAACTGGCGGCGCGGTCGTCTTCGTCCTTGATCCGGTCGGCCGGCAGTTGCTGCAACAGCAGGCCGCGCGCGCGGCGCCCGTCGGCATACAGCCAGAAACGCGTGCCCACCTGCTGGGACATGACGAAGTAATTGGTGAAGCACTCGGACAGGGTCGCGCCATCGAGGTCGACGATGCCCTGGTAGCGCTGGCCCTGGGTCGGGTCGACCGTCAGCGCAAGGACGCCGCCGGGCATCAGGTCGGCCAGGGTCGCGTCCGGAGCGATGCGGTCCGCTTCGTAACGGGCCAGGCCACGGATTTCGCGCTCGCTGGAGCACTCGATCATCAGCATCGGCACCGGCCCTTCGGAGCGGGCCTGGAGGATCAGCAAACCGTCGAACTTCAAGGTGCCAACCAGCAGCGACGCCGCCGCCATCAACTCACCGAGCAGTTGCGCGACAGGCTCCGGGTAAGGGTGTTTGGCGAGAACTTCGGCATAGCTACGTTCCAACGCAACCAGCTCGCCGCGAGTGTCGCTGTCATCAAAGATGAAGCGTTGGGTGAAGTCGGTATCTGGTAGATCGGTCATAGGTTTGGGTATCTGAAGTAATGACAAAATGTGTACGAGAGGCGAAAATCACGGACTAGCACCATTTTGGTGCATGAATGTTCGGCCACGGGAGGCATTTTATGAACAATCCGGGTTTGTTCCAAGCAAGGTGGAACCTCGGTCGCTTGGCGTTGTGTAACTTACTACCTCTTGCACTGCTGTGTTTTTGGTTGTGGCCTACGGGCCAGATGCTCTGTGTCATTTTCGACGAGTGGCTGTTCGGCCTGCTCAATGCGCCATTGGCGACCCATCCGGCCTGGTTGTACACCTGGGCCGTCGCCAGCCTGCGCCCGTTCGACGCGGTAGTGGGGGTGATCCTACTGGCGCTGCTGATTCGCGGTGACTGGGTGTTCAAGGCCATCCATGTGCGCCAGGCGTTCTTTGGCTTCCTCGCCATCCTGCTGCTGTTGCTGTTTGTGCGCATGCTGTTTTCCAAACTAGCCGCCCAGATGGGCTGGCAGCACCACAGCCCGTCCATGGTGATCGAAGGCGCGGTGCGCATGAGCGACTATTTCCCGGGCCTGGAAAAAACCTGGGAGCTCAAGGACCGTTCCAGCCAGAGCTTCCCCGGTGACCACGCCTCAGTGCTGATTATCTGGGCGCTGTTCATGGGCCTGTTCAGCCGCACGCTGGGGCAACGCCTGGTGGTCTGGGGCCTGGCGATCCTGTTCATGCTGCCGCGCCTGGTAGCTGGCGCCCATTGGGGCCAGGACGACTATATAGGCGGTGTCCTGCTGGCGGTGCTGGCCCTCGGCTGGGGTTACTACACGCCCTTCGCGGCCAAGGTCTCGGGGGCGCTGTTGCGGGTCAGCGAGCCGCTGTTCCGGCTGCTGGGGCATATCCCAATGGTCTCGCGCCTGAGTGTGGTACGCACCGCGTGAGTTAGGCCCCCTGTGGCTGGCCGGTCAATCGGCGTGACTGGCACCACGGAACTTGAACAGGTCGCGGCGCTGCTTCTTGCTCGGCTTGCCATCGGTGCTCACCCCCAGGGCACCGGCCTTGCGCATGGCCGCGGCAGCTTCGCGCTTGGCGATGCTCGCCTCGGTCTCGGCGTATAGCGCCTGGGCCTCGGGCGCGCCTCGGCGCACTATCGACAACGCCAAAACCACCACCGTGCGCTCATCGAGCCCGGCGCGGATCTGGAACTCATCGCCCACCCGAGGCTCTTTGCCGGGCTTGCAGCGCTCGCCGCGCCAATGCACTTTGCCGCTCTCGATGGCCGCCTTGGCCAGGGCGCGGGTTTTGAAAAAACGCGCCGCCCACAACCACTTATCCAGACGAACCTTGTCATCCTCTTCGCTTTTTTGTGCCATCGGAATTCCTCATTCTGAAATATTTCCGAACTGTACTACCGTTTCTGTTGTGCCATGACTGACACCCGCTCGGTTTAGAATGCCGCGCCCCAGCCCGACGCTTGAGGGCGGGCACTGCGGGCCGTAGATATCTGTCGCCTTTTACCCATTATTCTGCGTGAATACCGCAAATTCGGCCGCTTGCGGCGCGAACGGTTTTTTACGGGTTGAGCCTATTTGAAGACTTTTGACCATTTGACCGTTGTCGGCCTACGCGAGTGGGTCGCCCTACCCGACCTGGGAGTGGCAGGCCTGCGGGCGAAGATCGACACCGGCGCCAGCACTTCCAGCCTACACGCCACCGAAATCGAACCCTTCGAGCGCGGCGGCGAAAAATGGGTGCGTTTCAACGCCCACTTGGGCACCGTGGTGCAACTGCGCCATCGCCACTGTGAAGCGCCGCTGGTGGCGATCAAGACGATAAAAAGTTCCAACGGCCATGCGCAAGTGCGGTATGTCATCCGCACCCCCCTGGCCCTGGGCGATCGCGTCTGGCAGGTGGAATTCACCCTCGCCTGCCGCAAGTCCATGCGCTACCGCTTACTACTCGGTTCCAAAGCCCTGATCGCCGGCCAATTGGTGGTTAATCCGGGCCTCAAGTACGTTCAAGACAAACCGGTATTTCCGGCCTCCACTACCTCTGCCACAGGTGTTGCATGAAGATCGCTGTGCTGTCGCGTAACCCGCGTCTGTATTCCACCCGTCGCTTGGTTGAAGCGGGGACCGAGCGCGGCCATGAGATGGTGGTGATCGATACCCTGCGTGCTTATATGAACATCGCCAGCCACAAGCCACAGATCCATTACCGTGGCAAACCGCTGGAAGGCTTCGACGCGGTGATCCCACGGATCGGCGCCTCGGTGACGTTCTACGGCTGCGCGGTGTTGCGTCAGTTTGAAATGATGGGCGTGTTCCCCCTCAATGAGTCCGTGGCCATCGCCCGCTCGCGGGACAAACTGCGCTCGCTGCAACTGCTGTCGCGGCGTGGCATTGGCCTGCCGGTGACCGGGTTTGCCCACTCGCCAGACGACATTCCCGACCTGATCGAAATGGTCAACGGCGCGCCGCTGGTCATCAAGGTGCTCGAAGGCACCCAGGGTATCGGCGTGGTGATGTGCGAAACGGCGACGGCGGCGGAGTCGGTGATTGAGGCGTTCATGGGCCTCAAGCAGAACATCATGGTGCAGGAATACATCAAGGAAGCGGGCGGCGCGGACATCCGCTGCTTCGTGGTGGGCGACAAGGTGATCGCAGCAATGAAGCGTCAAGCCAAGCCCGGCGAGTTCCGTTCCAACCTGCACCGTGGCGGCAGCGCCAGCCTTATCAAAATCACTCCGGAAGAACGCATGACCGCCCTGCGGGCAGCCAAGGTCATGGGCTTGAGCGTGGCAGGCGTCGATATCCTGCGCTCCAACCACGGGCCCCTGGTGATGGAGGTGAACTCCTCACCCGGCCTGGAAGGCATCGAGACCACCACCAACAAGGACGTGGCGGGAATCATCATTCAGCACTTGGAAAAGAATGGCGGGCCGAACATGACCCGAACCAAAGGAAAAGGATAACGGCAAGGTTTTAGCTGCAAGCTGCAAGAGGAAAGCAAGGCATGGCGCCTCTCTTGCAGCTCATCGCTTGCCGCTTGCAGCTGCCGGTCAAACTGCATCTCGCGGCAGCATGAGCCCCAACGGCAAGCGCACCCGTGCTTCCAGGCCACCACCGGTGCGGTTGCGCAGTTCGACATTACCGCCGTGCATCGACGCGATGCGCTTGACGATGGCCAGCCCCAAACCTGTGCCTTTACCGCCCCGGGCGCGGTCGCCACGGGTGAAGGGATTGAAGATGGCTTCCAACTCCGACTGATCGATACCCGCACCGCGGTCCATGACACTGAGCACCACATACGGTGCATTGGTGTCGCCCGAAACATAAGCCGCGACTTCAACTCCCGTACCGGCGTGGTGCAAGGCATTGCCGATCAGATTGTTCAATAGCCGCTTCATGGACACACGGCGCAGCGGAAACGGCTGGATCGGCTCCAGGCACAGACGTACGCGCTCTTCATTCTGGTTGTAGGGGGCCGCAACCTCGCGCACCAGATCACTGAGGTCGACTTCCTCTACCGACTCGTCACGACCGTCGCGAATAAATGCCAGAAACTGGTCAAGAATTGCGTCCATGTCCTCGATATCGCGCACCATTTCGTCGCTCAAGTCGCTGTGGTCGCCCATCAGTTCCAGGGACAAACGCAGGCGCGTCAAGGGCGTGCGCAGGTCGTGAGACACGCCAGCGAGCATCAGCTCACGCTCACGCCCAGCCTGTTCGACATCCTCGGCCATCTGATTGAACGCACGGTACACCTCGGCCATCTCGCTCGGGGTGTCGCTGATGGGCAAGCGCACGCTGCGGCCCTGGCCGAGTTGGCGGGCGGCATACACCAGCCTCCTGAGGGGTTGGTTGAGTTGGCTGACGAAGATCCAGGCAGACGCAGTGGACAACAGGCCGATGGCCAGGAACCAGCCCAAGACGTTCCAGATTTTCTGACCACGCAATGGGTGCGGATAAAGCGGCACCTTCAGCCAGCCATCCCCCAGGCTCGGCGCCCGTACCCACAGCGCTGGGGGTGCCTGCATGCGCAAGCGCACCTCGGTGTCAGCGCCCAGCTCAGACTGCATTTGGCGCTGATAGGCCTCGCTGTAGGGCCAATGCTGCTCGCCTTCCGGCACACCGGCGCCCACCACGCGGATCAGCCCAGCGACATCGGCGATTTTTTCGCGGTTGGCTTCGTCAGCAGCCCAGTAAGCACGCAAGGTCAAGGCAACCCCGTGGCTGTACTGTCGGTCTACCAGCACGTCCTCGTTCATCAACAGATAAACCAAGGTGAGTGCCTTGGAGAACAGGACGACAATGAGCACCAGCCAAAGGGTGCGCGAGAAAAAACTTTGGGGGAACCACAGTGGGGTCTTCATAGACGACAGCTACACACTTTGCAGGAGCGAGCAGCGCTCGCAAAATTGCGGAGGGCGACCTGCGGGGCTACCGGTATCCGACAGGGCCCGAAAAGCTCACTCCTACAAATCACCGGTCACTTGGTCGCAGTGCCATCCGGGACAAACACGTAGCCGACACCCCAGACAGTCTGGATGTAGCGTGGCTTGGACGGGTCAGGCTCGATCATCCGGCGCAGACGGGAAATCTGTACATCGATAGAACGCTCCAAGGCATCCCATTCGCGACCGCGGGCCAGGTTCATTAGCTTGTCGCGGGTTAGCGGCTGGCGGGCGTTCATCACCAGAGCCTTGAGCACGGCGAACTCACCCGTGGTGAGCATATGTACTTCGTCGCCACGCTTGAGTTCGCGGGTTGCCAGGGAGAGTTCGTAATCGCCGAAGGTCACACTCTCGTCTTCGCTACCCGGCGCGCCAGGTACCGGTGCCGACTGACGGCGCAACACCGCTTTGACGCGAGCCATCAACTCATCCGGGTTGAACGGCTTGGCCAGGTAATCGTCGGCGCCTTTTTCAAGGCCATTGATCCGGCTCAGCTCATCGCCCTTGGCGGTCAGCATGATGATCGGAATTTGGTTTTTGAGGCTACGCATGCGTTTGAGGGCGCTGAGGCCATCTTCGCCGGGCATCATCAAGTCGAGTACCACCAGGTTGAACACCTCGCGGGCCAGCAGACGATCCATTTGCTCGGTGTTCGGCACCGCGCGTGCGCGATAGCCCTTGCTGACGAAAAAACGCTCCAGCAAGCTGCTCAGCCCCGGATCGTCGTCAACGATGAGAATTTTTTCGCCTTCAGCAGTGTGTGCAGTGCTGCTCATTGGATGCTCCTGTGATCTCGGCGCGCATTATGGCGTAGCTGCCGTTATACGCACCGTGTGCATTGTTAGCAGATTTTTCCTCTGGCGCCAGCAATCCAGCCATTGTGCCTACGCGGTGCAATGCCCCCGAAGCACAGATCGCTGGTTATAATGCGCCGCCTTTTGTGTAGGGCAATGTCTGATCGTTACTGTCGGTGGCCGTTATCCATTTTCACGGGTCGCGCAGTAAACGTTCGATTTCACGGGTCCACAGGCTGCCTGTCGATCCAGGCAGCGGTGCCGGCCAGGCCGCTCAACCAGGCGCGCGCCCCCCTTAAGCCGGTGGTGCGGGCCTGCTTTCACAATTTTTCAGGTGGTTTTATGGACAGCATCAACAGCCGCATCGCCGAGGAACTCGGTGTCCGCCCGCAACAGGTCGAAGCGGCCGTCGCCCTACTGGATGAGGGCTCCACGGTGCCCTTTATCGCCCGTTACCGTAAAGAAGTGACCGGCAGCCTCGATGACATCCAATTGCGGCACCTGGAAGAGCGCCTGCGTTACCTGCGAGAACTCGACGAACGGCGCGTCAGTATCCTCGCCAGCATCGAGGAGCAGGGCAAGCTGACCCCGGAACTGGCCCGCGATATCAAACTCGCCGACACCAAGACCCGCCTCGAAGACCTTTACCTGCCGTTCAAGCAAAAGCGTCGCACCAAGGGCCAGATCGCCCTGGAAGCGGGCCTGGGCGATTTGGCCGACGGCCTGTTCAACGACCCGACGCAAACCCCGGAAACCGAGGCCGCACGCTTCGTCAACGCGGAAAAAGGTGTAGCCGATGTCAAGGCCGCCCTCGAAGGCGCCAAGTACATCCTCATGGAGCGCTTCGCCGAAAACGCCAACCTCCTGGAAAAACTGCGCAACTACCTCAAGCAGGAAGCCACCCTCAGTGCCCGCGTGATCGTTGGCAAGGAAGAGGAAGGCGCCAAGTTCCGCGACTATTTCGAACACGACGAGCCGCTCAAGAGCATGCCATCGCACCGCGCCCTGGCGATTTTCCGGGGCCGCAACGAGGGCATCCTCAGCTCCGCGCTCAAGGTCGGCGACGAATTGCCGGGCACCATGCACCCGTGCGAAGGCATGATCGGCCAGCAGTTCGGCATCCAGAACCAGAACCGTCCTGCCGACAAATGGTTGGGTGAAGTGGTGCGCTGGACCTGGAAGGTCAAGCTCTACACCCACCTGGAAACCGACCTGCTGGGCGAGTTGCGCGACGGCGCCGAAACCGAAGCGATCAACGTCTTCGCCCACAACCTGCACGACCTGCTGCTGGCCGCCCCCGCCGGGCCGCGCGCCACCCTGGGCCTGGACCCGGGCCTGCGCACCGGCTGCAAGGTGGCGGTGGTCGATGCCACCGGCAAACTGCTGGACCACGCCACCGTCTACCCCCACGTGCCGCACAACAAATGGGACCAGACCCTGGCCATCCTCGCCGCTCTGTGCGCCAAGCACGCGGTAGACCTGATCGCCATCGGCAACGGCACCGCCAGCCGCGAAACCGACAAGTTGGCCGCCGAGCTCATCAAGAAGTACCCGGCGATGAAAATGACCAAGGTCATGGTGTCCGAGGCGGGCGCTTCGGTGTACTCGGCCTCGGAGCTGGCCTCCAAGGAATTCCCGGATCTCGACGTGTCGATCCGCGGCGCGGTGTCCATTGCCCGGCGCCTACAAGACCCGTTGGCGGAATTGGTGAAAATCGACCCGAAATCCATCGGTGTCGGCCAGTACCAGCACGACGTGTCGCAGTTGAAACTGGCCCGCGGCCTGGATGCCGTGGTCGAAGACTGCGTGAACGCCGTGGGCGTGGACGTCAATACCGCCTCCGTGGCGCTGCTGGCGCGCATCTCCGGCCTCAACGCCACCCTGGCGCAGAACATCGTCACCCACCGCGATGAGAACGGCGCCTTCAAGACCCGCGCCGCACTGAAAAAAGTCTCGCGCCTTGGGGAAAAAACCTTCGAGCAAGCGGCAGGCTTCCTGCGCGTGATGAATGGTGACAACCCGCTGGACGCCTCGGCGGTCCACCCCGAGGCTTATCCGCTGGTACAGCGCATCGCCGCCGAAACCGAGCGCGATATCCGCTCGCTGATCGGCGATGCCGCGTTCCTCAAGCGCTTGGACCCAAAAAAGTACACCGACGAAACCTTCGGCGTGCCGACCATCACCGACATCCTGCAAGAGCTTGAAAAACCAGGGCGCGACCCCCGGCCCGAGTTCAAGACCGCCGAATTCCAGGACGGCGTCGAGGACCTCAAGGACCTGCAACTGGGCATGATCCTCGAAGGCGTCGTCACTAACGTCACCAACTTCGGTGCGTTCGTGGATATCGGCGTTCATCAGGACGGTCTGGTGCATATCTCTGCATTATCGGAGAAGTTCATCAAAGATCCGCGCGAAGCGGTAAAGGCTGGCGACGTGGTCAAGGTCAAGGTCATGGAGGTCGATATCCCGCGCAAACGCGTGGGCCTGTCGATGCGCATGGGCGACACTCCGGGCGAGAAAATCGACGGCGCCCGTGGCTCGCGCCCAGGCTCTGCACCGCGCCAGTCCCAAGGCAGCGCGCCACGCAAGGAAGCACCAGCGCCGGCGGCGAGCAACAACGCCATGGCATCGCTGTTCGCCAACGCCAAGCAGTTGAAGAAGCGCTGATGGCCGCCCCCGCCGAGGTGGTGCAAAGCGCATTCAGCCAACTGCTGGGCTGCCGCTTGCTGCGCCTGGAGGGCGGTGTGGCCGAAGTCGCCCTGGCGCTGGCGCCAGAACTGCGCAACCGCGGTGGCAAGTTGCATGGCGGGGCGCTGTTCAGCCTGGTGGATATCGCCATGGGCCTGGCGTGTTCCAGCAGCCACGGCTTTGACCAGCAGAGCGCCACTATCGAGTGCAAGATCAACTACATCCGCGCCGTGGACAACGGCGAGGTGCAGTGCATCGCGCGGGTCATCCACCCGGGCCGGCGCACGCTGGTGGTCGAAGCCGAGGTGATGCAGGGCGACAAACTGGTCGCTAAGGCGCAAGGCACCTTCGCAACGCTATAGCTGCCGGTCATGGATTTGGGTTAATTTCGGCGCTGCAAATGCGGCGTCGGAATTTTCTTCATCCGCAGTAGCCAATTTCACGAATGGAAGTCGGCATTTTCAATGCGGGCCGATCCGGCTCTAAAACCAGGCGAAAACGCCAGTTTCTACTCTTGTAGACCGTCCTGCCCACCCCCATATTGGGGCGACTGACGCGTGAAGGAATCCAACTTGAGCGAACTTCTCAACCGCCGCCTGGCCCTGCTCAGCGAGCACGCCAACCTTTCGGTGCTCCAACAGTGCCTGCACGGTATCGAACGCGAATGCCTGCGCGTCACCGAGGCCGGCCGCCTGGCCCAGACGCCGCACCCCGAAGCCCTGGGCGCCGCGCTGACCAACGAACTGATTACCACCGACTATTCCGAGTCGCTGCTGGAATTCATCACCCCGGCCCTGCCCGACCCGGCAGACACCCTGGCCAGCCTCGACAAGATCCACCGTTTCGCCTACAGCAAGCTCGGCGACGAGTACCTGTGGAGTCCATCGATGCCGTGCCCGTTGCCGGCCGAGGAAGATATCCCGATCGCCTATTACGGCACCTCCAACATCGGCCAGCTCAAGTACGTCTACCGCAAGGGCCTGGCGCTGCGCTACGGCAAGACCATGCAGTGCATCGCCGGGATCCACTACAACTTTTCCCTGGCGGAAAAAATCTGGCCGCTGCTCAAGCAGGCCGAAGGTTTTGTCGGCACCGACCGCGACTATCAGTCGGCCGCCTATATCGCCGTGATCCGCAATTTCCGCCGTTATAGCTGGCTGCTGATGTACCTGTTCGGTGCCTCGCCGGCGCTGGACGCCGGTTTCCTGCGGGGCCGCGCCCACCAGCTCGAACAGTGGGACGCCGACACCCTCTACCTGCCCCATGCCACCAGCCTGCGCATGAGCGACCTGGGTTACCAGAGCAACGCCCAGGCTGGCCTCACGCCCTGCTACAACGACCTGGAAAGCTACACCGACAGCCTACGCAAGGCCGTGGCCACACCCTACGCGCCCTACGTCGAAATCGGCACCCATCAGGACGGTGAGTGGGTGCAGCTAAACACCAACATCCTGCAGATCGAAAACGAGTACTACTCCAACATCCGCCCCAAGCGCGTCACCTACACCGGCGAGCGGCCGATCCAGGCCCTCATGGCGCGCGGCATCCAGTACGTCGAAGTGCGTTGCCTGGACATCAACCCGTTCCTGCCGATGGGCATCGACCTGCCGCAGTCGCGCTTCCTCGATGCGTTTTTGCTGTATTGCGCCCTGAACGAGAGCCCGCTGTTCCAGAACAACGAATGCGGCAACTGCACCTCCAACTTCCTCAGCGTGGTCAAGGAAGGCCGCCGCCCGGGCCTGCAATTGCAGCGCAATGGCCAGGCCGTGGACCTCAAGGAATGGGCCGCCGAGTTGCTGGAGAACATCGCCCCGCTGGCCGCCCTGCTCGACCAGAGCCACGGCGGCAACGCCCACAGTAAGGCCCTGGATGCGCAAATGGCGAAGGTTCGCGACCCGTCGCTGACCCCCTCGGCCCAGGTCCTGGCCGCCATGGCCGAGCACCAGGAAAGCTTCACCCAGTTCTCCATGCGCCAGAGCCAGGCCCATGCCGAATTCTTCCGCCGCGAGCCGTTGAGCACCGAGGACCAGGCCCGCTTTGAAGAACTGGCCCGCAGCTCCCTGGCCCAGCAAACCGAACTGGAGCAAACCGAGGTGGGCGATTTCGACGTATTTGTCGGTTCCTACCAGGCGAGCATTCTGGCCATCAGTAACTGACGGTGGGAGCTGGCCGGGCGGCGCTCCGCTCGCGCTCGCGGCCTCCTTGCCAGTACATATGCAGCGCCTGCCCCAGCCTTATCGCGAGCAGGCTCGCTCCCACAGGTTAAGCGCTGGCACAAAACCCCCACCGCCGCGCGCCTTGCTCATAAGCTAATTCTAAAAAGTTATTTATTTTTGAATTCTTAGATCATTTAGTCTCCTCATCAGCCGAAACCTCGGCCGCCTGATGAGGAGCTTCACGATGAAACTGCACGCCCCCCTTCGCCTCCTGGCGGCCCTAACCCTGGCGGCGGCCAGCCTGTTCGCCCACGCGGCGGACCTCACCGTCGCGTACCACACCACCGTGGCCCCAGCCACAGTCGCCCGGGCCGACGGCAGCTATGCAAAAGCCACCCACGCGCCCCTCAAGGCGCAGGGCAAGGTGCAAGCCGTGCTGCCGGACTACGCGCCCTACGTCAGCGCCCTGTTCATCCCCAACTGACCCGGAGTACGCCGCGATGGCCTTGTTAGAACTGGAGCGCATCAGCGCACAGTACCCGGGCAGCCCCGAGCCGGTGCTGGCCGACATCACCCTCAACCTGGGGCCCCGGCAACTGCTGGTGGCCCTGGGCCCATCCGGCAGTGGCAAAACCTCGCTGTTAAACCTGATTGCCGGTTTCGTCACCCCCAGCGCCGGGCGCATCACCCTCGACGGCGTGCCCGTGCAAGGCCCCAGTGCCGAGCGCGGCGTGGTGTTCCAGGACGATGCTCTGCTGCCCTGGCAGGACGTGCTTGCCAACGTCGGTTTCGGCCTGGAACTGGCCGGCGTGCCCCGCGTACAACGGGACAGCCGCGCCCGCGAGATGCTGGCCCTGGTGGACCTGGCCGGGTTCGACCAACGGCGTATCTGGCAGCTCTCCGGCGGGCAGAAACAGCGCGTCGGCCTAGCTCGCGCCCTGGCCGCCGACCCGCGTGTGCTGCTGATGGATGAGCCGTTCGGTGCCCTCGATGCCTTCACCCGCGAACAGATGCAGGAGTTGCTCCTGCAAGTCTGGCGGCGCACCGCCAAACCGGTGTTCCTGATTACCCACGACATCGAAGAAGCGGTGTTCCTGGCCACCGACCTGATTTTGCTGGCGCCCAACCCCGGGCAGATTGTCGAGCGCCTGAGCCTGGATTTCGGCCAGCGCTACGCCGCCGGCGAATCGGCGCGGGCGATCAAGTCCGACCCGCGCTTTATCGAAACCCGTGAGCATGTGCTAAGCCGCGTGTTCTCCCAACGCCAGGAGCGCGCATGAGCAGCTACGAACTCCCCGCCACCGTCGCCAAACCTGCCGGCCACGCGGCACCCGCCGGCGCCCCGCGCCGCAGCCTCGGCACCCGCACCATCAGCGTGCTGACGCTGTTGGCGCTGCTCGCCCTGTGGTGGGCGGTGACCGCCAGCGGCCTGATCGAGCCTTTGTTTTTGCCGCCGCCCTCGGCCGTTCTGCAAAAGGGCTGGTTGCTGGCCACCAGCGGCTACATGGATTCCACCCTGTGGCAGCACCTGGCCGCGAGCCTGGGGCGCATCGGCCTGGGCCTGGGCTTTGCCGTGCTCACCGCCGTGCCGGTGGGCATCGCCATCGGCCACAACCGTATCGCCCGCGGCATCCTCGACCCGCTGATCGAGTTCTACCGGCCGATTCCGCCCCTGGCCTACCTGCCGTTGATCGTCATCTGGTGCGGCATTGGCGAGTTGTCCAAGGTGCTGCTGATTTACCTGGCGATCTTCGCCCCGATCGCCATCGCCACCGCCACCGGCGTGCGCACCGTGGACCCGGCGAAACTGCGCGCCGCGCAATCGCTGGGTGCCACCCGCACACAACTGATTCGCCATGTGATCCTGCCCAGCGCCCTGCCCGACATTCTCACCGGGGTGCGCATCGGCCTGGGTGTGGGCTGGTCCACCCTGGTGGCCGCCGAACTCATCGCCGCCACCAGTGGCCTGGGTTTCATGGTGCAGTCGGCGGCGCAATTTCTGGTCACCGATGTGGTGGTGCTGGGGATTCTGGTCATCGCCCTGATTGCCTTCGCCATGGAAATGGGCCTGCGCGCCCTGCAACGCAAACTGGTGCCGTGGCACGGCCAGGCCCATTAATCACCGCCGAGCGCTCGGCGCCACACACTCAAAGGGAACCCCATGAGCAGCCTGACCATCACCCCTATAAGCCTGGCCCTCGGCGCGCAGATCAGCGGCGTCGACGTCAGCGCACCGCTGAACCTGGAACAACGGGACGCCATTGAGCAGGCGCTGCTCAAGCACCAGGTGTTGTTTTTCCGCGATCAGCCGATCACACCTCAGCAGCAAGCACGATTTGCGGCGAACTTCGGCGATCTGCACATTCACCCGATCTACCCCAACGTGCCGGAACAGCCCGAAGTGCTGATCCTCGACACCGCCGTCACCGACGTGGGCGACAACGCCATCTGGCACACCGACGTGACCTTCCTGCCCAACCCGGCCATGGGCGCGGTGCTCAGCGCCAAACTGCTGCCCGCCGTGGGCGGCGATACCTTGTGGGCCAGCGGCATCGCGGCATTCGAGGCACTGTCCAAACCCTTGCAAAACCTGCTCACCGGGCTGACGGCAACCCATGATTTCACCCGCTCCTTCCCGGTGGAGCGCTACGGCACCACCCCCGCCGACCTGGCGCGTTGGGAAGAAGCACGCCAGAAAAACCCGCCCGTGTCCCACCCCGTGGTACGCACCCACCCGGTCAGCGGGCGCAAGTCCCTGTTCGTCAGCGAGGGCTTCACCAGCCGCATCAACGAACTGAGCGGCAGCGAAAGCGAAACCCTCCTCAAATTCCTTTTCGCCCACGCCACCCGCCCCGAATTCATCGTGCGCTGGCGCTGGCAGGCCAACGACATCGCCTTTTGGGACAACCGCGTCACCCAGCACTACGCCGTGGACGACTACCGCCCGCAGCGTCGGGTGATGCAGCGGGCGACGATTTTGGGGGATGTGCCGTTTTAGCCGGCAAATGACCAACGGCAAGCCGCCGGCCCGCTGACAGCGCAATGACTTCATTGATTGCAGCGGGAGGCACCATGCTGACTATTCGCAACCTAGACGACCGCGTGAAAGAGCAACTGCGGGTCGAGGCAGCGCACAGCGGTCATTCCATGGAAGAAGAGGCCCGATTGATTTTGCGCAAGGAGCTGAACAAGGCGGCCAGCGGCGATGGCTTGGGCAGTCGCATTCGCGCGCGGTTTGCCGAGGTGGGCATGTTCGAGGAGGACTTCGCTGATCGTATCCTCGGCTTCGGGGCACAAGCTGCCATGTGCTATGCAACGCTGGTTGCCACTCGGGAGAGGTCCGGGCGCCCCATCAGCCTGGGCGACGCCCAGGTCGCTGCCACCTGCCGCGCCCATGGCACCTCGCTGGCCACACGCAACATCAAAAACTTCGTCGACTCTGGCGTACCCCTCATCAACCCCTGGCTGGCTGCATGAACAACACCAGGGTGCTTGAAGATGCCGCCGGAACGTCTGGACAGCCCCACGCCGGCTTCCTGGCAGGCCTTTAGACCGCCATCGCCAGCAGGCTCGCTCCCACAGGGGTTACGTAATGCCCTGTGGGCACAGGCCCGCTCGTGATGAGCCTCCCCAACCTCACCTGACCAAATGCAAAAACTGCATGTGCCGTTCGTACTGGTCGAGGATGTCGTTGATGATCT
>RCMZ01000117.1_pt1 | contig 58710 bp, 56 predicted proteins | sample 2041141 | NCBI WGS metagenome assembly RCMZ01 (sample SAMN09708263, study PRJNA481090) | Wastewater metagenome, whole genome shotgun sequencing project. | biome: sewage; isolation source: Davis station wastewater (DW) | place: Antarctica: Davis Station | collected 2010-03-01 | reverse complement strand
ACCTGGATCAAATACGAACGCACCATGTGCAGCAGCTGCGTGTCCTCGTGCTGCACCATGCCGGTGGAAGTGCGCTTCAACGACCTGCTGCGCCTCGGCCTGGTGCAGGAGTTCGAGCGCGACGAGCCGCGCAAGAACATCGCCAAGCGTCTGCAGAAAGAAGGCATCGTCGAGCGCTTTCACCAGAAGTCGGAAATTTTCACCCTGGTGCGCATGGGCAATAACGACTGCCTGTACCTGGACCGCAAGACGCGCCTGTGCACCGTCTACGACCTGCGCCCGGAAACCTGCCGCAATCACCCGAAAATCGGCCCACGCCCAGGCTTCTGCGCTTACAAACCCAAGTAAGTCGGCAAACGGCAGATAAAAAACGCCCCGACAGTTGCCGGGGCGTTTTTGTTTAGGCGGAGGTTTACTTCTGCGCCAGGTCAGCCGGCCTGGCCGGTGCCGGCGCCTTGGGTTTGATCAGACTGAAGTCGATCAGCGACTTGGGCTGGTAAGGGTCGCCAATCATCAGCGGCCGCTCCTTGAAGTTGGCACTGACCAGGCTCTTGCTCGGGTCCAGCTCAGCCGCTCGCAGGCCAGCCAGGTCGGCCCAGGTGTGGATCAAATTCGAACTGCTATACGGACGGCTGAGTTCGGCCTGATAGCTAGCAGGACTATGGCTGCGCCACTGTTCGGAGGTCCAAAGCATAAACGGGATGGTGTACATCGGCGCCGTCGGCTTGCCTTCGTTGCGGCCCAGCACGTTGCCCTTGGGCGAATCGAACACCGCTTCGCCATGGTCCGCCAAATAGAGCAGGAAGCCGTTGGGTTTGCTTGCCGAAAATTGCTCGATCAGACTGGAGACCACGAAGTCGTTGTACAGCACGGCATTGTCGTAGCTGTTGTAGGTCGGCAGTTGGTCATCAGTGACCCAGTCCGGTACGCCCTTGCGGTCGGTGAACTGGTCGTATTCCGCCGGGTAGCGGTACTTGTAGCTCATGTGCGTGCCCAGCAAGTGGATGATGACGAACTTGCGCGGCGCGCTGTCGGCCAGGATCTTGCCGAACGGCTTGAGTACGTCGCCGTCGTACTGACGGGCGTTCTGGTTGAGGTTGTTGTTCAGGTAGACCTGCTCATCGGCCTGCTTGGAGAAGGTGGTGAGCATGGTGTTGCGCTTGGTCATGGTCTGCTGGTTGGTGATCCAGTAGGTCTTGTAACCCGCCTGCTTCATCATGTTCATGATCGACGGCGTGGTCAGGTAGGCGTCCGGGCTCTGCTCATCGGCAAAGGTCAGCACCTGCTGCAAGGCCTCGATGGTGTAGGGCCGCGGCGTCACCACGTTGTCGAACACCGCCAGTTGCTCGCGCAATTTATCCAGCTTCGGCGTGGTCGCCCGCGGATAGCCGTACAGGCTCATGCGCTGGCGATTGGTCGACTCGCCGATCACCAGCACCAAAGTGCTGGGCTGACCGGCCTGGGCATCCTGCAACTGCTGCAGCGGTGCCACCTTGGCATTGCCATCCAGCAGCAACTGCATGTCGCCCAACTGCTCCAAATACTTGCGATAGCCCACCACCAGCTGCCACGGCACAGCCGGCTCGACGCGCGCTTCAAACTTCTCCAGCGCAACCGGCCAGTTACCATGCTTGTAGACCTGCTTACCCAACGGGTAGGCCAGCAAAGCGACAAACAGCGCAAGGCTCAGCAGCAACGCTTGATTGCGACTGAATGCGAGAGGCCGCACACGCTTCCACAACAGCCAGGCGCCGAGGGTGTAAAGCAGGTACACCGGCACCATCCACCAGGCGAAATACTGGGCAAAGTACTCGCTGCTTTCGGCCATGTTCGACTCGAACATGATAAAGATCACGCTCTGCGAGAACTGCTGGCCGTAGATGCAGAAGTAGCCCAGCCCCACCAGGGAGCAGGCCCAGAGCAGCAGGCCGATGCTGCCAGCAATCGCCCGCGCCCGCGCCGGAAACAGCAACACCGGAATCAGCCAGAGGGCACTGAGCAGAAACGCCTGGCGAAAACTGGCAAAGCCGGTGGTGCCGGTCAGCTGGATCAGCAGGTGCGTCACCCCGGAGAAATACCAGAAGAACAGGAACAGCCAGCCCAGGCCTGCCCAATCCCAACGCTGCTGCCCACTCATCACCTGCGCCTGCATACCACTCACTCTCCACCAGCTATCGTCGCGTCTGCACCCGTGCAACCTGGTTGCACCATAGGCATCAGCCGCCATTTTGTGCCGCACACTAACGCTGGCTCTGTGAAAACTATGTGAGTCGCCCTCTAGCACGCAGCCCGCACTACGCGCAAAAAAAAGCCCCCGGCCTTGCGGCAGGGGGCTTTTTCAAGCGGGGTAACGGGTTACTTAGTTACCGCTTTTCTTGTTAGCGCGGGTGCGCTCGCTTTCGCCAAGAATTTTCTTACGCAGACGAATCGACTTCGGCGTCACTTCACAGAGCTCGTCGTCCTGGATGAATTCCAGTGCCTGCTCCAGGGTGAAACGGACTGGCGGAACTAGAGCGATGGTTTCGTCTTTGCCGGAAGCACGCATGTTGTCGAGCTTCTTGCCTTTGGTTGGGTTAACACCCAGGTCGTTGTCGCGGCTGTTGAGACCGACGATTTGACCTTCGTAGATTTCCTGGCCGTGTTCAACGAACAGCTTGCCACGGGCCTGCAGGGTTTCCAGCGAGTAGGTCAGTGCCTTACCAGTAGCCACCGACACCAGTACGCCGTTCTGACGGCCAGACATGTCGCCGGACTTCATCACGTCGTAACGATCGAAGATCGAAGTCAGGATGCCGCCACCGCAGGTCAGGGTCAGGAACTCGTTACGGAAACCGATCAGACCACGGGCCGGGATGTTGTACTCCAGGCGCACACGCCCTTTGCCATCCGGAACCATGTTGGTCAGGTCGCCTTTACGCACGCCCATTTGTTCCATGATCGCGCCCTGGGATTCTTCCGGCAGGTCGATGGTGACGTTTTCGAACGGTTCGTGCTTAACGCCGTCAACCATGCGGATGATCACTTCTGGACGACCAACGCCCATTTCGAAGCCTTCGCGACGCATGGTTTCGATCAGTACCGAGAGGTGCAGTTCACCACGGCCAGAGACCTTGAACTTGTCAGCCGAGTCGCCTTCTTCAACGCGCAAAGCAACGTTGTACAGCAGCTCTTTGTCCAGACGCTCTTTGATGTTACGGCTGGTGACGAACTTGCCTTCTTTACCGCAGAACGGCGAATCGTTGACCTGGAAGGTCATGGATACGGTCGGCTCGTCGACGGTCAGCGGCTTCATCGCTTCAACATTGTTGATGTCGCACAGGGTGTCGGAGATGAACAGCTGGTCCATGCCGCTTACGCAGACGATGTCACCGGCGGTGGCTTCTTCAACGTCGATGCGGTGCAGGCCGTGGTGACCCATCAGCTTGAGGATACGACCGTTACGGCGCTTGCCGTCAGCGTCGATGGCGACCACCGGGGTGTTCGGCTTGACGCGACCACGGGCGATACGGCCAACACCGATAATGCCGAGGAAGCTGTTGTAGTCCAGGGCCGAGATTTGCATCTGGAACGGACCATCGATATCAACCTGCGGGGACGGCACGTTGTCGACGATAGACTGGTACAGCGGGGTCATGTCTTCAGCCATGTCGGTGTGATCCAGACCGGCAATGCCGTTCAGGGCCGAGGCGTAGACAACTTTGAAGTCCAGCTGTTCTTCGGTGGCACCGAGGTTGTCGAACAGGTCGAAAATCTGGTCCAGAACCCAGTCCGGACGCGCGCCTGGACGGTCAACCTTGTTGATCACCACGATTGGTTTGAGGCCGGCTTCGAACGCCTTTTTGGTCACGAAGCGGGTTTGTGGCATCGGGCCGTCTTGGGCGTCGACCAGCAGCAGCACCGAGTCAACCATCGACATTACGCGCTCAACTTCACCGCCGAAGTCGGCGTGGCCGGGGGTGTCGACGATGTTGATGTGGTAGCCGTTCCAGTTGATCGCGGTGTTCTTGGCCAGAATGGTAATGCCGCGCTCTTTTTCCTGGTCATTGCTGTCCATCACGCGCTCGTCGTTGAGCTCGTTGCGCTCAAGGGTGCCGGACTGGCGCAGGAGTTTGTCTACCAGGGTGGTCTTACCATGGTCAACGTGAGCAATGATGGCGATGTTGCGTAGATTTTCGATCACTTTTGTATCTCGATCAGAGGATTCGGGGTGCCGCTAAGTCTAGGCGGCGAGTATGCAAAACGAGTGACTCAACCGGCCCGTCGGTCGGGAGGGCGATGGCGGATACTGCCGCCATTGAGCCCTGGAGTCTTATGCCGGACGATAAACGCGCACATTGGCATGTCCCTCGCTCAGCAGGTGATGGGCATGCAGACGACTCATCACGCCCTTGTCGCAATACAGCAGGTACTGGCGCGTGGCATCCAGCGCCTTGAAGCGGCTGTTGATGGCATAGAACGGCAGCGCTTGAACCTCAACGCCCGCCAACTCCAGCGGTTCATCCTCCACGGCATCGGGATGGCGGATATCCAGCACGATCTGCCCCGGCAGGGCCTCACGCACTTCTTCCACTTGCACATCCTGGCCCAACTCATCCATCACATGATCGATCGACACTTGCCGGCTGCGCTGCAACGCACGCTCCAGCACCGCCATATCGAACTGCTGCTCTTCATACTCGACCCGCGGGCGCTTGGCCTTGGTGGTCGGGTTCACCGAAATCACGCCGCAGTATTCGGGCATGTGCTTGGCAAATTCGGCGGTGCCGATCTGCTCAGCCGTATCGATGATGTCTTGCTTGTGGCTGGCAATCAGCGGGCGCAGCACCAGCATGTCGGTGGCCGAATCGATCACCGAGAGGTTGGTCAGGGTCTGGCTGGAAACCTGGGAGATCGCCTCACCCGTCACCAGCGCATCAATCTGCAGGCGCTCGGCGATCTGTGTCGCGGCGCGCAGCATCATGCGCTTGAGCACCACGCCCATATGGCTGTTGTCGACCTTGCTGAGCAACTCCCCGACCACTTCCTCGAACGGCACACTGATAAACAGTACGCGGTGCGAGCTGCCGTACTTCTTCCACAGGTAGTGAGCGACTTCCATCACCCCCAACTCGTGGGCGCGGCCGCCGAGATTGAAAAAGCAAAAGTGGGTCAACAGACCGCGGCGCATCATTTCATAAGAAGCCACGGTGGAGTCGAAGCCGCCGGACATCAGCACTAACGTCTGCTCCACCGAACCCAGCGGATAGCCGCCGACGCCGTTGTGCTGGTGATGAATCACATACAGTTGCTGATCGCGGATTTCCATGCGCACCAGCAACTCGGGATTTTTCAGATCGATGCCGGCGGCGCCGCACTGCTGGCGCAACTGGCTGCCGACGTAGCGCTCGACGTCCATCGAACTGAAACTGTGGTTCTTGCCACCACGCTTACAGCGCACGGCGAAGACCTTGCCCGGCAGCAGGTCGGCGTAGTGGGCTTTGCACTTCGCGGTGATGTCGTCGAGATCGCCCAGGGGGTACTCGTTGACCTCCAGGAAGTGCACGATGCCCGGCGTGCAGCACAGCCGCTCGGTCATCTCGCGCAGCACTTTCGTATCCGTCAGTTGCGTCTCAACTTCGAGATTATCCCAGACACCACTGACCTTCAGGGCCGGATCGAGATCGCGCAGCACCGAACGGATGTTCTTCCCCAACTGCCGGATAAAGTGCTTACGCACCGGCCGGCTTTTGATGGTGATTTCTGGAAAAACTTTAACGATAAGTTTCATGAAAGCTGCGCGTGACAAAGCGGCCAAAAAGAGGGGCGCGGATTATAGCGGAAATTGTTCAAGCTTTGACCAACTATCTGCAGCAATCCGCCATACGCACCAGAAAAGAGCATCGTCAAGCAATCAAGCACCACAACAGTGCGACACATAGCCAAAATCACGCCTTCCCGCCGCAGGAGGCCTGATATTTCGCTACCCAGCCCAAAAAAGAGCACTGGCATACATTTTGCTGCCTTGCGAGACAGGTTGTCATGGCCGAGTATTCCGGCCGGCAACATATACATAGCAGGGGCAACGAACTGCCCTTATCCACCTGGAGAACAGCATGTCCAAGGCAATTCAACTGATCAAAGAACACGACGTGAAGTGGGTAGACCTGCGCTTCACTGACATTCGCGGCAAGCAGCACCACATCAGCATGCCGGCACGCGACGCTCTGGACGAAGACTTCTTTGAAGTCGGCAAGATGTTCGATGGTTCCTCCATCGAAGGTTGGAAAGGCATCGAAGCCTCCGACATGATCCTGCTGCCGGACGACTCGACCGCCGTACTGGACCCGTTCACCGAAGAACCGACCCTGATCCTGGTTTGCGACGTGATCGAACCGTCCACCATGCAGGGCTACGAGCGCGACCCACGCGCCATCGCCAAGCGTGCCGAAGAGTTCCTGAAAACCACCGGCATCGGCGACACCGTATTTGTTGGCCCGGAGCCAGAGTTCTTCATCTTCGACTCCGTGAAATACAAGTCGGACATGTCCGGCTCGATGTTCAAAATCTTCTCCGAACAGGCTTCGTGGAACAGCGACGCTGACAACGACGGTCGCCAGGGCAACAACGGCCACCGCATCGGCGTGAAAGGCGGCTACCTGCCGACTCCGCCAGCTGACTCGGACCACGAAATCCGTACCGCCATGTGCAACGCTCTGGAAGAAATGGGCCAGGTCGTTGAAGTGCACCACCACGAAGTGGCTGCCGGCCAGAACGAAATCGGGGTTAAGTTCAACACCCTGGTTGCCAAAGCTGACGAAGTGCAGACCCTCAAGTACTGCGTACACAACGTTGCCGAAGCTTACGGCCGCACCGCTACCTTCATGCCGAAGCCGCTGTACGGCGACAACGGCTCGGGTATGCACGTGCACATGTCCATCGCCAAAGATGGCAAGAACACCTTCGCGGGTGAAGGCTATGCCGGCCTGTCCGATACCGCCCTGTACTTCGTTGGCGGCATCATCAAGCACGGTAAGGCACTGAACGCCCTGACCAACCCGGCTACCAACTCCTACAAGCGTCTGGTACCAGGCTTCGAAGCACCCGTCATGCTGGCCTACTCGGCCCGTAACCGTTCCGCCTCGATCCGTATTCCTTACGTCGCCAGCCCACGCGGCCGTCGTATCGAAGCACGCTTCCCGGACCCGGCTGCCAACCCGTACCTGGCTTTCGCTGCTCTGCTGATGGCCGGCATCGACGGTATCCAGAACAAGATCCACCCTGGCGATGCTGCCGACAAGAACCTCTACGACTTGCCACCAGAAGAGTCCAAGCTGATCCCGCAAGTGTGCGGCAGCCTGAAAGAAGCCCTGGAATCCCTGGAAGCCGACCACGACTTCCTGCTCAAAGGCGATGTATTCACCAAGGACTTCCTGGAATCCTTCACCGAGCTGAAATCGGAAGAAGAAGTCAAAGTTCGCACCTTCGTACACCCACTGGAATACGACCTGTACTACAGCGTCTAAACCAGTCGTAGCCGCCTCGGCAGCTAACGAAAGGCCTCCCTCGGGAGGCCTTTTTTATGTCCGTTTATTGGGCCGGCGCACAGCTCGCCCGCACACAACTTGCCAGTAGCCCCCAGCAGTGCAACGCTTAGGTCTGAATCTTTGCGGGAATCCGCTCATGCGCCTACTACTTGCTGGCCTGTTACTGACCCTGAGCCTACCGGCCGCGGCCCAGATCTACAGCTACACCGATGCCAATGGCAACACGGTGTACACCGATGAGCCCGCACCAGACAGCAACGCCCAGAGCATCGATCTGCCGCCCACCAATGGCGCACTCGCACCAGCACCCAGCAGCGCGCCTGCGCTAGGCAACACCCAGCAACCGAGCAGCCCGCCTGCCAGCTACAATGCCCCCGCAGCGCAACCCCAGGTCATCATTAGCCCCAACGATGATGCGGTAGATGAAGACAACGGTGGTTACGACAACAACACCGACAATGACACCCCCCGCCGTCACGAACGGGAAGCCCGGCGCCCCTAGCCTGGCGCGCAAAATCATCAGCGTTTGCGCCCCACTTGACGCAAGCCATAGAGGCTTAAGGAGTTTGCCCATGCGTACCCTGCTCACCTGCCTGCTACTCGCCCTGAGCCTGCCGGCAACCGCCCAGATCTACAGTTACACCGATGCCAACGGCAACACGGTGTACACCAATCAACCGCCGGAAGGCATTGATGCCAAGACCATCGACCTGCCGCCGACCAACAGCGTCGCTGCGCAGCCCGTCAGCGCTCCGAGCACGACGACAGACAGCCCTGTCACCGGCAACGCCTACCGCGTTCTGCAACTGACCGACATCCCCGATGACGAGGCCATGCGCGCCAACAACGGCACCTTCAGTGTCGGCGTTATCCTGCAACCCGCCCTCGCCGCCAGTCATCAACTGCAACTACTGCTCGACGGCCAGCCCAGCGGCCCGCCCAGCAACCGCCCACCACTGCAACTGAGCAACGTACCGCGCGGCGATCACCAACTGGCTGTGCAGGTGCTTAGCGGCGGCCGGGTACTGCAACAAAGCGCCGTGATCACCTTCACTGTGCAACGGGTGAATACGCAAAGCCCGGCATTGCGTCCGCCACCGCCGTCACCCAAACCGACCCCAAAGCCAACGCCAAAACCCACACCCAAGCCGGCCGGCTAATCCATGCGCGCATTACTGTTTAGCCTGCTGCTGCTCACCGGCCCAGCCTTTGCCCAGGTGTATACCTATATCGATGCCGAGGGTAACCGGGTGTTTACCGACCAACCCAAGGCCGGCAATGCTCAGCATGTGCAGATGGCGCCCACCAATGGCATGGCGCAAACCACGCCGAGCAAGATCGCACCCAGCGCCCCTGCAGTCGCAGCGCCGCCCAGCTATCAACTGCTGCGCATCCTGGTGCCCGAGCCGGACGCGGTGCTGAATGATGGCACTGGCGATATTATCGTCAGCGCCACCAGCGAACCCGCCCTGCTACCGGCCCACAACTACCGCCTGATCCTCGACGGCCAGCCAACCGGCGAACCCGGCCGCAGCCCGGTGTTTCCCCTGCAGGGGCTCAGCCGCGGCACCCATCAACTGGCGGTGGAAATTCTCGACAGCGAAGGCCGCACCCTGGAACGCACCCCCAGCCAACCCCTGCATGTGCGCCTGATCTCACTGGATCAGAAACGCAAAGCCAGACCGTGCAAAAAGGACGATTACGGTGTGCGTCCCGAGTGCCCAATCAAGGACAAACCCGTCGAACCCCGCGACATTCCCTTCGTTCCCTTTATCTAGCCCGCACAACAGCGCACCTTATTGGTGCGCACCATTCTGATGCCGCCTGCTAAAGTCCCCATTTTGGTTCGCCTAACCACCTGCGGCCGCGCCGGATTCGGCCGTCCGCCCTGAATACACGCATTTATCGCGTCGTTTCGGGGCTTTGGTTTGCTTCTTGCATTTTCAGCCCTAGACCTGGGATGCCCAAAATGACCATCGACGACGCACTGCACCGCCTGCTGCTGGACAACCTGACCACCGCGACCATTCTGCTCAATGCCAACCTGCGCCTTGAGTACATGAATCCGGCGGCGGAAATGCTCCTGGCTGTCAGCGGCCAACGCAGCCACGGCCAATTCATCAGCGAGTTGTTCAGCGAGTCGCCGGAAGCCCTCAGCGCCCTGCGCCACGCGGTCGAGCACGCCCACCCGTTCACCAAACGCGAAGCCCTGCTCACCGCCCTGACCGGCCAGACCCTGACCGTCGACTATGCCGTCACGCCAATCCTCAACCGAGGCATCACCTTGCTGCTGCTGGAAGTGCACCCGCGTGATCGCCTGCTGCGCATCACCAAGGAAGAAGCCCAGCTGTCCAAGCAGGAAACCACCAAGATGCTGGTGCGCGGCCTGGCCCACGAGATCAAGAACCCCCTCGGCGGCATCCGTGGCGCCGCTCAGCTGCTGGCCCGCGAGCTGCCCAGCGAAGACCTCAAGGACTACACCAACGTCATCATCGAAGAGGCCGACCGTCTGCGTAATCTGGTCGACCGCATGCTCGGCTCGAACAAACTGCCGTCCCTGGCCATGACCAACATTCACGAAGTGCTGGAGCGCGTCAGCAGCCTGGTCGCCGCCGAAACCCAGGGCGGCATCACCCTGGTGCGTGACTACGACCCGAGCATCCCCGACGTATTGATCGACCGCGAGCAGATGATCCAGGCCGTGCTCAATATCGTGCGCAACGCCATGCAGGCCCTCGGCGCGCAGAACGAACTGCGCCTGGGCCGCATCACCCTGCGCACCCGCACCCTGCGCCAATTCACCATCGGCCATGTGCGCCATCGTCTGGTGGCCAAGGTGGAAATCATCGACAACGGGCCGGGCATCCCCACCGAGCTGCAGGACACCATCTTTTATCCCATGGTCAGTGGCCGCGCCGACGGCACCGGCCTCGGCCTGGCCATTACCCAGAACATCATCAGCCAGCACCAGGGCCTGATCGAGTGCGAAAGCCATCCTGGCCACACCGTATTCTCGATCTTCCTGCCACTGGAACAAGGAGCCGTTTCGTCATGAGTCGCACTGAAACCGTCTGGATCGTCGACGACGACCGTTCCATCCGCTGGGTACTGGAAAAGGCCCTGCAGCAGGAAGGCCTGACCACCGTCAGCTTTGAAAACGCCGACAGCGTGATGCAGCGCCTGAGCCGCCAGCAGCCGGACGTGATCATCTCCGACATCCGCATGCCCGGCTCCAGCGGCCTCGACCTGCTGGCCAAGCTGCGCGAGCAGTACCCGCGTCTGCCGGTGATCATCATGACCGCCCATTCCGACCTCGACAGCGCCGTGGCCTCCTACCAGGGTGGCGCCTTCGAGTACCTGCCCAAGCCATTCGACGTTGACGAAGCCGTGTCGCTGGTCAAACGCGCCCTGCAGCATGCGCAAGAACAGCAAAGCCTGGCGGCCCCGGCCGAAGTCGCGCGCACCCCGGAAATCATCGGTGAAGCGCCGGCCATGCAGGAGGTGTTCCGCGCCATCGGCCGCCTCAGCCACTCCAACATCACCGTTCTGATCAACGGCGAATCGGGGACCGGCAAAGAGCTGGTCGCCCACGCCCTGCACCGCCATAGCCCGCGAGCCAGCTCACCGTTTATCGCCCTGAACATGGCGGCAATCCCCAAAGACCTGATGGAATCCGAGCTGTTTGGCCATGAGAAAGGCGCCTTCACCGGCGCCGCCAACCAGCGTCGCGGCCGTTTCGAACAAGCCGACGGCGGCAGCCTGTTTCTCGATGAGATCGGCGACATGCCCGCCGATACCCAGACGCGCTTGCTGCGCGTTCTGGCCGATGGCGAGTTCTACCGGGTCGGCGGCCACACGCCGGTCAAGGTCGACGTACGCATCATCGCCGCCACCCACCAGAACCTGGAAAGCTTGGTGCAGGCCGGCAAGTTCCGTGAAGACCTGTTCCACCGCCTCAACGTCATCCGCATCCATATCCCGCGCCTGGCCGACCGCCGCGAAGACATTCCGACCCTGGCCCGTCACTTCCTGGCCCGCGCCGCGCAAGAGCTGTCCGTTGAGCCCAAGCTGCTGAAGACAGAAACCGAGGAATACCTGAAGAACCTGCCATGGCCTGGCAACGTGCGGCAGATGGAGAACACCTGTCGCTGGATCACAGTCATGGCCTCCGGCCGCGAAGTGCATATCGACGACCTGCCCCCCGAGCTGCTGACCCAGCCCCAGGAACTGTCGCCGGTGAGCAACTGGGAACAGGCCCTGCGTCACTGGGCCGACCAATCCCTGGCCCGCGGCCAGACCAGCCTGCTGGACAGCGCCGTACCGACCTTCGAGCGGATCATGATCGAAACCGCCCTCAAGCACACCGCCGGCCGCCGCCGCGATGCCGCCCTGCTGCTGGGCTGGGGCCGCAACACCCTGACCCGCAAGATCAAAGAACTGGGGATGAAAATCGACGGCGACGAAGACGAAGGCGACGAATAAGCCACGTACTCACCGCCACCCTCAACACGGGCCCCATCGGGCCCGTTTTTTATGGCCGCAACACAATGCGGCCCACCTGGCAGAGCTTCGCGGCTGAACACAAAAATGCGCCAGAGCAATGCACCCGCATCAACCCGGTGCACACCCACAGCCCAGCGAAGCCCCAACTCAGCCTCGACAAACCACCTGAAAAATCGCTGAAACCCAGCATTTATAAGGCCTGCAGCTGACGTAATAAAACTGGCATACAGCCTGCATAGACTCTAGCAATCCCAGTTTTGGGGACCTTGGTACAGGCAGGCCGGGGATTCCCCTCTTTTACACCGCTCAACAAAAAGGCCACCTACGCAGGTGGCCTTTTTGCTTATTGGCCGTAAATTTCTCGGCGGAAGATCAGCGGTGCGGCGCCTTTGTAGATACCGAAGGTGGCCAGGCCACGTGCCGCCGAACGGCTCACACCGTCCCAGGGGTACTGCAACCAGGCCGGTGTCGATTGGAAGCTGACCTGCACCGACCCATCGTTGCCGCTGCCCGGCGCGCTCAATAACAACATGTGCTGAGCAGGATTGAGCGGCCAGTTCAAAGTGGGCGTGGTTTCCCCTGCCGCCAAGCCGGCTGTGTACTGATCCAGTAGCGGCGCACCCAGCACGGCAGCGGTGGTGCAGGTGTCCAAACCCTCGAACTGGAAACTCCCCCCCGCCGCGCTTTGCCAGCTTTCCAGCACAATCGGCAAGCCTAGGCTTTGCAGCTCGGAGCCATGGGCATTGTCGATGCGCAGGCGTCCCAGGCGAACTTCACTGCCCGGCGCATCGGCAAAGTCATAGGCAAAGCCCTGACAGGCAGCCCCATTGCCGTGGCAGGCCCCATCCGGATCGGTCAACGCCGTCGCTGCAAAGCTCTGTTGAAGCCTTGCGGTGAAGGGATAATCATCGCTGCCAGGCAGCAAGCCGGGGCTATAGAGCAGTTGCTCATTGCTCCAACGGTAGCGGCGGACACCATTGCCGTCACCGACACCTTCCTGCAACAAACTGGCAGTGCCCTGACGAGCGAGGCGGGCATCGAGACCAGCAATCCCAGTCACCGAGCTGTAGCTGCCAACTGCAGGCGTAGACAGGCGCCAGAAGTCACCACGATCGTAGTTTGTGGTGACGTTGCCGCCCCGGTTGTAGGCGGTAATCGTCAGCGTCGGCTCACGACCGGCAGCAAAACCCATGGGCTGCCCTTGATAGCTGAACGCACTGCCGCAACTCGGCGTCAGGCTGGCGTCCCCCGCAGCACCGAGATAAGCCGGGATAAAGCGTCCGACCAGTCCGCTGGTACCACCGCTGACCGTTTCGCCGAAATAGCTGACTGTTGGGGTAGCGCTAAGACGAAACACGCCAACCTCGGAGATGGCCGTATCAACACTCGTCTGACTACCCAACAGGTGGTCATAGTCGCCAGGGCTCAGCGCACCGGCAACACCGTCACTCGGTGCGACCACGGCGCTGGTCAGGGTGATATCGCCCATCTGGAAGTTAGGTGTTGGCGGGTTGTCAGCAAGAGCCGCAGCCGTCAGGGCCTCACCATCGCTCTGCCAGCGCACAGCCTTGATCCGCAGCTTGAAAGGGTCACCGGCGCGGCGCACGGTGCTAGGGGAGCCCTCTTTATACGGCGGGCAGTTGATATCCGCCGTACAACCACTAGTTGTATTGGTCTCAAGCAGCAAACCATAGGGTTTGCTAACAAACTGATCGGCGCCATTCAGCACCAGGCCCTCGTCCCCATTGTCGCTGTACCGGGCGCTCAGGTTTAGCAAGCCGGCGTCGTCGTAACGCACCTGCAGCGGCGCAGTGCCGTTACTGTCGAAGTGCAGGGTGATGTTACTTGCGCTGCTGCCAACACTGCTGCCATTGACCAGCACCGACTCACTGCCCCCTGCCGGGTCGACATAGGTGGAGGTGAATTGCACCTGCCGATCCACATCGGCGAAGGCCGGCACACACTGCAGCGCATTATCGGACTTGCGCACCGCGCTGATGGTCGCCGGCGTCAGCTTGCCCGCCAACAGGTTGGGCACCTGTAACAGCAGACCGCTGTCGGCGAAACTGATGCCGCAACTGGTGGATGTTGCGCCAAGCTGACAACGGGAATTATTGATAGCGGGAGGAACAGTGCCAACGGCATCCAACGAAAATGTCCCGCCAGTAGGCTGACTGAAAAGCAAACTGCCCGAGCCACCGGAGAAACTAGCAGTACCTACCGCCTGCCCCTCCAGTCGAACAACCGTGCTAACCGCCCCCGTATACAAGGTACTGCAGAGACTATTTGCACATGCCTGCAACGTTACAGTTTCGGGGTTACAGGTCAGGCCGGAACCATCATGGGCGATGCGAATATGGTCAATGGCAATACAGGGATGGCTGGCCTGCACGTCACGCTGTACGTCAGCGTTGCTGATCTCATAGTTGTAGACCCTCACGCTGTCAAAAGTACCGTCGGCAGAGTTGGGCGTTCCATTTTGCCCATTGGCGCTGCTGCGATTATCCCCGACGAATAGCGTACCCAGGTTACTCGCCAGACTGCCATTGGTGGTTGCCTGCGTCACGATCGCTAGGGAGCCATCGATATAGATGCGCAGCACCGTCTGGTTAGTGCCGGCGGCAAAGCGCCAAGTTACTGCGACATGCTTCCAGGTGTTGGCAGTCACCGTCTGTGCTGGCGTTTCAGCTATCGCATTGGTGCCGGCACTGTCACTCATCACAAAGCGCAGGACACGGCTAGATCGCTTGACCAGAAAGAACCAGCTGTTGTTTTGCGTGGTTGCATCGAGCAACTGGTGATCACGCACGTTCCACGCATTGTTGCCGCGGTACCAGAAGGTAATAGAACCGCTATTGCCGATGGTCGCATCAACGTCCAAATTGGTATTGACCGCACTGATGCTGGAGTTGGTGTTGGCTGCAATGCGCACACCGCGACAGATATAACCGCTGGCTTCCGCCGAAGCCGCGCCTACTGCCTGGCCGTTATAACCATTACCCGACCAGTCGACAACTTCGTTAACCGTGCCGTTGAGCACGCCCTCTTCAAAGCGGTACTCGGCAAGTCGATCGGGCTCACCGGAAGGCTTGAACCAGCGAATGGCCGTGCCGGAATAACTGTAACTGCTGTTGAAGGAGTACAGCGTGTAGTCCGAGTTATCAACCTCAGTACCAATAGTCGCGCTCACACCACTGGCATTACCGGTGCCGTATTGGTAAACGAACTCACCTGACTCATAGAGGATGACTTGGAAGCTGTAACTGCCGCCTAAGTTGTAGTGGGGCACGTTTTCCCATGACACCACCAGCCTGCGGTTAGGTGCAACGCCTTTGGTTTGATAACGCACCGTGCCACCCAGCCGCGGGTTGATGTCGTCCCAGTACACCAGTAACAACCGATCAGCTGCCGAACCAGCAGTACAGCCCGAACAATTGGGCGGAACGGTGCTCACAGGCAAATCGGCATTGGTGAATTGGCGATGAAATTGCGTATCGGCGCCGAACTGCAGCGCACCGTTAGAGTTCACCCTGACCTGGGTGTAATTGACCCCGGCAAAATTGAAGGTAAAACCAATATTGATGACCTGTTTGTCATCATCTCGCGGGTAAGCGGTCTGGGTCTGGTCCCAAACGATGTTAGTCGTGGCGGTCTCCCAAGCATAAGTTGTGGACTGAAACGCATAAGTAGCAGCCATGGCCTGCAACGGCGTAAACAGCAAACCCGCCAGTAAAAAAAATACACGAGCAATGCGGCGTGTCGCACGCCCCAGTAACGTCAAACTGCTCTCATCGCTCATTACCACTGCTCCATGACGCACGACAACACTCTGCGCTCAATTTGCTGACCACCACGAACAGCCAGACTCGTAACTACGGCAAGCTTCACATCGAGCGCTCGCATCGCTCAGCGCTCCACTACGGCTGTCAGGCTGCGGTGAGCATGGTCGACACCGCCAGTGGCGCCAAAATCAGAGGTAGCGGTAACGGTGTAAAACGTCACATCCTGATTTTCTTCAGGCACATTCATGGGACTGCCAGGAGCCTGTACACAGGTCACGCCGATGGAAAAGCCATCCAGGCTAAAGCCGTCACAGCTCCCGCCTGCCAACACTTGCGCAACCCCATACTCCAGCCCCGCACGCGCCGCTTGATAAGCCCGCGCCTGTTGGATCGCCATGCTATTGGTGGCGTTCTGGGTTTCGGCCAGGCGGGCCATGGCGGTAATCACCGCCGTAATGATGATGATCACGAACATCGCCGCGACCAGGCCAAAGCCGTGCTGTCTCGATTCAGGGCGCATTGTCGACATGTACCTGTTGCAGCAGGGTGATGGTTTCGCCGTCCTGAGTCAGCGTCAGGCGCAGAGTCACCAGGCCGCTACGGCTACTGGTGCCGGGATCGTAACTGAACGAACAACCGCTCACGGTATCAACCACCTTGGCCTTGCTGGGGTTGGAGCCATCCAGGCTCTGCGACACCCAGCGCCACAGCTCGCCACCCTCGCAGCGGTATTGCAGCACCTCGCTAGCCAGATAGAACCGATGCTGGGGCGAGGCATATTTGAAGCGAAAATTCTGCAGATTGGCGCTCAGCGCACTGGTCGTCCAAGTGAAGCTTTTCGGCGAGATCACCGACGGCGAGGTAACGCTGCCCAGCTCACTGGCAGCGGTGTTGTAGATGATCAGCCAGTGCGGAGTGGCGTTTGCCGTTATCGGGCTGAGAATATCGATGCTGCAACTGGGCCCGAGCTGAGTGCATTGTGGCGGGTCCAGACGCGGCCCCGAGCCACCCGGCTGATTGGCGCGATAACGGCCGGCAGCGGCAATCGGCAGCATATTCAGCGTAGTGCCGGTAACCGTCAGCGAGTTGGGCACCGCCAGGCGAATATCGCGAGCCATGCGGTTAAGCGCCATGCTGGCTTTATCCACCAGTTCGGCGCGGCGGCTCTGATCGACAAAGCTTTGCAGCGGGTTCGACATCACCGTACTGATCAGCACCGCGACCAGGCCGGCAATGGCGATAACCATCACCAGTTCGACCAGGGTAAAGCCGTGTTGGCGGGCAACGGTCTTGGCTAGGCGAGTCATCAGTAGTTGGCCCGATAACCGTCGAGGGCCAGCGCCTGGCCAGTGATATCAGTGACGGTGACGGTGACGCGCATGGCCGCCACGCCGTTCAAGGCCTGCGAACGCACATCAACCTTGACCTGATAAGCCTCCAGCCCCGCCAAAGGTGTGATCGAAAGGGCGCTGCGCGGAGCGAAAGGCTGAGCGCCCGCATACGTCAAACCGTTGTAATCACACACGTCATCAAAACTGCTGCGATCCGCGCCGTTATTGCTGGCGGCGCAGGTGGTGCTGGCCGGAAACGCTTGCAGGGTGATCTCCTCCAGATACGCCTCGGCAATCGCCAGGCTCTGCTGACGCAACATCGGGTCGGCGGAGCGGCCGGTGATCGCGGCCATGGCCGAGAACAGCGCGGCGGCGGCAATGCCGAGGATGACGATGGTCATGACCAGCTCGATCAGGGTCATGCCCCGTTGTGCATGGGCCGAAGCCCGCTGAGCACGGGGAGCAACACCAGCAATAACACCTTGCACCCGACTCATGGTGTGGTCTCGATAAAACCGCTGGAGAGGTGCACGGTGAAGGAAAAGGCGTTAGCGCCAAAGCGGACGGTATTGGCACCGCTGGCTCTACCGAGAGAATCGAAGGTGACATTCAAACCGGGGCTACTGACCGCCACAGCCTGCGGATTGCCCGCCGAGTAACTTCCACCAGAAGGGTTGGCCACCGGACTACCCGCAGCAATCCCGCCACAGACCGCGGCATAGGACAGTGCATACCCTGTATCGCTGACCTGAGTGCGGATCGGGCAACCGCTGGCCACCGCCAGCTTCTGCGCATAACGCGCCGCACTCAGGCTTTCCTCGAAAAACAGGCGCTCATCGAACACCTGTCGGTCGAAGAAACGCGGCCCCACGACAGCGGCGAGAATGCCGGTGATGACAATCACCACAATCAATTCGACCATGGTGAAGCCGCGTACATGTCTCAATTACGGAGCGCAGGACGAAGCAGGGGTACCTGTCGCACCAGTGATACCACTGACTGCAGCTGCACCACCCGCTGCAGCTGCTGCTGTATAGGTGAAACTACATGCGCCCAACTTGATAGTCCCGGCGGTTGCGGTATCGAAATCACTACTCAATTGTGCAGCCGTTAGGATGGATGCCTGAGTGGCATAACCATGCGCAAGCGCAATTGCCGTGCCTTCTAGGGTCACAGAACCTGTAGCCCCCGTCTGATTACCAGCAATAGCCGCAGAGTGCACAATGGCACTGGCCGAACGCACCGAGCCCAGCGCACCGTTGATTGTCGAATAACGCGCATTACCGCTGAAATCCGCAAACTTAGGCAACGCAAACGCCGCCAAAATCCCCAGAATCACGATAACCATGATCAGCTCGATCAGGGTGAAGCCACCTTGTTGTCTTTTCATTTTCAGTACTTCCAGGTTGGTTTTGCTTAGTTAAAGGTACGTGTTACGACGCCTGTGCTGGTGTCGTAAACGATGCTGTCGTCGCCACCGTCGCGCTGATAGGTGTAGGTGCAGCTGTTAGTCGGTGCTGCGGTGGCGATGTAATCCGGGTCGCTGCCAGTCAGGGTGGGGGCGGTGCCTTGCAGCACGCCGCGCCAGATGTTCTGGCATTCAGCCGCGCTGGGCGTGGCGACGGCTGGCGGGTTGCCGGCGCCGTCGGTGCCCATGGGCCAGAAGCTGGCATTGACGTCGACTGTACCGTCGCCAAAGCCGGCCACGTTGATATAGCAGTTGTTGCTGGCGCAACCGTTCAGGCCACCGCCACGGTTGACTTCGACCTGGGCACGCACCAGCGCTACCGCCGCCGCCAAGCCACCGGCGGCGCCATTCAGGGCGGAGCGGTGCGCATCGCGGGTGGCGCTCATAAAGCGCGGCAACGCCACGGCGGCGAGGATGCCGAGGATGGCAATCACCACCACCAGCTCGATCAGGGTGAAACCTTTGCTGCGTTGCATCCGTGTTTCTCCTTACCGGTAAGCCTGGGCCAATGCTGCAACTTGTGCTGCTGGCACGCGGTCAAGCTCCATGCTGATAAAGCGTCCTGTTGATTGTGGTTCAGCGGACGGCAAATTGGGAACTGCCCGCAGCTGAAAAACCTGTACTTGCCCTTCTATCCCTTGCCCTGCGTCAGTAAAACGGCTGCGGTGCAGCAGCCAACCTTGTGCGGGCAGGTAATACCAGCAACCGCGCCGGGGCTTCTCGCCCTCGCTCAACTCGCCGCAATAATCCTCGCTCGGCCAACTAAGCAACTCAAACGGATTGCGTCGCAGCCAACTGGCCTCGAGCATCTGCCCACGGGCCATGTGCTCGACCGCCAGGGCACTGAGGCTGGCGGCGATGTTCTCCCGCGTGGCACTCACCGCCCGCGCCTCGCTGACGCGCAATATCTTGGCCGTCAGCAACCACAGCACCACCACCAGCAGCACCCCACCCACCGCCCAAACCAGCCAGCGCAACTGCTGCACATCACGGGCGCTGGTGTACTCCGCGCGCATCAGCGGCCCTTGGCTGCCGAGGCCAGTTCCCACATCGGCAGGAACACGCCGAGGGCGAGAATCAGCACCATCACGCCCATGGCCACGATCAATATGGGCTCGATGGCATCAGCCAGTTGCTTGAGGTCGTAGTCCACTTCCTGCTCGTAAAAATCCGCCACTTCGACAAACAGATCGTCCAGGGCGCCGGTCTCTTCGCCGACCGCCATCATCTGCAGCACCAGCGGGGTAAACAGGCCGCTGGCCGAGGCGGAACGGGTCAGGGCTTCGCCGCGCTCGACGCTCTCGCGCATGCCCAAAATGGCCTGGCCAATGTACTTGTTGCCGACACTGGCGCTGTTGATCGACAGGGTTTGCAGCAACGGCACGCCGGCCTTGTACATCATCGCGAAGGTGCGGGTGAAACGGGCCAGGGCAATGCGCTCAAAGATGCCGCCAACAATCGGCAGGCGCAGCTTGAGCTGGTCCCACTTCAGGGCGCCGGCCTCGGTCTCGATCCATTTGAAAAAGGCATACAGGCTGCCGCCCAGCAGCAAGGCCAGCAGCCACCAGTAATCCTGAAAGAACTGCGAGGTGGCGATCAGAATCCGGGTCGGCAGCGGTAGCTGGGCCTGGAACTGGGCAAACACCTTGCTGAAGGCCGGGATCACGAACAGGTTGATCACCGTCAACGCCACCGCCATGGCACTCAGCACGAACAGCGGGTAGCGGGTGGCCTGCTTGATGCGCTTGCGGGTTTCGCGCTCCAGCTCCAGGTAGCTGGCCAGTTGGCGGAAGGCCTGATCGAGCTGGCCGGTGTTCTCGCCGACGCTGATCATGCTGACAAACAAGGTGCCGAAGACTTTCGGGTGGGCATTGAGGGCCACGGCCATGCTCACGCCGCCCTCCAGGTCACTGCGCACCTTTTGCAGCACTTCACGCAAATACAGGTTGCGATTGGACTCGCCGAGGCCGGCAATGGCGCGAATGATCGGCACCCCGGCCTTGGCCAGGCTGTACATCTGCCGGCAGAAGATAATCAGCTCGTCGAGGTCGACGTGCTTGCGGCGCAGGAACTCGCCAATGCTGGAAAACACGTCGGCATCGACGGCGTTCTGCGCCTCGATGGTTAGCGGCGTGATGCTCTTGCCCAGCAGCTCGCTGGCCACCGCCTCGGCGCTGTTGCCGTCTACGATGCCGACCACCTTGACGCCCTCGGCGTTACGGCCGCTGTAGCGGAACGTCGCCATCAGCCGGCGCTCCGGCTGATGGGCAAGGGTAGGATGGGTTGAGCGCAGCGATACCCATCGTTTTGCACATTGATGGGTATCGCTGCGCTCAACCGCATCCTACAAAGAGTCACACAGCGACGGCTCACGCCAACACCTCATCGGTCAAGGTGGCGCAGACCTTGAGCACTTCCTCGACGCTGGTGACGCCGGCCAGGGCGTAGTCCAGGGCGCAGGCGGCCAGCGGGCGGTAATGCGGATTGGCCTTGGCCGCCTCGGCGAAGCCTTGCGGGTCGCTGCGGCGCAGGGCGGCAATCATCGGTTCGTCCAGCTCCAGCAGCTCATAGACACCGACCCGCCCGGCGTAGCCGCTGTTATGGCATTGCTGGCAACCGCTGCCGCGTTTAAAGCGCCGCCCGGCCAGGGAGCTGCCGTGCAGGTTTTCCAGCCACAGCAGCTCGCGCGGCTCAGGTGCGTGCTCTTCCATGCAGTTCTCGCACACCCGCCGAACCAGGCGCTGGGCCAGCACGGCATTCAGGGCGGTGGCCACCAGAAACGGCTCGGCGCCCATGTCGATCAGGCGCATGGCCGAGGTCAGGGCGTCGTTGGTGTGCAGGGTGGACAGCACCAGGTGACCGGTGAGGGCGGCGCGCAGGCCGATTTCGGCGGTTTCCTGATCGCGCATCTCGCCGACCAGGACGATGTCCGGGTCCTGACGCAGGGCGGCGCGCAAGACGCGGCCGAAGGTCAGGTCGATCTTGGTGTTGACCTGCACCTGATTGACCCGTGGCAGGCGGTATTCCACCGGGTCTTCCACGGTGATGATCTTCTTCTCCGGGCTGTTCAGCTCGGACAGCCCGGCATACAGGGTGGTGGTTTTACCCGAGCCGGTGGGGCCGGTCACCAGCACCATGCCAAACGGCCGTTGCAGCAGGCGGCGGAAGCGCACCAGCAGGTCAGCCGGCATGCCCGTGCCTTCGAGCTGGAACACCCCGCCGCTCTGGTCGAGCAAACGCATCACCACCGACTCGCCGAACTGCACCGGCATGGTCGAGACCCGCACATCGATGTTGCGGCCCTTGACCCGGATATTGAAGCGGCCGTCCTGAGGCAGGCGCTTCTCGGAAATATCCAGCCCGGACATGATCTTCAGGCGCATGACCAGCGCCGAAGCGATGCGATGCTCCTTCATCACCTGCTCGCTGAGCACGCCGTCGATCCGCTGGCGAATCCGCACCAGACCCTCATCGGGCTCGATATGGATGTCCGAGGCCTGCATCTGCACGGCTTCTTCAAACAGGGTTTGCAGCAGGCGCACCACCGGCGCCTCGCTGTTGTTGTCGGCGCCCAGCTTGGACAGGTCGAAATCGCTTTCCTGCAGGTCGCCTTCCAGCTCGCCGGCAATCGAGGCGATCTCGCTGGTACGCCGGTACACGGTGTCCAGGGTGGCCAGCAGCTCGGCCTCGCGCACCACCGCCGGGTGTACGCGGGTCTTGAGCAGGCGCTCCATTTCATCGAGGGCGAACAGGTCCAGCGGATCGGACATGCCGACCAGCAGCCCACCCGCCTCGCGGGTCAGGATGATGGCGCGAAAACGCCGGGCCATGGCCTCCGGCAGGCTCTGCACGAGGACGTTGTCGAACTTGAAGTGGCGCAGTTCGACAAACGGAATCTTCATCTGCTCGGACAACGCCGTAAGCAGCCGTACCTCAGCGACAAAGCCGAGATCGATCACCGCGCGACCAAGCTTCGAGCCGCTGCGTTTTTGCTCTTGCAGGGCCAGTTGCAGTTGCGCATCGGTCAGCAGACCGGCCTGAATCAGCAGGTCGCCGAGGCGGACCTTGCGCTGGCGAACGTCATCGCTCATGAGGGCTCCTTCAACGCGCCAGCACGCTCGCTGGCAAAGCGCCGCGAGCTGTCGTCCAGGCCTTGGCCCTGCAGGGCCAGGCGGTAATGTTTGAGCGCTTCGGCCGGTTGTTCCAGTTGCTCCAGGGCAATCGCCAGGCCCAGTTGCCAGGTGGCCTGGGCGGGGCGCAGGGCGACCAGCTGGCGATACACCGCCGCGCTCTGCGCCCACTGCCGGGTTTGCTGGTAACTGGCCGCCAGCAAGGCGTGATAACCCGGCTCACTGCTCAGGACCGGGGCATGCTGACTGAGGGTGGCCACGGCGGCGGCCATGGCCCCACTCTGCAACTGGGCGCGCGCCAGGAGCATGCGCAACTCGGCATCCTGCGGGTGCTGGCGCAGCTGCGCCGGTAACCAGGCGAGCAACTGGGCGGACTGGCCGGCGCCCTGATAGGCCTGGGCCAACCAGCGCACCACCTCAAGGTCCGCACCCTGGCTGGCGTGCAAGGCCTCCAGCTCGCGGATGGCGCGCGGGTAATCCTGCTCCAGCAAGTGCTGGTGGGCCTGAGTGCGAGGGTTGCCCTGATGACTGGCGATGCGCACCTGCGGCGGCCCGCTGGGCGGCGCCACAACAGGCGCCTTAACTGCCGGTGGCGGCGCGCCGCTGGATGAACCCGGATCGGCGGCCGGCACCGGGCGACTGGCCCACTCCGGCAACGCGGCCTCGACCTCCACGGGCGCGGCTGTCGCCGGGGCGAAAGCCTCCACGGCGGGCTCAGCCACCTCGGCAGCGGCGGCCTGCAACGGCACTTCCAGCCACAACAACCAACGGTCGCCCGCGGGTTCCAGGCGATCACTCAACTGCAATTGTTCGCCCAGGCCGACCAGCAGAATCTGCACGCCATCGCCCTTGGCTTCGACGCGCCAGGACAGGCTGCGCCCGGCCTTCTGCACCCGCCCCTGATAGGGCTCGGCGCCCATGCGCACGCCCGGCAGGAACAGGCTGACGGCGCCGCTCTCTTCGCTGCGCTGGTAGGCCACGGAGCTGTCCAGCAGCACCTGCAGGAGCAGGCGCCGGCCGTCATTTTGCGGTAGCACCTCAAGCACCCGCGGCGCCGGCGGCACGACAACCGGCGCGCTGGCCACAGGTTCAGACGTAAAAAACGGCGGTGGGTCGCCATTCACCACCCGGCCAATCATCAAGCCGACCATCACACTGATGACCATCACCGCGACGAACCAGATGGAGCCGCGGCGTAGCAGTTCGATGCGCTCACGCCGCGCCGCCGCGGCTTCGTCCACGGCTTGCAAGGTATCGCCCAATGGCCACTCGCCAGGCGCCACCCGGCGTCGCTCCAGGTCGCGCAGCATGTCATTGACCAGGCTCATCGCCAGCCCTCCAGCCAGACGCCGAGCCACGGCCAGGCGAGCAACAGCAAGAGCCCGCCAGCACTCGCCAGCGCGCCCCAGCGCAGCCACCACGGCAGGCTCTGCAGCAACGTCGGGACGCCATCGGTATCGGCCAGGGCGCTGCGCACCTGGGCCACGCCCACCTGGCGGCGGCCCTGACCGTAGGCCGCCATCAAGGCTTTATTGCCGAGGATATTCAACAACCGTGGGATACCGCCGCTGCCACGCACCAGCAGGCGTACGGCGGCGTTGCTGAACAGCGGCTCGCCACGGTAACCGGCCACGCTCAGGCGCTCTTGCAGGTAACGGCCGGTATCGCGCACATCCAGCGGGCGCAGGCGATAGGCAAAGGTGATGCGCTGGCGCAGCTGGCGGAACTCGTGGCGCGCCAGGGTGGCATCCAGCTCCGGCTGGCCAAACAGCACCACCTGCAGCAGCTTGTGCTGCTCGGTTTCCAGGTTGGTCAGCAGGCGCAGGGCTTCGAGGGTGTCTTCGGGCAGGGCCTGGGCTTCGTCGATCAGCAATACGCTGCTCTTGCCCTGGGCCGCCAGCTCGATCAGGCGGTGGTGCAAGGCATCCAGCAAGCTCATGGCATCGTGGCTTTCGATGTCCTCGATACGCAGCTCGCGGGCCAGGGCCTGGCGCAAATCCAGCGGTGACAGGCACGGGTTGGGCAGGTAGGCCAGCTGGTAGCGCTCCGTGTCCAACAGGTTGAGCAGCGCCCGGCACAACAGGGTTTTGCCGGTGCCGACCTCGCCGGTCACCTTGATAAAGCCTTCGCCCTCGCCCAACGCCACCCGCAGCAGGTTCAGGCAGGCCTGATAGGGCGCCAGCTGGACCAGAAACTCGGTGTTGGGGGTCAGCGCGAAAGGCTTTTCACGCAGCCCGAAATAGGCCTGATACATGGGTTATCTCAGCTCTTTGAAGGCCGCAGCGCTCTTCTGGATTTCGTTGATCCAGGTGTCCTCGGCCACCACTTGTGGGCGCATAAGGATCACCAGCTCGCTCTTCTTCAAGCTCTTGCGCTGTTGCTGGAACAGCCAGCCGACAAAGGGCAGGTCCGATAGCCAGGGCACATTGGCATCAAGGTTCTCGTTGTCGTTCTGCAGCAGGCCGCCGATCACCACCACCTGGCCACTGCGGGCACGGACGATGGAGTCCGATTGCCGCGAGGTGGTGCGCGCGGTGGGCAGGTTGAGGGTGCCGAAGGTTTCGCCGAGGTTGATCTGGGTATCGTCCTCGGTGACCTTGCTCACCGACGGCCGTACGTGCAGGGTGACCTGGCCCTGGCCATCGATTTGCGGGGTGACGTCGAGGGAAATCCCGGAGAAGAACGGCGTCAGGGTGATGTCCGGCGTCGAGGTGCCATCGCCATTAGTGCTGGTGGTGGTGCTGGAGGACACATCGGTGACGAAGTATTCGTCGGTGCCGACCTTGATCACCGCCTTTTGATTGTTCAGGGTGGAAATCCGCGGGGTGGACAGCACGCGCACTTCGCCCTGGGTTTCCAGCAGCTCCAGCACGCCCTCGAAGTCACCGACGTTCAGCCCGGCGCTGAATACCCCGCCAACCGTCTGCGGCCCCACCAGCAGGTCGCCGGCGACGCCGACCACGCCTTTGCTGCCGGCCACCGACCAGTTCACCCCGGCCTGGAATTTGTCGTTGAGGTTCACTTCAAGAATCTTGGTTTCCAGGATCACCTGGCGCTGCAGGTTGATATGCGCCTGCTTGAGAAAGCCCTCGACACTTTGCTGGTCGGCACTGGACGCGCGCACCACCATCAGCCCGGCCTGGGGGTTGATCACCACGCTGTTGGCCTCTTCGTCACCGACGATCATGCGCACCACGCTGTTGAGTTCCTTCCAGAAATCCACATTGCTGGTGGTGATCAGCTGGGTCGATGGCCGGGTGGTCGACGAGGTGCTGTTGCTGGTGGTGCCGTTATTGCTGTCGCTGTTGTCGCTGGTGGTCACCTGCCCGGAGCTGACCTCGGTGTCGGTAATGCCCTGGCGCTGCAGGTTGAGGTAGTTGATGTCGTAGGTGCGGGTGATCGCCTGGTTGGGTAGGATCTGGTAGCCGTAGCTGGTGCGGGCGAAGTCATAGCCGTAGCTGTCGCGCACGGCGGTGAGCACTTCTTCAAGGGTGACGTTGCGCAGGCTGAAGGTGATATTGCCGGTCACCTCAGGATGCACCACCAGGTTCTGCCCGGCGCCATCCATCAGGCTGAGGAAGAAGTCCCGCGCCGGCATGTCCTTGACCGCCACATCCAGACGCGCGCCGCGCCGTGGCTGGGCCTCCAGCTGCGGCGGAGCGATCAGTGCAGCCTGCACCGCGGCCGGTGGCGCCACCTTGCCGCGACTTTGCGCCAGGCTTTCATCGAGCAGGCGATTGCTCTGGTCGTAGAGCTGCTGATCGCCGTCGGTGAAGGTCTGACAGGAGGCCAGCAGGCTCAACGCGCCGAGCAGTGCCAGACGGGTCAGGGTGAGACGAAACGGAGGGATGGGCTGCATGGCGTTATCGACTCAATTTCATAATGGGTTCGACCAGGCGCAGGACTTCCTGCTGACCTTGCCGTTCAAGAACCACGGAGTGGGCATAAATAGCCCGCAGACGGGCGCCGCCGAGGTCGTCACCGACCTTGACCTGCTGGCCACTGATGACCGCATGGGCCTGGCCGTTGCTGCGCATGATCGCCTGCAGCACCAGGGCCGGTTGGGCGCTATCCGTGCGTGCTTGCGCGCGCATTGTGGCGGGTGGCTGGGTAGGATCAAGGGCCGCCTGAGCGCCAGCACTGAAAGCCAGCAACAAGCCCAGATAAACAGGTTTAAACACCGATCCACCCCGCTTCACGGCTAAGGGTATAGAGCACCAGGGTGATGGTGGCTGGCGCGCCGGCTTCCTTGCCGACCTGATAATCGAGGCTGTCCCAGTGCAGGCGCCAGCCGCTGGCCTGGATCGCTTGCAGGTAACTGAGCAGATCGAAATAACCGCCTTCCAGGCTGAGCCTGAGGCCTTGTTTATACAGGGTCAGCGGCGCCTCGCCGGCGCTGGCCGGGCTGTCCGGCGCAGTGGCAGTGGCAACGGCGGGCAGCTGCAAGGGTTCGCTAAAGCTGTGCAGGCTAAGCAAGCGCAGGTTCGCCTGGGTGCGCAGCAACTCCTCCAGCACGCCGCGCATTTTTGCCGCGGGCATCAGCCCGGCAGTATCGCGGTCGATCTCGCCAATTAGTTGCTCGCCGCCTGCCTGGGCCGCCAGCAACGCCGAGCGATAGGGCAGATTGGGATCGGCCGCCAACTGCGCCTGCAAATCGGCCAGGCCGACTTGCGCCGCCTGCTGGCGGGCCTCGGCGCTGCGTTGCAAGGCCTGCTGCTGGGCACCGCGCTGAGTCAGCGGATCGCCCAGTACAAGCATATAGAGCATGCCCACCAGCGCCATGGCCCCGGCATAGGTCAGCCACTGCTCGCGCGGTGCCAGCAGCAACCAGCGTTGCAACAGGTTATTCATGCTCCTGGCCCTCATCCTTCAGGCGCGACGCCAGGCGAAAACTGAGCACGCCGGCCTCATTGCGCTGCAACTCGAAATCGGCAAAGGCGCGGCCGCTAAATACCGGGCTAACACCGAGGCTTTGCAGGTACAGCGGCAGTAACTCCTGGTCCTGACTGAAGCCCTGCAAGCTCATCTGGCTGCCCCCCTCGGCCAGACGAATGCGGCTGAGCCACAAACCCGTGGGCGGATGCCGCTCGGACAACCCGGCCAGCGGCGCAACAAAGCCACTGCGCTGCTGGGCGCCAAGCCGTTGCAAGTGGCTGACCAAGCGCTGCAATTGCTGATTGGCGGCCTCCTGCTTGGCCAGCTGCAACGGCAGGCTCGGGTCCAGTTGTGGCGCGCGAAAACTGCCCTTGGCGCGTTCGAAGTCACCCTCAAGCTGCTGGGCGCGCAGCTGCGCCGCATCGGCCTGGGCCGTGTGCTGGCGCAACTGCCAGGCCTGCCAGCCGCCATGTAGAAGCATCAGGGTGAACAAGGCCAGCCAGCCCAGGGTCATCTGCCGTGGGTTGGGGCCATCGCGGCGTTTGTGCTCGACCTGATAGAGGTTGATATTTTGCATCAAGCCTCCTGGCGCAGAGCCGCGCCGACGGCGGCCAGACAGTAGGCCTGCTGCTGCTCGTCCAGCTCGGCGGCGGCCTGGCCGGCAAACAGCTCGCGCAGGTCGAGGGCTTGCAGATTGACCGCCAGGCCCGCGCTCAGGGCCGCCAGCACCGCGGCGCCATCGCGCTTCATCGGCAGCAGTAACAGACGGTTGATGTAGCCCTTGCCCAGCTGGCTTTCGAAGTAATCCAGCGAGCGCTGGATTTCCAGGGTCACGCCGACAAAACCCTCGTCAACCCGGTCCAGCCCCTGCTCGATACGCCGCGCCATATACAGGTCGGCGCCCTGTTGGATGCAGATCAGCCCTTCGCTGGAGCGCAGGCGCAACAGCCCCAGGTTGAGGCCTTCGGCCCCCGCTTGCAGGCCGATATTACGAAAGGCCATCTCGGTGACATCGATACTCTGCAGCTGCAGGCCGGCTTGCTTGAGCAACGCGGCCCAGGTCGCCACGTGGGACTTGGCCAGCACCGCGCAATAGGCCATGCGCGAACGACCACGGTAGGCGTCCTCAGGCAGGGCGAAGGCATCAACCACCACCTGCTCCAACGGTTCGCTGATCAATTCCTTGATCCGCCAGCGCAGGGCATCGCGCAACTCATCGGCCGGCACGTCAGGGCAATCGAGCAGGAGCATCTGGTAGAGCGCCGGGTGCAGCACGAAGTTGACCGGCATACCCGCCAGGCCCAACTCCGCCACCAGGCTTTTGAGCAACTCGGGCTGCTGCTCCGGCGTGCCCGGACGAAACAGGCAGTTGCGCAACTGCACCGGCTGGCCGGGGTTGCGCTGTACATGGGCCAGGGCGATACCTTCCGGGCCGATTTCGATGCCCAGCAAGCCGCTCGCTACCTGCTTTTTGCTTTTCAGCCACGCCAACAAGGTCGTTCCCTCAAGCTGCTGCGCCAGGCGCAATCTCCAAGATGGCCAAGGATTCACCAGCGGCACGCTGTAGAATGGATTTTTCGACTCGACCTTGAGCCCAATCATGTTCCATGTAGTGCTGTTTCAGCCGGAAATACCACCCAATACCGGCAACATCATTCGCCTGTGCGCCAACAGTGGCTGCCAGCTGCACCTGATCGAACCACTGGGCTTCGAGCTGGACGACAAACGCCTGCGGCGTGCTGGTTTGGACTACCACGAATACGCAACATTGAAACGACATCAAACACTTAGCGACTGTATAGCAGAAATCGCTGGAGGTCGAATATTCGCCTTTACCACTAAAGGCAGCCACACCTACGCCGACTCCCAGTTCGTGCCCGGCGACATCTTCCTGTTTGGCCCGGAAAGCCGCGGCCTGCCGGCGGACATTCTCGACAGCCTGCCTGCCGAACAGCGCCTGCGCCTGCCCATGCAAGCCGGCTGCCGCAGCCTCAACCTGTCCAACACCGTGGCCATCGCCGTCTATGAAGCCTGGCGCCAGCAGGGCTTCGCCCTGACCTAAAGCAACCACGCATAAAAAAAGCGCCCAGTAGGGCGCTTTTTTTATGCTGCAACCAGACTCAGGCGTTGCCAGCGGCCTGCATACGACCCAGTTCCTGGGCGTAGAGCGCGTCGAAGTTCACCGGGGCCAGCATCAGGGCCGGGAACGAACCACGGGTCACCAGGTTGTCCAGGGCTTCACGGGCATACGGGAAGAGGATGTTCGGGCAGAAAGCACCGAGGGTGTGGCTCATGGCCGCGGCATCCAGACCGGAGATCAGGAAGATCCCGGCTTGTTGCACTTCGGCGATGAATGCGACTTCACCGGCGGTTTTCACGGTCACCGAGAGGGTCAGTACCACTTCGTGGAAGTCGCCTTCCAGCGGCTTCTGCCGGGTGTTCAGGTCCAGCTCAACGCTCGGGGTCCATTCCTGACGAAAGATCTCCGGGCTCTTGGGTGCTTCAAACGACAGATCCCGCACGTAGATACGCTGCAGGGAAAATTGCGGGCCTTGTGCTTCTGGGGCGGCGCCGGTGGTTGCTTGATCAGTCATGACAGAGCCTTATTGTTGGTACACAGGTTGAGTGATGGAGTGGGTAATCAGCCTTTAAGCAGCGCGTCGAGCTTGCCGGCGCGCTCCAGGGCATGCAGATCATCGCAGCCGCCAACATGGGTGCTGCCGATCCAGATTTGCGGCACCGAGGTCTGGCCGGCCTTGCGCACCATTTCCGCCCGCAGGGCTGGTTCGCCGTCGACCTTGATCTCGTTGAACGCCACGCCCTTGTGGTTCAGCAGTTGCTTGGCGCGCATGCAGTAGGGGCAATAGTCGCTGGAGTAGATGACGACGTCGACCATCTCACTTCACCAACGGCAGATTTTCGCCGCGCCAGCTGGAGATCCCGCCGCCCAGCTTGGCAGCGGTGTAGCCGGCTTGCTGCAGCTCGCGGCAAACGGTGCCGGCATGCTGACCGAGGGCGTCGACGACGATAATGGTCTTGGCCTTGTGCTTGTCCAGCTCGACCATGCGCTCGGCGATCTTCTCGTAGGGGATGTTCAGCGCGTCGATGATATGGCCGGCGGCGAAGTCTTTGTGCGCACGCACATCGACAATCACGCCTTGCTCGCTATTGACCAGCGCGGTCAGCTCGCGGCAGCTGAGGCTTTTGCCGCCACGCTGCAGCTCGGAAAAGATCAGCAGGGCCAGCGCGACCGCGAAAGCAGCGGTCAACAGATAGTGGTTGGTGGCGAATTCAAGCAGATGAGCAAGCATCAAAAAATTCCAGAACGCTAAGTCGGGTAGGAACAGGCCCTTCTAGGCCTGCTCCCCCCTAAGAACCGTGCATGCGGCTTTCACCGCACACGGCTCAAGCCTACAAAAGCCAGGTCATCCTGACCGGCAACACACGAAATTGCGCGCGACTTTACCACTATCAGCCGCATGGAGGCAGTACTACATGTTTCTTCTGGCTGTGGACCAGTGCATGGCAATTAGGGTGAAGCAATCTGCGATTTTCCAGCGAATCCGACCCACCATCCACACGCCTGACGACGTGATGATCGTGCCAACCGGTTTCACTGCTGATCGCATAACCGCACTGCGCGCACTTACCGCCTTGTCGCAGGAAAATGCTGCGTATTTGCCCCCGATAACGCAGCTTGTGCTGCATCCGCTGGGCTCGTAGCGCTTCCCACTTCAACTCTTGCTCTGCGTCATACGGGTGGTACTCACCCGGCAGACGCTTCTGACGCACGATTGCGGTATCGACTAACGCATACAGTCGACGATATGCCACCTCTGCCTTGCTGTTTTTATAGGGATGCGCGAATACCCAATTTCGTCCACCTATGGAAAAGAAGTATTTCTTCCTGATCCATGCAGAAGACTTCTTCGGATGCCTGCGCTTCGCCCACCTCCAGATTCGCCAAAAGATCAGATGATCCAGCTTGCTGAAGGTTTGTTTTGCCACTGCTGCAGAATGGTATTGAGCCCATCCCCGCAGAACCGGATTCAGTTGGCCGATCAACGCGTCCTGCGTAAGTGCCCCGCTGTCAGTGATGATCTCCCGAACTCGCCGATAAAACGCCGAGACGTTTTTCTTTGACGGTTTGATCAACAGCGTAGGCTTCCTGTATTGCGACTTCGGCACGTACTTCCTGAAGTTCCACCCTAGAAAATCAAAACCCGTAGTGATGTGCGTGATCCGCGTTTTCTCCTGAGACAGCTCAACCCCTCGTACTGACAGGAATTGCTCCACCCAAGGTTTGACCTCGTTTTCAAGCAGCTCTTTTGACGCTGCCGTAATCACGAAGTCGTCCGCATAGCGCACAACCTGGACTTTTGATCGCTCGGCCTTTTTGCTCCCAAACCGATCGGCCAGATGGTTTTTCAGTCGGAGTTCAAGACCGTTCAGAGTGGCATTAGCCAAGCAGGGCGAGATGATTCCACCCTGCGGCGTACCGGCCTCCGTTGCTGTAAAACGCCCCCGGTCGACAACCCCGGACTTCAACCACTTGCGCAGTATCGATCTGTCCATAGGGACATTCCGCTCCAGCCACGCATGATTGATATTGTCGAAGAAACCTCTGATATCCCCCTCCAGAATCCATTGCGGACTCACCTCCCGCGAAAGCAAGGCATGGAGCTCGGTCATAGCATCAGCTGTCGAGCGGTCAGGTCGAAAACCATAACTTTTCGGATCGCTAGTGCTTTCAATCGAAGGTTCTAATGCCAAGAGGTACAGCGCCTGCATAGCCCGATCCAACATCGTCGGGATTCCCAGCGGATGCTTTTCCTGCTTGCCGGGCTTCGGTATCCAAATTCGCCGAAGCGGTTTGGGCCGATAGCCACGTTTTTTTGACAGGCACTTCACTGCATGAAGCTTGGCCTGAGGCGATCCCCAGGTTTCCCCATCTACGCCGGGAGTCTTTCGACCCCGATTTTCCGTGACTCGCCGCACAGCCAAACAGCGACCATGAAGCGAGTGGGTAAGCATTCGTTGCAGGCGTTTAACCCTGCGCCAATTACCATCCCCTGTTGCCTGCGCAATTTTCAACTGCGTTTTCCGAACGGAAGCCTGAATCTCAGCCCAGTCAAGACTGTGCCAAGTCACCTCTCCGTCGAAGGACGCAGACATTGCCAACCTTTCTGGCAGTGCTTTCATACTGTCCTCCTGATGGTTACGAAGACCTTCAGGACGAACCTTGCCCGAGGGGCAAAGTCCACCCCTCAGGTAATTGTCACGCTGGAATCAGCGGTTTTCGTTGCGCCTATAGACCAGGTGCACGTCAGCCAGAGTTGCCCCTGCCGATAATGTTTCAATCGATATGCCGCTCATTACAAGCGGCCATTCGCTTTTTGCACCCTCCTATTCCCCACACTCATCAGCCACCTTTACAGGTTGCCTGCCCGTACCGATTTACTGGCCGTTGGCGAGTGGTCGGGATTGCCACGTTCCCCGGACTGCATCAATTCCCCGTTTAGATCTCGTCTTTCCCCCGGCAGCAGTTGCGATACCGCGCCGCATACCACCATTGCGGCGACCTGCTGCTTTGCCGTTTGGCTGGGGCCGATAATTGCCGTAGGCCCGTCACTGGTTACGAGGGTTCAATCGACGATTCACATGCGTTGATCATGCGGGTTAGGTCACTAGCCTCCGAGCTTCTGTGCAATTCAGAAACTCCACGCGCACTGTTACCAGCTTGCGTGACTCAGAAAGAATCGAGACGTTTTAGATCGAGCTTCACACCCCAAGGTTGGCCCCTGACGCATGTCGATTTAGTGAACTGGCGGGTATACACCAGGCTCGGTACCCCCGCTAGGCAGGAGTTGAGCAATGCAATCCGGAGCTGTCGCTCCGTGCTTGGAAACAACACCTCTAACGTCTCACGACGGTGGTGACGGACGAAATACTTCGTGTCGCCTTGAGATGGGTACTTGGCCGCAAAGGGCGAAGTTCACCCCAAGGGTTTTTGAAATATTTCGTAACAACTTAGCCGAGGCTAGCTGCATCCGAACTGTCTTTTTGATCCGATTTCGACTGAAAACAGCCGAAATCGAGACGTTACTTTCCCGTCAAACGGGAATTTTCGCATCCCACAAGCGGATCTTTTTTTGACCTGATCAGACCAGGTGCTGTGCTGAAATTTCGGTTAGAGTCCCTGATAACAGGGGCTCTGGCACCATGGATTCAGCTTCCAACCAAGCACAACACGAACCATGTCGTGTCGCACGATGGCGGCCAGTATACACAGCACCCAAGGTCGGCCAAACCCCGCCGGGCGGTGACTTGAACAGCGTCCGGGATTAAAATACCCGGCTACTTTTACCTCTCCACTACATGGGTCGTACTTATGCCTGCCACGCCAAAACCCCTGGTGCTGATCATCCTGGATGGCTTCGGTCACAGCGACAATCCCGAGTACAACGCCATTTATGCGGCCAACACCCCGGTTTACGACCACCTGCTCGCCACCCAGCCGCACAGCTTGATCTCCGGCTCCGGCATGGATGTGGGCCTGCCGGACGGGCAAATGGGCAACTCCGAAGTCGGCCATATGAACCTCGGCGCCGGCCGTGTGGTGTATCAGGACTTCACCCGGGTAACCAAGGCGATCCGTGACGGCGAGTTCTTCAGCAATGCCGCCATCACCGACGCCGTGGATAAAGCCGTCGGCGCGGGCAAGGCCGTGCATATCCTCGGCCTGCTGTCGGATGGCGGCGTGCACAGTCACCAGGACCACCTGGTGGCCATGGCCGAACTGGCCGCCCAGCGTGGCGCGGCAAACATCTACCTGCACGCGTTCCTCGACGGTCGCGATACCCCGCCGAAAAGCGCCCAAGCATCCATCGAGCTGCTCGACACCAGCTTCGCCAAACTGGGCAAGGGCCGCATCGCCAGCCTCAGCGGTCGCTACTTCGCCATGGACCGCGACAATCGCTGGGACCGTGTCGAGCAGGCCTACAACCTGATCGTCGAAGGCCAGGGCCAGTTCCACGCCGCCACCGCGCTCGAAGGCCTGCAAGCCGCCTATGCCCGTGAAGAAAGCGACGAGTTCGTCAAAGCCACCACCATCGGCGAGGCGGTCAAGGTCGAAGATGGCGATGCTGTGATCTTTATGAACTTCCGCGCCGACCGTGCCCGCGAACTCAGCCGCGCCTTTGTCGAAAGCGACTTTGCCGAGTTTCCGCGCTCGCGCCAGCCGCAACTGGCCGGCTTCGTCACCCTTACCCAGTACGCGGCGAGCATCAAGACCCCCAGCGCCTTCAAGCCTGAGCCGCTGACCAACGTGCTCGGCGAATACCTGGCCAAGCAGGGCAAGACCCAGCTGCGCATCGCCGAAACCGAGAAATACGCCCACGTCACCTTCTTCTTCTCCGGCGGCCGCGAAGAGCCGTTCGAGGGCGAAGAGCGCATCCTGATCCCGTCGCCGAACGTCGCCACCTACGACCTGCAGCCGGAGATGAACGCACCGATCGTCACCGACCGCATCGTCGAAGCCATCGAGCAGCAGCGTTATGACGTGATCATCGTCAACTACGCCAACGGCGACATGGTCGGCCACACTGGGGTGTTCAGCGCCGCCGTGGCCGCCGTGGAATGCCTGGACACCTGCGTTGGACGCATTGTCGCGGCCCTCGACACGGTTGGCGGCGAAGCCCTGATCACCGCCGACCACGGCAACGTCGAGCAGATGGAAGACGAGTGCACCGGCCAGGCGCACACCGCCCACACCTGTGAGCCGGTGCCGTTCATCTATGTCGGCAAGCGCCCGCTCAGCCTGCGCGAAGGCGGCGTACTGGCGGACGTAGCACCGACCCTGCTGACCCTGCTGGGCCTGCCGCAACCGACAGAAATGACCGGCAAATCGATCATCAGCCTCAGCTGAGTTCGACAGCGTCAAGAAAACGCCCCTGGGTCAACCCGGGGGCGTTCTTTTTGTGCCATACCGCGGGCATACTAGGCCGTCGCCCATTCTGGTACCGCACTCCCCATGTTCCGCACCCTGACCGCCCTCCTGTTTGCCTGCCTGCTCAGCCCGGTAATGGCCGACCAGCGCGCCGAAACCCAGCAACAGCTGGATGCCGCGCAGAAAGACGTGGCCGAACTGAAAAAGCTGCTGGAAGCGATCCAGAAGGAGAAATCCGGGGTCCAGGGCGAGCTGAAAAAAACCGAAAGCGAGATGGGCCAGCTGGAGAAGCAGGTAAAAGGCCTGCAGCAAGAGCTGAACAAGAGCAACGAAGAGCTCAAGCGCCTCGACACTGAGAAAAAAAAACTCCAGCAATCGCGCCTTGAACAGCAACGCCTGATCGGCATCCAGGCCCGCGCGGCCTACCAGGGCGGCCAGCAGGAATACCTCAAGCTGCTGCTCAATCAGCAAAACCCGGAAAAATTCTCGCGCACCCTCACCTATTACGACTACCTGAGCCAGGCGCGCCTGGAGCAGTTGGCCACCTTCAATGAAACCCTGCGCCAGTTGGCCAATGTCGAGCAGGACATCGCCAACCAGCAGAACCAGCTCAACGAGCAGAAAAGCGCCCTCGATGGCCGCCGCGAACAGCTGGCCGAAGCCCGCAAGGAACGCCAACTGGCCCTGGCCAAGCTGAACAAGGACCTCTCCGCCCGCGACCAGAAACTCAAGGCGCGCCAGCAGGAACAGGCGCAACTGGGCACTGTACTGAAAACCATCGAGGCCACCCTCGCCCGCCAGGCCCGTGAAGCCGCCGAAGCGCGCAAGCTGGAACTGGCCGCCGAGCAAGCCCGTCTCAAGGGTGACAAGGCCAGCCCAGGCGCCGATGGCCCGTTGGTGTCCAGCAGCGGCGCCACCTATGGCGGCAACTTTGCCAGCGCCCGCGGCAAGCTGCCGTGGCCGGTCAATGGCCGCCTGGCCGCGCGCTTCGGCACCGCCCGTGGCGGTGATGAGCGGACCAAATGGGACGGCGTGCTGATCAGCGCCGGCGCCGGCAGCCAGGTGCATGCCGTGCATGGCGGACGCGTGGTGTTTGCCGACTGGTTGCGCGGCGCCGGCCTTCTGGTCATCCTCGACCATGGCAACGGCTACCTGAGCCTCTATGGCCACAACCAGAGCCTGCTGAAAGACGCCGGACAGATTGTCAAAGCCGGCGAAGCCATCGCCACCGTTGGCACCAGCGGCGGACAGAACACCCCGGCCCTGTATTTCGCCATCCGCCAGCAGGGTCGCCCCAGCGACCCTGCACAATGGTGTCGCCGCCAAGGCTAGACGTAAGCGCCCCTTATTCTGGAGTTAGTTCGACATGCCGCAGACTTTCCGCCCCACCTCACTGGCCCTCGCGCTCGCCCTGCTGATCGGCTCGCCGGCGCTGTTGGCCAGCGAAAAGACGGTGGAAAAGGTCGCAGCCCCTGCGCCGATCAGCGATGACAAGGCGCCGCTGCCGCTGGAAGAGCTGCGCACCTTCGCCGAGGTCATGGACCGCATCAAGGCCGCCTATGTCGAGCCGGTGGACGACAAGACCCTGCTGGAAAATGCGATCAAGGGCATGCTCAGCAACCTCGACCCGCACTCTGCCTACCTGGAGCCCGAGGCCTATGCCGAGCTGCAGGAAAGCACCAGCGGCGAATTCGGCGGCCTCGGTGTCGAAGTCGGCATCGAAGATGGCTTTATCAAGATCATCTCGCCGATCGACGACACCCCCGCCTCCCAGGCCGGCATCCAGCCCGGTGACCTGATCATCAAGATCGACGGTCAGCCGACCAAGGGCCTGAGCATGACCGAGGCGGTCGACAAGATGCGCGGCAAGGCCGGCAGCAAGATCCTTCTGACCCTGGTGCGCGAGGGCGGCCAGCCGTTCGACGTGGAGCTGATCCGCGCGGTGATCAAGGTCAAGAGCGTGAAGAGCCAGCTGCTCGAAGACCACTACGGCTACCTGCGTATCTCGCAGTTCCAGGTCAACAGCGGCGAAGAAGTCGGCAAGGCCCTGGCAGCCCTGAAGAAGCAGAACGACGGCAAGAAACTGCGCGGCATCGTCCTCGATCTGCGCAACAACCCCGGCGGCGTGCTGCAGGCGGCCGTGGAGGTCACCGATCACTTCCTGAAGAAGGGCCTGATCGTTTACACCAAGGGCCGCATCGCCAACTCCGAACTGCGCTTCTCTGCCGACCCGGCCGACGCCAGCGAAGGCGTGCCACTGGTGGTATTGATCAACGGCGGCAGCGCTTCGGCCTCGGAAATCGTCGCCGGCGCCCTGCAGGACCACAAGCGCGGCGTGCTGATGGGCACCGACAGCTTCGGCAAAGGCTCGGTGCAGACCGTGCTGCCGCTGAACAATGACCGCGCCCTGAAGATCACCACCGCGCTGTACTTCACCCCCAACGGCCGCTCCATCCAGGCCCAGGGCATCGTGCCGGACATCGAAGTCAGCCGCGCCAAGGTCACCCGCGAGCAGGACGACGAGAACTTCAAGGAAGCCGACCTCGCCGGCCACCTGGGCAACGGCAACGGCGGCGCGGACAAACCGTCCAACGGCAAGGGCAAAGCCGCCGGCCAGTCGCCAAGACCGCAGGATGACGACTTCCAGCTGAGCCAGGCACTCAACCTGCTCAAGGGCCTGAGCGTCACCCGCGGCGAGTAAATCGCAGAGGTAAAAAAACCGGGCTAGCCCGGTTTTTTTCTGCCGCCAAAACGCCTTAGAGGTAACGCTTCTCGACCTCGGCGGCAAAGCCGTCGGCGCGCATGGCATCCAGCGCCGCCTGCAGTTTTTGCACCACGGCATCCGGGGTGTCCTTGTTCAGTGCCAGGTAGAGCTGGGCACTGTCGAAGCGCAGGACATTCTTCAAGCCGCTGATGCCCTGCTGCTTGGCCAGGTAACGGCCGGCAGGATCGCCAGTGGCCCACAGGTCGATCTCGCCCTTCATCAATTTGAGCGGGTTTTCCTGATCGCGCAGGGCGCTCAGCGGCTGCACGCCTTGCTTGATCAGGTGCTCGGAAATCGCATCGCCCTTGTAGGCACCAATCTTGTAGGCCTTGGCCTCTTCCAGGCTGGTCAGGCTGATGCTGCTGTCGGCGCGCGCCAGCATCACCCAGTCATCCGGTCCCAGGGGGCCAACCCATTTGAAGTCATTCTCACGCTCGGGCAGGCGCGCGGTGCAGAACACGCCGTAACCCGGCTGCTCCAGGGCCATCTTGTAGATGCGCGCCCAGGGGAAGCGCAGGGTCAGGCTGTAGTTCACCTCGGCACGCTTAAACATCTCGCGCACCAGCTCGACGGCGATGCCGCTGATCTTGTCATCACGGGCGAAGTTCTTGCCGTCTGCCGCCATGTTGTACGGCGGGAAGTTTTCCGTGAGCAGCACCAGGCTGGCGGGCTCCTCGGCGCGCACGGCCGCGGCAGACAACAGGCTGAGCGCACTCAGGGCCAGCAGAAGACGTTTGAACATGGTTCGCTACCTTGCATTGAACAACGAAGGAAAAACCGCCGTGCGCTTAGCGCACCACGATGCCGCGGCTGGCCAGGTAGGCCTTGGCCTCGGGCACGGTGTATTCGCCGAAGTGGAAAATACTCGCCGCCAGCACCGCCGCCGCCTTGCCTTCGAGAATGCCGGCGGCCAGGTGTTCGAGGTTGCCGACACCGCCCGAGGCAATCACCGGGATTCCGACGGTTTCACTGATGGCGCGCGTCACACCGAGGTCGTAACCGCTCTTCACGCCGTCCTGGTCCATGCTGGTCAGCAGAATCTCGCCAGCGCCCAGATCTTCCATCTTCTTCGCCCACAGCACCGCGTCCAGGCCGGTGGGTTTGCGCCCGCCGTGGGTGAAGATTTCCCAGCGCGGGGTTTCGCCCGGCTTGGAAACCTTCTTCGCGTCGATGGCGACCACGATGCACTGCGAGCCAAAGCGCGCCGCCGCCTCGCCGACGAACTCCGGGTTGAACACCGCCGCGGTGTTGATCGACACCTTGTCGGCGCCGGCATTCAGCAGGTTGCGGATGTCCTGCACGGTGCGCACACCGCCACCGACGGTGAGCGGGATAAACACCTGGCTGGCCATGCGCTCAACCGTGTGCAGCGTGGTGTCGCGGCCATCGACGCTGGCGGTGATGTCGAGAAAGGTAATCTCGTCGGCGCCCTGCTCGTCGTACAGACGGGCGATTTCCACCGGGTCACCAGCATCGCGGATGTTCTCGAACTTGACGCCCTTGACCACCCGACCGTTGTCGACGTCGAGGCAGGGGATGATGCGTTTGGCCAGGGCCATAGTGGAGTCCTCAGCCTTGGTAGGCGTCGCAGAAGGCTTGCGCCTCGGCCACATCCAGGGTGCCTTCGTAGATCGCCCGGCCGGTGATGGCGCCGATGATGCCCGGCGCCTTGGCGGCCAGCAGGTTCTGGATGTCGCCGAGGTTATGGATGCCGCCGGAAGCGATCACCGGAATCTTGGTGGCATTGGCCAGCGCCGCGGTAAAGCTCACGTTGCAGCCCTGCATCATGCCGTCTTTGGCGATGTCGGTATAAACGATTGCCGATACGCCGTCGGCTTCAAAGCGCTTGGCCAGGTCGATCACCTGCACGGTGCTGATCTCAGCCCAGCCGTCGGTGGCGACGAAACCGTCCTTGGCATCCAGACCAACAATCACCTTGCCCGGAAACGCCTTGCAGGCATCGGTCACGAACTGCGGGTCTTTAACCGCCTTGGTGCCGATGATCACGTAGCTGACGCCGGCCTTGACGTAGGCCTCGATGGTTTCCAGCGAGCGGATGCCGCCGCCGATCTGAATCGGCAACTGCGGGTAGCGTTTGGCGATGGCGGTGACCACTTCGCCATTGACCGGCTGGCCTTCGAAGGCGCCGTTCAAATCGACCAGATGCAAACGCCGGCAACCGCCATCCACCCACTTGGCTGCCATGCTCACCGGGTCATCGGAAAACACCGTGGAGTCGTCCATGCGGCCCTGGCGCAAGCGCACGCAGGCGCCGTCTTTCAGATCGATAGCGGGAATAATCAGCATCGGGTGAACCTGTTCAAGTCGATAAATGGGGTAACGGGTCAGCTCTTCTCAAGCGACCACACGTCGCTTTCGAGGCTGGCGAAGCGCTCGGACAGCAGCGCCTGCACATCGGCAACCGCTTTGTTGTAGTAGTGCGGGGCAATCTCGCGGCTGAACAGATCGAGCACTTCCTGCACCTCGAAGCTGCCCAGTTGCAGCTCGAAGCGCTCATCGAGAAAGCGCTGGAGCAGTTGCAACGCGGCCTGTTCCTCACTGGCCTGCAGGCGCAGGATCGGCGCCTTCGCCTTGCCCCGGCTCATTTACCAGCGACCATTCCAGCTGGCGAAGTTCTGCAGCAATTGCAGGCCGTGGGTGTGGCTCTTCTCCGGGTGGAACTGCACGGCAAAACGCGAGCCTTCGGCCAGCGCTGCGGCGAAATCCTTACCGTAGTGCCCACGCCCGGCCACCTGAGCCGGATTGCCGGCCTCGATGTAGTAGCTGTGCACGAAGTAGAACCGCGCCAGATCGGGGATGTCGTGCCACAGCGGGTGCTCAATGCTTTGCTGCACCTGGTTCCAGCCCATGTGCGGCACTTTCAGCTGCTCGCCGTCCTCGACCATGCCCTTGCCGAAAAAGCGCACCTGGCCAGGGAACAGGCCGATGCAATCAACACCGTCGTTCTCCTCGCTACGCTCCATCAGCGCCTGCATGCCAACGCAGATGCCGAGGAACGGCCGGTCGGCACTGACTTCCTGCACCAACTGGTCGAAGCCCAGGCGCTTGATCTCAGCCATGCAATCGCGGATCGCGCCGACACCGGGGAACACCACGCGGTCGGCTTCACGAATCACCGCCGCATCGCTGGTCACCAGCACCTTGCCAGCGCCAACGTGCTCCAGCGCCTTGGCCACCGAGTGCAGGTTGCCCATGCCGTAATCGATTACTGCAACGGTCTGCATTTACAGGCAACCCTTGGTCGACGGCATCTGCCCGGCCATACGCGGGTCCAGCTCGATGGCCATGCGCAGAGCGCGGCCGAAAGCCTTGAACACGGTTTCGATCTGGTGGTGGGTGTTGGTGCCACGCAGGTTGTCGATGTGCAGGCTGACCAGGGCGTGATTGACGAAGCCCTGGAAGAATTCCTGGAACAGATCCACATCGAAGCCGCCGACCACCGCGCGGGTGAACGGCACGTGCATCTGCAGGCCCGGACGACCGGAGAAGTCGATGACCACGCGCGACAGCGCCTCGTCCAGCGGCACATAGGAGTGGCCGTAACGGGTCATGCCCTTCTTGTCGCCGATGGCCTTGGTAAAGGCCTGGCCAAGGGTGATGCCGACGTCTTCGACGGTGTGGTGGTCGTCGATATGCAGGTCACCGTGACACTCGATATCCAGGTCGATCAGGCCATGACGGGCGATCTGGTCAAGCATGTGTTCAAGGAAGGGAACGCCGATGGCGAACCGCGCCTTGCCCGTGCCGTCCAGGTTGATCGAGACCTTGATCTGCGTCTCCAGGGTGTTGCGCTCGACGCATGCCGTACGTTCGGCCATCACCAGCTCCCAAAATTGGCTTGCGGAAAAGGTCGGCATTATAGGCGGGCCGAGCCTTTGGCGGCTACCGGCGACGGTCGGCCAGGTTTACACTCGCGCGCCATCCCGCCGTCCGAGGAGTCGCCCATGCCGGTTTACGTTGAATTTGTCCGCCAGCCCAGCGCCCAGGACCGCAGTGATCTGGCCAAGGTCTACGCCGATGCGCCGGCCTGGTTGCTGGCCCCGCACGCCGATGCCGACACCCTGATTGACGCCGGCATCGCCAGCGGCAGGCTGATCGCCGGCCGCTTCAACGACCGCCTGCTGGGCGCCGCGCTGCTCGAACAGGGCGCAGAGTGCTGGCGCCTGTCGCACCTGTGCGTGCGCCAGATCACCCGCCAGCGCGGCGTCGGCCGCCGCTTGCTGGATGAAAGCCAGCGCCTGGCCAGCGCAGCCGGCCTGCCTCTGCACCTCGCCGCGCCGGCCGATCATCTGGAAAGCCAGGCCCTGGCCGCACGCACCGGCCTGTTGCTGGAGAGTTACTGAACCACAGCCCGAAATGGCGCGCCCCGCAGCAGATAGTGCAAACCGAGCAGGCTGCCCAGGCAAAACCCCGCCACCGCGACGGCGACCCACCACTGCGCCGGGGCCAGATAAGCGCCCCAGGCCAGCGCCAGCAGGGCCACGCTCAGCAATCGCGCGGCTTCCAGACGCCACAGTCGGCGCCCCTCAAACAGTCGCCCCAAACTGATGCAACCAACCACGATCGCCACCGCCAGCAGCCAGGGCTCCCAGGCCGCAGCCCGCTTGACGCTGGCGAGAAAAGCCAAGGTCAGGGCGTTGATCGCTAGAAACTGAATAAACGCGTACAGCTTGAGGTTGGCCGGATAAGCGCAGGCAAAAAACTGCGCGCCCATCTTCGGCCAAGGCCGCTGGCGCACATCGGCCGGACGCCAGCCGGTGGGCATCCACCACAGGCGCAACTTGTCCCACCATGAGTGAGTGGCCCGCGCATCGGCCCACAGCAGGCGCCACCAACTGAGCTGCAGGCGCAGCGGGTCGAAGCTGTTAACGGGCGTAGTCACCCCGTAACGCACCGGCTCACGCTCTTCGGCAAAGGTGCCAAACAGCTTGTCCCAGACGATAAACACCCCGCCGTGGTTCTTGTCGATGTAGCAGTCGTTCTGACCGTGGTGCACACGGTGATGACTGGGCGTGACAAGGATCTGCTCCAGCCAGCCCAGGCGCTCGATGTGCTGGGTATGAATCCAGAACTGATAGGCCAGCTGAATCCCCAGCAGGAGCAGAAACAACGGCAATGGCACGCCGAGCAGGGCCAGCGGCAAATAAAACGGCCAGTCGAAGGCGGTTTGCAAGGCGCCTTTGCGCAGCGCCGTCGACAGGTTGAAGTCTTCACTGGAGTGATGGGGCTGATGGGCGCCCCACAGCAGGTTGTAGCGATGCAGGCTGCGGTGCGCCCAGTAGAAGCACAGGTCCACCGCGACAAAGCCGCCCAACCAGACCCAGGGCGAGCCCGCATCCAGCTCCAGCACACGCGCATGCTCATACAACCAGGCGTACGGGATCAGCAGCAACAAGCGCAGCGGCCCCTCCAGCACCAGCCGCAGCACGGCGCTGTTGATGCTGGTTACGCTGTCCGCCAGACGCCAGGTGTGACGCCCCGTGTGGCGTTCATAGGCAAGCTCCAACAGCATCAGCAGGATGTACAACGGCAACGCCATTACCGCGATATTCACGCTCATCTTGAACCGCACTCGACTTATTCTTGTCGCCCAAGCCTAACCCCCACCGCAGTGATGCGCATGGCCGCAGCCGCCAAAGCGCGCCACCAAAGACGCCATCTCGGCCCATCTGCCCGGCCCAGGGAACCGCGCCGGCACTTCAAGCCTCCAAGGCTACTGACTCGTGGTCGCAAACCGTGGCCCGCGCATTTGCCATCTGTCGATGGTGACGCGCGCGGCCGACGGTATACTCGCGGCCTCACCTGTATGGCTCTCACCACAAGGATTCGTCCATGAAAGCGCTCGGCAAAGTTCTGGGTCTGATATTTCTCGGATTATTGCTGCTGGTTGTCGCCCTCGGCTTCGCCCTCACCCAGCTGTTCGACCCCAATGACTACAAGGACGAAATCCGCCAGCTGGCCCGCGACAAGACCAACCTGGAGCTGAGCATCAACGGCGATATCGGCTGGAGCCTGTTCCCCTGGCTGGGCCTGGAGCTAACCGACACCACCCTGGCCAGCGCCGCCACGCCGAACCAGCCGTTTGCCGACCTGCGCCTGCTGGGCCTGTCGGTGCGCGTGTTGCCGCTGCTGCGCAAAGAAGTACAGATGAGCGATATCCGCATCGACGGCCTCAACCTGACCCTGCAGCGCGACGAACAAGGCCATGGCAACTGGCAGGACATCGGCCGCCCCGCCAAGCCCGCCAAAGCGCCTGATGCCGGCACCGCCCCCGCCAGCCCGGCAACCGCCAGCAGCACCGAAGCAACCACCAGCCAGCCGCTGCGCCTGGACATCGACAGCCTGACCCTGAGCAACGCGCGCATCGACTACCGCGACGCCAAAAGCGGCCAGCAGTACAGCGCCGAGAATATCCAGCTGAGCACCGGCGCCGTGCGCGAAGGCGCCAGCATCCCCGTGCAACTGAGCGCCTTCTTCGCCAGCAATCAGCCGGTGCTGCGCGCCCGCGCCGAGCTGCAAGGCCAGCTGCGCTTCGACCGCGCCCTCAAGCGCTACCAGCTGGAAGACCTGAAACTGTCCGGCGAAGCCTCGGGCGAACCCTTCCAGGGCAAAACCCTGACCTTCGCCACTCAGGGTCAGCTGCTGCTCGACCAAGCCGCACAGATCGCTGAATGGAACGGTCTGAAACTGTCGGCCAACCAACTGCGCGCCCTCGGCGAACTCAAGCTGCGTAACCTGGACAAACAGCCGGCCCTGGAAGGCGGCCTGTCGATTGCCCAGTTCAACCTGCGCGAGTTTCTCGACGGCATTGGCCAGCCCGTACCAACCATGAGCGACAGCAGCGCCCTGGGCAGCGTCGAGCTGGTCAGCCGCCTGCAAGGCAGCGCCAACAGCCTGACCCTGCAAGAGCTGACTCTGAAACTGGACGAGAGCACCTTTACCGGCAACCTGAGTGTCAGCGACTTCGCCAAGCAGGCCGTGCGCGCCCAGCTCAAGGGCGACCGCCTGAACCTCGACCGCTACCTGTCAGCCGCCAGCAAAGAAGGCGCCAGCGCCCGCCAGAACGAGGTGAAAAACACCCTGGCCGCGGCCGGCCAGGCCGGCACCACGGACCTGCCCCAAGCCCCCAGCCAACAGGCCTGGAGTGAAGTCAGCCTGCTGCCCATCGAACGTCTGCGCCGGCTGGATGCCCAGTTCGACCTGAGCCTGGGGCAACTGACCCTGAAGCAATTGCCGATGACCACGGTCACCCTCAAGGCCAGCGGCAAAGACGGCCTGCTCAGCCTCAACGAACTGCGCGGCGAGCTGTACAACGGCAATTTCAACCACAGCGCCAGCCTCGACGTGCGCCCGGACAGCCCGCAGCTCAAGGTGCAGAAAAACATCAGCCGAGTGGACGCCGCCAAGCTGCTCAAAGCCCTGGGACAAAAACCCACCATCACCGGCACCCTCGACCTCAACGCCGACCTGCAGACCCAAGGCAACAGTCAAAAGGCCTGGATCGACAACCTCAACGGCAACGCCCACTTCAACCTGCGCGACGGTGTACTCAGCAACGCCAACCTCGAACAGCAACTGTGCCAGGCCATCGCCACCCTCAACCGCAAAAGCCTGAGCGGCGAAACCCGTGGCAAGGACACCGCCTTTGAGTCCCTCGGCGGCAACCTGACCATCACCAACGGCGTGGCCTACAACCCCGACCTCAAGGCCCGCATCCAGGGCCTGAGCGTGAATGGCGACGGCAGCTTGGACCTGCGCGTACTGGGCATGGACTACCGCGTCGGCATCATCATCGAAGGCGACAAGAGCGAAATGCCCGACCCGGCCTGCCAGATCAACCCACGCTATGTCGGCCTCGAATGGCCGCTGCGCTGCCGCGGCCCGCTGGAACTCGGCGCCAAAGCCTGCCGTGTGGACAAAGAGGGCCTGGGCAAGGTCGGCGCCAAGCTGGCCACGGAAAAACTCGGCGAGAAGATCGAAGAAAAACTCGGCGACAAAGTCAGCCCCGAGCTGAAAGATGCCCTCAAAGGCCTATTCAACCGATGACACCTGAGCAATTCGGCAACGCCGTACTCGACTGGTACGACCAGCACGGGCGCAAAGACCTGCCCTGGCAGCAAGGCATCACGCCCTACCGGGTGTGGGTTTCGGAAATCATGCTGCAGCAGACCCAGGTCAGCACCGTGCTCGGCTACTTCGGCCGCTTTATGGATGCCCTGCCCAACGTCCAGGCCCTGGCCGCCGCACCGGTCGACGAAGTGCTGCACCTGTGGACCGGCCTGGGCTACTACACCCGCGCACGCAACCTGCAGAAGACGGCGCAGATCGTCGTCGCCGAGCATGGCGGCGAGTTTCCCACCTCAGTCACCCAGCTGACCGAGCTGCCCGGCATCGGCCGCTCCACTGCGGGCGCCATCGCCAGCCTGAGCATGGGCCTGCGCGCGCCGATTCTGGACGGCAACGTCAAGCGCGTGCTGGCCCGCTACAGCGCCCAAGAAGGCTATCCCGGAGAGCCCAAAGTAGCGGCACAACTGTGGGCCCTGGCCGAACAACTAACCCCCGCCGCACGGGTCAACCATTACACCCAGGCGATGATGGACCTCGGCGCCACCCTCTGCACCCGCAGCAAGCCCAGCTGCCTGCTGTGCCCGCTGCAGCGCGGCTGCCAGGCGCACCTGCTGGGCCTGCAAAGCCGCTACCCGATCCCCAAGCCGCGTAAGGTCCTGCCGCAAAAAAGCACCCTGATGCCACTGCTGGCCAACCGCGACGGCGCCATCCTGCTCTACCGCCGCCCGGCCAGCGGCCTGTGGGGCGGTCTGTGGAGCCTGCCCGAGCTACTCGCCGGCGAAGAACTCGACGGCCTGGCCCTGCAGCACGGCCTGATCCTCGGCGAACGCCAGGCCTTGCCGGCCCTGACGCACACCTTCAGTCACTTCCAACTGACCATCGAACCCTGGCTGGTGCACGTCGAACAGGCCAGCAGCGCCGTGGCCGAGGGCGACTGGCTCTGGTATAACCTCGCCACCCCGCCGCGCCTGGGCCTGGCCGCACCGGTCAAAAAGCTGCTGAAACGCGCCGCCGACGAATTGAACGCAGGAGAGTTGTCATGACCCGCACCGTGAATTGCCGCAAGCACAAACAAGAACTGCCAGGCCTGGAGCGTCCACCGTATCCGGGTGCCAAAGGCGAAGACATCTTCAACAACGTCTCCAAGCAAGCCTGGGACGAGTGGCAGAAGCACCAGACCATGCTGATCAACGAACGCCGCCTGAACATGATGAATGTCGAGGATCGCAAGTTCCTTCAGGGCGAGATGGACAAGTTCCTCTCGGGCCAGGAATACGCCCTGGCGGAAGGCTACGTGCCGCCCAGCGAGTAAGGCATTTGGGCGTAAGCGACGGTAATAGTTAAATATTTTCCAGCTCGCGCTTGACAGGCGAGCGCAAAATCCGTCTAATGAATGCGCCCCGTTGCCCAGATAGCTCAGTCGGTAGAGCAGGGGATTGAAAATCCCCGTGTCGGCGGTTCGATTCCGTCTCTGGGCACCATCATTAAGTTTCAGGTGGTGCCAGCACCACCCGGAACAACAAAAAGCCCGCCCAGTGCGGGCTTTTTGTTGTCTGCGCAAAACCCCGCCTGCGACCAAAGTGCAACTGGCGCGCGGCGCTCGCTTGGGCCAGCATCCAGGCAAAGCCCTCGCTGGTAATTCGCTATGCAGATCGACGCTCAGCACCCCGGCAAAGTGGCGGTGATGCAGAACATCCACGGCACCATGGAGTTTCTGCGCAAGTACCCGCCGTTCAACCAGATGGAAAGCGCGCACCTGGCCTTTCTGGTGGAGAACTGCCAACTGCGCTTCTATGCGACGGGCGACAGCATCATCAAGCCCGACGACGGCCCCATCGAATACTTCTACATCGTCAAGCAGGGCCTGGTGCACGGCGAGCGGCCCCACAGCAGCAAGGACGGCAAGGAAACCACCTTCGAAATCACCACCGGCGAGTGCTTCCCGCTGGCGGCACTGATTGGTGAGCGCGCCACCCGTACCGAGCACCTGGCCGCCCAGGATTGTTTCTGCCTGCTGCTCAACAAGCCGGCCTTTATCAAGCTGTTCACCCTCTCCAACCCGCTGCGCGACTTTGCCTTGCGCGGGGTCAGCAGCCTGCTCGATCAGGTCAACCAGCAGGTCCAGCTGCACGCCACCCAGACCCTCGGCGCGCAGTATTCGCTGGAGGCGCGCCTGGGCGAGCTGGCGATGCAGCAACCGGTCAGCTGCCGGCCGCAGACGCCACTGCGCGAAGCCGTACGGCTGATGCACGAGCAGCATGTGGGCAGCATGGTGATCACCGACGAGCAGCTCAAACCCCTGGGCATTTTTACCCTGCGCGACCTGCGCCGGGTGGTGGCCGACGGCTGCAGCGACCTCAACCAGCCGATCGCCCAGCTGATGACCCAGCAGCCCTTCGCCCTGTCCCCCCAGGCCAGCGCCTTCGATGCAGCGATGGCGATGACCGAGCGGCACATCGCCCATGTCTGCCTGGTGGAACACGGCCGCCTGTGCGGGGTGATTTCCGAGCGCGACCTGTTTTCCCTGCAGCGTGTCGATCTGGTCCACCTGGCGCGCAGCATCCGCCACGCCGGCAAGCTGGAAACCCTGGCGGCGCTGCGCAGCGACATCCAGCAACTGGTCGATCACATGCTCGCCCATGGCGCATCCTCGACCCAGATCACCCAGCTGATTACCCAGCTCAACGACCACACCGTGTGCCGGGTGATCGAGCTGGGCATCGAGGCCCTTGGCGACCCCGGCGTGCCCTTTACCTGGCTGTGTTTTGGCAGCGAAGGCCGGCGCGAGCAGACCCTGTATACCGACCAGGACAACGGCATCCTGTTTGACGCCGCCGATGCGGCTGACGCCGCGGCCATTCGCGGCCGCCTGCTGCCGCTGGCCGCCCATATCAACCAGGCCCTGGCCGAGTGCGGCTTCAGCCTGTGCAAGGGCCAGATCATGGCCAGCAACCCCGAGCTGTGCCTGTCGCGCAGCGAATGGTCGCGGCGCTTCAGCGGTTTCGTGCGCGAAGCCACCCCGGAAAATCTGCTGGCCTCAAGCATCTACTTCGACCTGCGGGTGGTCTGGGGCAGCGAGGACGGTTGCCGCCAGCTGCAGCAGGAACTGCTCGACCTGGTGGCCGACAGCCCGCTGTTCCAGCGCATGCTGGCCGACAATGCCCTGCGGCAGAAACCGCCGGTGGGGCGCCTGCGCGACTTCGTGGTGGCGCGTAAAGGGGCAGAGAAAGACACCCTGGACCTCAAAGTCCAGGGCCTTACGCCGTTCGTCGATGGCGCCCGCCTGCTGGCCCTGGCCAACGGCATCACGGTCAGCAACACCCCGGAGCGCCTGCGCCTGCTGGTCGAGCAAGAGGTGATCGACGCCCAGGACGGTGCGGCCTACGCCGAGGCCTATCACTTTATCCAGCAGACCCGCCTGCAACAGCACCAACTGCAGAGCCGCGGCGGCCTGCCGTTCTCCAACCGCCTCGACCCGGACAGCCTCAACCAGCTGGACCGGCGCATCCTGCGCGAATCCTTCCGCCAGGCCCAGCGCCTGCAAAGCAGCCTGGCGCTGCGCTACCAGCTATGAGTCTGTTCAACTGGCGCAAGGCCCGTAGCCCGAGCCTCAGCGCGGAACAACTGCAGCGCCGCAAGCAGCTGCTGCCGGCCGCAGCCGCCAGCGAGTTGCCCCTGCACCAGCAACGCTGGGTCGTCCTCGACCTGGAAACCAGCGGCCTGAACACCAACCGCGATCTGGTGTTGTCGATTGGCGCCATCGTCATCGAGGACGGCGCCATCGACTTCGGCCAGCAGTTCGAATGCACCCTGCAACGCGACGCCCAACCGGCCAACGACAGCGTGCTGATCCACGGCCTCGGCCCCAGCGCCATCGCCGCAGGCGTAGCGCCGGCCGACGGCTTGCTGGCCTGCATGGAATTTATTGGCGCCTGCCCAGTGCTGGCCTTTCATGCCCCGTTCGACCAACGCATGCTCAGCCGCGCCCTAAACGACAGCCTCGGCTACAAACTGCAGCACCTGTTTATCGACCTGGCCGACGTCGCCCCGCTGCTCTACCCGGATGCCGGCATCCGCAAGGGCGGCCTGGACGACTGGGTGCGTTACTGCGGCCTGCACGTGCAGGAACGCCACAACGCCAGCGCCGACGCCCTGGTGACCGCCGAACTGGCGCTGATCCTGTTCAGCCAGGCCCGCCGCCAGGGGTATACCCAGCTCCCCGCCTTGCTGAGTGCCTTGGCCCGTCACAAGCGCCGCCAACATCAGGCGGGCTGGTAGGCCTGCCCGCCGGCACCTCGTAGCGCACAAACAACGCATTGATCTGCGCCGCCAGCCAGGCCCGACAGCGGGCATCCTCACGCAAGCCGAGATGCCCGCTCATGGCCGATACCACAGGCGGTAGCAGACCGCCGCCGGCAACAGGGCAAACTGCGCCAGCGCCAGGCTGAATTGCAGAAATGAGCGCAGCACCGGATGGGTCGACGCCTCGGCCACACCGGTGAGCGCCTGCCAGAACGGCGCCGGCAACAGCAGCAACAACTGCGTCAGCGGCTGGCCACTAAGCAACCAGCCGTCAATCACGGCAAACTGCTGGGTAAACATCAGGACACCGAGCAACAGCAGGGTTAACACCAGCGCCAGCACGTAGCAGGCGCTCAGTCGAATCAACGTCAGCATGGGGGTTCTCCAGACTGGCGGTCGGCGTGCGCCGAGCGCCAGCCATCAAGTGATCAGGCCGGTTTGCCCAAGGCATACCAGTCGAGTTTGCGGGTCAGCAGCATCACCCCGGCCAGCAGGCCGAAGACCAGCAGCGAGCCCATCAGCAAGGCGTAGTCCTCGGCACTCAGCAGGCCGTAGAGCAAGGCGTACAGGGCTGCCAGACTGGCGGCGAAAACCCCGCCGCGCAGCGCGCTGTGCAGCACTCCGGCCAGGTAAACGCCGAGCAGCGCCACGCAAACGCTGGCGGCCACCCCATAGGCCGTGGCAAACGGCAGGTGCTCGGACAACGACAGCAGCAACAGGTAGAACAGCGCCAACGCCAAGCCCACCAGGCCGTATTGCACCGGGTGCACGGCCAGACGCTTGAGCACCTCGAAAAGGAAGAAGCCGGCGAAGGTCAGGGCGATAAACAGCAGGGCGTATTTGATCGCCCGGTCGGTCTTCAGGTACTGGTCCACCGGGTCGACAAAGCTGACGCCAAACTCGCGGCTGTTGAAGGCGCGGCAATCGTCACGGCTGACGCAGTTATCCAGGGCCTCGGCGAAGTTGGTGGCAAAGAAGCTGGTCTGCCAGCGCGCGCTGAAGCCGGTGGCGCTGACCTCGCGGGTCACCGGCAGAAACTCGCCGATAAAGCTTGGATGCGGCCAGTCAGAACTCAGCTGCACCAGGGTTTCGCGGCCCAGCGGCGTTACCGACAGTTGCGCGGTGCCCTGCAATTTGAGGTCGAAGGCAAAGTCCAGGCGCTGGCCATTGACGCTGTCCAGCGCCGGCAAGGGCGCATGCACGCCACTGCTGAGCAGGCGATCGGCACTGCCGGCGGCAAAGGCCAGCTCACTGCCATTGAAACGCAGCTTGAGGTCGTTCTCGATGCCACGGATATCGCTGATGCCGACGCTGAGGAAGGCCGGCTCGAAGCGGTAGTCGGCGTAATCCTCGCTGATGCCGTACTGCGCCGGCAGCTGGAAGTGGCCGCTGATCTGGTTGTCGCTGTGGTACAGGCGCGCCTGGTAGATGCCACGGCTGCGCTGCTCGGTGGCGATATGGCCATTGAGTTCGAAGCGCTCCGGAAGGAAATACAGGCGGCCGCGGTACTCACGCTCTTCGAGGTAGCGCTCAGCGGTTTTTTCGTGGGTTTTCCATTCGCGGACGGTCTTGCGGTACGGCACCACCAGCAGCGGACCGGTCAGCGCCTGGGCGGCGCTGGAGCTGCGGGCGATGTCGGCCAGTACGCCATCGCGCAGCGCCTGCCGGTCGCTGACCATGCCGCCGATCAGCAGCAGGGGAATCATCAACAGCATGATCAGTACGCCAATCACGCCCAGCTTGATCGCCAGATTGCGGTTCATCGTGTCTCTCCCTGTGGTTGGCCAGGTGGCCGGTAGGGAGAGTCTGGGATGCGTCTATGGGGCGTTTATGGCCTAACCATGGAGACTCTGTGGAGATTGCCGCGACGGGCTTATTCGCCGCGGATGTACTGCTCCAGATGGTTGATCAGGCCGTCTTGCTCGGCGATCACGTCCTTGACCAGGTCGCGAATCGACAACAGGCCGACCAGCTTGCCGTCTTCCAGCACCGGCAGGTGACGCAGGTTTTTCTCGATCATCAGCTGCATGCAGAAACGCGAACGGTCCAACGGGCCGACGGTGATCAGGTTGCGGGTCATCACATCGCCCACGGTGGTGGCGTAGGACGAGCGCTCCATGCGCGCCACCCGGCGGACGAAGTCGCGCTCGGTGATGATGCCGGCAACGGCCTCGCCGTCCAGCACCATCAGGGCACTGATATCGGTGTCGGACATCAGGGTCACGGCTTCCAGCACAGTGGTGGCAGGGGTGACGCTGATGATGCTGGAGTGAACTCTGACTTTAAGGATTTCGGCAACAGTCTTCATGCAGCAGCTCCATGGCTTTTTATTTTTTATAACAGCACTTTATGACTTGCAGGATGTTTGCCAACCGCCGCGACTGCATGCCTGCGGGTTTACTGCAGCTATCGCTTTCATCTTTACCCCGCATGTGGCGCAATTTCAACGCCGAGGTAGGTCAGAGTGCGACCGACAACGCTTAAAAATCCAGCGCAGAGCCCTGGCCGCGATAGCCTCAACCGACAGTCGGCAAGCGCAGGCACACCTCGACACCGCCGGGCACATTGCTCACCTGCAGGGCACCGCCATGCAGGCTGGCCACCTCCTGCACAAAATTGAGGCCCAGGCCGGTGCTCTTGCGCCCCGTATTGGGGCGCGGCAAGGAATAGAAGCGTTCCGTGAGCCGTGGCAGGGCGTAATCGGGAATCGCCGGGGCGCTATTGAACAGGCACACCCACAGTTGCTCACCCTCGCCCCTGGCTGACCAGCGCAGCACGCCGCCCGGCGGGGTGAAGTCGAGGGCGTTGTCGAGCAGGTTGTTCAACGCCTGGCGCAACAGAAAGCGCTCACCCAGCAACTGCAGCCCTACGGCCACCTGATTCTCCACCCGCACATCAGCCCGTTCGATTCGCGCCGCCTGAGCCTGGATGAGTTCATCCAGCACGTCATGCAGCGGTATCGCCACGCGCTCCTCCAGACCCTGGCGCTGTTCCACCTGAGCCAGGTGCAGCAGGCGTTCGATCAACTGCTGCAGGCGCGCGCTTTCGTTCTGGATATTGGCCACAAAATGCTGGCGCTGGTCCTCCGGCATCTCGCCTTCGAGCAGTTCAGCGGCGCCGCGGATGGCCGCCAGCGGGCTTTTCAACTCATGGGTCAGGGTGTGTACATACCGCTCGACGTAGGCCTTGCCCTCCAGCTCGCGGCGCATCTGCTCCAGTGCCGTGGCCAGTTGCCCCAGCTCACCGCCGCGCAGGGCCGGCGCACTGACCCGCTCGCCAGCCGACACGGCGCGAGCGTAGGCCGTCAGGCGCCGCAGTGCTGCGCTCAACCACCACGACAGCACAGCGCCGATCAGCAGACCGAGAGCAATCAAGCCGGCGCCGAAGCTGGCCAGGCGCTGCTGAGAGCGCTCGATATAGGGCTGCAAGGTACGGCTCGGCTTGCTCACCGAGACCACGCCGATGATCCGCCCCTGATCCTTGATCGGCGCCGCCACATACATCACCGACGACTCGGGGTCGTCCGCCACCTCGCGACTGGAACGGGCGCCGTACTCGCCACGCAGGGTCAGGTAGACATCGTTCCAGCGCGAATAATCCTCGCCCACCGCCTGGCCGCTGGAGTCGAGCAGGACCTTGCCGGCGGCATCGGTGACGTAGATGCGGTGATTGACCGCGAGTTTGCTCACCTCGCCGATCTGCGCCTGCGGCTGGCGCTGGCCGTAGGCCTGAAACAGGCCCTGCCAGCTGCTCTGCTGCAGGCGCCCGGCGCGCAGGTCGGCACTCAGCAACTCGGCCAGCAGGTTGGCGGTGTCCACCAGGGTTTCTTCGGTGGACTGGCGCACGCCAGGACGAATCTCGTCCATCACCGTGCTCAGGACAAACCAGCCGGCCAGGCCGACGAAGAGGAAATACACCAGGAAGATGCGAATCCCCAAGGGCATCAGGCGTGACTCGGCGAGTAGCTGTAGCCCAGGCCGCGATGGGTCTGGATCGGCTCAGCCGCGGCGGCAATCAGGCGCAGCTTGGCGCGCAGGCTCTTGATATGGCTGTCGACATTGCGCTCGTAGCCCGCATCACTGGGTACCCCGCTGGCCTCCAGCAACTGCTCGCGACTGAACACCCGCTCAGGCTGACTCAGCAGGGTCTGCAACAGGCGAAACTCGTGGCGGGTGAGCACCAGCAACTGCTGGTGATAGTGGATCTGCATACGCTCGGCATCCAGGCGAAACGGGCCGGACGCGGCCTCACCCAGCGGTGCGCGTGGCTGCATGCGCTTGAGGATGGCCTTGACCCGCGCCGCCACTTCCCGCGGGCTGAAGGGCTTGGTCACATAATCATCAGCGCCGATTTCCAGGCCTACCACCCGGTCGATCTCGGCATTGCGCGCGGTGAGAAACAGCACCGGCACCTCGCTGAAACGGCGCAGCTGCTTGCACGCCTCGAAGCCGCTGAGGTCCGGCAGGCCGACATCGAGAATCCACAGATCCGCCGGGGTGGCCTGCTGATAGGCCAGGGCGGCACCCGCCAGGGTCAACCAATGGGTGCTGAAGCCCTCGCTCTGCAGGGCAAAGATCAGGGTGTCGGCGATTGCCGCTTCATCTTCAACAATCAGGATCTGTGGCATCAGCGGGCAACCCGGCAGCAAGCAAGAAAGGCACGGTGCCCAAAGCCACCGCCGGGGTCAACTTCAGCAGGCCGGCTTGCCGGCGGTAAAGCGCTTGGCCGGGTCGATCGCGGCGTTGAACTCACGCAGGGCCTTGGCGCCGATCAGCAGCGGATAGTTGAAACTGCTGCGGTCGGCGAGGTTGACCTCGACGGTGCGCAGTTCATGGCCCAGGCACAGCTGCAGATCAATTACCGGACGCTTGGACACGTCGGCCGCAGCCGGATCGTCGTCGCCTTCGTCAGCGCGATTTTTGATCTTGCTGATGCGCGCCAGACGGTGCTCGTAAAGGGTGTCATCAGCGCCGTCGGCGGCCAGGCGAAAACGCACCCACTCCTCGCCCTCGCGCTTGAAGCGCTGAATGTCGCGGGCCGACAGCGAGGCGGTGTAGGCGCCGGTGTCCATCTTGGCCTTGAGGGTTTTGCCCAGCTCCGCCAGCTGCAGGTACTCGTAACGCCCGTAAAGGGTCGGCTCGGCGGCCAAGACCGGCAGAGATAACAGGGCAGACAGCAGCACAACAGCTTTCATGCACAACTCCAGGGTTCAGGGATAACGGTCACGGACCGCTGATCGATGCAGCTATAGACCGGCTTCGACAGTAAAGGTGCCTAACCGAACAGGGTATTGCGCCCTTTGCGCTCACCGGACCAGAGCTCTTCCAGGTTACGAAAGCCCCAATCCTCTTCCGCCTCGCGGCCGACAATCCGTTCACGCCCCACCAGCTTGCTCAGGTCGAGCACCTCCTGGGGGATCGGCGCCTTCGACTTGGCCGAGAAGAACACCTTGACCTTGGGCGTCAGTAGCGACTGCGGATGCTGCTCCAGCACCACCCCCAGGCGCCCGCTTTCCAGGCGCACCAGCGAGCCGGTGGGGTAGATGCCGAGGGCTTTGACGAAGGCGCGGAAGATGCCGTCGTCGAACTGCGCCGGGCACCACTCGGCCATCTTGCGCATCGCCTCGGCCGGGTCCAGGCCCTTCTGATACGGGCGGTCGGAGGTCAGGGCGTCGTACACATCGCAGATCGCGCACATCTTCGCCAGCAGGCCAATCTGCTCGCCTTGCAGGTGATGCGGATAACCGCTGCCGTCGGGTTTCTCATGGTGATGCAGGCAAACATCCACCAAGGCCGCGCTAAAACCCTGCTTGACCAGGGTTTCGGCGCCCAGGGCCGGGTGATCGCGCAGCAGGGTGGTATCGATGCGGCTGAGTTTGCCCGGACTGTTAAGCAACTCGGCCGGCATCAACGCCTCGCCCAGGTCATGCAGCAGGCCGGCGACCCCGGCTTCCTGCACCAATTCGTCACTCAGGCCCAGCTGCCGCGCCAGGGCGATCATCAACGCCGACACCGCCAAGGCATGCAGGTAGTGGTAATCGCTGGCGGCGCGCAGCCGCGCCAGGCTGATCAAGGCGTGAGGATGGCGGCTCAATGACTCGCCGATATCCTCGACCTGGGCCTCCAGCTGCAGGCCATCCAGCGGCGCGCCGCTGCGCACCTCGGCGAACAGGCTGGCCAGGCGTTCCTTGCTACGCGCGCAGAGCTTTAGCGCCCGGCCCATTTCGTCGCCGAGGTCGGTCTGCGGCTTGGCCGCCGGTTCACGCTCGGCCGCCAGCAGGCGCGCCTCGGTGCTGGCTGCCACCTGCGCGGCGCTCTCGCCACCGGGCACGTCCAGGCCTTTCTCGGTGTCGATCCACAGCTCGCGGATGGCGCTGCCCTGCAGGCGCTGCAGGTCTTTTTCGCTGTCGAGCAGAAAGCGACTTTTCCAGAACGGATGGTCCATCCAGGAGCCGCAGAGCTCCTGAACAAACATTCCGATACAGGCATCTGCTACAGGAATTCGCTTTAACACACTGACCGCCAAACCAAAGTGAACAAGGACGAGGACCCTGGCCGCGACAACGGCCTAGGCCTCAATCGAAATACGAGCCTTTGCGCGCCGGCAACTCCGACCACAGCTCTTCCAGATTAGGAAAGTTCCAGTCTTCCTGGGATTCGCGGCCGACGATCTTCTCGCGGCCCACCAGCTTGGCCAGGTCGATGATCTGCTGCGGGATCGGTGCCTTGGACTTGGCCGAGAAGAACACCTTGACCCGCGGGGTCAGCAAGGACGTCTCGTGCTGGTCCATGACCACCCCCAGGCGGCCGCTTTCCAGGCGCACCAGGGAGCCCGTGGGGTAGATGCCCACCGATTTGACGAAGGCCTTGAACACCGCCTCGTCGAAATGGCCCTTGCACCACTCGGCCATCTTGCGGATCGACTCGGCCGGATCCCAGCCGTTCTTGTAGGGGCGGTCCGAGGTGATGGCGTCATACACATCGCAAACCGCGCCCATCTTGGCAAACAGGCTGATCTGGTCGCCCTTGAGGCGATGGGGATAACCACTGCCATCGACCTTTTCGTGGTGATGCAGGCACACATCGAGGACCATGGCGCTGACCTGCTGGCTATCCATCAGGATCTTGCCGCCGGCCAGCGGATGGCTGCGCACGGTGTCGAATTCGCTGTCGGTGAGCTTGCCGGGCTTATTCAGGATGTCATCGGGGATCATCATCTTGCCGATGTCGTGCAACAGGCCGGCCATGCCCGCCTCGCGCACCTGTTCCTCGGCCAAGCCGAGTTGGCGGGCCAGGGCGATCATCAGGGCGCAGACCGCCACCGAATGCATATAGGTGTATTCATCGGAGTTCTTCAGGCGCGCCAGGCTGATCAGGGCATTGGGGTGGCGCAGTACCGAGGCGGAGATTTCCTCCACCAACTCCACCACATGACCGGCATCGATGGCCTGGCCCATGCGCACTTCGCTGAACATAGCCACCACCGCGGCCTTGGAACGGGAGCAGAGTTTATGGGCGCGCTGCACCTCTTCGTCCAGGGCTACCCGTTTGACCGCCGGAGCAACAGCCACGGCCAGTAGACTTTCCTCAACTTGGGCGGCCACCTCAGCCTCACTCTGGGCCGAGCGCCCCGCCGGCAGATCCAGGCCCTTGCTGACATCGATCCACACCTCATCGATGCCGCTGTCACGGATGCGCTGCAGGTCCTTGTCGTTATCCACCACGAACTTGGCTTTCCAGAACGGATGTTCCATCCACGAACCGCAGAATTCGTTGATGTACATGCCCAAACATAAATCAGACACCGCAATGCGTTTCAGCACGATAACGACCAGACCACAGGGGAAATGACTGCATTAACAATAGACGATCAAGCCTCGGGACTGCTCCCGTTTCATTCACAAGCCGCGTTGCCGCGAGAAATGGTCCCCGGTTAGGCGCAGGGCGCAGATAATGGTCATTCCCTTATCAAGCCCTGCAACAACAGCGGGGGCCAT
>RCMZ01000074.1_pt1 | contig 59055 bp, 63 predicted proteins | sample 2041141 | NCBI WGS metagenome assembly RCMZ01 (sample SAMN09708263, study PRJNA481090) | Wastewater metagenome, whole genome shotgun sequencing project. | biome: sewage; isolation source: Davis station wastewater (DW) | place: Antarctica: Davis Station | collected 2010-03-01 | reverse complement strand
GAGCACCTGCTTTCGGCCATGGCTGGCCTGGGCATCGATAACGCCTACGTCGAGCTCTCCGCGTCAGAAGTACCGATCATGGACGGCAGCGCCGGTCCCTTTGTGTTTCTGATTCAATCGGCAGGCCTGGAAGAACAGGACGCGCCGAAGAAGTTCATTCGCATCAAGCGTGAAGTCACCGTCGAGGAAGCGGGCAAGCGTGCCACCTTCCTGCCGTTCGATGGCTTCAAAGTGAGCTTCGAAATCGATTTCGATCACCCGGTGTTCCACAACCGCACCCAGTCGGCCTGCGTGGATTTCTCCAGCACCTCGTTCGTTAAAGAAGTCAGCCGTGCGCGGACTTTCGGCTTTATGCGCGACATCGAGTTTCTGCGCACGCAGAACCTTGCGCTGGGCGGCAGTGTGGATAACGCCATTGTGGTTGATGAGTTTCGCGTACTGAACGAAGACGGCCTGCGTTATGAGGACGAATTCGTCAAACACAAGATTCTCGATGCCATCGGCGATCTGTACTTGCTCGGCAACAGCTTGATTGGCGAGTTCCGTGGCTTCAAGTCTGGCCATGCGCTGAACAATCAACTGTTGCGCGCGCTGATTGCGCAGACGGATGCTTGGGAAGTCGTGACCTTTGATGACGCCAGTACGGCGCCTATCTCCTACATGCGCCCGGTTGCGGCGGTGTAAGCAGTACCTGTTTCACCCTCCCTTATTAAAGCCACCTTCGGGTGGCTTTTTTTATGCGCCCTGTTCGCTCGTTATTAGCTGGCGCTGTCGGGCTTTTTCACGTGGCTGGCCAAGCGCTCCAGGGCCGCGCGCAATTTGGGGTCGCTGATGCCGTCGGCCGTGGTCTGGATGCTTTCGGCAGCGGCACTGGATAACACCATGCTTTGATTGGCGGGCTGCTGTGGATGGTAGGCGGGCTGGACCTTGAACAGGATGCGCTGTAGGCCGGCAAACTCCTCAATCAACTGTAGTTGTCGCTGCAGGCGACGTTGCTGGTAGCGCAGGCGTGTCGCCCAGTGGCCATCAGTGACTATTAATAGCAGGCAGCCTTCACGCCAGGAGGCCAGGTGGCAGTGTTCCCGCGCGGCCGGTTGCAACTGGCTCTCCAGCAGATGCTGCAGGCGATCCAGGCGCTGAGCGGCGCTGAACAGCGCCTTCAGCGGTTTGGCTTCGCGCAGGAGTGCCGACGGCGCGCGGGCTGACAGGGGGCGAAAGGCCATGGCAAGAGCTCGGTTGAGTGAGGCGCCATGGTAGCAGAGTGTTCCCGGCAAACGCTCAGGGTGGACTCGTGTCTTGGGCTGGAAGTAACGCGGCTTTCCTCGCCGACGTTTCCGGGTAGAATGCTGCCTTCGCAAGCGGCCATGAGGGCTGCGCGGGTGACTCTAATTGCCACCCTTCATCCATACGCGTGGAAGAAACTGTCGATATGTTTGCGCCTTTGTTAAAGAAACTCTTCGGAAGCAAGAACGAGCGTGAAGTTAAACGCATGCTTAAAACGGTCCAGGCCGTTAACGCTTTTGAAGAGCAAATGCTTGCTCTGTCCGATGAGCAATTGCGGGCCAAGACCGCTGAGTTCCAAGCGCGCCTGGCCAAGGGCGAGACACTCGACCAGCTCCTTCCGGAAGCCTTTGCCGTAGCCCGTGAGGCTGGCAAGCGGGTGATGGGCATGCGTCACTTCGATGTGCAGCTGGTGGGCGGCATGACCCTGCACGAAGGCCGTATCGCCGAGATGCGCACCGGTGAGGGTAAAACCCTGGTGGCAACCCTGGCCGTGTACCTGAATGCCCTCGAAGGCAAAGGCGTGCACGTGGTCACGGTCAACGACTATCTGGCCCGTCGTGACGCCAACTGGATGCGTCCGCTGTACGAGTTCCTCGGTCTGACGGTGGGTGTTGTCACCCCGTTCATGGACCCGCAGGAAAAGCGCCTGGCTTATGCCGCCGACATCACCTACGGCACCAACAACGAATTCGGTTTCGACTACCTGCGCGACAACATGGCGTTCAGCCTGGAAGAGAAATTCCAGCGCGAAATGAACTTTGCCGTGATCGACGAAGTCGACTCCATCCTGATCGACGAAGCGCGTACTCCGCTGATCATTTCCGGCCAGGCCGAAGACAGTTCCAAGCTCTACACCCAGATCAATCTGCTGATTCCACAGCTGAAACTGCATGTGGAGGAAGAGGAAGGTGTCGTAACCCAGGAAGGTCACTACACTCTCGACGAGAAAACTCGCCAGGTTGAACTGAACGAGCAGGGTCATCAATACATCGAAGAGTTGCTCACCGAAGCCGGCTTGCTGGCCGAGGGCGAGAGCCTTTATTCGGCGCACAACCTGGGTCTGCTGACCCACGTTTACTCGGGCCTGCGCGCGCACAAGCTGTTCCATCGCAACGTTGAATACATTGTGCAGAAGGATCAGGTCCTGCTGGTCGATGAGCACACCGGCCGCACCATGCCGGGTCGTCGTCTGTCCGAAGGCCTGCACCAGGCGATCGAAGCAAAAGAAGGCTTGCCGATCCAGGCCGAGAGCCAGACCCTGGCCTCGACCACCTTCCAGAACTACTTCCGCCTGTACAAAAAGCTCTCCGGCATGACCGGTACGGCCGATACCGAAGCGTTCGAGTTCCAGCAGATCTACGGCCTGTCCGTGGTGGTGATCCCAACCAACAAAGAGCTGGCGCGTAAAGACTTCAATGACCTGGTCTACCTGACCCAGGAAGAGAAGTACGCGGCGATCATTACCGATATTCAGGAGTCGCTGCAGCAGGGCCGTCCGGTGCTGGTCGGCACGGCCACCATCGACAGCTCCGAGTACGTTTCGCAGCTGCTGAACAAGGCCGGCATCGAGCACAAGGTGCTCAACGCCAAGTTCCACGAAAAAGAAGCCGAGATCATCGCCCAGGCCGGTCGTCCGGGTGCGCTGACCATCGCCACCAACATGGCCGGTCGTGGTACCGACATCTTGCTCGGTGGTAACTGGGAAGTTGAAGTCGCGGCCCTGGACAATCCAACGCCTGAGCAGATCGCGCAAATCAAGAGCGACTGGCAGAAGCGTCACCAGGAGGTTATTGCCTCCGGTGGTCTGCATGTGATTGCTTCAGAACGCCACGAATCACGGCGTATCGACAACCAGCTGCGTGGTCGCGCCGGTCGTCAGGGCGACCCGGGTTCGAGCCGTTTCTACCTGTCGCTGGAAGACAGTCTGATGCGCATCTTCGCCTCTGACCGGGTGAAGAACTTCATGAAGGCCCTGGGTATGCAGGCCGGTGAAGCCATCGAGCATCGCATGGTCACCAACGCCATCGAAAAAGCCCAGCGTAAGGTTGAAGGTCGCAACTTCGACATGCGTAAGCAGCTGCTTGAATTCGACGACGTGGCCAACGAGCAGCGCAAAGTGATCTATCACATGCGTAACAGCCTGCTGGCGGCGGACAACATTGGCGAAACCATTGCCGAGTTCCGCGAGGAAGTGCTGGAGCTGACCATCAACCAGCACATCCCGCCGCAGTCGCTGCCGGAGCAATGGGATCTGCCGGGTCTGGAGCAGGCGCTGTACAGCGATTACGGCCTGCGTCTGCCGATCCAGCAATGGCTCGACGAGGACGACAACCTGCACGAAGACGGTGTGCGGGTGAGAATCACCGAGGAGCTGCTGGCCGCCTACCGCCAGAAAGAAGAAGAGGCCAGTGCCGAGGCGCTGCGCACCTTCGAGAAGCAGATTCTGCTGCGCGTGCTCGATGACCTGTGGAAAGACCATCTGCAGACCATGGACCATTTGCGCCACGGTATTCACTTGCGCGGCTATGCACAGAAGAACCCGAAGCAGGAGTACAAGCGCGAGTCGTTTACCTTGTTCCAGGAGCTGTTGGCGTCGATCAAGCGCGACACCATTCGCGTCCTGTCCCATGTTCAGGTGCGTCGCGAAGACCCGGTCGAGGAAGAGGCACGCCTGCGTCACGAGGCCGAAGAACTGGCCAAGCGTATGCAGTTCCAGCACGCCGAGGCGCCGAGCATGGTTGCCCCTGAGGCCGAGCTGGCCGAAGAAGGCGACGTGGTTAGCGTGGCTGAGCCGGTGCGCAATGAGCCGAAAGTGGGGCGCAATGAAGCATGTCCGTGCGGCTCGGGTAAAAAATACAAGCACTGCCACGGGCAAATCAGCTAAGTCTGGCTAGGCTGTGTTCTGCGCCGCGACCGGCTTAGCCGCTCGCGGCGTTTTTCCGTTAATTTTTCGATAAGGAGCTCTCTACATGGCTGTTGGTCTTGGTCCGCTACCTACCCTGCACCCGGTTCCCGGTTTTGAACTGGGCATTGCCTCTGCTGGCATCAAGCGCCCAGGGCGCAAAGATGTAGTGGTGATGCGCTGCGCCGAAGGCTCCCGTGTGGCGGGTGTGACCACCACCAATGCGTTCTGCGCGGCGCCGGTGATCGTCACCCGTGAACGCCTGCAGGGTGCCGTGCGCTACCTGCTGACCAACACCGGCAACGCCAACGCGGGCACCGGCGCCGAGGGTCTGGTTAATGCCAAGCGTGCGTGCGCCACGCTGGCGCAATTGACGGGTGTGGCCGAGACGGCCGTACTGCCGTTCTCCACCGGGGTGATCGGTGAGCCACTGCCTGTGGAGAAAATCGAAGGCGCCCTGCAAGCCGCTCTCGATGATTTGAATGAAAATCACTGGGCTGAAGCCGCCATCGGCATCATGACTACCGACACCTTGCCCAAGGGCGCCAGCCGCCAGTTTGAGCACGAGGGTGTGACCATCACCGTGACCGGCATCAGCAAGGGCGCCGGCATGATCCGGCCGAACATGGCGACCATGCTCGGCTACATCGCCACCGACGCCATGGTGGCAGCCAATGTCCTGCAGGACCTAGTGCGTGACGCGGCGAACAAGTCGTTCAACCGCATCACCATCGACGGCGATACCTCGACCAACGACTGCTGCTTGCTGATTGCCACCGGCCAGGCGCCGTTGGCGGAAATCACCGAGAGCCGTGGCGAGTTGTTTGCCAAGCTCAAGCAGGCGGTGTTCGAGGTGTGCATGGACGTGGCCCAGGCCATCGTCCGTGACGGCGAGGGCGCGACCAAGTTCGTCACCGTGCAGGTTAATGGCGGCGGCAAGCATCAGGAGTGTCTGGATGTCGGCTATGCCGTGGCCCACTCGCCGCTGATCAAGACTGCGCTGTTTGCCTCCGACCCCAACTGGGGGCGCATCTTGGCCGCGGTCGGCTATGCCGGCGTGGCTGATCTGGATGTGAGTAAGATCGACGTGTTCCTCGGCGAGGTGTGCATCGCCAGCCAAGGCGGGCGTGCCGCCAGCTATACCGAGGAGCAGGGCGCAGCGGTGATGGCCGAAGCGGAAATAACTATCCGCATCGAGCTGGGCCGTGGCGATTGCAGCGAAACCATCTGGACCACCGACCTGTCCCACGAGTATGTGCGGATCAACGCCGAGTACCGCTCCTGATCGGTATTGGCGCCTGATTGTGGGAAACTGGGGGCGCTGCGGCGCCCCCAGTGCGTTGCGCGAGTGATGATTTGCGGTTGAGCCGAAGGAGCGTCCCGATGACGATGCAACTGGTGATAGGCAACAAACGTTATTCCTCCTGGTCCATGCGTGCGGCACTGGTGCTGGAGCTGACCGAGGAACCCTATGCCGAGGTGTTGATCCGTCTGCGTGAGGCCGATACCCGCGCGCGAATTTTGGCCTACTCACCGACGGGCAAGGTGCCGCTGCTGATTACCGAGGACGGTCCGGTATGGGACTCCCTGGCGATTGCCGAGTACCTCGCCGAAACTTATCCGGAAGCTCATCTGTGGCCGCGTGGTGAGTATGCCCGCGCCCTGGCGCGCAGCGTCTGTGCTGAGATGCACAGTGGTTTTGTCGCCTTGCGCACCCACCTGCCGATGGACCTGGCCCATGACCAGGCGCTTGCGGATACACCTGCCGACGCCTTGGCCGATATTGAGCGGATCGTCGCGCTATGGAGCCAGTGCCGCACGCGTTTCGGCGCCGACGGCGCTTTTTTGTTCGGCTATGCCAGTATCGCCGATGCCTTTTTTGCCCCGGTGGCGGTGCGTTTGCGCAGCTATCGCGTGGAGTTGCCGCCGCTGGTGGCAGACTATGTTGCAACCATTTACCAGTGGCCGGCCTTCCAGCGATGGCTGCAGGCGGCCCTTGAGGAGCCTTCGTGGTGAAGCGAGTACATGTAGCGGCGGCGGTGATTCGTCGTGCCGATGGCCACATCCTGCTGGCCAAACGTGCCGATCAGCAGCATCAGGGCGGTTTGTGGGAGTTCCCCGGCGGCAAGGTGGAGGCGGGTGAAAGCGTGGCCATGGCCCTGCACCGTGAGCTGCAGGAAGAACTGGGCATTGCCGTTACCGCCGCGCGACCGCTGATCAAGGTGCAGCACGACTACCCGGACAAACAGGTATTGCTGGATGTCTGGGAAGTCAGCAGTTTTACCGGCGAGCCCCACGGCGCCGAAGGCCAGCCACTGGCCTGGGTCAGTCAGCGGCAATTACCGGACTACGACTTCCCCGCGGCCAATCAGCCGATTGTGCGCGCCGCACGGCTGCCGGGGCAGTACCTGATCACCCCGGACGAGCTGGAACGCAAGGCGTTGCTGCAGGGCATTCAGACCGCCGTTGCCAACGGTGTGCGGCTGATTCAGCTGCGCGCGCCGAACATGTACAGCCCGGAGTACCGCGACCTGGCGGTGGACGTGGTCGGCCTGTGTGCCGGCAAGGCACAACTGATGCTCAAAGGCCCGCTGGAGTGGCTGGGGGATTTCCCCGCGGCCGGCTGGCATCTGACGGCTGAGCAGTTGCGTAAGTATGCCGACAAGGGCCGGCCGTTCCCGGCTGAGCGCTGGTTGGCGGCCTCCTGCCATAACGCCGAAGAACTGGCCCTGGCCCGGCAGATGGGGGTGGATTTTGTCACCCTGTCGCCGCTGCAGCCGACCCAGAGCCATCCCGAGGCCGTGCCCCTGGGCTGGGACGCGGCGGCGCAGTTGATCGACGGGCTCAACCTGCCGGTCTATCTGCTTGGCGGTGTGGGCGTCGGTGATACCGAGCGCGCCTGGCAACTGGGTGCCCAGGGCGTGGCCGGTATTCGCGCGTTCTGGCCGAGCCTGTGAGGCCGGAGCTCAGGCCTTAGGCTTGGGCGCAGCCTGCCACAGCACTTCCTTGACCTGGGTGCGCAGGCCAATCAGGCGTGCCGCCACAAACAGCAGGTCCGAGAGGCGGTTGAGGTAAGCCAGGCCGCTGTCGCGCAAGGGCTCCACGGCATTCAGATGCTGGCAGCGGCGTTCGGCGCTGCGTGCCAGGCTGCGGCACAGATGGGCCTGGGCCACCAGGCGCGAGCCACCGGGTAAGATGAAGTTCTGCAGCGGACCCAGCTCTTCATTCCAGCCATCGATGGCGGCTTCCAAACGCTCGATTTCGGCTTGGTCGAGGGCTTGATACTCCGGCATCGCCAGCTCGCCGCCAAGGTCGAACAGGCGGTGCTGGCAGGGGCTGAGGGCGTCAATCACTGCGCTTAGGCCTGGGTGCGCGGTGGCCTGCTCAGCCAAGTCAGCGAGCAGTAAACCAAGCTGACTGTTGAGGCTGTCGACCTCACCCATGGCCTCCACCCGCGGGTGGTCCTTGGTCACCCGGCGGCCATCGGCCAGGCCGGTTTCGCCGTTGTCGCCGGTGCGGGTATATATCTTCGAAAGGCGGTAGCCCATGACTCAGGTTCCTTGTTCGGCAATGGTCTGCTGCAGGGGCAAGCGCAGGGTGAAGCAGGTGCCGGCGCCCGGCGAGGACTGCGCTTCCATCTGCCCTTTGTGATTATTGGTGATGATGAAGTAGGCCACGGACAGGCCCAGGCCAGTGCCCTGGCCGATTTCCTTGGTGGTGAAGAAGGGTTCGAAGATGCGCTTGCATACCTGTTCGGGCATGCCGATGCCGTTGTCTTCGACTTGAATTTCAGCCCAGGGCGGATTGAAGCGGGTGCGCAGGATGATGCGTCCCGGCTCGTCGTCACGCTCACGCAGGTGGATGGCCTGGGCGGCATTCTTCAGCAGGTTGAGCAGCACCTGCTCCAGTTCGTTAGCGGTAACCGGGACGGGGCCGAGCTGCGGGTCGAACTCGCGGACGATGGTCAGGCCTTTGAAGTCGAAACTTTCGGTGAGGTCGAAGTCGTTGCCGGCGATTTCCACCGCCTGATCGATCAGGCCGGTCAGTTCGCACGGCATCAAGGTGCGACTGCTGAGGCGACTGAAACTGAGCATATGGCTGACGATCTTGGCGGCGCGGGTGCCGGCCTGTTGAATGCCGTCGAGTAACTGCGGGATCTCGCGCAACTCCAGATAATGCTGCACGGCCGCCAACTCCACCTGGGCGGTCTGGGCCTGCTCGAGGTTTTTTGCCAGCTCTGGCGATAGGCGCCGGCGGATGTTTTGCACGTTGTGCAGGATGGCGCCCAGGGGGTTGTTGATCTCGTGGGCCATGCCGGCGGCGAGGCCGCCAACCGAGAGCATCTTTTCCGACTGCACCATCAGCTCTTCCATGGCCAGGCGCTGGCTGATGTCGTCGATGCGGATCACCACGCCGCGGCCACTGACGCCCACCAAGGGGTAGAACGTCAGAGCGTACTGGCGGGGTGCTTCGTCCTTGATCCAGGTGACGCGCTCGATCTTCTCCACCGTATGACGTTCGGCGGTGCGGCGCAGCAGGTTGAGAAACGGCTTGAGCGGTGGGAAGGCGAGAAACACCGGCTGGTTCAGGGCCTCATGCAGGCGCGTGCCGGAAAGCAGGCTGGCTTCCTGGTTCCATTGGGTGACATACAGCTGCTCATCCAGGGCGATCAGGGCCGAGGGCATGGAGTCGATGATGCTGTTGAGGTAGTTCTGGAAGCCGGTGAGCTTCTTCTCGATCTTGTTGCGTACCTGCACCTCCATCTCCAGCTTGCGGTTGGAGTGGCGGGTTTCCTTGGTCAGCTGGCGGGCCTGCTCGCTGGCCACCTGAGCCTCGTCGCGGGCGCGCTTGAGTTCCTGCTCGCGCGCTTCCATGCGGCTGAGCATGGTGTTGAAGGCTTCGGCCAGGCTACCGAGCTCATCGTTGTTGCCGCGACGGGCGCGCAGGGCGTAGTTCTCTTCACGGGTAACCTGACGCGACAGCTCTTCCAAGCGGCGGATCGGCCGAGTGACCAGGCGTTTGATCTGCCGCGCCACCACCATCCACAGCAGCAGGCTGAAGCCGAGAATCACCAGGCTGGCGGTCAGAATGCCTTGGTAGAAGCCCTCCGACAGCTGACTGGAGGCAACCAGCAGCAAGTGGCCGGGGGCTTGGTCCGGTTGCGGCAGGGCGATCAGTTTCGAGGCGCGAAAGTCGTCGTGGCGCCATTCATTCAGGTGCTCGGCGCGTTCTGGCAGCTGCAGTTTTTCACCGCGTGGTAGTTGCGCCAGGCGCTGGCCATCGCTGCCATAGAGGGCGGCTGCGCGGACCGTGCTGAAGCTCTCCAGGGTATCCAGCAGGGCGGCGGCTTTGCCGGGGGAGGTCAGGGCCTCGCGACTCAGGGCTGGGGTGGCAATCAGGCGGCCGAGGCTGTGCAGGGCCTGAGGCGCGGTGTTTTCCCGGGAGATCCAGTAGGCTGCGCTGATAAACGCCAGGTTGGCCACCAGCAGCACGGTGGCCAGCAGCACCAGCAGGGCGGCCAGCAGTTTCTGGCTGACCGTGAGGTTTTCGAGGCGCTGGCGCAGGGACATGGCAAGCCTGTCGGCAGGGAGTGTGAGCTGGGCAGGGTAGCGCGCTGGCTAGGTGGTGGGCAAACCGCGTGCGCTGAGGTGCGCGCGCAGGCGTTGTTGCAGGGCTTGCAGGTATGGCACCGGCTGCTGTTGGCGGAGCGCCGCGTTGCAGGCGTAGTCCAGCAGGTAAGAAATCTCGGTGCGCCGACCGGCCGCTACATCCTGGTACATGGATGAGTAGTTGGCGGCGGTGGCCTCGATCACCCGTTGCACCTCGGCGTGCAGCTCGTTGGCGGCGCTGCTGTGGCCGCAGCTGCGCAGCAGCTCGCCAAGCTCCGTGCAGAGTGCGGCGACTTCGTCAGCCTGTTGGCTGAGTCCGCCGTTGCGGCAGTCGTGCAGCACGGTGAGCGGGTTGATCGCGCAGTTGAGGGCCAGTTTGCGCCACAGCTTGGTGTTGATCTCATCGGTCCACTGATGCGGAATGCCCGCAGCCGTCAGTTGTTCCAGCCACAGTGGCGGGCTGGCCGGCAATGGATCGCCGAGCCAGGTGCTGCCTTGGCCGGCAAAGGTGACGCTGAAATCTTCGTTGCGAAAGGCGCCCTCGGTGCTTGAGGCGAGAATGCAGCGTGCTCTGGGAACTCGGGCGGCTACTGCGTCCTGGCTGCCCAGACCATTCTGCAGCAGGATCAGCTCGGCGCCGGGGTTCAGGCGCGGCGCCAGGCGGGCAACGGCCTCTTCGGCGTCATAGGCTTTGCACGCCACCAGCAGGCGCTGGATTGGCGTGTGGGCGTCGAGGCTTTCTGCGCTCAGTGGGTAAAGGCTGGTTTGCTGCGTTTCCACCAGGGTCAGGCCGCCGGCCTGGTGATAGGCCGCCAGGCGTGCCGAGTTGCGCAGGATCAGGCGTACCGGCAGCCCGGCCCGTGCCAGGCGCGTGGCCCACAGGCTGCCGAGGCTGCCGGCGCCGAGCACATGCCAGGTCACGGCCTTATTGGGCCTTGGGCAGGCGCACGGCGTTGATGCGGCCGCTGCTGCAGGCGTCGGGTAGCAAGGTATTGGCCCGCTCAAGCAATGTCTGCGGGGTGACCGGCAGCGACTGGGCATCCATCCCCACCAGGCTGATGCCGGCCTTGAGGGAAATAAAGCCCTCGCTGGTTTTGAACGCCTTGAGGTTGAGGCCTTCATGCAGGCGCTTGAAGCTGGTGGGCGAGCATTCCTGCAAGTCGGTCAGCAGGGTCAGCAGGCCGAAGTGGTTGTCGTCCAGGCGGGTCAGCACATCCAGCGGCCGGACATGCTGCTGCAGGCGGCGGGCCACGCTGCGCAGCAGTTCGTTGTAAAACTCGTCGCCATGTTGCTCGCGCAGGTGCTGCACATCATCTAGGCCAATCAGCAGGTAGCACAGCGCGCCGCCGCGGGACTCCAGCTGGCGCAGGCTGTCGAGCATCTTCTGCTGCAGGTAGCGGGCATTACCCAGACCGGTCAACGGGTCGACCAGGTTGCGCTGTTCCAGGCTGTTGATGTTTTGCGTCAGCAGGTGGTTTTCCTGCAGCAGGCGCTGCAGCGTGTTGCACAGGCGGTCGGCGGCGTACACCCGCGGCACCAGTTGCTCGTGCATGGCGGCTTTGTTGATGAAGTCATCGACGCCGCGTTCGAATGCCTCGCCGAGGACGTTTTCGCCCTCGCGACCGGTGAGCAGGATGATATAGGTGTAGTGATGGGTCGTTTCGTCCAGCTGGCGCACCCGGCTGGTCAGCTCCAGGCCGTCGATCTCCGGCATCATCCAGTCGGCCAGCAGTACGCTGGCGGGGCGCTCCTCAAGCAGCTTGAGGCCGTCCAGCGCGCTGCTGGCAAAGCGTACGTCGAGGTAGCCCGCCAAGGTCAGGGCGCGGCCAATGATGGCGCTGGAAAACTTGGTGTCGTCCACCACCAGGATGCTGAGATGGGGGTTGGGCATTGGCGGCAGGCTCATAAGAAGGACGATAAGTGCCGGTACATAGCCGGGCGGTGTGTTGCTGAACGGTTATAATAATGCCGCATTTTCGCTGCCAAGGCGCCTTCCGTCCGTGATGCCGGTCGCGCCTTTTATCTGGTCCTTTAATCTGGAGAAATCCCATGCCCTCGTTCGACGTGGTGTCCGAGCTGGACAAACACGAAGTCACCAATGCCCTCGAAAACGCCAGCAAAGAACTGGAGCGCCGTTTCGACCTGCGTGGCAAAGGCAGTTTTGAAGTCAAAGACCTGACCGTGAACATGACCGGTGATGCCGATTTCATTCTCGAACAGATGAAGCCGATCCTCGAGCAGTCGTTGGTCAAACGCAAAATCGACGTGCAGTGCCTGGAGTACAAAGACGCCTACGCCTCCGGCAAAGTGATGAAGCAGGAAGCCACTTTGCGTGAAGGTATCGACAAGGAGCTGGCGAAGAAAATCGTCGCCCATGTCAAAGAGGCCAAGTTGAAGGTGCAGGCCGCCATCCAGGGCGAGCAGGTGCGCATTACCGGCAAGAAGCGTGACGATCTGCAGGAAGCCATCGCCGCTCTGCGCGCCCGCGATTTCGGTATGCCACTGCAGTTCAACAACTTCCGCGATTAAGTGCTGACGGGCCCGACCTCAGTTGTCGGGTCCGCAAGTAACTGTTTAGTGCGGTTTTGGCTGTCGTATTCCGATCCGGTGATTTATATAGACGCAGGCGTACTTGAACACGCGACATGAATGTCGCGTATTAAGTCAGCGAAATAATCGATAAAGCAGCGTGCTTAAATCAGTTATTCAGACAGTCGGGCTTTTTCAATTTTATCCAGCTCTTGCTGGAAGGCCTGATCAAGAAGGCTGGCCTTCTTGCGCCAAGGCTTACGCTCGGGATCCGGTTGAGCGGCGTAGGTAACAACTTCCCCGCCGTATACGTCCTTGTAACGTTGCGCCTGGCGCTCAAGTTCTGCGCGCAGTTCGTCTTTCGTCACGTGGTATTCCGTTGCTGATGATGGGCAGCTGACAACGCAAGGTTTGCAGCCTTGCTGCTACGGTCGCTGCGGGTTAAGTCTGAGTCGACTGGTTATTGTAAAGTCTAGAGTACAAGGAAGAATAGAGCTGTTTGCCGAGTTGCTCAAATGGCTTGTCGATTTTCCATGTGAGTTGTATTCAGATTAGTCAAAAGTTGTGTCGGTCAATAACGCATGACTTGGTACAGTTGCGCTAAAAACACAAAGCCCCTGAAAGAGGGGCTTTGTATGTCGGCCTTAAGGCTTAGACGTTGAAGCGGAAGTGCATGACGTCGCCGTCTTTGACGATGTATTCCTTGCCTTCCAAGCGCCATTTGCCAGCTTCTTTGGCCCCGGCTTCGCCCTTGTATTGAATGAAGTCGTCGTAGGCGATGACTTCGGCGCGGATAAAGCCTTTTTCGAAGTCGGTGTGAATGACGGCGGCCGATTGCGGGGCCGTAGCGCCAACCTTGATGGTCCAGGCGCGAACTTCTTTAACCCCGGCGGTGAAGTAAGTCTGCAGATTGAGCAGCTCATAGCCGGCGCGAATCACGCGGTTGAGGCCAGGTTCTTCTAGCCCTAAGGCTTCGAGGAACATGTCTTTCTCTTCGCCGTCATCCAGTTCGGCGATTTCGGCTTCGATCTTGTTGCAGACAGGCACTACAGGCGCGCCCTCGGCGTCGGCGATGGCTTGTACCACGTCGAGCAGTGGGTTGTTCTCGAAGCCGTCTTCGGCGACGTTGGCGATGTACATGACTGGCTTGCTGGTGAGCAGATGGAAGCCGCGAATCAGTTGCTTCTCATCGTCGCCCAGGGTCTTGAGCAGGGTGCGCGCCGGCTTGCCTTCGCTGAAGTGCGGGATCAGCAGTTCCAGCAGAGCTTTCTGGGCCACGGCGTCTTTGTCGCCGCCTTTGGCGTTGCGGGTGACTTTCTGCAGTTGCTTCTCGCAGCTGTCGAGGTCGGCGAAGATCAGTTCGAGGTCGATGATCTCGATGTCGCGCTTGGGGTCGACACTGTTGGCAACGTGAATGACGTTGTCATCCTTGAAGCAGCGCACCACATGGGCGATGGCGTCGGTCTCGCGGATGTTGGCGAGGAACTTGTTGCCCAGGCCTTCGCCCTTCGAGGCGCCTTCCACCAGGCCGGCGATATCGACGAACTCCATGGTGGTCGGCAGCACGCGCTCCGGCTTGACGATTTCAGCCAGCGCGTCCAAGCGCGGATCGGGCATTGGCACGATACCGCTGTTGGGTTCGATGGTGCAGAACGGGAAGTTCTCGGCCGCGATCCCGGATTTGGTGAGGGCGTTGAACAGGGTGGACTTGCCGACGTTGGGCAGGCCGACGATGCCGCAGTTGAATCCCATGATGTGTCCCTCGCGGAAGGCGGTAGAAAGAATTAAGAGGTGGCTTTCTGGCTGTGCAGTTTGTGCATGGCCTTGCTCCAGTCGCCGGCGAGAATCTCCGGCAGTACGCCAAGGGCAAAGTCGATGCTGGTGTCCAGGAGGTCCTGTTCGCTGCGCGGAGCGCGGCCGAGAACGTAACCGGAAACCATGCTGCTGTGCCCTGGGTGGCCAATGCCCAAACGCAGGCGGTAGAAATTATTCTGATTGCCGAGTTGCGCAATGATGTCGCGCAGCCCGTTATGCCCGCCGTGCCCGCCGCCCTGTTTGAGCTTGGCGACGCCCGGTAGCATGTCGAGTTCGTCGTGAGCCACCAATATGGCTTCCGGGGTAATCCCGAAGAAGTTCGCCAGCGCGGCAACTGCCTGGCCGCTGCGATTCATAAAGGTGGTCGGGATCAACAGACGAACATCGTGGCCCTGGTGGCTGAACTTGCCCACACGGCCGAAATATTTGCGCTCAGCGCTGAGGTTGACGCCCTGGCTGCTGGCCAGGCGCTCAACAAAAAGGGCTCCCGCGTTATGCCGCGTCTGTTCGTATTCAGTGCCTGGATTACCCAGGCCGACGATCAGTTGGACGGCAGTCACGACGGGAGCCCTTCTTTAGGCCGACGAGTAAATTACTCGGCGTCTTTTGCTACGCGCGAAGCGTGGATGTTGGCGATCGGCAGGTCTTTGCCGTGAGCCAGTGCAACCAGTTCAACGCCAGCTGGCAGAACCAGGTCAGACATGTGCAGAATCTGGCCGACTTCTACGTTAGCCATGTCGACGTTGATGAATTCCGGCAGGTCTTTCGGCAGGCAGGAAACTTCAACTTCTACAGCGCTGTGGGACACTTCGCCGCCTTGCTGCTTCACGCCAACCGAAGTTTCTTGGTTGAGGAAGTGCAGGGGTACGTGAGCGGTCAGCTTCTGGCCGGCTACGACGCGAACGAAGTCAGCGTGCAGCACGTGGCCTTTGGCCGGGTGGCGCTGCAGGGCTTTGATCACAACGGTTTCTACCGCGCCAGCAACAGTCAGGGCGATAACGTGGCTGTAGGCAGCTTCGTTTTCCAGCAGCTTGGCGACTTCTTTAGCCAGCAGGCTGATGGAAACAGGGGCCTTGTCGCCGCCGTAGATTACGGCAGGAACTTGGCTGGCGAGACGACGCAGGCGGCGGCTCGCACCTTTCCCCAGGTCGGAACGCGCTTCAGCATTCAGAGTGAATTCAACAGTCATGGTGTTTCTCCAGATAACAACAACGCCCGTAGCGCTTGCGACCGGCGCTCGGGCGGTTGGGCAAAAAGCCCCGCACTAGGCGGGGCGCTTTTCGTTCGGCGGTGCAGGCTGAAGACGCGAGGTCTTAGCGGAACATAGCGCTGATCGATTCTTCATTGCTGATGCGGCGGACCGCTTCAGCGACTATCGGGGCGATATCCAGTTGACGGATACGGCCACAAGCTTGTGCCGCGGCAGACAGCGGAATGGTGTTGGTCACCACCAGCTCGTCCAGCACGGATTTTTCAATGTTTTCGATCGCGCGACCCGACAGCACCGGGTGGGTGCAGTAGGCAATGACCTTGGCGGCGCCGTGGTCCTTGAGGGCCTTGGCCGCGTGGCCGAGGGTGCCGGCGGTATCGACCATGTCGTCGACCAATACGCAGGTACGGCCTTCAACGTCGCCGATGATATGCATCACTTCCGACTGGTTGGCCTTGGGGCGACGCTTGTCAATGATCGCCAGGTCAACCCCGAGGGTCTTGGCCACGGCACGGGCGCGCACTACGCCGCCAATGTCGGGGGAGACAATCATCAGGTTTTCGAAGCGTTGATCGACGATGTCATCCACCAGAACCGGGGAGCCGTAGATGTTATCTACCGGAATATCGAAGAAGCCCTGAATTTGGTCGGCATGCAGATCGACGGTAAGAACCCGGTCGATGCCCACGACAGTCAGCATGTCAGCCACCACTTTGGCGCTGATGGCTACCCGAGCAGAACGCGGACGGCGATCCTGGCGGGCGTAACCGAAGTAGGGGATTACCGCAGTGATGCGGGATGCCGAGGAGCGGCGGAAGGCGTCAGCCATTACCACCAGTTCCATCAGGTTATCGTTGGTTGGCGCGCACGTCGGTTGAATCAGGAATACGTCCTTACCACGAACGTTTTCGTTGATTTCGGCGCTGATCTCGCCATCGGAAAACTTGCCTACAGAGGCGTCACCGAGGGGGATATGCAGCTGACGTACAACACGCCGAGCCAGATCGGGGTTAGCGTTCCCCGTAAAGACCATCATCTTGGACACGCGCAGTACCTGTCGGCTGAGGGTAACCTGGATGAGTAAAGAATATGGCAGGGGCGGCTGGATTCGAACCAACGCATGGCAGGATCAAAACCTGCTGCCTTACCGCTTGGCGACGCCCCTGTATCCGGTGTGACTAGATGCTATTGACCGAGGTTAGGTATCCGCTCCAGGGCGGAGATGGCAGGGGCGGCTGGATTCGAACCAACGCATGGCAGGATCAAAACCTGCTGCCTTACCGCTTGGCGACGCCCCTATCCGTTTTAACTCTCGAACCACATCTACTTCCCTGCCAGTTCTCTTAGCTTGCGATGCAACATCGAAACGTTGCGACCCTGGGCTACGAAGCACGGCAAAGTGGCTGGAAGTTGGCGGGCGACTTTATCAGCATCGTCCTGGTTTGGGAAGCTCCCAAACACACAAGCTCCAGTGCCGGTCAATCTTGCAGGAACAAATTTGTTCAACAAGATCAAAGCGTTATCGACTTCTGCATAACGCTTCTGAACCACCGGCTGACAGTCATTACGACCGCCCCCCTCAAGAAGGCTGCGAAGTTTATTGGCCGGCGTATCCCGTGTCAACTCGGGGTCGGAGAAAACTTCTGCTGTGCTGACAAGCACTTGCGGAATGGCCACGAGAAACCAGGGCTCCTCAAGCTCAACGGCGGTGAGTTTTTCCCCGACACCTTCGGCAAATGCAGCGTGGCCGCGAACGAACACTGGCACGTCGGCGCCCAGGCCCAGGCCCAGTGCTGCCAGGCGATCTTCATCCCAGCCCAGTTGCCAAAGGTGATTGAGGCCGAGCAGGGTGGTGGCGGCATCCGAACTGCCGCCGCCGAGGCCTCCGCCCATGGGCAGGCGCTTGTTCAGCCAGATGTCGGCGCCCAGCGGGCAGCCACTGGCGTGCTGCAGCTGACGGGCGGCTTTAACAATCAGGTTGCTGTCGTGGGGTACGTCGCTCAGTTCGCCGTGCAGGCAGATCTGACCGTCGCTGCGCAGGGCAAAACTCAGTTCATCGCCATGCTCGAGAAACTGAAACAGGGTTTGCAGTTCGTGGTAGCCATCGGCGCGGCGACCGAGGATGTGCAGCATCAGGTTGAGCTTGGCCGGGGCCGGCAGGGTCAGACGTGCTGGCATCTCACTGACCCAGCTGGCGCGGTTGCCAGTCCTTGATCACCAGGGTGATGTCGAGGTTGGCGCCATGCAGCTTCATCCGTTCGGGCAGCCAGTAACCGTTCTGCTCCACGTAGCTGAGGTATTCCACTTGCCAGTCGTCCTGCTCCAGCTTGGCCAGGCGGCTTTCGCTGTCGAGGGTCAGGCGGCTTTTGCTGTCTTCTGCGGGTAGGCCGCGAATCCACCAGAACAGGTGCGCCACTGGCAGGCTCCAGCCCAGTTGTTGTTGCAGCAAGGCTTCGGCGGACTCGGCCTGAAACTGCCCTTGATTGGCTGCGTCGAGGCTGACGGCGCCGGGACGGCCGGTCAGGCGTGCGGCGCCACGGCCCATGGGGCCGGCCAGGCGGATGTCGAAATAGTCCTGGCGTTGCAGCCAGAACAGGGTGGCGCTGCCTGACTCGCGCGGCGAGCGAATGCCGACCTTGCCGCTGATTTGCCAGCCATTGAGCTGGCTGGCCTGGGTTTTGTGGGCTTGCCACTGGGCCGGGTTGCCCTGGCCGCTGAGGGTTTCGTGGGACGTCAGGCCGGCGCAGCCGCTGAGCAGGGCCAGGCAGCCAATGGCAATCAGGTGGCGTAGGTGCATGTTAAAGAGTCTCGGCGCCGGTCAGGCGTAACAGAGTGCTGCGCAGGATCGGGCTATCAGGGTCGTTGGCCAGGGCCTCGGCCCAGACTTTGCGCGCTTCGCGTTGCTTGCCGTTGGCCCACAGTACTTCACCCAGGTGGGCAGCCACCTCGGCGTCGGGGAAGCCTTCCAGGGCCTGGCGCAACAAGCTTTCCGCGATATCCAGCTGGCCTTGGCGGTAGTTCACCCAGCCGAGGCTGTCGAGCACCGCCGGGTCCTGGGGGTTGAGCTGGTGCGCTTGCTCGATCAGCGCGCGGGCTTCGGCGTAGCGTGTGGTGCGGTCCGCCAGGGTATAGCCGAGGGCGTTGAGGGCCATGGCGTTTTCCGGCTCGCGGGCGAGAATGCTGCGCAGGTCGGCCTCCAGTTGGGTCAGGTCGTTGCGTTTTTCCGCCAGCATGGCGCGGGTGTAGAGCAGGTTGAGGTCGTCTGGATACTGCAGCAGGGCCTGCTCGGCGATGCGCCAGGCACGGTCGATGTGCTGATACTTGGCCAGCGCCTCGGTTTCGATCAGGTACAGCTGGATGGCGTAGTCAGGCTGCTCATCGCGGGCTTTGCTCAGACGATTGCTGGCTTCCTCGATGCGTTTGGCGCCGAGCAGGATCTCGGTCTGGCGCATCTGTGCCGTCAGGTAGTCGGTGCCTGGGCCGACCTGCGCGTATTCGTTCAGGGCGTTGTCGGGTTCTTTGCGCTGTTCATAGGCGCGGCCGAGGTTGAAATGGGCAGCGTCCACGTGGGCGTTGCGGTCGATCAGTTCTTCCAGGTAGGCAGACGCGGCCAGCCAGTCCTGGCTTTCCATGCAGACCAGGGCGAGAGACAGGCGCAGGTCATCATCCTCGGGGAATTGCTGCACCAGGCTGGCGAACTCGGCGCGGGCGTCGTCCATGCGCTCTTGCTCGACCAGCAGGCGGGCGTAGGTCAGGCGCAGGCGCTTTTCGTCGGGATGCAGGCGAATGCCGTCTTCCAGTAGAGGCATGGCTTCATCCGCGCGCTGCAGGGCTTGCAGCAGGCGCACGCGCAGCAGCAGCGGCGTCACTTCCTGGCTGCTGGCGTTGTGCGCCTCCAGCAGTTGCAGGGCGGCCTCGGGTTTGCCGTCCTGTTGCAGTAACAGGGCTTTGCCGAACAGTAGTTGGCCGTTTTCTGGGTATTTCAGCAGCAGGCGGTCAAAGCTGTGCAGCAGGCCGTTACGGGTGTCGGGATCGGTTTCCGCGGCAGACAGGGCGAGGAAGTCGAAGTGCGTATCGCCCTGGGCTTGCAGGACTTTTTCCATGACCTGCATGGCGCGTTCGTATTGGCCGGCGCGGGCCAGTTGAATGGCCGTGGCGCGCTGGGCATCAAGATTGTCCGGGGCGTTCTTGGCCCAGATCTGCGCAGTCTCCAGCGCGGCCTGCTCGGCGCCCAGGTATTCGGCAATGCGAAAGGCGCGCTCGGCAACGCCGGCGTCCTGGGTGGCGTTGGCCTGCTCGACATAGTTGCTCAGGGCCAGGTCGTAGCGATTGCGCTGGCCGGCCAGCTCGGCGCTGAGCAGGGCGAACAGGCTGTCCTCGCTGAATGAGCGGTACACCTTGGGTTTGCTCGGCATGGCCGGGGCCTCGACAACCGCAGGTGTCGGCGCTGGCGAAGTGGAGTGCAAAGTTTGGCAGCCGCCCAATAACGTCAGAGCAGTCAGCAATGCAAAAGATCTATTCATGGGCGGAAAATACGACTTGCCTGCGGTTCCGGCATCATGCCACAAGCCTTTCGGCAAGCCCATGGGGCCGGGCCCTGTCTGTTGTAGAGGGCGCTCCGGTGGCTACAAAACAGCGCAGTGGTTGTTCTCGCTCGGGTGAAGTAGGACAATCGGCCGTTTTCCGACTCTGTCAGCGACTTTGCATGGCCTTTCTTGCTCTTGGTATCAATCATAAAACCGCGTCGGTGGCCGTGCGCGAGCGCGTGGCTTTTACCCCGGAGCAATTGGTTGAAGCGCTGCAACAGCTGTGCATGCTGACCAGCAGCCGTGAAGCGGCGATTCTCTCCACCTGCAACCGCAGCGAGCTGTATATCGAGCAGGATCTGCTTGAGGTCGAGCAGGTGTTGCGCTGGCTGGCCGACTATCACCAACTGAGTCTCGACGAGCTGCGCGCCTGTGCCTATGTGCATCAGGATGACGGCGCCGTACGGCATATGATGCGCGTGGCCTCCGGTCTTGATTCCATGGTGCTGGGCGAACCGCAGATCTTCGGCCAGTTGAAGTCGGCCTACGCCGTGGCGCGCGAGGCCGGCACCATCGGCCCGCTGCTGGGGCGTCTGTTTCAGGCCACCTTCAGCACGGCCAAGCAGGTGCGCACTGACACGGCCATCGGCGAAAACCCGGTGTCGGTGGCCTTTGCCGCCGTCAGCCTGGCCAAGCAGATTTTCAGTGACCTGCACCGCAGTCAGGCGCTGTTGATCGGCGCTGGCGAGACCATCAGCCTGGTGGCGCGCCATCTGCACGATCAGGGCGTCAAGCGCATCGTGGTCGCCAACCGCACCCTGGAGCGCGCCAGCCAACTGGCTGAGCAGTTCGGCGCCCATGCGGTGCTGCTCTCGGAAATTCCCAACGAGCTGGTCAACAGCGACATCGTTATCAGTTCCACCGCCAGCCAACTGCCGATTCTCGGCAAGGGCGCGGTGGAGCGGGCGCTGAAACTGCGCAAGCACAAGCCGATTTTTATGGTCGACATCGCCGTGCCGCGGGATATCGAACCGGAAGTCGGCGAGCTGGACGATATCTACCTGTACAGCGTCGATGACCTGCATGAGGTCATCGAGGAAAACCTCAAGAGCCGTCAGGGCGCCGCGCAGCTGGCCGAAGACCTGGTACTGGTCGGCGCCGAAGAATTCATGCTGCGCCTGCGCGAGCTGGCCGCGGTGGACGTACTCAAGTCCTACCGCCAGCAGGCCGAGCGCCTGCGCGACGACGAGCTGGCCAAGGCCCAGCGCCTGCTGGCCAATGGTTCGGCGGCGGAAGAGGTGCTGCTGCAACTGGCCCGCGGGCTGACCAACAAATTGCTGCATGCGCCCAGCGTGCAACTGAAGAAAATGTCCGCTGCCGGCCGCCTGGATGCGCTGGCCATGGCCCAGGAACTTTTTGCCCTCAACGAGGGCGCGGATAAGAACTCGCAATGAAAGCGTCACTGCTGAACAAACTGGACGCGCTCCAGGACCGTTTCGAAGAGCTCACTGCCTTGCTCGGCGATGCCGAGGTGATCAGCAACCAGAACCACTTCCGCGCCTATTCCAAGGAATACGCCGAAGTGGAGCCGGTGGTCAGTGCCTACCGGCAACTGCGCAAAGTGCAGGGCGACCTTGAAGGCGCCCAGGCGCTGCTCAAGGACAGCGACCCGGACATGCGCGAAATGGCCGAGGACGAAGTCGCCGAGGCCAAACTGCAACTGGTGGAGCTGGAAGCCAATCTGCAGCGCATGCTGCTGCCCAAGGACCCCAGTGACGGGCGCAACGTGTTCTTGGAAATCCGCGCCGGCACCGGCGGTGACGAAGCGGCAATTTTCTCCGGCGACCTGTTTCGCATGTACTCGCGCTATGCCGAACGGCGTGGCTGGCGGGTCGAGGTGCTGTCGGCCAGCGAGGGCGAACACGGCGGCTACAAGGAAGTGATTGCCCGCGTCGAAGGCGACAACGTCTACGGCAAACTCAAGTTCGAGTCCGGCGCGCACCGTGTGCAGCGCGTGCCGGAAACCGAATCCCAGGGCCGGATCCACACCTCGGCGTGCACCGTGGCAGTGTTGCCCGAACCGGATGAGCAGGCGGCTATCGACATCAACCCGGCTGACCTGCGCGTCGACACCTACCGCTCCTCGGGCGCCGGTGGCCAGCACGTCAACACCACCGATTCGGCGATCCGCATCACTCACATTCCCACCGGTACCGTGGTCGAATGTCAGGAAGAGCGCTCCCAGCACAAGAACCGCGCAAGGGCCATGGCCTGGCTTTCGGCCAAGTTGAAGGATCAGCAAGAGGCGGCGGCGCACAAGGAAATCTCCGACACGCGCAAGCTGCTGGTCGGCTCCGGCGATCGCTCCGAACGCATCCGTACCTACAATTTCCCCCAGGGCCGGGTGACCGATCACCGTATCAACCTGACCCTGTATTCACTCAATGAAGTGATTGTGGGCGGCGTTGAGGCGATCATCGAACCGCTGCTGGCCGAGTATCAGGCCGACCAGTTGGCGGCCCTGGGCGACTGATTTGCGCTTTTCGTAGCCCGGATGCCATCCGGGCGCGACCGTTGAAGCATGTCCCGGATTGCATCCGGGCTACGGAATGAATGCCATGGTCACCATCGAATCTCTGCTCAGCAACGTCGAGTTGCCCGACTCACCCACCCCGCGCCTGGACGCCGAGTTATTGCTCGCCCAGGCCCTGGGTAAGTCGCGTGGCTACCTGCATACCTGGCCGGAACGTGAGTTAGAGGCGCCGCAGCTTGAGCGTTTTCAGGCGGCGCTGGCGCGGCGCCGGGCCGGCGAGCCGGTGGCTTATATCCTCGGTCGCCAGGGTTTCTGGAGCCTGGACCTGGATGTCGCCAGCCATACCCTGATCCCGCGTCCCGACACCGAATTGTTGGTGGAAACCGCCTTGGCCCTGCTGCCTGCCACGCCGCTGCAAGTGCTTGATCTCGGCACCGGCACGGGCGCCATTGCCCTGGCGTTGGCCTGCGAGCGTCCGGCCTGGCAAGTGATCGGTGTCGATCGCGTGGCCGAGGCCGTGGGGTTGGCACAAGGCAATGGCACACGACTGCAGTTGGCCAATGCCCGCTTTGCCGAGAGTTGCTGGTTCTCTGCACTGGCCGGGCAGCGCTTTCAATTGATCGTCAGCAACCCACCCTATATCGCCGCCGCCGACCCGCACCTGAGTCAGGGCGATGTGCGCTTCGAACCCAGCAGTGCGCTGGTGGCGGGCGTCGATGGCCTGGACGATATCCGCGTGATCATCGAGCAGGCGCCGGCGCATTTGTTGGCCGGTGGCTGGCTGTTGCTGGAGCATGGTTTCGATCAGGCCGAGGCAGTACGCGAATTGCTCGCACAGCGAGGCTTCGCGGCCGTGGACAGTCGTCGCGATCTGGGCGGTCATCAACGTATTTCCCTGGGGCAGTGGCCGCTATGAATCAGCATCTCAGCGATGAAGAACTGTTGCGCTACAGCCGGCAGATTCTGTTGGTACACGTGGATATCGACGGCCAATTGAAGTTGAAAAACAGCCGGGTGCTGATTGTCGGCCTCGGTGGCCTGGGTTCGCCGGTGGCGTTGTACCTGGCTGCTGCGGGCGTGGGTGAGCTGCACCTTGCCGACTTCGATACGGTCGATCTGAGCAACCTGCAGCGGCAGATTGCCCACGACACCAGCAGCCTCGGCCAGCCCAAGGTGGAGTCGGCCGCCAAGCGCCTGCGCGCCATTAATCCGGCCATCCAACTGCAACTGTACCCGGCCGGGCTGGATGCCGACTCGCTGAGCGCGGCAGTGGCGGGCGTCGATCTGGTGTTGGATTGCTCGGACAACTTCGGCACCCGCGAGGCGGTCAACGCCGCCTGTGTGGCCGCCGGCAAACCGCTGGTCAGCGGCGCGGCGATTCGCCTGGAAGGCCAGTTGGCGGTGTTCGATCCGCGCCAGGCCGACAGCCCCTGTTATCACTGCCTGTACGGCCATGGCAGCGAAGCCGAGCTGACCTGTAGCGAGGCCGGTGTGCTCGGGCCGCTGGTGGGCCTGGTGGGCAGTTTGCAGGCGCTGGAGGCGCTCAAGTTGCTGGCTGGCTTTGGTCAGTCGTTGGTGGGCCGGCTGTTGTTGATCGACGGCCTCGGTTGTCACTTCCGCGAGCTGCGGGTCAAGCGCGACCCGGCGTGCAGCGTATGTGGAGTGGCGAGCGGTGAGTAACGCCCCGGTTGGCGTGTTCGACTCCGGCGTCGGCGGCCTGTCGGTGCTCGGCGAGATTCGCGCCCTGTTGCCCCATGAATCCCTGCTGTACGTCGCCGACAGCGGCCACGTGCCCTATGGCGACAAGAGTGCCGAGTTTATCTGTGCGCGCAGCCTGGCCATCGCCGAGTTCCTCCTGGGCCAGGGCGCCAAAGCGCTGGTGCTGGCCTGCAACACTGCCACCGCGGCAGCGATCAGCGAGTTGCGCAGTGCCTATCCGCAGCTGCCGATCATCGGTATGGAACCAGCGGTCAAACCGGCTGCCGCCGCCACTCAGACCGGTGTGGTCGGCGTGCTGGCCACCACCGGCACCCTGAAAAGCGCCAAGTTCGCAGCCTTGCTCGACCGTTTCGCCAGCGACGTGCGGGTGATTACCCAGCCGTGTCCGGGCCTGGTCGAGCAGATCGAGGCGGGTGCGCTGACGGCCACCGCGACCCGTGAGTTGCTCTGGGGCTGGGTTCAGCCGTTGCTGGCCGAAGGCTGCGACACGCTGATTCTCGGTTGCACCCATTACCCCTTTATCAAGCCGTTACTGCGTGAACTGCTGCCCGCCAACGTCAGCCTGATCGACACCGGCGCGGCGGTTGCGCGCCAGTTGCGTCGGGTGCTGGCCGAGCGCGAGTTGCTCGCCAGCGGCCCCGCGCAGCCCGCACAGTTCTGGTCCAGCGCCCAGCTGCAGGCCTTGCAGCAGGTGTTGCCGGTGCTCTGGGGCGCGGCCGCCGAGGTGCAGGCGTTGCCCGGCTGAATTTAGTCGGCCGTACTTTGCACCCGGAGAATGTTTTCTATAGTGATTACAGTGTTGCTCAGCCGTTGTTCAGCGAATAAATAAGGATATGTCCATGCGTTCACTTTCTTCCCTTTGTGCCGTCGCCGCGTTGTCTTTGGCCTCGATGACGGCCGCGCAGGCCGCTGAAGTGGCCTTTGCCGTCGGTTCTACCGGCGAGTCCACGATGGCCTACCGTTTGGGTCTGCAGTGCGATTTCCAGCGCAACTTCACCGAGAGCGCCACCGGCCGTTTTACCGGCTATTGGGACACGGCTTATACCTACTGGCAGGGTGACAAGACGGCGAGCAACAACAGCCTGTCGCTGACGCCGGTGTTCGTCTATGAGTTCGCCGGCGAGACGATTAAGCCCTATGTCGAGGCGGGCATCGGCGTGGCGTTTTTTTCCGATACCGAACTGGAAGACAACAACCTCGGCTCGTCCTTCCAGTTTGAAGACCGCCTGGGCTTTGGTGTGCGCTTCAACGGTCAGGAAATCGGCGTGCGTGCCCTGCATTACTCAAACGCCGGCCTGAGCAGCAACAACGATGGCGTGGAAAACTACAGCCTGCATTACGCCATGACGTTCTGATGCGTCAGCGGCAGGCCCCGAGCCGGACCCTGTGTCCGGTTTTTTTATGTCTGAGATTATGTAAGGAGCAGTCTCAGTCGAGGCGGCTTAGCTGCTCGATCCAGATCAGTTCGCAGGCGCCGTTGCCGGTGTCTTCGCGGCTCAGGGAGCTGCTCCAGGTGAAGCCATCCTCGCCATCCACCCTGACCAGTTGGCCGCTCAGGCGGATGCGCTGGCCTTCGCGGACGTCCGCCAGGGTCGCCGCCACGGCGGCATTGGCCGGGATCATATGCATATTGGCGCTGTGGATTTCGATCTCCCGACGCGGGATGGGAAAACTCTCCACTTGCCAGTGATACCAACGGTTGCTCTGGCGGATGCTGATGCTGGCCAGCACTTGCGGGTCGGCCATCGGCCCCCAACCGAGCGCGAGGTCGGTGGGTGACACCGCGGCGCCAGCGTCGAAGTGATAATCCTCGCGGCCCAGCACGCGCGCCTCAATGCTGAACGGTTGCAGCGGTGTGATGCGGTAGCCGTCCATGTGCAGGCTGCCGTCGCTGCCGCGTAACGGAGGTGACGGTGCGGGTTGGCTGAGGGTCCAGCCGAGCCAGAGCATGGCCAGCAATGCCAGTGCGTAGATCAGCCGTTGCAGGCTTAAGCCAGGAGGATTCGCAGCGGCCATGCAGGCTCCTCAGCGATAGATGGTCGCCAACCCCTGACGCTCTTCGATGCACTCGGGTGAGGCCATCTCGAACTCGCGGCAGACCCACGGGCGGTTCTCGTAGATGGTGCAAAGCATGCTGTCGCGATCCAGGGCCACACACCAGCCGTCGTCGAGACGCAGCATCACTTCGCCGCCCCACTCATCGATGTCGATATAGCGCTTGGGTACGCCGGTGTCGCTCAGCAGAATCACCTCCAACTGGCAGCAACAGGCTGCGCAGTTGGCGCAGGTAACCGCCGCTTGCGTCTCGACAGGGGTAACGGGAATTAACTGATCTTTGCTCATGGGCGCAGTGTAAGTCAGGTGCTGCGCTTGGGGGTACGGCAGCCGACCAAGGTCCGAGTTTTTTATCTGCCGCGCGCCAGTCGATGCAGCAGGGGTAAAACAGCGGCCCAGATCAGCGCCAGTACCAGCAGCGTTGTCGCGGTGCCGTAGGGCAGGGCGACGCCGGCCAGTTGGGCGCCGGCGTAGTAGGACAGCGGTGCGCTGGTCGCACCCAGTAGGCTGGCGCGCCACCAGGGTTGGGCGGTCCAGGCCAGGGAGTGGCGCAGGGTGCTGGCTAGCAAGGGCCAGAGTAGGGCCAGCCACAGCGGCACCAGCAAACGCGGTTGGCCGAAGTCGAACAGGCCGAGGTGCAGCAGGGCGCTGTCTAGGGTGACGCCGATCAGCAGACTGCCGAGCAGCAGCTTGCCCTCGGCGGCCCAGCTGCTCAGCCAGCTGATGTGTAGGCCGAGCACCAGCAGGGGCACCAGCAACAACCAGGGATGCTCTGGGCTGAATACGCAGGCGAACCAGCCGAGCTGAAACAGCGCGGCATTCGCCAGTAACGTCGCGGCCCGCCGTTTAGGCATCGAAGCGGCCGAGCAGCGGTGTGCCATGGGCCGCCGGTTTGGCCAGTAGCAGTTGCGCGGTGCCGATGCTGCGCTCGATAAAGCCGCCTTCGCAGTAGCACAGGTAGAACTCCCACAGCCGGTAGAAGTATTCGTCGTAGCCTAGGGCTTCGAGCTTGTGTCGCGCGGCGCTGAGGTTGTCGTGCCAGTGGCGCAGGGTGCGGGCGTAGTGCTGGCCGAAGTCTTCCATGTGGTGCAGGGTCATGTCGGTGTCGCGGCTGACGATTTCCAGCATCTTGCTCACCGAGGGCAGGGCGCCGCCGGGGAAGATGTAACGCTGGATAAAATCGACACTGTTTTTTGCCTGCTCGTAACGCTGGTCGCGGATGGTGATGGCCTGCAGCAGCATCAGGCCGTGGGGCTTGAGCAGCTTGGCGCAGTGCTTGAAGTAGGTGGGCAGGAAACGGTGGCCCACCGCCTCGATCATCTCGATCGACACCAGCTTGTCGTACTGACCGTCGAGGTCGCGGTAGTCCTCCAGCAGCAGGGTGATGCGCTCTTGCAGGCCCTGGGCCTCGATGCGCTTTTGCGTGTAGGCAAACTGTTCCTGCGACAGGGTCGTGGTGGTCACGCGGCAGCCATAGTGGCTGGCGGCGTAGATGGCCATGCTGCCCCAGCCGGTGCCGATTTCCAGCAGGTGATCGCCAGGTTGCAGGTCGAGCTTCTGGCAGATGCGTTCGAGCTTGTTCAGCTGCGCTTGCTCCAGGCTGTCCTCGGCGCGCAGGAACTGGGCGGCGGAGTACATCATGGTTGGATCGAGCAGGTGCTCGAACATCTGGTTGCCGAGGTCGTAGTGGGCGGCAATGTTCTTGCGCGAGCCTTGCCGGGTGTTGCGATTGAGCCAGTGCAGGCCCTGGATCAGCGGCCGACCGAGTTGCGCCAGACCACGCTCCATGGCGTCCAGCACCTCAAGGTTGCTGACGAACAGGCGAATCACCGCAGTCAGGTCCGGGGTCTGCCAGTAGCCGTGGATATAGGCTTCGCCGGCGCCGATCGAACCGTTGCCGGCCACCAGGCTCCAGAAGGCGCTATCCAGTACGTCGATCTCGGCGTGCAGCAGAGCGCCGGCCTGGCCGAACACCAGGCGTTCATCACCGTCGCGGACCACCAGTTGGCCATGGCGCAACCGCCCGAGCTGGCGCAGCACGGCGCGGCGCAGCAGGCTGGCACCGATGCCGTTGCCGCTGCGGACCCAGGTTTTGGCTGCACTGAGGCTAGAGCTTTTCATCGACGGCATCCTTCTGAATCGGGCGAGCCACGCGCCAGGAACCTTGCGCGGGCAGGTGGGAATAGAGTGGTGTGCGTTTCAGCAGCAGGCGCAGGGCCTGCCAATAGATGGCCAGCACGGTCTTGCCGGTCATCCACGGAAAACTCAGCAGGTGTTGGTGCAGGCTGCTGCGGTTGAGCGGTTGGCGCTGCAGGCTAAGGCTGGCGTCGAACAGCTTGTCCGCGCCCTGCCAGTCGGCCATGTGTACACCCAGGCGTTCGCCGGGCTGGCTGAAGCTCATGTGGTATTCAAGGTCGCGGGGCAGGAATGGCGAGACATGAAAGGCCTTGGCCACGGCGACATGTTGTTGCCCCGTACCGCTGGCCGGCAGCACATAGTGGTAACGCTCGTGCCAGGGCGTGTTGCTGACTTCGCAGAGAATGGCCACGAGGCGATCGTCGGCATCAAAGCAATAAAAGAAGCTCGCCGGGTTGAATGCCAGGCCCCAACTGCGTGGCTGGGTCAGCAGGCGCACGGCGCCACTTGGCGCCTCGCCGAGGGCTTCTGCGACTTGCTGGCGCACGGCATCAATCAGGCGCATGCCGGCACCAGTGAACTCTGGCAAGTAGTCGCTTTCGCGGAAACCGAAAGGCGCCCAGCGGCTGCGTCCGGCCAGGGGTGACAGGCCGAGTACGGCGTCCTGTTCGTCCAGATCGAGGTAGAGCAAGCCCATGCGGTAGCGGAAGTCGTGGGCCCGCGGCGCAAAGCGCCGATGGCCGACCCAGCCGCTGTACAAGGCGCTGTTCATGCCAGCGCCTCGCCAAACGCACGGGCCACGCGCAGGCCGCTGACCACGCCGTCTTCGTGAAAACCGTTGGCCCAGTAAGCACCGCAGAAGTAACTGTGATTGGCACCGAGCAGTTCTTCCCAGCGCGCCTGTGCAGCAACCCCGGCCAGGCTGTATTGCGGATGGGCGTAGGTGTAGCGGGCGAGAATTTTGCTCGGATCAATCGCCGCGGTTTGGTTGAGGCTGACGCAGAAGGTGGTGTCGCTCTGCAGCCCCTGGAGGATGTTCATGTTGTAGGTCAGCGCCGCTGGTTGGCTGGTCGGCCCGCCCAGGCGGTAGTTCCAGCTGGCCCATGCCAGGGGCCGTTTGGGCAGCAGGCGGGTGTCGGTGTGCAGCACCACATCGTTGTCGGCATAGGGCAGGGCGCCGAGGATCTGCTGCTCGGTTGCGCTCGGTTCGGCCAGCAGTTGCAGCGCCTGATCGCTGTGGCAGGCGAACACCACCTTGTCGAAACGCTCACTGCCGGCGCTGCTGTGCAGGGTGACGCCAGTGGCGTCGCGCTCGACCCGCTGCACCGCGCATTGCAGGCGAATGCGCTCGGCAAACGAGGCGCTTAAGGGGGCTACATAGCTGTTGGAGCCGCCCTTGATTACCTGCCACTGCGGGCGGTCGGTGACGGACAGCAGGCCGTGGTTCTTGAAGAAGCGCAGGAAGAACTGCAGGGGAAAATTGAGCATGTCGGCCAACGACATCGACCAGATCGCCGCGCCCATCGGCACGATGTAGTGCTGGATAAAACGCTCGCCATAACCGCGCTGCTGCAGGTAGCTGCCCAGGCTCAGGTCGCTGGCGATGCGTTGCTGCTGCAAGTCATCCACGGCCTCGCGGTTGAAGCGCAGGATGTCGCGCAGCATGCCCCAGAACGGCGCCGAAAGCAGGTTGCGGCGTTGGGCGAAGAGGCTGTTGAGGGTGTTGCCGTTGTACTCCACGTCACGGGTCGGATCGCACACCGAGAAGCTCATTTCGGTGGGCTGGTAGGTGACGCCGAGCTGGTTGAGCAGCTCGATGAAGTTCGGGTAGGTCCAGTCGTTGAATACGATAAAACCGGTGTCGATGGCGTAGTGGCGGCCGTCCACCTGCACGTCGACAGTGTGGGTGTGGCCGCCGACCCAGTTGCTGGCCTCGAACACGCTGATGTCGTGCTGGCGGTTGAGCAGGTAGGCCGCGGTGAGACCGCTGATGCCGCTGCCGATGATGGCGATTTTCATACTGAGTCCTTGGCGCTTGGGCGCGCCATGCGTGTGCCAATCGCCACTTGCAGGCGTTTTGGTAGGTGGGCAAGCAGCCACAAGATGGCGATAAAAGGACCGGGGAAGGCGATTTCGTAAGGCCGTTTGTGCAGGCGGGCAGCGATGTGCCGCGCGGCCTTGTCGGCCGACCAGCGCAGCGGCATGGGGAAGTCGTTTTTCTGCGTCAGCGGCGTGTCGACAAAGCCCGGACTGACCAGGGTGACATCGATGCCCTCGGCGGCCAGGTCGATGCGCAGGGCTTCGAGCAAATAGCGCAGGCCGGCTTTCGAGGCGCCATAAGCTTCGGCCCGCGGCAGCGGCAGGTAGGTGACCGAGCTGCCAATGCCGACCAGGTGCGGCTGGTGACCGGCGCGCAACAGCGGCATGGCCACTTCGATGCAATAACTGGCCGACAGCAGGTTGGCGCGCAGCACGCGCTCGACCATGGCGGCCTGAAAGTCGACCACCTCGACGTACTCGCAGGTGCCGGCATTGAGGATCAGGGTATCCAGGGCGCCCCAGTGCAGAGCGATGCGCTGGCCGATGGCGCGCACCTGCTGGCTGTCGCCCAAGTCGCCGGGCGCTACCAGCACCTGCTCCGGGTAGCGTGCGGCCAAGGCCTGCAGCGGCTCCACAGTGCGGGCGCTAATGGCCAGGCGATGGCCGGCCTGCAGCAGCTGTTCGGCCAGGGCCGCGCCGATGCCGCTGCTGGCGCCGGTCAGCCAGATACGCCGTGATGGGCCGTTCATGCCAGCCGCCGTTTTAGCCAGCGAATCAGCGCACCCAGCACCGGCAGGTGTTCATACAGCAGGGCGCCCGCATCGAAGTAGTCACGGTGGCGATGCACTTTGCCGTCGCTCCACAGCAGGTGCGAGCAGCCTTCGACGCGGATCAGTTGGCCGCCAGCCAAGCGTGGATGGCGGTAGCTGATGGTCCAGCGCAGGTAGCCTTCGCCTTCGCTGACTTGATCAAAGCCGTAGAAGTCGAAGCGCAGCTCGCTGACATTGGCGTACAGCTGAGCAAAGTAGGCCCGGATATTGGCCAGCCCGCGTACCTCATGCAGCGGATCGCAGAACAACGCATCGCGGCTGTAGAGCTGCTCCAGGCGCTCAAGGTTGTCCTTGTTCAGCCCGGCAAAGGCCTGGGCGAAATCATGCAGAAAGGCGCTCATGGGCCATCGGCCTCGAGTGTGCTCAAGTGCGGCAGGCACTTGAAGGCGGCCAGGGCGCGGGTGCGGCTCTTGCCGAGGTCGACGATGGGCCGTGGGTAATCAATGCCGCCAAACAAGCCGCCACCCAGGTGCGCCGTGGTGTGCGGGTTATGGATGTCTTTTTTGTTCAGGCCCACCAGTTCGGGGAGCCAGTGACGGATAAAGCGGCCGTCCGGGTCGAATTTGGCCGATTGGCTCAGCGGATTGAAGATGCGGAAGTACGGCGCCGAATCGGTGCCGGTGGAGGAGCTCCACTGCCAGCCGCCGTTGTTGGCGGCCAGGTCGCCATCCACCAGGTGCTGCATAAAGAAGCGTTCGCCTTCGCGCCAGTCGATCAGCAGGTTCTTGGTCAGGAACATCGCCACCACCATGCGCAGGCGGTTGTGCATCCAGCCGGTGGCGACCAGTTGGCGCATCGCCGCGTCGATGATCGGCAGGCCAGTGCGGCCCTCTTGCCAGGCAGCGAGGTCGGCCGGGGCCTGGCGCCAAGCTACGGCGTCAGTCTCAACGCGGAAGGCGCGGCCCATGGACACCCGTGGGTAGCCAACCAATATGTGTTTGTAGAACTCGCGCCAGAGCAGTTCGTTGATCCAGCAGACCACGCCGGGATTGCCGCCGTCGAATTCGCCGCGGTTGACCGCGAGCGCAGCGTGCAGGCACTGGCGCGGTGAAATCACCCCGGCGGCGAGGTAACTGGACAGCTGGCTGGTGCCTGGCACGGCCGGAAAATCACGGCGCTGGTCGTACCACTCCATCTGCTCGGCGGCGAAGGCGTCCAGCCGCCGTTGCGCCTCGGCTTCACCAGCGGGCCAGTAGTGCTGCAGGCTGGCGCTGGGGGTGGGGAAACCATCGATCTGGGTCGGTAGTTCGTCGCTGACAATCGGTAGCGGTGCCTGCGCCGATGGCAGTGGCAGGCAGCGTGGCAAGGCGATTTGCAGGCGGCGGTAGCAGACCTTGCGAAACTGACTGAACACCTGGAAGTAGGTGCCCGACTGGGTCAACAGGCTGCCGGGCTGGAAAAACAGCTGGTCCAGATGCCCCTTGAAAGCTACGCCCTGTTGCCCTAGCAGGCTGGCGCAGGCTTCGTCGCGACGGCTTTCATGCACGCCGTATTCGTCGTTGACCTGCACTGCGGCAATGTTGTGCGCCTGGCAGAGGCGCGCCAGTACCTGCGGTGCTTCGCTCCAGGTGTCCGCCTTGGCGATCAGCAATGGCACATTGAGCTGGTGCAGCTGCTGTTGCAGGTGCGCCAGGTTGCGCAGCCAGAAGTCCACCTTGGCCGGCGCGTCATGGTGGGCCTGCCATTCGCCGGGGCTGAGCAGAAACAGCGCCACGGTTGGGCCCGCCGCCATGGCGGCGGCGAGGGCGCTGTTGTCGTGCACACGCAGGTCGGTGCGAAACCACATCAGTTGGCGCATGCAGGCTCCAGGGGCAGGGGGTAATGGTTCATAGGGCGTTACGCAGGCTCAGCACTTCCGGGTGCGGTTGCAGGTACACCTGGCGTTCGATGTAGTGGTCCGGGTGGCGGCGGAAGTGGTGCTTGAGCAGGGTCAGCGGCACCACCAGCGGCACGATGCCGTTGCGGTACTGGTTGATCAGCTGGTTCATCTCGGCTTTGTCTTCGCGGCTCAGGGCCTGCTTCAGGTAGCCGCTGATGTGCTGCAAGACATTGCTGTGGGTGCCACGGGTGGCGCATTTCTTCAGGGCCGCCATCAGCGCGCTGAAGTAGCGCGGTGCCAGTTCGCCGAGGTCGTGCTGGCTGAGGTTGCCCAGCAGCTGGCCGAGGGCCTTGTACTGCAGCGGGTTGGTGGCCAGCAGCTGGTATTTATAGCGCGAGTGGAAGTCGAGAATGCTCTGTCGGGTCAGGCCGCTGCGCAGCAGCTCCTGCCAGCGCGCGTAGGCATATACGCGGGTGAGGAAGTTCTCGCGCAGCACCGGGTCGTTGAGGCGGCCGTCTTCTTCCACCGGCAAGTCCGGGTGGCGGGCACAAAATGCCTTGGCAAAGATCCCCTGGCTGCCGCCTGGGGTGGGCGCGCCGTTGGCCTGATAGAGCTTGACCCGCTCCATCCCGCAGGACGGCGATTGCTGCATAAAGATGTAGCCGCAGATGCCCTGCAGTTCGCCGGCCATGCGCTCGCCGTAGGCGGCCAGGGCATCGGTGACGTCAATCTCGCGGTGTATGGTGCCGACCGCACGGGGGGCCGCCGGGTCGCCAATCAGGCGAATCGGTTCGCGCGGCGTACCCAGGCCGATGGCCACCTCCGGGCACACCGGAATGAACTCAAAGTGCTCGCTAAGTACCCGACTGCACAGGTTCGACTGCTTGTGGCCGCCGTTGTAGCGCACCTCGTTGCCCAGCAGGCAGGCACTGATGCCCAGTTTGAGGGTATAGGTTGCTGAGTTAGGAACAGTCATGGCGCACCTCTGAACAGGATGACGAACGCAGGGATCTGCATTGCGGCCTGCACAGATAATAGGCACATTGTTGTACAGTCGCAAATAGATTGTACAGGTATTGTATTGCTAGGCGGTGCAGCGAGCCTTTAGTGGCGTTCGGGTAGACGGGTGGCAGTGGTTGAAAAGCGCCGGCGCTGGCCTCACGCTTTAACCTTTAATCGCCTGTGTGCGGCCCTAAGCGGCGTGCTGCAGGCGCGATCGGGCTCCGCGCAGCGTGCCCGATCTGTGCCATTTACCTTGCAGGAACCGTCATGGACACCGCCAAACCCGCTCTAATCCGCGAAACCTTCCCCGTCGGGCCGTTGCAGTGCAACTGCACCATCATCGGCGACCCCGTTACCAAGCAGGCCATCGTGGTCGATCCGGGCGGCAACCCCGAGTTGATCATGGCGCGCCTGGACGCCCATGGCCTCAAGGTGGTGAGCATCATTCATACCCACGCCCACCTAGATCACTTCCTCGCCTCCGGGCAGATGAAGGAGCGCACTGGCGCGACCCTGCACCTGCACAAGGATGACCAGTTCCTCTGGGACAACCTGGAGATGCAGTGCGGCATGTTTGGCGTGCCCTACACGCCGGTGCCGGCACCGGATCAGTGGCTGAGCGACGATCAGGCGCTGGACTGCGGCTGTGGCGTGGCGCTGCACACGCCGGGGCATACGCCAGGCTCGATGAGCTTCTGGTTCCCTGAGGCCAAGTTGCTGATCGCCGGCGATACCTTGTTCCGTGGTGGTATTGGCCGTACCGATTTGTGGGGTGGCGATTACCCGACCATCGAGCGCTCGATCAAGCAACGCCTGTACACCCTGGATGAAGACGCCACGGTGGTCACGGGCCACGGTCCGGATACCCGTCTGGGCGACGAGATGCGCAGCAACCCTTATGTGCGTGCCTGAGCGCGGAATTTTCCCGTGCGCTTGTGCTCTAATCTGTACAGCCGAATACGGTTGATCCCTATGTTGAGGAGTTGCATTGATGTTTAAGCCCAGTCGCCTGTTGATTGCTGCCAGCACTGCCGTCTTGCTGGCCGGTTGCGCGTCGCAGAACCCCTATGACAATCAGCCACCGAGCAGCAACAAGACCGCCACTTACGGTGGCCTCGGGGCATTGGCAGGGGCGGCAGCCGGCGCCTTGATCAATCATGACAATCGCGGCAAGGGTGCCCTAATCGGCGCGGCCATCGGCGGTGCCAGTGGTGCCGGCTACGGTTACTACGCCGACAAGCAGGAAGCCGAGTTGCGCCAGAGCATGCAGGGCACGGGTGTGGAAGTGCAGCGTCAGGGCGACCAGATCAAGCTGATCATGCCGGGCAATATCACCTTCGCTACCGACTCCTCCGAAATCGTCAGTAACTTCTATGCACCGCTGAACAACCTCGCCAGTTCGTTCAAGCAGTTCAACCAGAACAGCATCGAGATCGTCGGCTTTACCGACAGCACCGGCAGCCGCCAGTACAACATGGACCTGTCGCAGCGTCGGGCGCAGAGCGTGGCCACCTATCTGACCGCCCAGGGTGTGGATGGCACGCGCCTGTCGACCCGTGGCGCCGGCCCGGATCAGCCGATTGCCAGCAATGCCACGGCCGATGGCCGCGCGCAGAACCGCCGCGTTGAGGTCAACCTGCGACCTCTGCCGGGTCAGCCGCAGCAGTAAGCAGCTGCGCTGTACAGGAGCCCGCCAATTGGCGGGCTTTTTCTTGCGTGGGCAAATGGCCTGCTCAGTTCGGCCAGGGGCTCGCGCAGGCGCTGCACAGGTAGCCCTCAAGGTGCTGGCTGATGTTGCTCCAGCTGTGCCGGCCGGCATATTGGCGGGCATTGAGGCGGACCCGGCGCAGGGTTTCCGGGTCTTCCAGTAGCCAGGTCGTGGCCGTGGCGAAGCTGTCGGCATCATCCGGCAGCGCCAGGGCGCCATTGTGGCCATGGCGGATATGCTGCGCTGCGGCGCCCTGGTCAAAGGCGACGATGCCCAGCCCCGAGGCCAGGGCCTGGAGCACCATGCCGTCGGCAACTGCGCCCGGTTGGGCCAGCAACAGCAGGTCGGTCGAGGCCATCAGTGTGGCCAGGCTTGCCGCGTCTGCGGCCTCGACCTGCAGGCTGTCGACCAGTGCGCCTGGCGTGGCGTCGTGCGGGTCGTCATCCAGCAGCAAGAGCTTAAGCCGGCGTTGCGGGTAGCGGCTGCGCAGGGCGTTCCAGCTGCGTGCCAGCAGTTGAGTGGGGCGGCCGCGGTGCAGCACGGCAATATCCCCATCGCTCAGGCCCCAGCGGGTGCGCAGGGCATTATCGCGTTGGCGCGGATGAAACAAGTGACTGTCGACGCCGCTGGTCAGCAGCTGCAAGTGCTCGAAGCCACGGCGCTGCAGGGTCTGCAGTTGGCTGCTGGTCGGCACCAGGGTCAACTGACTGCGATTGTGGAACCAGCGCAGGTAGTGATCGAACAGCCGATAAAACGGCGACAGCGAATGGCCATGAGTGAGTGCCTGGACTTGCTCGGTCAGGCTGCTGACCACCGGAATGCCCAGCTGTCGACCCGCGCGCAGGGCCGCCAGCCCGAGCGGGCCGGCCGTGGCGATATACAGCACATCCGGCCGTTTGCGGCGCCAATGGCGCTGCAGTTTGGCCTGCAGGGAAACGCCCCATTGCCAGCCTGGCAAACCGGGCAACATCCAGCCGCGGGTCAACAGCAGACGCTCATCGCTGTGGCGGTCTTGATCCTCTGCCTGGCGCGGACGCACCAGTTGCAACTGATGACCGCGCGCGCTGAGGCCGGCGCACAGGTGGGCCAGGCTCTGGGGCAGGTCGTTGACGACGGGCAGGACGGTTTCGCTGATCAGGGCGATTAACAGGGGGGCTGTGCTCATGGTGACAGTCTCGACTGTCACCATGTAGCAACTGTGACACTGGTGTGGCGAAACCGTGACGGCGCTGGCCAGCGATGGCGCTCGTTAGGTTTTTACCAGGCCTTTGGCGCCGTCTTCACGCACCCAGAACAGCGTGGCCCCGGCCACCGCGGCGGGCATCATCAGGATGTTGACGAAGGGAATCAGCAGCGCCACATAGGTGATGCCGCCAAAACCCAGGCTCTGCCAGCGCTTGGCCCGCAGCCAGGCGAGCATGTCGTCCCAGCTGACCTTGTTGTTGTCGCAGGGGTAGTCGATGTACTGCACCGCCATCATCCACACGCCGAACAGCAGCCACAGCGGTGTGGCAATCAGGTTCAGGCCAGGGATCAGCGAGAGGATCAACAGGCCGATGGCGCGCGGCAGGAAGTAGCTGAGCTTGCGCAGTTCACGCTTGAGGGTGCGCGGCACCATGGCCAATAGCTCGTTCCAGCTGAACGGCGGGAAGGTGTCTTCGCCGCGCACCACCACCTCGACCTTTTCCGCGAGAAAGCCGTTGAAGGGCGCGGCGATAATGTTGGCCAGCAGGGTGAAGGTGAAGAACACCATCAGCAGCAGGAGGACGACGAACAGCGGCCAGAGCAGGAAGTCGAGAAAGCTCAGCCAGCCCGGCAGGCTGCCCATCAGGCTGGCGAGCCAGCCGCTGAACTGGCGCACGGCGAAGCCGATCAGGGCGACGAAGAGGATCAGGTTGATGGCCAGGGGCAGCAGCACGAACAGGCGCAGGCCGGGGCTGAGCACCAGTTTCAGGCCTTCGCGCAGGTAATCCGGGCCAGAGAGTACGGGGGCGGACATAGGTGACGTTCCGAGGTTGAGGTGCGGGCGACCTTAGCGGCTTTGCGTCGGTGGCGGAAGCTCAAGCGGGTGATAAAGACAGGCGCGATTGCGTTGCTGTTTGGCTTCGTACATGGCGATATCGGCGGCCTTGATCAGGCTTTCCGCCTGTTTGGCGTGCTGCGGGAACAGGGCGATGCCGATACTTGGCGTAACAAAATCGATCACCAGGCGGTCATCGATAAAGGGCTGCCCCAGGCTGCTGAGCAGGCGCTCGGCGAGCTTCATGGCCGACTCGGCGTCAGCGTCGGTGAGCAGTACGGTGAACTCGTCACCACCCAGGCGATAGACGTGGTCGGGCTGGCGCAGGCTGCTTTGCAGGCGCTGGGCAATGGAGATCAGCAGGGCGTCGCCAATGTCGTGGCCGTACTGGTCATTGACCTGCTTGAAGCGGTCGAGATCGATATACAGCAGCGCGAGGGAGCGTTCCTGACGCTGCATCAGCTCAAGACTGCGTTGCAGCTCCTCGCTGAAGGCCTTGCGGTTGCCCAGGTTGGTGAGCGGATCGCGATAGGCCATGTCGATCAGTTTGTTCTGGTAGGCCATCTGCTCGCTGGTGTCGCGCAGGATGCCACGGCAGCCGGCAATCTGGCCCTGGCGGTCATGGAACAGGGTCAGGCGGGTTTCGAAATGGCCAATGCTGCCATCACGGCGCTTGAAGGGCGCGGCAAACTGGTTGTCGGAACTGTTTTCCAGCACGCGGGCGAGCAGTGCATGGGCGCGGGGGATGTCTTCTTCGGCCAGGGCATCCTTGTAGGAGCGGCCGAGCATTTCGGCACGGCTATAGCCGAGCATCTGCTCCAGGGCGCGGTTGAGGGTAGTGACCCGGCCGTGCAGGTCCAGCTCGAAGAAGCCGTCGTTGATCGAGTCGAGAATCAGCTGATCGCGGGACTCGCTTTGCATCAGGCGTTCGAACATCAGATTGAGGGCATGGGCCAGTTGCCCAAACTCATCGCTGCCATGTTCATCCAGGCGCGGTAGCAGGTTGTCCGGGCCGACCTTGGCCACCTCATGGTGGATGTATTGCAGGCGCCGCAGAATCCAGAACTCCAGGCACAGGTAAATCACCAGGGTGGCGCCGGCTGCGACGGCCAGGGTTTCCATCAGGAAAAACCAGATGGCCTGGCGGCCTTGCTGAAACAGGCGGCGGTCTTTGTCGATGTGCAGGGCCAGGGGCGGTTCGTTGAGGTCGTTGGCCAACAGCAGTTCAACTTGCTGGCGATTCTCCTGCAGCTCGCGCGGGCTGATGGACAGCTGGCTGAGGCTGTCGGGCTGGGCCGGCAGTGGTTGCCATTGCGCGGTATCGGTCGGACTGTCGGCCAGGCGCAGGTCGCCGTCCACCAGCTGTTGCAGGCTCTTGAAGCGCTGGAAGTCGAGAAAGTGGCCGGCCACGATGTTGCCGACGGGGGGGACGGTGCTCTGGTTGTTGCTGATCGGGCTGACCACCAGCAGCAGCGGCGTGCCTTGTACCAGCAACAGTTGGCCACGGCCCAATTCGCTGGGGCTGGCCTGGTCCAGCTGGATCAGGCGGCGGCCGAGTTGCAGGATGGCCTGGCGCAGGCTGTCGTAGTCGCTGGGGCGCTGCTGGTTGCTGCTGAGCATTTCACTCAGGTCCGGCGGCAGCCATTGCTCGGTGACCACTTGTTGCTGGTTGTCGAGGAACACCATGAAGTCGAAGTTGAGCAGCGCCAGGGACTGCTCATCGAGGTTGCTGCGGGCAAAGTCGGGCCGGTTGCCGAGCATGAACTCGTAGCTGTCGTCCCAGCCGGAGTAAGTGCTGAGCAGGTTGAGGTTGTTTTTCAGCATGTAGTCCAAGGCGCTGCGCAGCCGCTCGGCATCATTGAACAGGAGTGAGCGGTCCTGGCTGTCGAAGCGGCTGAGGAGGATGCGTTCGGATAGCCAGAAGGCGCTGAGCAGGGTCAGCAGCAGGAGCGGCACGAATAACCAGAACAGACGTTTACGTAAAGTCATGCCGGTTGGCTTCGGTTGGGAGAAGGTCAGGCCATTATAGCAAGACTCATCTCCTCTACCGCCGGCATAACATGTTGCAGGCTTATACCCAGGTATTCAGCGAAAGGTTATGGGCGCTGAGGCGGATGAACTGTTCACTGGCCTTCATCAGCAGGGCGTCGCGGTCCACGGTCAGCTCATGGCCGGGCTTGCCTTCGGCTTCGCAGCGGTAGGTGGCCTGGTTGGCCGACTGGCGCAGGCACAGGTAGCGCTGGCTGCGGGCTTCGACTCGCAGGCTCAGCAGATCGATATGTGCCACCTGCAGTTGCTCGCTCTGCCCGGTTTCCAGGGCGCAGCGTTGCAGGGCTGGGGTGTGGGTGAAGGGCGATGAGGAGAACATCACGTGTTGGCAGTCGCCGAGGTCGGGGCGCAGCTTACCGTCGAGGAACCAGCGGCCGCGGATGTCACGCAGCAGGGCGAGGCTTTTCGGACCGTGGTCATCGACCTTCAGCCACAGGCGGCGGAAGCGCCAGCGCGGGTCGCAGTTGAGCACGTAGGTGGCGGCGATGCTGTGGCCCTTGAGGCTCTGGATCAGGTGACTGCTGGCATTGATGCCATTGCTGTCGCGATCCAGGCGCAGGCTTTCGACGCCGGGGTTGTGCCAGGGTTTCCAAACCAGGTTGTGTTGCATCCGTGCGACTCCTTGTCCTGCGCGGTGAGCCGCCTGCCGGGTGGTGGCCAGTGCGGGGCAGTACGCAGGATAAGGATTTTGCCGGACAACGTCTGTCAGCCTTTGCCGACAGTTGTACAGTTTTTGTCGCTACGGTCAGGTTCAGGCGTTGCGCTGCAGGGCCTGTTGGCTGAAGCGTACGCCGGCCAGGCCGTGGGTCTGCAGGGCGCGGATATTGCCGTGGTCGCTGCCGTCCGGGGTGGCCAGCACGTCGCGGTAATGTTCGCCGAAGGCGAGCAAGGCTTCTTCGTCGCTGAAGCCTTCCAGCTGGGCCAGGCCGAGGGTCTTGCAGGAGCCTTCATTCTGCCCGGCGGCATTTTCCACGCTGCCGTTGCTGAAGCTGCTCGGGCTGTACTGGTAGTGCTCGGCGATAAAGGCCAGGGTCTGGCTGAACAGGTGCTGGCCGCTGCGCAGCTGCTGGCGGAAGGTGCTCAGGGCGCTCATGGCTTGTGCACCTTGGCAAAGGTGGCCTGCTGCTCGGCGCTGGCTTCCTTCTGGTATTTGGCCTTCCACTCGCTGTAGGGCATGCCGTAGATCTCTTCGCGGGCCTGTTCAACAGACACCTCGATGCTGAGGTCATCGGCCGCGGCCTTGAACCATTTGGACAGGCAGTTGCGGCAGAAGCCGGCCAGGTTCATCAATTCGATATTCTGCACATCCGGGCGCGAGCGCAGATGTTGCACCAGTTGGCGAAAGGCGGCGGCGTCGAGTTCCAGGCGTTCTTGCTCGGTCATGGCGGGGCTCTTGATTGGCAGTGGGCGGCAGGCGCGGATGATAGAAGCCTCGCCGGCCTGCGGCAATCGGCTAGCAGGCCGTTGAAAAATGTAGGCGAGGCAGGCAAGACAAGGCAAAAACGGCCGAAAAAAGCGGAGTTTACGTGTTGTAAATGAGCATTTTGAGGCCGTTTTTAACGCAGTATTGCCAACGTAGGTAGTTTTTCAACGGTCTGTTAGCGGTGGCCGGCGAGGGTGATGGACACCGATTGAGCAAAACGCAGGGCGTGGGGCTTGTCGACTTCCACTTCGGCGTAGCGCACCGAGGGGTGGGCCATGACCAGGTCCAGTAGCTCCTGGGTCAGGCGCTCCAGTAGGGCAAAGCGATTGCCTTCGACGTGCTGGATGATGGCTTTGGTGATGGTGCGATAGTTCAGGGCGTGGTCGATGTCGTTGCCCTCCACCGCATCGTTGGCCGGGTAGAGGATGGTCAGGTTGATCAGCACGTCCTGCTTGTTGAGGATCTCGTCCTCCTTGATGCCGATAAAGGTGCGTACGCTCAGGTCCTTGACCCGGATACGCGCCATGCCTGGCTCCAGTCTGGGCATGTTCAGTTGCTCCGTCCGATCAGTTGCAGAAATTCCATCCGAGTATTACAGGATTCGCGGAAGGCGCCGAGCATCACCGAGGTGTTCATCGACGAGTTCTGCTTCTCTACCCCGCGCATCATCATGCACATGTGCTGCGCCTCGATGACCACGGCCACGCCGGCGGCATCGGTGACCTGCTGGATGGCCTCGGCGATCTGCCGGGTGAGGTTTTCCTGGATCTGCAGGCGCCGCGCATACATGTCGACGATGCGCGCCACTTTCGACAGGCCCAGCACCTTGCCGGTAGGGATGTACGCCACGTGGGCCTTGCCGATAAACGGCAGCAGGTGGTGTTCGCACAGCGAGTACAGCTCGATGTTCTTGACGATCACCATCTCGTCATTGTCGGAGGCGAACAGGGCGCCGTTGACGATCTCGTCGAGATTTTGCTGATAGCCGTGGCAGAGGTACTGCATGGCCTTGGCGGCGCGCTTGGGCGTGTCCAGCAAGCCTTCGCGCTCAGGGTTTTCGCCCAGGCCAAGGAGGATTTCGCGGTAATGGTTGGGCATCAGTGGGTTCATCAGGGGCTCCTCGGCGTGCACCTTACTTGAGGTGTCGACCGCCATTAACGGTCAGGGTGGTGCCGGTTACGTAAGGGTTGTCGAGCAGATAGCGCAGGCTCTGGTAGATCACCTCGGCGCCGGGCTCGATGCCCAGGGCGGATTTGGCCAGGGCCTTGGCGCGGTACTGCGGTTGGTCATCGGGGTTGAACAGCACCAGGGCCGGGGCAATGCCGTTGACCTTGATGTGCGGGGCGTAACGGGCGGCAAATGACAGGGTCAGGTTGTCCAGACCGGCCTTGCTGGCGCTGTAGGCCAGATGCTGGCTGCTGCCCCGGCGGGTCACGTCGTCGCTGATATGGATGATGTCGGCTGGTGCCGAACGCTGCAGCAGTTCGGCGCAGTGCAGGTTGATCAGGTAGGGCGCGAGCATGTGCACGTTGAACAGTTGCTGAAACACCGCCGCTTCCTGCCCTGGCGTTTCGCTCAACCATTGCGAGGCGTTGTGGACGATGGCGCGCAGGCTGTCGGTGTGCCCATGCAGGGCTTCGATAAAGGTCATGATCCCGGCTTCGCTGGCGAAGTCGGCGTACAGCGTCACTGCGCCGCGCTTGCGCAGTTCAAGCAGGCCAGGACGTTCACTGCGGTAGCTGACAATCACTCGGTGACCATCATCGAGCAGGCGCAATGCACAGTGCAGACCTATGCGTTGGCTGGCTCCAGTAAGCAGAATCGGTGCGGCTGACTGGTCCATGGCGGTCCTGTGGCATGACTTGGCGTGGCCGGATGCAGATGTCCGGTGTTTGGCTAAACCTATACCAAAGCTTTATTTTGTACAACCATGCGCGCCGTGTGGGCAAGACTTGTAGAGGGCTTTTGGCGGCGTAAATACTGGGTTTTACGTAGGTTTTTGTATTTTTTGAATGTGATTAAATTGTACGGTTTGTTTTATTTTGTACAATTTATGTTTGCTTTTTGTCGATCTTGCACCGCTCACCTTGGCAGCGCCGGGCACCGTCTGGATGGGGTAGCCAGGTCAGGCCCGGACGCAGTCGGCAGAACAGCCGGTACAGGCCGTCCCGTGTGGGTCGCAACCAGCGCCAGCCCAAGGGGCGGGCCAGCCAGGTGTGGCCGGCGGCGGTCCAGCTCCAGTAGGTGGCGTCCAGCCCGGTGACCCAGTGGCCGTCGGCAAAGCGGCCGTGCAGCAGGTTTTGCAACTGCGCCAGGCTGCAACCGATTGCGGCTGGATCAAAGTCGGCGGCGCGGATATCGCTCAGTTGCAGCCGGGCGGGGTCGGCGTGGCGCCCGAGCCAGGCAATCTCCCGAGCGCACAGCGGGCAGTCGCCATCGTGGTAAAGCGTCAATGGCCAGTGGGGTTGCATGATGGTGCTGTCCTTTTTGTATAGGTCTTGTACAATGTATGCGCTTGCTCCTAAGTTGTACAATGCCGGCCACGACCCCTGAGCGATGTCCACCATGACCGAACTTGCTGCTGCTTCAGCCCTTGCCACAGCGGCCCTGACTCAGGAAGAGCTGTTTCCCATCCGTGAAGTGTCGCGCCTGACCGGGGTCAATCCCGTCACCCTGCGCGCCTGGGAGCGGCGCTACGGGCTGATCCAGCCAACCCGCACCGACAGCGGTCATCGCCTGTATTCGCAGGCCAACATCGATGCGGTGCGCAGCATTCTGTCTTGGCTGGAGCGCGGGGTGGCGGTCAGCAAGGTCGGCAAGATCCTCCAGCGCAACGAGAGCCAGCGTGCGGTGGCCGAGCCAGCGCCGGCAGATGCCTTGTTGGGGGAATGGGGCGAATGGCAGCAGCAGGTGCAACGCGCACTGCGTGGTTTCGATGAGGCGCGTCTGGAGCAGGTGTTTGGCCAGATATTCTCCAGCTATCCATTGCCCGTGGTGTTTCAGGACATCCTGATGCCGCTGTGGCAGCAACTGTTGCAGCGTCAGCGCGAGTTCGGCCAGACCAGTGAATGGTTGTTCCTCGACAGTTTTCTCCGTGGTCGCGCCCTGCAGCGCCTGCAGTTGGCGCGTTCGGGCGGCGGTGAGCGGGTGCTGTTGGCCGCGCTGCCTGGGCAGTGCCATGAGCTGGAATTGCTGGTGGCCGGCGTGTTGCTGAGCCATGCCGAGGTGACGCTGACGGTGTTGCCATTCGGCCAGCCGCTGGAGGAGCTGACCCTGGTCTGCGAAAAGATCCAGCCGCAGTTGCTGGTGCTGTTCTCCAATCATCCGCCGGCCGCCGATTTCGCCCGGCAGTTGCAACGCTTGGCCTTGACCGTCGATTGCCCTCTGGCCCTGGCCGGTGAAGCCGCTGAGTTGGCCAGCGAACAATTGGCCGGCTCGACTATTGCCTGCCTGGGCAATGATGCCCGCAGCCTGTCGCGACGCCTGCTGCAGCTGCTCAATGGGCATATGGATACCTGAGTCCAGCGGCGCCGTTCGGCGCCTCGTCTGCATTTACCTCTTCTTATTGTTTGACGCTTGCCGGGCCCGGTAGGCGTGTGCACGGGCTTTTTTCAGCCTTGGGCTTGCGGCTTGGACGAGCGGCGGCGCGCTGTGCATGGCTGGAATAAAGACTTGCCAATGGAGGAATTAATCTATACAAAAGCTGTACAAATTATTTTCTTGTACAGCTTCAGGAGATTCCCATGCCGGCATACCGTGCTCCGCTGCGTGACATGCGCTTTGTCTTTGATGAGGTACTGGGTGCCTCTCAGGTGCTGCAAGACTTGCCGGACCAGGGCGAGTTCAGCAGCGATCTGGCCGATGCAATTCTGGAAGAGGCGGCCAAGCTCGCCGAAAACGTCCTCGCCCCGCTGAACGGTCCGGGTGACCAGCAAGGTTGCCAGTACGATCCACAGACCAAGGCGGTGACCGTACCGCAGGGCTTCAAGCAGGCGTACAAGCAGTTTGCCGAAGGCGGCTGGACGGCGTTGGCCTGCAGCCCTGAGTTTGGCGGTCAGGGCTTGCCCCATGTGCTGAACATGTTGGTTGAGGAGATGATCTGCTCGGCCAACCTGTCCCTGGGCATGTATCCGGGCCTCACCCATGGCGCCATCAATGCGCTGACCGAGCACGGCAGCCGCGAGTTGCAGGACCAGTACCTGGCGAAGCTAATCAGCGGCGAGTGGACCGGCACCATGTGCCTGACCGAGCCCCAGTGCGGCACCGACCTGGGCCTGATTCGCACCCGCGCCGTGCCTCAGGCTGACGGCAGCTATGCCGTGACCGGTACCAAGATCTGGATCACCGGCGGCGAGCACGACATGGTCGATAACATCCTCCATCTGGTGCTGGCCAAGTTGCCCGATGCGCCGGACAGCGTGAAGGGTATTTCCCTGTTTCTGGTGCCCAAGTTTCTCGCCGACGGCAGCCGCAACCCGGCGTTCTGCGGCGGTCTGGAACACAAGATGGGGATCAAGGGGTCCGCCACCTGTGTGATGAACTTCGAAGGCGCCCAGGGCTGGCTGATCGGTGAGGCCAACAAGGGTCTGAAGTGCATGTTCACCATGATGAACTCGGCGCGCCTGATGGTCGGTATGCAGGGCCTGGGGATTGCCGAGAGCGCTTATCAGATCAGTCTCGGGTTTGCTAAGGAGCGCCTGCAAAGCCGCTCCCTGTTGGGGCCGAAATCGCCGGAAAAACCCGCCGACTCGATCCTTGTACACCCCGATGTACGGCGTAATCTGTTGCGCCAGAAAGTGATGATCGAAGGCTGCCGTGCGCTGGCCTACTTCACCGGCCTGCACCTGGACGTGGCGCACAGCCACCCGGATGCTCAGGTGCGCGAGCAGGCCGATGACCTGGTGCAATTGCTCACCCCGGTGGTCAAGTCGTTCCTCACCGATGAAGGCTTCAACTGCGCCAACGATGGCTTGCAGGTGCTCGGCGGCTCCGGCTACACCCAGGACTGGGGCATCGAGCAACTGGTGCGTGATGCGCGCATCACGCGGATCTACGAAGGCACCAACGGCATTCAAGGGCTGGATCTGGTCGGGCGCAAGCTGGCCCTGGGCGGTGGCCGCGCGGTGCGCAGTTACTTCGCCCTGCTCAATGGCTGGTTGCAGGCCAATCCCCAGGCGCCCCATGCGGCCGCTGTGGGTAAAGCACTGCAGCAACTGCAGAAAGCCACGCTGTGGATTGCCAGCGAAGGCATGAAGGATGCGGAGCAAGCCGGCGCAGCTGCCACGCCGTATCTGCGTCTGTTCGCCCTGACCAGCCTGGCCTGGTTCTGGTCGCGGATGGCTCAGGTGGCCAGCGAGCAACTGGCGGCGGGCAGCAGCGAAACCGCGTTCTATGGCGCCAAGCTGAAATCTGCGGACTTCTATGTCGCCCGTGTGCTCACCGAAACCGATGGTCTGCTGGCCGAAGTGTTGGCCGGCAAGGCCAGCCTGATGGCATTCAGCGAGGATGAATTCGCGGCCTGATAAACCCTCTTCACTGCTGCGCAATCCGCTAGCTTCCACACCTTTGGCTAGCGGATTTTTTTTGCCTGTAATTCGCCGGTTTCAGGCGCAGTGTTGCTGCAGTTGCGGATGCTGCAGGCGATGTTGCTGGAAGATGAAGTGGCGCAGGCGCTCGCTTTGCTGGTTGGGCAGTATGTCCAGGCGGAAGGCGGTCAGCTGGCTGTCGGTCCGCCGTACGCGGCTGCCATGCAGTTCGATGGGGTCTTGCTCGGGCAGCGGCAGCCACAGGTCGAAGTCTGCTGGCGCGGACATCTCGCCGGACTCGACCAGCACACCAGCGGGCGAGATTTCATGGATGCACAGGTCACTGGCCTGACCATTTTCGTGCAGCAAGGGCAGTGGTTGCGCCAAGGTCAGGCGCCAGGGCCGTTGGATTTCGCCTTGCTGATAAATGCCCGGTGCGCCGAGTTCCAGGTGCAGGGCATGGAAGTCGTCTTCGACCAGTTGCAGGGGGAAGCGCAGGCACTGGTCGCCAAACTGGGCTTCCAGGTGCAGTTGGGCGTTGCGGCCCAGCCCAGCGAGGATGCCATTGGCGACCGAGCCGCCATCCACCCGAAAGCTTTGCACCGGGAGGATGTTGCTGGACAGCGAGTGGCCGAGAATCTGCTGGATATAGTCCAGTTCATCACGGCTGAGCAGGGGTTTCTTCGGCATCGAGGTGGCCTGACGCAAGTTGCATGAAATAGCGGTATGCAACTATCAGACCCTTCAGCAGGCCTTAGGTTCAGGCTTTCAGGCTGGCCAGTTCGGCGCGCAGTTGCGCAACTTCCTGTTCCAACTCGCTGACGCGCTGGTTGGCTTCGACCTGGGCGGTGGCGTCCTTCTGGATGCCGATGTAGTAGGTCAGCTGGTCGGCTTCGTTGAACACCGGGGTGATCGACAGCTCGTTCCAGAACAGGCTGCCGTCCTTGCGGTAGTTACGGATGATCTGCCGGCACGGACGGTTGTGGATCACTGCGTCACGAATCGCATTGAGGCCTTCTTGCTGACGGTCACCGGCCTGCAGGAAACGGCAATCCTGATAGAGGATGTCCTGCGCTTGGTAGCCGGTCAGGCGCTCGAACGCCGGGTTGGCATAGATGAGAATGTTGTCCTCACCTTCTTGCTCGGCTACGACGATGCCGTCATTCGAGGCGTTGATCACCATTTGCAGCAGTTTGGCGTTGATCATGGAGGTATCCGCAATGCAGGTTGGAGGCATTCTAAAACATCGGGAGGGGCTGTCTACTTACGGCATAATACCCGAGGATTTCCGTATGTTTCAGGAGCATTGATGAAAGTCGCGATTCTTTCCGGGTCGGTCTACGGCACCGCCGAAGAAGTGGCCCGCCACGCCCAGCAATTGTTGCAGGCCGCCGGTCTTGAGGCCTGGCACAACCCGCGGGCGCAACTGGCCGACGTCCAGGCCTTTGCCCCCGAGGCGTTTCTGGTGGTGACCTCGACCACCGGCATGGGTGAGTTGCCCGACAACCTGCAGCCGCTGTATTACGCCATCCGCGATCACCTGCCGGCCTGGCAGGGTTTGCCGGGTGCGGTGCTGGCCCTGGGTGATTCCAGCTATGGCGACACCTTTTGCGGCGGCGGCGAAATGGTTCGTGAGTTGTACGCCGAGCTGGGTATTCGCGAGGTGCTGCCGATGCTGCGCCTGGATGCCAGCGAAACCGCCAGCCCGGAGGCCGATGCCGAGCCTTGGCTGGCCGAGCTGATTCAGGCGCTGCACGGCTGATGCACCCGCGCGCCGTCGAGCTGATCGACCTGTTGCAACTGCAGGCCCACCCAGAAGGCGGCTATTACCGTCGCCTGTACGAGTCGCGCGAATGCCTGCCGAGCGGGCGCTTGCTGGCGTCGGCGATCGTCTTTCTGCTGCCGGCCGGGCGGGTCAGCCGCTGGCACCGGGTGGATGCCGACGAGCTCTGGCACTTCTATGAAGGTGCGCCGCTGGAACTGCTGATTGCCGATACTCCGGCGGCCATCGAGCGGCAACTGCTTGGCCCGGTGGCCGCGGACCAGCTGCCGCAACGGCTGGTGCGCGCCCAGGCCTGGCAGGCCGCGCGGACCCAGGGCGATTTCAGCCTGGTGGGTTGTAGCCTGGCGCCGGGCTTCGAGTTTGCCGGCTTCGCCTTGCTGGCGGATGCGCCTCAGGTGCAGCGCGACTGGCCGTTGCTCGCCGGCCAGTACCCCGAGTTGGTGTGACTCGCTGGGTCAGTCCGCTGGCTGCCAAGGCGACTCGCTGCGGCAGATTCTCTCGCTAGACTCCTTGCACGTCCTGCTTGCAGGCTCCCACAACCCGCGAGGTGATCCGCATGAATGCTCCAGCCGCCACTGTCAGCGTCAAAACCCAAGTCAGCGCCGCCGAATGGCAGGCCCGTGTCGACCTGGCCGCCTGTTATCGGCTGATCGCCCTGCATGGCTGGGATGATCTGATCTTCACCCATATTTCCGCCAAGGTGCCGGGCACCGATGACTTCCTGATCAACCCCTACGGCCTGATGTTTCATGAAATCACCGCCTCCAGCCTGATCAAGGTCGACCTGGCCGGCACCAAGCAGATGGACAGCCCGTTCGAGATCAATCCGGCCGGCTACACCATCCACAGCGCCGTGCATGAAGTGCGTCACGACGTGAACTGCGTGCTGCACACCCACACCGCCGCCGGTGTGGCGGTGGCCGCGCAGAAAGCCGGCATCCTGCCGCTGTCACAGCAGTCGCTGTTTGTGTTGGCCAGCCTGTCCCATCACGACTACGAAGGGGTGGCGCTGAACCACGAAGAGAAGGCCCGCCTGCAGGCTGATCTGGGTAATACCAATTTCATGCTGCTGCGTAACCACGGTTTGATGACCTGCGCCGGCAGCATCGCCGATGCCTTCCTGATGATGTTTATCTTCCAGCGCACCTGTGAAATCCAGGTCATGGCACAAAGCGGTGGCGGCGAGCTGGTGCAGATTCCACAAACTATTCTCGACGGCGCGCGGGCGATGATCAGCGGCGTAATGCGCAGTCCGGTGGGTATGGGCGGGGCGCTGCCGTGGCCAGCCCTGTTGCGCAAACTCGATCAGCAAAACCCCGGTTACGACAGCTGATGCCGTTGCCCGGCATTGCCCTGGCGGATTGGCGCGGCCAGGGCCGCAATTTCGTCTTCAATGGCCACTCGATTCGCTACTGGACAGCCGGGCAGGGCGCGCCGCTGCTGCTGATCCATGGCTTCCCGACCGCCGCCTGGGACTGGCACTACCTGTGGGCGCCGCTGGCCGAGCGTTATCAGGTGATTGCCTGCGACATGCTCGGGTTTGGCGACTCGGCCAAGCCGCGTGGGCATGCCTACAGCCTGCTGGAGCAGGCGGACCTGCAGCAGGCGCTGCTCGCCCATTTGAATATCAGCGTGCCCGTGCATGTGCTGGCCCACGACTACGGCGACAGCGTCGCCCAGGAGCTACTGGCGCGGCATTACCAGCAGCGTCTGCGCCTGGCCAGTTGTGTGTTTCTCAACGGTGGATTGTTCCCAGAAACCCATCATCCGGTGCTGGTGCAAAAGTTGTTGCTCAGCCCCTCGGGTGGCCTGTTTGGTCGTCTGTTCAATCGCCGCACCCTGGCCGCCAATTTCGCCAAGGTGTTCGGCCCGCAGACTCAGCCCAGCAGCGCCGAGCTGGACGATTTCTGGCAACTGATTGCGACCAATAACGGCCCGGCCGTTATGCACCGGCTGATTCGCTACATGCCGGAGCGGCGCGTGCAACGCGAGCGCTGGCTGACGGCGATGCAGCGCGGCGAGGTGCCGCTGCGCTTGATCGATGGCGGCGTCGATCCGATTTCCGGCGCCCATATGCTGGCTCGCTACCGTGAACTGGTGCCGAACCCCGACTGCGTGTTGTTGGAGAATATCGGCCACTACCCGCAGACCGAGGCGCCCGACGCCGTGTTGCGGCATTACCTGGAATTTCGTACGAGCACGGAGGCATAGATGCAACGACGCAGCTTTCTCAAACTCACCGGTCTGACAGGCGTTGCGGCCCTCGGTGCCGGGTATTGGGCCTTGCCTAGCGGCCCGGCCCCGGCGGCGCTGAGCATCGAGGCGGCGCAGGCGTTGCTGCTGCAGTTGAGCCAACAGCCGCTGGTGAGCCACGCCGGCTGGAGCCCGGCCGAGGTGTTCAACCATTGTGCGCAGAGCATCGATTATTCCCTGGACGGCTACCCGCAGCTGAAGCCAGCCTGGTTTCGCAGCTCAGTCGGCCCGGCGGCTTTTGCCGTGTTTGCCGCTCGTGGTGCCATGCGTCATCCGCTGACCGAGGCCATTCCCGGCGCACCGGCCATCGCTGAACCGGCCGATCCGGCCTTGGCGTTGCAGCGCCTGCAGGCGGCGTTTGCCCGCTTTGCCAGCCACAGCGGTGTCCTGCAACCGCACTTTGCCTACGGCGCCCTTAGCCACGACGAATACGCCCAGGCCCATGTGTTGCACTTGTATAACCACCTGAGTCGGTTGGGCCCTGCGACGTAACCGCAGATTTATCCGGCTACCTTATTGGCCAGTATTCAGCGCCGGCCACGGTTGTTGTGGTGACGGCGCCAGTGGCCGACACTCAGGCTTCAACCTTCCTTGCCTGGAGCCTGATGCATGAGCAATCCCATTCGCTTTGACGACCAAGTCGTGATTGTCACCGGTGCCGGTGGTGGTTTGGGTCGCGCCCATGCCCTGCTGTTCGCCAAACATGGCGCCAAAGTGGTGGTCAACGACCTGGGCGGCAGCACCCATGGCGAAGGCGCCAATGCTTCAGCCGCCGACAAGGTGGTGGAGGAGATTCGTGCCGCTGGTGGCACCGCGGTGGCCAACCATGACTCGGTGACCGACGGCGACAAGATCGTGCAGAACGCCCTGGACAGCTTCGGCCGTGTCGATGTGGTGGTGAACAACGCCGGCATCCTGCGCGACAAGACCTTCCACAAGATGGAAGACGCTGACTGGGAGCTGGTCTACAAGGTTCATGTCGAGGGCGCCTACAAGGTCACCCGCGCCGCCTGGCCACACCTGCGCGAGCAAAATTTTGGCCGGGTGATCTTCACCTCCTCCACCTCGGGCATCTACGGCAACTTCGGTCAGAGCAACTACGGCATGGCCAAGCTCGGCCTTTATGGCCTGACGCGCACCCTGGCCATCGAAGGGCGCAAGAACAACATCCTGGTTAACGCCATCGCCCCCACCGGTGCCACGCGCATGACCGAAGGCCTGATCCCGCCGCAGGTGTTCGAGCAGCTCAAGCCCGAGCTGATCAGCCCGCTGGTGGTGTACCTGGGCAGCGCCGGCTGTGAGGAAACCTCTGGGCTGTTCGAAGTCGGTGGCGGCTGGATCGGCAAGGTCCGCTGGGAGCGCAGCCTGGGCGCCGGTTTCGACCCCAAGGCCGGTTTCGCTGCCGAAGACGTGGCGGCCCACTGGCAGCAGATCTGCGACTTCGAAGGCGCGGCCCATCCGAAGGACAACATCGAAGCGATGAAGGAAATGATGGCCAACCTGCAGAAGTATGCGAGCTGATTCTTCCCGAGCATGACCACAAGGCCGGCATATTGCCGGCCTTGTCGTTTCTGTCTAATGCAACGCGGGGCCCTGCTGTAACTGGCGCAGGCGCTGGCTGAGTTGCAGGCTTTGCAGGGCGTCGTTACTAAGCAACAAGGCCTGTTGCAGATCGAAGCGGGCGCCCTGGGGACAGTCCAGATAATCGTAGATTTCGCCACGGGCCAAGTGGTCTTCGGCCTGTGGCGGCCCCAGCTGCAGCACCCGTTCGGCATCCTTGAGAGCGGCCAGATAATCCTCGGCATGCCGGTGTAGCTGGCGCAGGGTGCGCGCCAGGCATTGCAGCAGGGTGGTGGCGTCGCAGGGCTGTAGGTGCTCGGCGCGCAGCTCGCCCGGCTGGCCATTGCGCAGCAGCAGTTCGCGACAGTCACGCGGGTACAGGCGGCGGCCGCTGCCGGGGTCCAGCAGGTGATCGGCGCCGGGCACCCGCAGGAGAAAATGGCCGGGGAAGTTGACCCCGGCCAGGGGGATGTCCAAGCGTTTGGCCAGCTCCAGGGCAATCAGCGCCAGGGCCAGGGGCTGGCCCTGGCGCCGCTGCAAGACCTGCTGCAGCAAGGCGCTGGCCGGGCGCGGCAGCAACTCCAGATCGGCGTGAAAGCCCAGCGCCAGCAAGCGGCGCACCAGCGGCTGGGCCAGTTCGCTGGCCGGCAGGCAGGGCAGGCCGGCGCTGACCTGCTGTTGCAGGTCATTGAAGCGCTGCAGCACCTCGCCCGGTTGCAGCTGTGGATCATGCTCGGCACTCATCCACAGGGCCGCTTCCAGCAGTGCCGGTGCATCACGGTTCAGGCAATTCAGGCAGGCTTGGCGTGGGCTCATACGGGGTCTCCACAGGCTTATTAGCTTTTAGTCGCTGTCCTAACCTTCGTCCAGTTCCATGGTCTGGTCGCGGGTGACAGCGTGGCGCCAGTTTTATTGCGCGCCTGGAGGGCACCTTTGATGAATCTATCGTTCCGCCGTTGTGTACTGGTCGTGGGGTTGTGCGCGGGTTTGTTGCAGTCGCCCGTGCAGGCCGCTGAAACCGCGGGCTTGCTGGCCAACCTGAATGCCCAACGTCTGGGCGCGTATCAGCTGCAGACGCTGTTTCACCTGCTGACTATCGAGGAGGGCGCCAGCGCGGTGGCCCAGCAACTGAACGCGGCGGCCAGCAGTTTTGCCCTGCAGGTCGAGCAGATGGATGAGTCGAGTGCCGGCCTGGGGCTGGATGCCGAAGTGGCGGGCGTGCAGGCTGAAGCGCGGCGCCTGCGTGCATTGGCCGAGTCCAACCAGATCATCAGCCAAGGCTATGTCGACTTGCATACCCAGAACGATCTCTCGATCAGCGCCTGCGCCCTGACGGCCGGCTATGCCGAGCTGCTCGACAAGTTGGCGCGCCAAGGGCAACCCAGCGACCCACTGCAGGAGCAGGCGATCCTGATGCAACGCATTGCCGCCGGTTATGTGCGCGAGTCGGCCAGCCTCGATGGTGGCTCGGCGATCTACGACAGCGCGCGTGATCTGGAGCAGAGCGTGGACGCACTGGCGACTGAGTTTCGCCAGCAGCTGCAGGTGCTCGATCAGCGCTTCGCCGCTCAGCCGCTGATCAGTACGCGGCTCAAACAGGTGACCACCACCTGGAATTACATCGAGAAACCCTTGCTGCACTACAAGGAAAAATCGGTGCCCTTCGTCGTGGTGCGCTACAGCGACAAGATCGTCGCCGGCCTGACCGCGGGCGAGCGGGTAGAGGCCGCGCGTTAATCGCGGATGCATCGGCCACGGCGCCTCGCGGGCTGCGGGGCGCCGCCTATACTCCCTGTAACTACCGCAGGGGGCTGCATTATGTTCGGCATCATGGAGGCAACCCGTCTCGAGTCGCTGCACGTCGCCCAGGACCCGGCTACGGGGCTGCAGGCCATCATTGCCCTACATTCCACCCGTCTGGGTCCGGCCCTGGGTGGCTGCCGTTACCTGACCTATAGCGATAGCCACAGCGCCGTGGCGGATGCCGCCCGCCTGGCCCAGAGCATGAGTTACAAGGCGGCGCTGGCCGGCTTGCCCTTTGGCGGTGGCAAGGCGGTGATCCTGCGCCCGGCCCATGTGCCCAATCGCGGCGCCTTGTTCGAAGCTTTTGGGCGTTTTATCGAAACCCTCAACGGTCGCTATATCACCGCGGTGGACAGTGGCACCAAGTCCGAGGATATGGACTGCATCGCCCAGTACACCCAGCACGTCACCAGTACCCGCACGGCCGGCGACCCTTCGCCGCACACCGCCATGGGCGTGTTTGCCGGCATTCGCGCCAGCGCCATGGCGCGCTTGGGCAGTGATGACCTGCAGGGTCTGCGCATCGCTGTGCAGGGCCTCGGGCAGGTGGGTTATGCCCTGGCCGAGCAATTGGCGGCGGCCGGTGCCGAGTTGCTGGTCAGCGACCTGGACCCCGGCCGGGTGTTGCTGGCGGTTGAGCAGTTGGGCGCCCAGGCGGTACACCCTGCAGAGTTGGCCGCCACGCCCTGCGACATCTTCGTTCCCTGCGGCCTGGGTGGCGTGCTCGATCAGGCCACCGTCGCCCATCTGCATTGTGCGGTGGTGGCCGGTGCGGCCAACAACCAGCTGGCCAGCCCCGAGGTGGCCGAGTTACTGGAGGCTCGTGGGATTCTTTACGCGCCCGATTACGTGATCAACTCCGGCGGCCTGATCTACGTCGCCTTGCAGCATCAAGGCGCCGAGTTGCCGGCGATTACCGCCCACCTGGCGCGCATCGGCCAGCGCCTGACCGACATCTACGCCCAGGCCCAAGCGCAAAACCGCTCGCCGGCGCGAGTGGCCGCGCAGCAGGCCGAGGCTTTGCTTTACCCCCGCTAAATGGTTACCGCCATCGAGTGGGCCCAGTCCCGCCGCCACAAGCGGCGGGGTAATACCAGCGCGCTTATCCAGCGTGATGAGGACCACCGCAATGCCCAATAAGATCGACCTGCCGTACACCCGTTACCTTGATCCTGCCGGTCAACCCACCCAGCCATTGCCCGCCTGGGCCAGCGATTTTGCTCTGCTCACCCGGCTCTACCGGCAGATGCAACTGACCCGTCTGTTCGACCTCAAGACCGTGGCCTTGCAGCGCACCGGGCGGATCGGAACCTACGCCCCGTGCCTCGGTCAGGAGGCCATCGGCGTCGCCCTCGGCAGCCTGATGCAGCCCGAGGATGTGCTGGTGCCCTATTACCGCGACACCGGCCTGCAGCTGCTGCGTGGCGTGCGCATGGAGGAAATCCTCCTGTACTGGGGTGGCGATGAGCGCGGCAGCGCCTACGCCGATCCGGCCGTCGCCGAAGACTTCCCCTTGTGCGTGCCGATTGCCACCCAGGCCCTACATGCCTGTGGCGTCGCCAGCGCGTTCAAGATCCGTGGCCAGCACCGGGTGGCCGTCACCACCTGTGGCGATGGCGCCACCAGCAAGGGCGATTTTCTCGAAGCCCTGAATGTCGCCGGCGCCTGGCAGTTGCCGGTGGTGTTCGTGGTCAACAACAACCAGTGGGCCATCTCCGTGCCGCGGCGTATCCAGTGCGGCGCGCCGACCCTGGCGCAGAAGGCCATCGGTGCCGGCTTTGCTGGCGAGCAGGTCGATGGTAACGATGTCGTGGCGGTCTATGAGCGCTTTGCTCAGGCCCTGGAGCGTGCCCGGCATGGCAAGGGCCCGGTGTTGCTGGAGTGCCTGAGCTATCGCCTCGGCGATCACACCACCGCCGACGATGCGACCCGTTACCGGCCCGCCGAAGAGGTCAAACAGGCCTGGCAGGAGGAGCCGATCAAGCGCCTGCAGGCCTATCTGGTGGCCCAGGGGCAGTGGGACGAAACGCGCGAACAAGCCCTGATAGCCGACTGCCAGGCGCAGTTGCAGGTTGCGGTGCTGGCCTATGAAGCGATCGGCCAGCAGCCGGCCGAGTCGGCCATGGACTATGTCTACGCGCAGTGGCCCGCCGCGTTGGCCGATCAGCGCGAGCTGTTGCAGGCCCGTGCCGCCCGCCAGTTGAACGGAGGCCGCCAGCATGACTGAGCAGAAGAAAATTACCCTGCTGGAAGCGGTCAACCTGGCCCTGCACCGGGCCATGGTCGAGGACGACAACGTGGTCATGCTTGGCGAGGACATCGGCGTCAACGGCGGGGTATTTCGCGCCACCCAGGGCTTGCGCGAGCGCTTTGGTTTCAAGCGCGTGCTGGATACGCCGTTGGCCGAGGCCATGATCGCCGGGGTGTCGGTGGGCATGGCGGCCCAGGGCCTGAAGCCGGTAATGGAAATCCAGTTTCTCGGCTTTATCTATGCCGCCATGGAGCATCTGGTGTCCCACGCCAGCCGCTTGCGCAACCGTACCCGTGGGCGCCTCAGTTGTCCGCTGGTGGTGCGCAGCCCGATGGGCGCCGGCATCCGCGCGCCGGAGCACCACAGCGAAAGCACCGAAGCACTGTTTGCCCATATTCCTGGGCTGCGGGTGCTGGTGCCCTCATCGCCGGCCCGCGCCTATGGCCTGCTGCTGGCGGCGATTGATGACCCGGACCCAGTGATCTTTCTCGAACCCACGCGTTTGTACCGGATGAACCCGCAGGTGGTGGTCGATGACGGCCAGCGCTTGCCGCTGGACAGCTGCTTCACCCTGCGTGAAGGCCAGGACATCACCCTGATCAGCTGGGGCGGCAGCGTGCATGAAACCCTGCAGGCCGCCGCCCAACTTGAGCAGCGCGGGGTGTCGGTGGAGGTGATCGATGTGGCCTGCCTCAAGCCGCTCGACCTCGACACCCTGGAAGCCTCGGTGCGCAAGACCGGCCGGGCGGTGATCATTCACGAGGCGCCGCGCTCCTGCGGGGGCGGTGCGGAGATTGCTGCCAGCCTCTATGAGCGCGCCTTGCTCGATTTGCAGGCGCCGATCGTGCGGGTGACCGCGCCGGATATTCCGCCGCCGCTGTACCGCCTGGAGCACCTGTATATCCCGGCCGTCGAGGACATCCTGGCGGCCTGCGACAGCACCCTGAACTACGCCTGAGGAGGGCTTGCGATGAAGTACTTCAAATTGCCCGATCTGGGCGAAGGCCTGCAGGAAGCCGAGATTGTCGAGTGGCACGTCAAGGCCGGCGACACGGTCAAGGCCGACCAGCTGCTGGTGTCGGTGGAAACCGCCAAGGCGATCGTCGATATCCCCGCGCCCTATGACGGCGTGGTGGCGCAAATCTTTGGTACGGACGGCAGCCTGCTGCATGTCGGCGAGCCCTTGCTGGCTTACGAAGGCGAAGAAACCGGCACGGTGGTCGGACGCCTGGAAAGCGGCAACGACAGCCAGGAAGACCAGTTCTGCATCGGTGCGGCACCGTCTACCCGCGCCCATTTGGGCCCGCGGGCGACGCCGGCAGTGCGGCAGATGGCGCGGCAACTGGGGATTGAACTGGCGGGGCTGCAAGGCTCCGGTGCGGCGGGGCAACTGACCGCCGCCGATGTCGAGGCCGCCGCCCGCCAGGCCGAAGACAAGTTTGGTGGCGAGAAACTGCGCGGCGTGCGCCGCAGCATGGCGATCAATATGGCCCGCTCCCATGCCGAAGTGGTGCCGGTGACCCTGTATGGCGATGTCGATCTGCATCGCTGGGGCAGCGCCCGCGATCCGCTGCTGCGCCTGGGCAAAGCCATCGCCGTAGCCTGTAAGGCCGAGCCTCTGCTGAATGCCTGGTTCGACAGCAAGAGTCAGTCGCTCAAACTGCACAGCCATCTGGACCTGGGGATTGCCGTGGACACCCCGGACGGCCTGTTCGTGCCGGTACTACGCAATGTTGGCGAGCGCAGCACCGAGCAGCTCAAGGAGGGCATGGCGCGGCTGCGGGCGGATGTTAAAGCCCGCTCCATCCCACCCCAGGAAATGATGGGCGCGACCATTACCCTGTCGAACTTCGGCACCTTGTTTGGTCGCTATGCCAACCCCATCGTCATGCCGCCGCAGGTGGCGATCATCGGCTCCGGCGGCATCCGCGATGAAGTGGTGGCCTGGCAGGGGCAGGCGGTGATCCACCCGATTCTGCCGCTGTCCCTGACCTTCGACCACCGCGTCGCCACCGGCGGCGAGGCCGCGCGCTTTATGCAGGCGCTGGTGCATGCACTGGAGCAGCCGGAGGGGTGATGGGAAGGGCTTTGTACCTGTTGAGTGCTGCAAGCCCGCACACTTTCGTAGGTTGGCGTTGAGCGTAGCGAAGCCCAACGACCGCTGGCACGGCTGGTTGGGCTTCGGCGCGGCGCTCCTCAACCCAACCTACGAACTTGTCCTCCTGGCGGGACCTGGGGGCCGAGGCGCCTGCACGATCTGTGGGAGCGGTCTTGACCGCGAAAAACTGCAACTTCACCGCTTGGCGGCGCCAAGCACAATCGGTGCACATCCACCATGAAAAAAGCCCCGCCTGCATGCGCAGACGGGGCTTTGGGGTGTGCGCTTGAAACCGTGGGTTTAGCTGGCGGCTTCGGCGGGGTTGATCAGCTCGCTAAGGGCGTCGGCCTGACTCTTGAAGGCGCGGGCAAAGACCTCGCGGTGTCTGGCCATGTAGATGCCCACTTCCTCGCCCTGTTGCTCGCTCAGCGACGGCACCGCCTTGTGCAGCACCTCGGTGAGCAACTCGGCCAGTTCCAGCATCTTGTCATGACGATCAGCTTCGGCTTTATCCATGAACAAACGCTCCAGATCTCGGCTGCTGCGGTATACCACTTCGACGGCCATTCAGCA
>RCMZ01000073.1_pt1 | contig 59230 bp, 49 predicted proteins | sample 2041141 | NCBI WGS metagenome assembly RCMZ01 (sample SAMN09708263, study PRJNA481090) | Wastewater metagenome, whole genome shotgun sequencing project. | biome: sewage; isolation source: Davis station wastewater (DW) | place: Antarctica: Davis Station | collected 2010-03-01 | reverse complement strand
TGCGTGTGGCTTTTTTGAGCGTGTCCAAGGAAATCGCCTACAGCCATCAGGAGAAGTGGGATGGTTATGGCTATCCCGAGGGTCTCAAGGGCGACGGGATTCCGGTATCGGCGCGGCTGATGGCGGTGGCGGACGTGTATGACGCCCTCATCAGCAAACGGGTCTACAAACCCGCCTTCTCACACGACCAGGCGGCAGGCACCATCGTGCGTGGCAAGGGCACGCACTTTGACCCGGACATGGTCGATGCTTTCGTCGACATTGCCGAAGACTTTCGCAGCATTGCCCAAAAATACCCCGACCCAGGCTGATATCGCCCACTCCAAGGTGGGCGCGGGCAATCGATGCCGCGTCAGAGCGGCGCGTCTTCGCCTTTGGTGGCGTGAGCCTGTGGGGCTGTTTCTGCGGCGGCGGCGCCTGCGGTGATTGCGTTGTTGGCGGATGCATCGGCGTCCGCCGTTTGATCGCCTGCGGGGGCATCAGCAGCTTCTGCCTGGCGCACAGCGGCCTTGTCGCCAGCGCTTGCAAATTTGCTGTATTTGCCCAGGATGGGCACCAGCTGGCCATAGATGCGTGGATTGCCTGCCAGGCATTCGCGTTGTTCCAGGAAGTCGGCTTCGCCGGTGAAGTTGCCTACCAGGCCGCCTGCCTCGGTCACGAGGAGGGAGCCCGCAGCCACATCCCAGATTGACAGGCCGGTTTCAAAGAATCCATCGGTAAAGCCGGCAGCCACGTAGGCCAGGTCCAGAGCGGCTGCGCCGGGGCGGCGCAGGCCGGCCGTGCGCTGCATCACGTCGCCCATCATGTTCATGTAGCTCTTGAAGTTGTCGCCCGGGCGGAAGGGGAAGCCTGTGGAGATCAGGCAGTCCTTGAGCTGGGTGCGCTTGCTCACGCGGATGCGGCGCTCGTTCACGTAGGCGCCACGGCCCTTGGTGGCGGTGAACAGGTCATTGCGCGTGGGGTCGTACACCACGGCCTGCTCGACCTTGCCCTTCACGGCGAGCGCAATGCTCACGCAGTAAACAGGAAAGCCGTGAATGAAGTTGGTGGTGCCGTCCAGTGGGTCGATGATCCAGACGAATTCTGAATCCTTGGCGCCGTATTCCTTGCCCGATTCCTCGGCCAGAATGCCGTGGCCGGGATAGGCCGTCAGCAGCGTCTCGATGATGATTTTTTCGGACGCGTGGTCCACTTCGGTCACAAAGTCGTTGATCTGCTTTTGCGAGATCCGCACCGATTCCACGTCAAGGGCCGCGCGGTTGATGATGGCGCCGGCGGCGCGTGCGGCCTTGATGGCCACGTTAAGCATGGGGTGCAGGTTAGACGACATAAATTGTGGTGGTGAGCAGGGCACCCCAAAAGCGGGCGCCGTGCGAATCAGGAGCGGTTCGGCCCGGCCCGGCGATGCGGGCGGCGACAATGAGGGCGGAATTTTACCCGCAGTGCCCCTTTTTCTCCTAACCGACCGCCCTTTCCCTTGTCCCGTATCTGCCCATGAAGACACGTTTCGTCCTGATCAATACCAGCCATGCCGGCAACGTGGGCGCTGCTGCCCGCGCCATGAAAACCATGGGTTTCGACGATCTGGTGCTGGTCGCTCCGCGCTGGCCCAACGTGCTGCGGCGCGAAGAAACCATCCAGCGTGCCAGTGGCGCCCTCGATGTGCTGGAGAACGCCCGCATCGTCGCGACCCTGGACGAAGCGTTGGATGGCATGAGCCACCTCTGTGCCACGGCCATGACGCCGCGCGACTTTGGTCCGCCGACCGTGCAGCCTCGCGCGCATTTTGAAATGCTATTGAAAAATGAGCGTGCAGCGCAAGCTGCTGCTGCACTACAGGCCAAAAATGCATCAGAGAATGGTGCACAAGAGCCGCCGCAATCGCCGGGGCAGAACACGGGCGTGGCGTTTCTGTTTGGCTCGGAGCGGTTTGGCATGACCAACGACGATGTGTACCGTTGCCACGCGGCGCTGTCCATTCCCACCAATCCCCATTTTGGGTCCCTCAATCTGGGGGCCGCCATTCAGGTCATTGCCTACGACTGGCGCCAAGCGCTGGGCGGCTTTGTGGTGCAGGATGCGACCCCCGAGCGCGCTCAGGCCGACGCAGCGCAAGTAGCGGGCATGTTGACCCATTGGGAGCAGGCGCTCACCCAAATTGGCTTTCTGGACCCTGCCGCGCCCAAGAAGCTCATGCCCCGCCTTAACCAACTTTTCAATCGCGCGCAGTTAAGCCCCGAGGAAATCCACATCCTGCGAGGTGTCGCCAAAGCGATGATCGAGACGGCTCGGTCAAAACGCTAGACTGCATTTCCATATTTCAAAAAAATCCGACCATGTTTGCCCGCCTGCGTTCCGACATCCAGTGCATCCTTGACCGCGATCCAGCCGCGCGCAGCACATGGGAGGTGATTACCTGCTATCCGGGCCTGCACGCTGTGTGGTTGCACCGGCCTGCGCATTGGTGCTGGGGGCATGGGCTCAAGTGGCTGGGGCGGTTCATTTCGCATGGGGCGCGCTGGCTCACGGGCATCGAGATCCACCCCGGTGCCAAGATTGGCGAGCGCGTCTTTTTCGACCACGCCATGGGCGTGGTGGTGGGCGAGACGGCCGAAATCGGCGATGGCTGCACCATCTACCAAGGCGTCACTTTGGGCGGTACCTCGCTTTACAAGGGCGCCAAGCGCCACCCCACGCTGGGCAAAGACGTCGTGGTCAGTGCTGGCGCCAAAGTACTCGGGGGTTTCGAGGTGGGCGACGGCGCCAAGATTGGCAGCAATGCCGTGGTCATCAAGCCGGTGCCCCCAGGTGCTACTGCAGTGGGCATCCCAGCGCGCATCATCCCTTCCAAAGCCGGCGAAAGCGCCGACGTGACCGAGCCGCAACAGGCTCGCAAGTTCACGGCCTATGGCATCACGCAAGAGGACGACCCGCTCTCCCAGGCCATGCGCGGGCTGATCGACAACGCATCATCACAAGAGCATCAGATCGCTTTGCTGTGGCAAGCCATTGAGAAACTGTCGGCAAACAACGCTCAGAACAAGGACTGCGTGCCGTGTGATGCCGCGCTCAAGGAGCAGTTCGAGGCGGGCAAGTTCAACGAAATGGTGGGCAAATAAGCCCAGCGCTGCACCTGGGTGGATTCAGCGCTTGACCGGCTGGCCGTTTTGTTTTTCGTAGAACGCCACGATGGGTGGGTCGAATTTGGAGTGGTCCAGCTGCCATAGCCCGAGAGGCCCGCGCATAAACGCGATGGTGTGTTCACTGCCATCGGGCCATTGCTGCCAATATTCCTTCATGCGTGGAAACTTCAGCGGCGGTAGGCCCTGCGTGGTGTCAATGGGCTCAAGACGGTAAGCGCCCGATAGGCGATAAGCATGTTCTTGTGACGCCGATCTCGCCAGCAACTGGTCCACACGCTTGAGCACGGGCAGGGCGGCGGCCGCCGCTGTGACGCCCAGCATCAAAGCCAGTGCCAGCGATTCGCGTGTCGGGATGCGTCCAGCAGAAAAAAAGCGGTAGCACAGCGTAATCAGCGCCGTTAAACCGACCGACGTGCCCAGCCAGGTCTGCGGCGAGCGCAGGATGCTGAAGATCTGCGCATCCGTGAGCTCGTAGCCTGAAAACACAAAACTGTCGAGCAGTGCAAACAGCACCAGGCCGAGGAACACCACTGTTGCACCCAGGCTGCGTGGGTTCTTTTCAAGGGCGAAATCGTGGGTGTTTTCTTCAGCCAGCGGGTAGTCGGGGAAGGCAGAGCGGAAGATATCGCACAGCGCCTCTCGCGACGCCCCTGCGTTCCAGCCGGTATCGGCCGTGAACAGCATCTGGCCTTTGGGTGTCTCCAGTCGGGCCCAGTGGATGTTGCCCGTCTTGATGGAGTGGTTGCCCAGCCAGTCGACCTTCAGCCCTTGTTTGGGCACGATGGACTCAACCGCCTTGCCGGTCTTGGCCCAGTGCCCGCGGATGCGGAACACGTCCCCGTCGTCAATGAGTACCCCCTTGGCCTCGAACGCCGTGAGCCGCATCCACCGGTCAAAAAAAGCGGGCCGGGCCAGGTTGATGCGCCAGTAGTGCAAGCCTTTCAGGTCCTTCACCAACCCGTCCTGGCGCTGCTTCATGGTGCGGATGCGGACGTACATCCACAGCGCCAGCGCGATCAACAGCAGATGGGGGAGGGCAATGGCAAGGCTTTTCATCGTCGGTGTTGGGGCGATGGGGTGAAGCGGGGCGGCGCCGTCTGGTGGCTTATCAGCCGGTCGGGGCCCGAGTGGCGTTTTTTGGCCGAAACGCCTTGCAGACTTCGTCGCGCGTTTCCAGGTACGGCCCGCCGATCAGGTCGACGCAGTAAGGCACCGCTGCAAAGATGCCCGGCACGATCTGCTTGCCTTCGGCATCCTTCAAGCCTTCCAGCGTCTCGGCAATGGCCTTTGGCTGGCCGGGCAGGTTGATGATCAGACTCTGGTCACGGATCACCGCCACCTGGCGTGAGAGGATGGCGGTGGGCACAAACTTCAGGCTGATCTGGCGCATCTGTTCGCCAAAGCCGGGCATTTCCTTGTAAGCGACGGCCAGCGTGGCCTCGGGGGTCACGTCGCGCAGCGCGGGGCCCGTGCCGCCGGTGGTCAGCACCAGGCTGCAGCCGGCATCGACCAGTTCGATCAATGCGGCGCTGATGATGGCCTGCTCGTCGGCAATCAGCCGGGGCTCGAACGTGATCGGGTTATGCAGTGCGCGTGTCAGCCAGTCCTGCAGCGCGGGCAGGCCCTTGTCTTCATACACACCGCTGCTGGCGCGGTCGCTGATGGAGACAATGCCGATGCGCACTGCGTCGCAAGCACTGCGATCAGTCATTGGCCTCATCCTCCCCATCATCCGTCGTGTCGGTGTCGGACGAGCCTCCTGTGCCGCCCAAGTGCTCCCGCACCAGCTGGAACAGTTCGCGGTAGGCGCGCCCCTTGCGCGGTGCCAGGCCTTCCGAGACGGCGGTCTTGTCGGCCGCAGGGGCGTCCTTGCGCGCCTGGCGAATCAGCGCACGCAACTGCTGCGTGTCGGTGTCGGGGTGTTCCGCCATCCACGGCGCCAGCGCGTTGTCGTCGGCAATCAGGCGGTCGCGCCATTGTTCGGCCAGATGCAACTGCAGCTTCTCGGAGGCCGAGCCTTTGTGCTGCTCTTCCAGGGCCTGTCGAGCCGCCAACACGATCTCGGGCTCCAGCTTGCGCATGAGCTTGCCCACGTATTGCATCTGGCGGCGCTTGCCCTCGAAGTTGGTGATGCGTTTGGCCTCGGCGATGGCGTCCACCAGCTTGTCGGGCAGGCCCACCGCGTCGAACAGATCTGCGCGCAGGCCCAGCAGGTCCTTGCCCAGGTCTTGCAGTTCATCGCTTTCGCGTTTGAGGTCCGTGCGGCTGGCATCGGGAGTGCCTTTGAGTTCGGCTTTGAGCTGAACGTCCATTTCGCTGCCTTCGGCAACAAACTGGCCTCGCACAAAATAGCCTTTTTTGGGTTTGCGTGACATGGGTGGGGGACAAAAATTAGGGGCACAGAAGACGGCAACAGGGCGGTGCCACAGCGGCAAGTATCATAGCTGCCGCTATGAACACACCCTCCCCACGCGCCTCCAAGGCTGTCCGCGCCCCGAATGTCCCACGCGCTTCACGCGGTGCGGCCCCCACGCAAGCCCCGGTCGCCGCCTCCACCCCCGACCGTGGCTTCAGCTACAGCCGCCCGTTTTTTGAAGAACTGGTGGACCGTGCGCTGGCACACGCCAAGAAGTTGGGCGCCACCGACGCCGGTGCCGAGGCCTCTGAAGGCTGTGGTCTGTCGGTCAGCGTGCGCAAGGGCGAGCTTGAAAACGTGGAGCGCAACCGCGACAAGTCGCTGGGTGTCACGGTGTATATCGGTCACCGCCGCGGCAATGCCAGCACCTCTGATTTCTCGACCAAAGCCATCGAGCAGACGGTGCAGGCGGCCTACGACATCGCTCGTTTCACGGCCGAAGACCCCATGGCCGGCCTGCCCGATGCCGATGACATCGCGCCTGCCAGTACCCACCGTGACCTCGACTTGTTTCACCCCTGGTCGATCGACAGTGAGGCCGCTGCCCGCATGGCCATGGCCTGCGAAGCCGCGGCGCTCAAAACCAGCCGCCGCATCACCAACAGCGAAGGTGCTGGGGTGTCGGCGCAGCAAAGCCATTTTTTCAGCGCCCACACGCGCGGTTTTCGCGGCGGCTACGCCAGCTCACGCCACAGCTTTTCGGTGTCTCCGATTGCTTCGCTGCCCGGCAAAAACGCCGAGATGCAGCGTGATGCCTGGTACAGCTCGATGCGTGACGCCGCCGACCTGGCCTCGCCCGAGGCCGTGGGCCGCTACGCCGCGCAGCGCGCCCTGAGCCGCCTGGGCAGCCGCAAGATCCCCACCACCCAGTGCCCGGTGCTGTTCGAATCGACGCTGGCGGCCGGCCTGCTCGGCAGCTTTGTGCAGGCCGTGAGCGGCGGGGCGTTGTATCGCAAGAGCAGCTTCTTGCTCGACTCGCTGGGCAAGATGGTGTTTCCCAAACACATCGACATTTTGGAAGATCCGTTTTTGCTGCGTGGCAAGGGCAGCTCACCGTTTGATGAAGAAGGCGTGCGCGTGGCGCCGCGCAAAGTCGTGCAGGGCGGCCGTGTACAGGGTTACTTCCTCAGCAGCTACTCGGCGCGCAAGCTGGGCATGAAAACCACGGGCAATGCGGGCGGTTCGCACAACCTCACGATGACGTCGCGCCTGACGCAAGCCAGCGACGACCTGGACGCGATGCTGAAAAAGCTGGGCACGGGCTTGTTCGTGACCGAGTTGATGGGCCAGGGCACCAACTACGTCACGGGCGATTATTCGCGCGGGGCCAGTGGCTTTTGGGTGGAAAACGGGCGCATTGCGTTCCCCGTCCACGAAATCACCATTGCCGGCAACATGAAGACCATGCTCAAGGGCATTGAGGCCGTGGGTGCAGACACCTATAACTACGGCGCCAAAACCGTGGGGTCGATTCTGGTGAATCGCATGAAGGTGGCGGGCAGCTGATCACGCCGCGCACGGATATTGGCGAGCAGGGGCTCTGCGCCTTTGCCGCCAATCGGGTTTCAATTGCTATTGATTGAATAGCTACTAGCGCTTATTTATCAAGCGGTAGAAGCCTTTTTCATCACCATCAGTACGCGGCACGCGCACCTGCTGGTGTGTCAGCGGGCCCATGGCCGAACTGCCCGCGCAGCTTGCGCGCGGCGTTGGCGAATATCAGTACATCGACCCCCACGGCCACGAAGGTGCAACCGAGCGCTAGATAGCGCTGCGCGAGCGCCGGGTCGGAGGTGAGCGTTCCGGCGGCCTTGCCGCTGGCGATGATGGTTTTCATGGCGCCCTCGATGGCGGCTTGCACCTGCGGGTGGCCGGGGTTGCCACGGTGGCCCATCGAGGCCGCCAGGTCGGCCGGGCCGATGAACACGCCGTGTACACCGTCCACCGCGCAAATGGCGGGCAGATTCTCCAGCGCCGCCACCGTTTCAGCCTGCACCAGCAAGCAGATTTCGTCGTCGGCGATGTCCAGGTAATCCGTGCGGGCGCTCCACTGCGATGCGCGGCCCACGGCGCTGCCCACGCCGCGGATGCCCAATGGTGGGTAGCGTGTGGCAGAGGCGATGGCGCGGGCGTGTTCCGCTGTGTCCACCATGGGTACGAGCAAGGTCTTTGCGCCGATGTCCAGCATTTGTTTGATGAGGGCTGTGTCGCCCTCCACCACGCGCACCACGGGCTGTGCACCGTGGGGAGCGACCGCTTGCAAAGTGGCCAATGTGCCTCGCAGGTCGTTGGGGGCGTGCTCGCCGTCGATCAGCAACCAGTCGAACTGGGCGGTTGCGGCGACCTCGGCCAGATACGGGTCGGCCATGGAGAGCCACAGACCGATTTGGGGCTGGCGTGCAGCCAGGGCGTTTTTGAAAGGGTTGTGTGTGGGCATGGATGAGGGGAGTGTGGTCTGAAAAAAGCGGGTCAATCGGTTCGTGTGGACAGGGCGCGGATTCGTTGATGCGTTGACGGGTGGATGCATGGAGCCGAAGTGGCTCAGGTGTCCAGCCCGCCTTGGCAGACATATTTGGTGTGCAGGTAGTCGTCCAGACCATGGATCGATCCCTCGCGCCCGTAGCCCGACTCCTTCACGCCCCCGAATGGCGCAGCCTCCGCCGCCAGCGCGCCTTCGTTGACGCCCACGATGCCTGTATCCAGCGCATCCGCCACACGCCAGATGCGCCGTGCATCGCGGCTATAGAAATAGGCGGCCAGCCCGAACGGTGTGTCGTTGGCCGCTGCAATCACCTCGGCTTCGTCTTCGAACCGGGTCAGTGGTGCGACGGGGCCAAAGGTCTCTTCGCACGCGCAGGCCATGCCCGCGTCGGCGTTGGTGAGCACTGTGGGGGCGTAATAGGTGCCGCCCAGATCGGTCATGCGCTTGCCACCCGTCAGCACCTTGGCGCCCTTGGCGATGGCGTCATTGACATGGCGCTCGATCTTCTCTACGGCCCGGTCGTTGATCATCGGGCCGATCTGCGAGGTAGGGTCGCTGGCCGGGCCCACCTTCAGGGCGCCGACGCGGGCCGCCAGTTGGGTGGCAAAGGCATCGTGCACTTTGGCATGCACGAACACGCGGTTGGGGCATACGCAGGTCTGGCCGCCGTTTCTGAACTTGGCGGCCATGAATCCCTCTACCGCCGCGTCGACATCCGCATCCTCGAAGACGATGAAGGGCGCGTTGCCACCGAGCTCCAGCGACAGCTTTTTGAGCGTATCGGCCGAACGCCGCGCCAGGTGTTTGCCCACGGGCGTGGAGCCCGTGAACGTGATTTTGCGCACGCGGGCGTCGTCGAGCCACACGTCGACCACCTCGGGCGTCTTCTCCCGCGACGCGGTGACGATGTTCAGCACGCCGGGCGGCACGCCCGCCTCATGGGCCAGCAGCACCAGCGCGAGCGATGTGAGCGGCGTGTCTTCTGCCGGCTTGCACACCACGGTGCAGCCCGCCGCCAGGGCCGGGGCGATCTTGCGGGCGATCATGGCGGCAGGGAAGTTCCACGGCGTGATGGCGGCCACCACGCCCACGGGCTCCTTGAGGGCGAACATGCGTCGGCCGGTCACGGGAGCGGGGATGACGTCGCCGTTCGCGCGTGTCGCCTCTTCGGCGAACCATTCGATGTAGCTGGCGGCATAGGCCACCTCGCCCTTGCCCTCGGCCAGGGGTTTGCCTTGCTCGCGGCTGATGAGCTTGCCCAGGTCGTTCTGGTGCAACAGCACAAGATCGTTCCAGCGCTTGAGGATGGCCGCGCGCTGCTTGGCGGGCACTTTGCGCCAGGTGGGGAAAGCGGCATGGGCGGCGTCCAGGGCCGCCAGGGCTTCGGCCGCGCCCGAATCGGGCACCGAGGTGATGACACCGCCCGTGGCCGGGTTGGTGACCTTCAGCACGGCGGAGCCAGAAGAGGCCGAGGCCCCCGACCATTGGCCGGCGATGAAGTTGGCGCTGCGCACAAGGTCGGTGCGGGTGAGGGTCAGGGGCATGGCGATGGGTGAATGGAGGGGAATTTGAATGAAATAGGCCTGTAGCGCTTATGCATAAAGCGCTAGTAGCTATTTATTTAGGAGCATTGGCTTCGCTGATTCTTCGCAATGCCAGCAGGGATGGCAACTGGCGCGTGCCAGGCGAGAGGCGCCGTGCAAGGGCCGCTGCGCAGTGGGGGCGTCGTCCCCCTGGGGGATAAGGCGCCGCAGGCGGCCAGGGGGGTCAACTGACGATCCCCATGTGCCACGGCACGAACTCGTGGTCGCCCAGGCCCAAGGCTTCGCTCTTGGTGGCCTCACCGCTGGCGTGGCGCAGGATTTGCTCGAAGATTTGTTGCCCCAGCTCGGACACCGTGCATTCGCCGTCAATGACCACACCGCAGTTGATGTCCATGTCTTCTTGCAGCCGCGTGAACATCGGGGTGTTGCTGGCCAGCTTGATCGTGGGTGCGGGCTTGCTGCCGAACATCGAGCCGCGCCCGGTGGTAAAGCAGATCAGGTGCGCGCCACTGGCGATCTGGCCGGTGGAGGCCACGGGGTCGTAGCCGGGCGAGTCCATGAAGACAAAGCCGTTTTGTGTGATCGGCTCGGCGTATTCGTACACGGCCTGTAGCGGCGTCGTGCCGCCCTTCATGGCCGAGCCCAGCGATTTTTCAAAGATGTTGGCCAGGCCGCCCGCCTGGTTGCCGTGGCCCACCACGCCGTTGAATTGCGCGTTCTGGCCGGCGGCGTAGCGCTCCCACCAGGCCAGGCGGTCGAGCAGCTTTTGACCCACTTCTGGCGTGACGGCGCGGCGCGTGAGCATGAACTCCACGCCGTGAATCTCGGGCGTCTCCGACAGGATGGCGGTGCCGCCGTGGCGCACCAGAATATCCATGGCCGCGCCCAAGGCCGGGTTCGCGGTGATGCCCGAGAAGCCGTCCGATCCACCACATTCCAGCCCGATTTTGAGGTGGCTGGCACTCACGGTGCTGCGCTGGGCGGCGTTGGCTTCGGCCAACATGCTTTCGACAGCCTGGACGCCCGCTTCGATGGTCACACGCGTGCCCCCCACTTCCTGCATCACCAGCGTGCGCATCAGCCGACCTTGCTGCAGGCCTTGCGAATCGACCAGCGCATCGACCTGGTTGCGCTCGCACCCCAGGCCCACGATCAGCACACCCGCCAGATTGGGGTGGCGGGCGTAGCCCGCAAGCGTGCGGCGCAGCACGTCGAAATGCTCGCTGGGCGAGGACATGCCACAGCCACTGCTTTGCGCAAAGGCAACGACACCATCGACGTTCGGGAACGCGGCCATCCGCTCGGGCGTGAAGTGCGCGGCAATGCGCTTGATGACGGTGGCCGAACAGTTCACCGACGACAGGATGCCGATGAAGTTGCGCGTGCCCACTGAGCCGTTTGCACGCACAAACCCCTGGAACGTCGCGCGCTCGCCTTCGGGCACGTAGTCGATGGGCCGCACGTCAGCGCCAAAGGCGGGGTCGCGGTAGTAGTCCACAATTTTCAGGTTGTGGCTGTGGACGTAGTCGCCGGGTTCGAGGTCGCGCGTGGCGACCCCGATCACGGTGTCGTATTTCTTGACCTGCTCACCCTCGGCGATGTGGCGCGCGGCGATCTTGTGGCCCGCCGGCACCTGGGCGCGCGTGCGCACCCCCAGTTCAGGGATCGCCTGACCCAACGCCAGTGCCGTCTTGGCGACGAACACGTTGTCGTTGGGGTGCAGGTGCAGCAGCGGGCTGGCGTGCGGGCTGGGTGCCGGGTTGGCATTCATCGGGGGCTTTCGAAAGGGGCGTGGACTCAGTTGCGCATCAGCTCGCGCAGCTTGAGCTTGTCGATGAGGACAGTCTCTTTTTGGTAGACCGTGTTCACGTATTTTTCGTAGTCAGGGCCGTCCAGGTACAGCAGCGGCGCGTCAAGTTTGTCGGCCACGGCCTTGAACTCGGGGCTTGCCACGGCCTGCTTGAACGCGTCGCGCAGCTTGGCGGCCACGGCGGGGTCCAGGCCCTTGGGCGCGCCGATGCCGTTGGGGGCATCGACCACCACGTCGTAGCCCAGCTCCTTGAGCGTGGGCGTGTCTTTGAATCGCGCCGTGCGCTGCTCGCCCCAGGTGGCCAGCAGGCGCAGCTTGCCGCCCTCGACATGCGGAGCCCAGGAGCTGGAGTCGGCGAGCGCATCCACATGGCCTCCCAGCACGCCTTGCAGCGCTTCGGCGCCACCTTTGTAGGGAACGTTGTTGAGCCGGATGCCCGCTGCACTGGCGAATTCCTCCATGCCCACATGCGTGGCGCCGCCAACGCCTGCATGGGCATAGGTCACCCCGCCTGGGTTGGCCTTGGCATGCGCGACAAAATCTTTCAGCGTCTTGAACGGGGAGGTTGCCGGCACGGCAATGCCAAAAGTCTGGCCTGAGGTGCGGGCGAGGTAGGTGAAGTCCTTGCGCGGGTCTGCCTGCAGGGTGCCCAACTGTGAGAAGCGAGTGACCGAGATCGGAATCTGGCCGATGGTGTACCCGTCGGGTTTGGCCGAAGCGAGGGCCTTGGAGCCGATCATGCCGGAGGCGCCCGCGCGGTTTTCCAGTGCGATAGGTTGGCCCAGAACGTTGCCGGCCACGGTGCAGAGCGTGCGCATCGACTGGTCGGCTGTGCCGCCGGCGGGCCAGGGGCAGATGAACGTAATGGGGCGCGCCGGATACGTTTGCGCGAGCAGCTTGCCGGACGTGGCGGTAAGGACGGTTGCGCTCAAGGCGCCCAGAACGAATTGTCGGCGATCACTGTGTGGGGTCTGCATGTTTGTCTCGTGTTGTTGTGTGTGTCGAGATCCCATTGTTCAAAACGATTGCATAACAATCCAATGAAAATATGGACTCGCTTCATAACCTTGAGGTGATGAATAAAGGAAAGGACACGATGCCAAAAATAGACCGGGTGCTGCGCTCCAACCTGAAGCTGCGCCACTTGCAGATGCTGGTGGCGTTGGACCAGTTTCGGCATCTGGGCCGGGCGGCAGAGTTCTTGTCGGTCACCCAGCCAGCCGTCTCCAAAACGCTGGCCGAGATCGAGCGCATGTTCGGGCTGCCCCTGTTTGATCGGTCCACGCGTGGCACCGAGCCCACGGCCGCCGGTCTGAGCGTGGTGCGTTTTGCGCGCGCTGTGCTGGCGGGGTACGACCGCACGCGCGAAGAAATCGCCGCCGAGGCGAGCGGCGCCAGCGGCCGCACCAGCGTGGGGGCCATGGTGGTTGCAACCCCCGTGCTGCTGGCGCAGGCGGTAGAGCGGCTCAAGGCCCGCTCCAGCCGCACCACGGTGTTGATCGACGAGGGCGACTTGACCCGCCTGCTGCCCAAGCTGCGCCTGGGCGAGCTGGACCTGTTTGTGGGCCGCCTGGAGCCGGGCTACGCCTCGCCCGATCTGGAGACGGAGGCGCTGTACGACGACCCTATGGCGGCGGTGGTGCATCCCCGCCACCCTCTGGCGCGAAAGCGCAAGCTGCAGTGGGCCGATATTGCCGCCCAGCCCTGCGTGATGCCCCCACCCTGGGCGTCCCTGCGGGTCAAGCTGGAGCAGCAGTTTTTTGCCCACAGCCTGCTTCCGCCCGTGGACGTGGTCGAGTCGGCGTCGTTTCTGTCGCAAATCACGTTTTTGCAGCAGCGCGGCGCCGTGGCCTTTATGGCCCGCAGCGTAGCCACCCATTTCGCGCAGCAGGGCGCGGTGGCGGTGCTCAAGCTACCGGTGCCGGTGGATTTGCCGCCGGTGGGCCTGATCACGCTGCGCGGGCAGCAGGTGACGCCGGTGACGGCGCAGTTGGTGGAGTGTTTGCGCGAGGTGGCGCGAGGGGTTGAGTGATTCGATATCCATCCACTGGAACCGTTGCGCGAGGCTTCGACAAGCGCATCCCGAACAGGCATTTCAAGGGCAATAAGTCCCCATCAATAGCCTGAAAACTCAGCCAGCAACCCCAGCACACTCTGAACGGCGGGGGATGCCTGGTGGCGGTGCGCGATGGCCATCGGGCGCATGAGTGGGGGGCGCAGGTGCCGCACCTGCACGCCCTCGTCGCCTTGTTGATCCTGCACTTCCTCCATCGGCAGCAGCGCTGCGCACTGGCTGGCTGCTGCCAGGCTTTTGAGTGCGCCGGGGTAGCTCAGCGCCAGGAAGGGGCGGGGGTGATGGCCCGCCTGGCCAAACCAGCTGGCAATGAGTCCGTGCATCTGCGTGGCCGGGGCAAACGACGCCCATCGGCGCGTGGCAAGCCAGTCGGGCGTGACGAACGCGGGGGCTTCCCATGCCGCAGGCAGCAGGGCCACCATGGGGTCGGTGCGCCAAGGCGTCTGGCGCACCTCGGGCATGGGCGGCTGCGGGCTGGCGACGATGCCGATGTCGAGCGTGCCCGCCTTGAGCCGCTGCATCGATTCGGCCGAGCCCACAGCTTCGAGCCGAATTTCCACGCCTGGGCTGCGGTCGGCCAGAGCTTCGAGCATGCGTGGCAGCAGCCGCGTGCTGACCCCGGCAGAGACGGCGACCCGTACGATGCCTTCCCGCCCCGAGGCTCGGCGGCGCACCCGCTCCATCAGGTCGTCTGCGGCCAGCAGCAACTGGCGGCCTTCTTGCACCAGCACCTCGCCGGCAGGCGTCAATTCAGCTTGACGGCGGCCACGCACCACCAGCTCAGCGTCCAGTCGCGATTCCAGCTCCTTGATGTGCAGGCTGACCGTGGGCGGCGCCAAGTGCAGCGCCTGCGCTGCCGCCGCAAAGGTGCCCAGGTCGGCAATGGCAATCAGGGTTTGCAGTTGGTCGAGGTTCAGGTTGCGCATGGCTTCAACGTCAGTATTTGTGAATTGAATCATCATTGAATTCAACTTTACAGATGTTAGACGCAACGCGAGCATGCGTGCCATGAACGATGCACGCCCCATGGAACCCCCTATCCGCCCTGAGACTGCCGCAGAAATCCTGGAGCCCGCCCCGGAAGCGCGGGCGCCGTGGTGGCCCCGGATGTTGCGCGCCGCTGCCCACGGTGCAACAGCGGTGGACGCCATCTTGACGAAGGCTGCAAACCACGTCGGCGAGCGGTTCAGGGTGCCGCCGGGTGGTGGGTGAGTGGTGTGTTCACGGTGGCGTTACCGTGGGCCTATTCACAAAAAATGCATTAAAAAAGCTCCCAGTGCTTATCTGATAAGCGCTGGTAGCTATTGATTTAGGAGCGATTGGTTTGGGGGTTGATGGCTTGTCAGCCTTGTGCAATGCGCGTCCCAATGGCCTCACCCACCTGTGTGGTGTTGGCTGTGCCCCCCAGGTCTGGCGTGCGCGGGCCGCTTTTGAGCGTCTCTTCAATGGCGCTGACGATGGCATCGTGCGCCTGCCGCCCCGCGCCCTGGCCTTGGGTCAGGAAGTCGAGCATCAGCGCGCCGGACCAGATCATTGCAATCGGGTTGGCAATGTTCTTGCCATAGATGTCGGGCGCGGAGCCGTGCACGGGCTCGAACAGGCTGGGGAAGTTGCGCTCGGGGTTGAGGTTGGCCGAGGGGGCCAGGCCGATGGTGCCGGTGGTGGCCGGGCCCAGGTCACTGAGGATGTCGCCAAACAGGTTGGTGGCGGCCACCACGTCAAAGCGCCCGGGCTGCAGCACAAAGCGGGCGGTGAGGATGTCGATGTGCTGCTTGTCCAGCGTGATCTCGGGGTAGCTTTTGGCCACGTCGTCGGCACGCTGGTCCCACCAGGGCATGCTGATGGCGATGCCGTTGCTCTTGGTGGCCAGGGTGACGTGTTTTTTGGGGCGGCTTTGGGCCAGGTCGAAGGCGAACTTCAAGAGGCGGTTGGCGCCGTGGCGGGAGTAGACGGATTCCTGGATCACGATCTCGCGGTCTGTGCCCTCGTACATGATGCCGCCGAGCGACGTGTATTCACCCTCGGTGTTCTCGCGCACCACGTAGTAGTCGATGTCACCGGGCTTGCGGCCTGCCAGGGGGCAAGGCACGCCTTCAAACAGGCGCACGGGGCGCAGGTTGATGTACTGGTCGAACTCGCGGCGGAACTTGAGCAGAGACCCCCACAGCGAAACATGGTCGGGCACGGTGGCGGGCCAGCCGACGGCGCCAAAGAAGATGGCGTCCATGCCCGAGAGCTGCGCCTTCCAGTCGTCGGGCATCATTTTCCCATGCTGGGCATAGTAGTCGCAGCTGGCCCATTCGAAGGTGTGCAGTTGCAGTTCAAAGCCAAAGCGGGCGGCGGCGGCCTGAACGGCGCGCAGGCCTTCGGGCATCACTTCTTTGCCGATGCCGTCTCCGGGCAGCACGGCGATTTGGTAGGTCTTGGACATGGATCTCCTTGGGAATAAGTGGGGTAGAGGGGGCAACGCCGGTTAGTCCGTCGAGCGTTCGCCCCGTGCCCGTTGAAGGGCTCTCGTGAGGCGTTCCCCGGCTTCGGCAAGGCAGCCTGAACGGTTGGTTCGCCACCGTCTGGCTTGGGGCCGTGGCACATTTTTGGCGAGAACGCAGGCAAATACAATCAGCGCTCTGTGGTCTGATTGTTTACATATCGTGCATAAAAATCCTTCGCCAGACGACCTGCGGGTATTCACTGTGGTGGTGCGCAAGGCGAGTTTTGCCCAGGCTGCCCAAGAGCTCGGCGCTTCGCCCGCCTTCGTCAGCAAACGCATTCGCCTGCTGGAGGATGACCTGGCGGTGAAGCTGCTGCACCGCACCACCCGCCGCGTGAGCGTGACGGAGGAGGGCGAGCGCGTTTTCCATTGGGCGCAGCGCATCCTGGACGATATGGAGCAGCTTTTGCAGGAAGTGACCATCACGCGCACCGAGCCGCGCGGGCTGCTGCGGGTGAGCAGCAGCTTTGGTTTTGGGCGGCAGATCGTGGCGCCTGCGGTGTCCCAACTGGTGCAACAACACCCGGGCCTGCAGGTGCGCCTGGAAGTGTTCGACCGGCTGGTGGATGTGGCGGGCGAAGGGTTTGACCTGGATGTGCGCGTGGGCGATGAGATCGCCTCGCACCTCATTGCCCGCCGCTTGGCCGACAACCACCGCGTGTTGTGCGCGGCCCCTGCCTATCTTGCGCGGCGGGGCATGCCCCGTGCGATCGTGGATCTGGCAGCCCATGACTGCCTGGTGATCAAGGAGCGAGACCACCCGTTTGGCGTGTGGCGCCTGCGAAGCGGTGCGCAGGAAGCGTCGGTGAAAGTGCGTGGCCCCTTGTCGGCCAACAACGGAGAGATGGCGGTGCAGTGGGCGGTGGACGGGTGCGGGGTGGTGTTGCGATCGCTGTGGGATGTGGGCGCGCACCTGCGGGCGGGGCGTCTCGTGCAGGTGCTGCCGCAGTGGCGGCAGGAGGCCAATGTGTGGGCGGTGTACCCCACGCGGCTGGAGCGATCCGCCAAGGTGCGGGTGTGCGTGGAGTTCCTGCAGGAGCACTTTCGTGCGGAGTGGATGGTGCAGGGGGCTGTCGCTGCCGGAAACGCCAGGGTTTGAAGTAAAAATAGCTGCAAGCGCTTATTGTGTAAGCGCTTGCAGCTATCAAATTGATACCGATTGGCGACAGGTCGTTGTCATCAGCGGTGCCCCGCAATGCGAGGGCCGGTGCTGGGGGCTCAGCCTGCCAGCGCGGCCTTCACGGCGGCAGACACCTGGCCCATGTCGGCCTTGCCCGCCAGGCGGGTCTTGACCACGCCCATGACCTTGCCCATATCGCCAGGCCCTGCAGCGCCCAACTCGGCCACGATGGCTTTCACGGCGGCCAGCGTTTCATCGGCGGACATGCGCTCGGGCAGGTAGGCCTGCAGCACGGCCATTTCGGATTTCTCCTTGTCGGCCAGGTCTTGGCGGCCCGCGCCTTCAAACGCGGTGATGGAATCCTTGCGCTGCTTGATGAGCTTGTCGACGATGGCGACCACGGCCGCGTCGTCCAGCACGATGCGCTCGTCCACTTCCTTTTGCTTCATCGCCGCTTGCAGCAGGCGGATGGTGCCCAGGCGCTCGCTGTCTTTGGCGCGCATGGCGGTTTTCATGTCTTCGGTGATCTGGTCCTTGAGGCTCATGGGGCTTCCTTTTATGTTCAGTCAGAGACAAAGGGTCTGCCAAAAGGCTTTCTGGCTAGGCGTCAACGCCGCAGGCAGTGTGTTGTTACCACAAGGCCTTGCGACGGCGCCAGAAAGCCTTTTGGCAGACCCGAAAAAACAAAAACCCGCGCTTGGCGTCCCTAGCGCGGGTTCTGGGTCCCAGGCACAAAGGCTTGGGGCCGAAGATGAATTAGTACATCTTCTTGGGCAGTTGCATGCTGCGAACGCGCTTGTAGTGGCGCTTCACGGCGGCTGCCTTCTTGCGCTTGCGCTCGGCAGTGGGCTTCTCGTAGAACTCACGGGCACGCAGGTCGGTCAGCAGGCCGAGCTTTTCAATGGTGCGCTTGAAGCGGCGCAGTGCAACGTCAAAGGGTTCGTTTTCTTTTACGCGGATCGTAGTCATTAGCTAATGGTTTTCCAAAATGTTGCCTGCAGAGGGGCTTGGGGAGATCGGGCCTCAAGTCCGTACAAAGCGGTTTCCCCGTCTGTAACTAGTATTTGGCCGACGGGGCATTGCCAGCAAAGCCGGAGATTATAGCCTTTGTTGTCCGCATCAACACAAGTGTCTCGATGCGAAATTCTGGAATTTCAAGCGATGGGCCGCCCCAGTGTGGTGCGCTGCGCGTGTAAATCGTCGCAATCACCGCGATCAATGGCGTGGAAATTGCTTCACGTTGTAACGTTCCTATTCACTCATCGGTGGGTAGCTCGGGTTATCCGCCTGGGCTTGCCTTCGCCGCAGACACCATGGCATTCATGCACCGCGTATCGGGTTGGCTGGGCCGGCTCAGTGTGGGCCGCAAGCTCATGCTCATCTATCTGCTGGACCTCACGGCCGTGATCTATGTCTCCAGCATCTTGATCCACGAGAAGTACCTCGCCATTGACTTCACACGCAAGGAGATTGTGGGCACCACCTACGCCGCCGTTGTGCGTGATGGGTTGATGGGGCAGTTTCTGGATCCCTCCCAGCAGCCGCCGGAGGTGGCCGAGGTGATGGTTCGCCTGGCCGGTGTGCGGGCTGCGCATGACGAGCAGCTGCGCACGGCCGACGTGGGGCAGCGTTTCAGTGCGGTGCTGGAGCAATTGCCCGCCCGAGGGGGCAATGCTCCCGATGCGCAATCGCTGACCCGCCAGCGCAGCCAATTGCTGCGGGAGGGGCGTGAGCTGCTCACCACCGTGGGCAACCAGTCCAACCTGATCCTGGACCCCGACCTGGATAGCTATTACGTGATGTCGCTGGTGGTTCTGCGGTTTCCCGAGTTGCTGCAGGCGGTGCATGACACGGTCATCTTTTTGAATGCAGCGCCGGCTGGGCGAGGGCCTCAGTGGTCGTCCGAATTGCTGACCTTGGTGGGCCGGCTGGATGCGGTCATGCTGGGTATCGAGTCGGACTACAACCAGGCGTTTATTGCGGGTTCGCCCGAAATGCGCGCGGCGTTGGTGGGTCAGCGTGAGGCGCTCAAGGCGTCGCTGGAGGGTTTTCAAGCATTGCTGCAGGGCATTGCTGCAGGTGAATCGCGCCTGACGATGGCGCAGGTCGGTGCGCAACAGGCGCAGGTGCTGGGGGCGCTGCGCGACGCGTGGACGGCAGGCGTCGTGGATCTGGAGCGGTTGTTGCATCAGCGGGTGGACAGCCTGTTTGCGCGCATGTGGTTGCACCTGGGGACGGCGCTGGTGCTGCTGGGGTGCATTTTGAGCCTGGTGACCCTCGTTGCGCGGCAGATCGCCAAGCCCCTGCAGCAATTGGCCCGCGTGGCCGACGAGGTGCGCCGCAGTGGCGACCACACGCTGCGCGCGCACTGGAGCAGCCGAGATGAGATTGGTCGGCTGGTCACGGCGTTCAACGAAATGTTGTCCCAGCTGGATCGCGACCGCCTGCTGCAGCAGGAGCTGGCCGCCAGCGCCCGGGCGTCCGAGGCGCAGCGGGAACTGGTGGAGGCGTTCCCCATCCCCATGGTGGTCACGTCCATCCCTGAGCATGAGGTATTGCATTCCAACGCGCCTGCGGCCCATTGGCTGGGCGGGCGCAAGGACGACCCCTGGGCCGTGGGGCTGGAGCCGGGGGTGCGGGCGCGCTTTTTCCAGCGCCTGGCGGACCAGGGCTCGGTCGATGAATTCGAGGTGCGCTGGAAAGGCAGCCCTGAGCCATCGTGGGCCGTGTTGTCGGCTCGCAGATTGCAGTTCCAGGGGCGCGACTCGGTGCTCACCGCGTTCACGCCCATCAACGTGCTCAAGGTCATGGAGCAGCGCTTGGAGCTGTGGGCCAAGGTGTTCGAGGCCTCGTCCGAAGGCATCATCATCATGAATGCCGATCAGCAGATCATCAGCGTGAACAAGGCGTTCTGCCGCAGCACGCACTATGACTTCTATGAGGTCATCGGAGAAGACCTGGGATTTTTGCTGGAAGAGACGGGTGACGAGCCGTTGTCGGCCCAGATCAACCGCACCATGCTTGAAAAAGAGTCCTGGCAGGGCGAGGTGCGGTTTCGCCGCCGTTCGGGCGAGACCTACCCGGCGTGGCTCATGGTGTCTGCCGTGCGTGAGAGCAAGGGCGGCGCGGTGGCCAATCACATCGGCATTGCCATCGACATCACCGACCGCAAGCACAACGAGGAGCGTATCCAGTTCCTGGCCCACCATGATGTGCTCACCGAGCTGCCCAATCGCTCGCTGTGCGTGCAGCGGCTGCAGATGGCATTGGCCCAGGCTCCCATTACGGGCGAAAAGGTGGCGGTGCTGTTCATCGACCTGGACCGGTTCAAGTCCATCAACGACACCTTGGGTCACCACATCGGGGATGGCCTGCTGCGCTCGGTGGCCGGGCGCCTCACGCAGGCCATGCGCAGCCGCGACACGGTGAGCCGCCTGGGCGGCGACGAGTTTGTGGTGGTCATGCGCGATGTGGCGGGGCGCGAAGACGTGCAGCAACTGGTAGAGCGGCGCCTGATTCCGCTCATCCGCCAAAGCCACCCTGTCGAGGGGCACGAGCTCAACGTGTCCTGCAGCGTGGGGATTGCGGTCTACCCCGAGGACGGCAGCGACATCGACGAACTCATGCGCCGCGCCGATGCGGCCATGTACGAGGCCAAGACCACGGGCCGTGACATGGCGCTGTTTTATTCGGTGGAGACCGACCAACGCGCGGTGGCGCGCCAGACCATGGAGCAGCAACTGCGCCGCGCGCTGGAGCGCCAGGAGTTCAGCTTGCACTATCAGCCGCGCTTGAGCGCCCAGCGCGCACAACTGCTGGGGGTCGAGGCGCTGTTGCGCTGGACCAGCCCGACACTGGGCACCATTCCACCCAGCGAATTCATTCCCATTGCCGAAGAAAGCGGCATGATCCGCGCCATCGGCAGTTGGGTGCTGCAACAGGCTTGCGAACAGTGGGCGCGTTGGCAGCAGCCCATGGTGGACTCAGGGGAAGGGGGGCACCCCCCGCCGCATCCTCTGGCCGACGTGTCGATCTCCGTCAACCTGTCAGCGGCGCAGCTGTCTGATCCCCAACTGGTGGGCGATATCGAGGCGCTGCTGGCGCGCACGGGCATGCCTGCCGACCGGCTGGAGCTGGAGATCACCGAGTCCCAGCTCATGGACAACGCCCACGCGGCAGCGCAGCAGTTGGCGGCCCTGAAGGCACTGGGGGTTCAGCTGTCCATTGATGACTTCGGCACCGGGTATTCGAGCCTGGCTTACCTCAAGCGGTTCGATATCGACCGGCTGAAGGTGGACAAATCGTTTGTGCGCGACATGCTCCGCAACCCCGCCGACATGGCCATCACGCGCGCCATCATCGCGCTGGGCCACACGCTGGGGCTCAAGATCGTTGCGGAAGGCGTGGAGGACCAGGCCACCGCCCAGGTGCTGGGCGCACTCGATTGCGAAGAGCTGCAGGGCTACCACTTCAGCCGGCCCCTGCCGGTGCCCGAGCTGGAGGTGTGGGCCCGCAGTCATGCGCACAAGCGGATGGGGCCCGTTGCGGTGGAGCGGGTGGCGTGCGCGCCTTGACGCGGTTGTGCCTTCACGGTCGTTTTCGTTGCGTTCGCGTGCGTTGCGTTAGAGGGTGCGTTGGGGGCCGCCTGCGTGCGGTCGTGCGAGCCCCCGTTCTCCCTGTGGCCTGGGCCTGGTGATGGCGGCCGCGTTGGCGCCATTGCCTCACCGGCGACCCTTGCCGCGGACTCGTCGCGCCAGCACGAGATGAGCACGACGGCAGTTTGGCCGACTGCGTCGAAACGCTCAAACCGCTCGAAACGCCTCGCAGTTCGAGTCCCCGTCGGGTAGAAATTAGGCGCCCAGGCTGGCGACTGGCGCGAAACCTCCGCATTGATGAAGCCGGTGGGCCATGACCCCCACGCCCCCGCCGAAAGCGGCGATGAGCAAAGCGGCGCGAACGACCACGGGGCCGTGGAAGGCGCGGGCGGGTCAGGGACAGATGGGGGGCATGGTGGTGATCGTGCACCGCAGCGTTGCCGCAATGCTTCGCTGTGGAGCGAATCGTCACGCGCCTCTTTTGCCGCACACTGCAGGCCATGAACACCAACCGCATCGCGCACGTGGCCGCCCTGGTGGGCGAGCCTGCACGCACGGCCATGTTGATGGCGCTGATGGATGGCCGCGCCCTCACCGCGCGCGAACTGGCCGATGCGGCGCACATCACGCCCGCCACGGCCAGCCGCCACCTGGGGCTGCTGGTAGAGGCTGCGCTGCTGCACGTGGCGCGGCAGGGGCGGCACCGCTACCACCGCCTGGCGTCCCCCGAGGTGGCGCGCGTGCTGGAGGGGTTGATGCAGCTGGCCCGCCCGCTGGAGCCCTCGGCCGGGCCACATCGGGTGGCGGTGGGACCGCGCAATGCGGCCTTGCGCACGGCGCGCACCTGCTACGACCACCTGGCGGGGCGCTTGGGTGTTGCCATCACCAGCCACCTGCTGGACGAGGGCGCCGTGGTGTTCGATGACGATGCGGCGGTCGGTCATGTGACGGATCGGGCGGTGGGTGTGCTGCAGCGCCTGGGTATTGCGACGGATGCCATGTCTGCCCCCAAAGCACACGCAGGCGCAGGCGCCGTCGTTTCAGGGGCTGGCCGCCGCCCCCACTGCCGACCCTGCCTGGACTGGAGCGAGCGGCGCATGCACCTGGCGGGTCGCCTCGGTGCGCTGATTTGCAATCACTGTCTGGACAGCGGCTGGTTGTTGCGCGGCGAGGGCACGCGCGCCCTGTCGATCACGCCGCGTGGCGCTATGGCGCTGCGCGACGGGCTCGGTCACGCCCGGTGGCGGGACGTGGTGGGCGATTGAACGTCAGTCAGCCGGCAGCGCCTGCGCGCAGGCAAATGCGCTGGCCCATGCCCATTGAAAGTTGTAGCCACCCAGCCAGCCTGTGACATCCACCACCTCGCCGATGAAATACAGGCCCAGCTGCGCTTTGCACTCCATCGTCTGTTGCGACAGGGCGCGGGTGTCGACACCGCCCAGGGTGACCTCGGCCTTCTTGTAGCCCTCGGTGCCGGTGGGCGTGAGCGCCCAGCGCGCCAACTGCTCGGCCAGCCGGGTCAGGGCTTTGTCGGATGCTTCGTTGATGGGGCGCTGCCAGTCGGGGCTTTGCTGTGCCCAGGCGTCGGCTAGGCGGCTGGGCACCAGCGTGGCCAGCTCGTTGGCAATGAGCTTGCGTGAGCGCGCCTTGCCGTCGCCCAGCGCGGCGGGCAGATCGGCGGTGGGCGCCAGGTTGATGGTCAGTGGCGTGCCCTCTTTCCAGTAGCTGGAGATCTGCAGCACCGCCGGCCCCGACAGCCCTCGGTGGGTGAACAGCAGATCCTCCTGAAAAGCCATGCGCTCCTTTTTGGCGCCCGTGCTGATTTCCACTGGCAACGCCAGGCCCGCCAACTGGGCATAGGGTGCCCACGCCGCGCCATCAAACGTCAGCGGCACCAGGCCAGGGCGGCGTTCGATCAGGGGAATGCCGAACTGTTGGGCCAACCGGTAGCCAAAATCCGTGGCGCCGATCTTGGGGATGGACAGCCCGCCCGTGGCGATGACCAGCGAGCGGGCCTGCACCGGGCCTCGATCGGTATCTATTTGATAGCTGCCTGCGCTTGATGTATCTGCGCTAGAGGCCAAAAAGACTATATTTTTGACCCCACACGGCTGCCAGTGCGTGACCCCCCCGGCCGCGCATTCGGCCAGCAGCATGGCGATGAGGTCCTCGGCCGAACGGTCGGCAAACAACTGGCCCTTGTGTTTTTCGTGAAACGGGATGCCGTGTTTTTGCACCAGCGCAACGAAGTCCGCCGGGGTGTAGCGCGACAGGGCCGAGCGGCAAAACTGCGGGTTCTGCCCCACGAAGTGCTTGTGGGGCGCCGACGGGTCGAGGTCGCGGTTGGTGAAGTTGCAGCGCCCACCGCCCGAGATGCGGATTTTCTCGGCCACTTTGCCCGCATGGTCGATAAGCAGCACTTTGAGCCCGCGCTGGCCCGCCTGGGCCGCACAAAAAAGACCTGCGGCACCGGCGCCGACGATGACAACGTCAAAAGAGGAGGGGGATGGAGACACAGCAAGGCGAAGGACGTGAACGAGGCCGCCATTGTCGCCGCAGCCCCTTGTCCGGCAGCAGCGTGGGTGGCGTTGCTGCTGATTGCCGCTTTCCGAAGGGTATCGGCTGGTCTGATGGGGCCGCCTATTGGCGGTACACCCCGCCCGCGCCGACCACCACAATGTCCACAAAGTTGGAACCGTGATGATTTTGGGCCGTGAAGCGGTAGTTGAACCCGCCCAGATCAAGGTTGCCCAAGCCCTCGAAAGCGGTCGCCAAGCTGGCGCGGGTGACGCTCGGCCCTGCGGCACGCAGGCCCTCGATGAGCACGCGCGCATCCATGTAGCCGGTATACCGGTCGTAGTCCACCGGCTTGTCGTGCCGCTTCATGGATGCCTGAAAGTCCCGCGTGAGCGCCATGGTGGCCCGGGTGGGCGATGGGCCCGTGCGCGCCACCGCAAGCCCGCGCGCATCGTCCCCCAGCGCCTTGAGCACCGCCGACCCCGCACTGAGCGACAGCGCATAGATCGGCACCCCCAAGTTCGCCCGGCTGGCCCGCACAAAGGCCACGACCGGCGGGCCGGCCGCCACCAGCAGCACGGCGTTCGGCTTTTGTGCTGCCAAGGCCTTGGCGGCATCGACCGCGTCCGCACCCGTGGAGGCCAGCGCGTGCGAGCCCGCGAGCGTGGCGCCTTCGGATGCGATGGTTTGTTCGACCAATGGCAGCAACAACTTGCCAAAGTCGTTGTTCTCAAACACCACCCCGATGCGCGATGCCTGCACGGCCACCAGGTTGCGCACCATCTTCACCAGCTCGTCGGCGTAGCTGGCGCGCGTGGTGAACAGGTACGGGTGCTGCTGCGCCATGATGGCCGGGCTGCCCGTGTACACCGATACCAGCGGCAGGCGGGCCTGAGAGAGGTACGGCAACAGCGCCATCACCTGGGTGGTGCCCGCCACGCCAAACAGCGCCAGTACGCCCTCTTTGTCGCCCAGTTGCTTGGCATTTTCCAGTGTGCGGCGCGGGTCGAAGCCATCGTCTAAAGACACCAGCCGGATCTTGCGGCCGCCGATGCCGCCTTTGGCATTGGCATCCTCAATGGCCGCTTCCTGCCCTTCATGCACCGGCGCCAGAAACGGCGCCATGCCCCCTGACAGCGCCGTCGTGCGACCGATGAGGATGTCTCCCTTGTGTATGGTCGACGACTGTGCCCACAGCGGCAGACCCATGGCTGCGGTGCTCGCGCCCATCGCCAGCATCAGGCTGCGGCGGCGAACCAGCGGTCCGTGCAGCCCCCGCGGTGTTTGGCGCTGGGCCGGGCTGGGCAGTACAACAGGTTTTGTCGTCATCGGTCCGCTCCTCCAGGTGGCAGCCGGGGTGGCTGCAAGGTGGCGCGATGGTAGGAGGGCAGTGCGATGCAGCCGCTGCGGGTTTTCACGGGAGGTGTGTCCGATTCGTGACAGCACCATGCGCACCCAAGCCCTGAGTCGGCCGGGTTCTCGCGGCTGAATAGAAGCCCGTTGCACCGCATGGTGACCGTGGGCGGTTGCTCTCCCCCTGAAGGCGTGTTAACCGACAGCGCACTGCGCCCGTAGTGCGTAGCCTGAGTCGATTGTTTTCGACCAGGATTTTTTCATGATCACACCCCGCCGCTTGTTCCTGTCGTTGTCTGCTGCCGCGCTGGCCGCTGCAGTGTTGCCCACTGCTTCGTGGGCCGCCACACAACGCCATGCGGGCACCAAAGGCGCTGCAAACAACAGGAATGCGGCGGCGACAGAAGGCGATATCGGCGCTCGTCTGGACAAGCTCAATGCGGCCCAAGAAACGCCGGTTCTGGCGCAAGGTGCTGCTGGTGCGGCCGTGGTTCGCGCGCAGATTCTGCTGGATCGTGCGTGGTTTTCACCCGGCGAGATTGATGGCCGTTTCGGTGCCAACATGCGCCGTGTGGTGGCCGCGTTTCAAAAGGCGCACGAAATCAAGAGCACCGGCAAGATCGATGCGCCCACGTGGGCTGCGTTGAATGCGCTGGGGGGCGATTCTGATGCGCTGTTTGTCCGCTACACGGTGACGGCCAAAGAAGCTGCGGGCCCGTTTACGCCGACGCCCAAAGACATGAGCGAACGCTCCAAACTCAAATCGCTGGACTACGAAACCATCGAAGAAGCGCTCGCGGAAAAATACCATGTGTCGACGAAGTACCTGCAAGACCTGAACCCGGGCGCCGCCTTTGGTGCGGGTGATGAGATCGTTGTGCCCAACGTGGTGATTGCGCCGGGCGCACCGAATGTCTCGGGCGATGCCATTGCCAAGTCGGCGGCGTCGATAGAGATTGATAAATCCGAGCACGTGTTGTTTGTTCTCGATAAAGACGGCACGCCGCTGGCTGGCTTTCCCATCAGCATCGGTAGCCCCAAGGACCCGCTGCCGCTGGGCGCCATGAAGATCACCACCGAGGTCAAAAATCCTACCTTCACGTACAACCCGGCCATCCTGAAGAATGCGCCCGCCAACGCTCCCAAGGTGGAGGTGGCGCCGGGCCCCAACAATCCCGTCGGCAGCGTATGGATGGGCTTGTCCAAGCCACACTGGGGCATTCACGGCACGCCTTCGCCATCGCGTGTAGGGCACGAGGAAACCAATGGCTGCATCCACATGACGAACTGGGACGCACAGCGTTTGTCCACCTTGGTCAAAGCGGGCTTCGTCGTCGACGTGAAGGCCTGAGACCATGCGATGGCCTGCTTGCGCCGCTGCATTCGTGTTGTACGGCTTCGCGGGGTGGACTGGCGCACAGCTTGCTGTTCGACCGGCGCCCGTAGATGCCATCCGCGATGGCCGAACGCTGCTGGACGCCAGGCCGCTGCGCATGCCGCTCGACGGCGTGCCGGCCTCGTCGCTGCGCGACACCTTCAATGAGGGCCGCCCCGGCCATACGCACGAAGCCATCGACATCCTCGCTCCGCGTGGCACGCCGGTGTATGCGGTGGACGACGGGCTGTTGGTGAAACTCTTCACGAGCGTACCGGGCGGGCTGACGGTTTACCAGTTCGACCCCGCTAGCCAGTTGGCCTATTACTACGCCCATCTTGATGGCTATGCCCCAGGGCTGAAAGAAGGCGCTGCGCTGCGCCGGGGTGATCTTCTGGGCTACGTGGGGTCTACCGGCAACGCGTCACCGGACGCACCCCATCTGCATTTCGCGGTGTTCCAATTGGGGCCCGAAAAGCAGTGGTGGAAGGGCACGCCATTGAACCCGTTTGAGGCCCTGCGCCGCCTCAATGGGCCTTGATGGGCGCATGACCCAGCAGCGAGGCGCATGGAATATGCCGACGCGGATGACGCAGATGATGACGGCGTGGAACACTGCGGTCACCACGCCCCCAGCATGGCATGGAGTGCATCGCGCTGGCCCCTGTCGCATTGCAAGCGTTAAAAAATCAAACGGTGGTTGACCGCGATGGACGCCGGCCGGTATCGTTTGAGTGGATCTTCGGCCGGCCCCTCTCATGCTCGACAGGCCTGTGGCATATGTCAATATGTCATCCACCCGATAAGGACTCGCTCCATGAACATGTTTCGCTTTGCCATCTGCGCTTTGGCGTTTGGCTTCCTAGCCCCGGCGTGGGCCATCAACAAATGCACGGACGCCAATGGCAAGGTGTCGTTCCAAGACGCTGCTTGTATGGGCGACGGCGAGAAGATCGAGGTGCGGCCCACCACCCAGGGCGCCACGCCCGTGCAGTTGCCCACTGCGCCGGTGGCGGAGGGCGCGTTCGGAGCGACCTGGCAGCGCAAGAACTACCTGCAGACCCAGGGCGTTCCGCAGGCGCGCGCGGCGGTCGAGCGCAATCAGCGCGAATGCACGGCCCAGCCCAATGTAGTGGCCACGGCCGGCCCGCTGCGGCGCGGCAACCTGCCATCGGGCAACCAGTTTGTGCAGGAGGGCGCTGAGAAGGCCGCCGATGACAAGGCCGCGTGCGAGGCACGGACCGACGCGCTGCGTGAGCAACTGCGGTCCCTGGAGAAGGAACTGGGCGCCCTGTAGTCTGGTTGGCTACGTTGGCCCGGTTGCCACACTATTTCTGCAGACCGGTCACCCCTTCCAGGTGAACGGAAACTTCAGCTGCTTCATAAATCCGTTGGGCACGTAGTCGCCCAGCACGCCGTAGTGCTCGGGCCAGAGCTTGGTGCTTTTGACGGCGGTGCCGAACAGGTAGTCGATGAAGGCGAAGTGCGCGGCGTAGTTCTTGTCCAGCGCCTCCTGGTCCTGGCTGTGGTGCCAGTGGTGAAAGTTGGGTGTGACCAGCACGTAGCGCAGCGGCCCCAGGCGCACGCTCACATTGGCGTGGTTGAACACCGCCTGAAAGCCCACGACCACGATGTACGCGTCAATCACTTCCTTGCTGAAGCCAAACACATAGATAGGGGCCAGCACCAGTGTGCGGGTGATGAGCAGCTCCAGGATGTGCTGGCGCGAGCCCGCCAACCAGTCCATGCTTTTGACGCTGTGGTGCACCGCGTGCAGGCGCCACAGCACGGGCACCTCGTGGTAGGCGCGGTGCGTCCAGTACTGCACCAGGTCGGCCACCAGGACGATCAGGAACAGCGCCACCCAGAAGTTCAGCCCTTGTACCCAGCCCCGGATACCGTCGCTGGCGGCCCAGCCAAAAAACTTGTGCACGATCAGGTTGGTTGCCAGCAGCACAAAGCCCACCACCATGTGGTTGACGATGAAGTGGTGAAAGTCCGTCTGCCACTCGGCACGGAAGACGGGCTGGTCCTTACGCAGCGCAAACAGCTTCTCGATGAAGATAAAGATCAGCGAGCTGCCCAGCAGGTCCAGGATGAACCAATCCAGCCCGATGTAGGGCGTGTTGTCGGGGAAGTTGGGGTTCACCTCTACCTTGTGGCCGCCCAGCAGTGCGGCGATGACCACCACCGCAAAGGTGAAGGTGGCCAGCCAGCGCGCGCGGTTGAAAAGGATGTTGACCAGCGAGATGCCGCCAGCCGCGGCCATGGCCGTGAGCATGATGGTGCGGATCACCGTCACGTCGTAACTCTTGCGCAATTGCGGTGTGGTCAGGTATTCGGGGAAGTGAAAGGCCAACACGCCCAGAAAACAAAGGATGGCCAGCGTGAGCGCGATCACGCCTGACACCAGTCCCTTGCCGGTGCGCAGCGCGCCGTGGCTTTCGGTGAATTCGTTGAGTTTTTCTAGTTTGATCATGGGTTCCTCCGCTCGCCAGTGGCCCTGGCGCTGCGCGAGTGTAGCGAAGCTGCCACCCACACCGCGATGTGGCACTTTTTGGCGTGGATGGGGTCGGGGCAGCGGGTGGCTGTTTCTAAAATCGCTGCATGAACATCCCTTCACACCAACTGAGCATGACTGTGCTCATGTCGCCCGACATGGCCAACTTTTCGGGCAACGTGCACGGCGGCGCCATTCTCAAGCTGCTCGATCAGGTGGCGTACTCGTGCGCCAGTCGCTATTCGGGCTGCTACACGGTGACGCTGAGCGTGGACCAGGTGATGTTTCTGCAGCCCATCCATGTGGGCGAGTTGGTGACCTTTTTGGCCAGCGTGAACTACACGGGCAGCTCGTCGATGGAGGTGGGCATCAAGGTGGTGGCCGAAGAGATCCGGTCGCAGGTGGTGCGCCACGTGAACAGCTGCTTTTTCACGATGGTGGCGGTGGACGAGGCGCGCAAGCCCGTGCAGGTGCCGCCCCTGTCGCCCTCCACCCCCGACGAGCGCCGCCGCTGGGAGTCGGCGCTGCTGCGCAAGTCGCTGCGCAAGGAGCTGGCAGAGCGGTTCCAGCAGGTGCGCGAAACCACGGGGCCATAACGCGCCCCAAGCCCCGGTCACATTGCCTGGGGCGGCGGTGTGCATCACGCTGCGCTGCGGCTGCGCCCGGCCAGGGAAACGGCCTGCAGCGACAGGCCATCGATTTCGTTGGTGATACCCGAGAGCACATTCGCCACCACAGCAAATTCGCGCCCGTGCTGCCCCGCGCGTGCGGCCATCACCTGGGCGTTGAAGCTGACCACCTTGGCCTCGCGCGCCACGGTCTGGATGGACGCCACAATGCCCGCCAGCTCTTTCATCAGCGTTTCGGACTGGGCCTTGCTCACCTGGTCGAAGGCAGTGGTGGCGGTGTTGAGCGCCTCCAGCACGCCATCGGTGGACTCCACCAGCCGGGCCAGGGCGTCTTCCACACGCGGGCTCTGGCGTTCGGCCAGGTCCAGCGCGGTGCCCACCAGCTGGGTGAACCGGTCAATCGTGGCGCCCACGCCTGCGGGGCCCAGGTACACCTTGCGAATCGGCTCCGCACTCTTGGCATCCATGTGGCGGGGCGTGTCGACCAACCGTGCCTGGCTGTCGGTGAACAGTGCCAGCGAGCTGCGCGCCGCCTTCAGATGCAGATCGCTGCCCCGTGCGGCCAGCACGGTTTGCAGCACCATGCGCTGCGACAGCATGCGCTGACGTGCCGCCAGGTTGACCAGCGACATGCCGTTGTCGCGAGAGGCAGCGTGTGCAGGTGCCGGTGCCGGGGCAGAGGAAAGGGACAGCGTGGGCACGTTGGTGGTGCGTGCAGGGACGGGGAAAGCTGCCATGGTGTTCTTCCTTGCGCTGTTGCATTCAGATGCATTTCGCCAAGCAATACCCGGGCCAGTGCGGCGCGGTGAACAACAGGGGAAAGGGGTGCCCGGGGCCGGGCGCAGTCGCAGGCGGTGCGATGAACGAAGTTCGCAGCGCGTGGGCTGTGTTGACGGGACTCAGCCAGTGTGGCGCGCCTGGGGCGGGGCGGTGGCGTCGTGCGATACCACGGCGACCCCACGCACCACATCGCCCACCACGATCACCGAGGGGCTGGCGAGCCCTTCGCGCGTGATGGTGGCGTGTAGCGCGCCCAGTGTGGTCACGGCATGGCGCTGCTGGGGCAGGCTGGCGTGCTGAATCACGGCCACGGGGGTGTCGGCGGGCAGGCCGGTGAGCAGCTCTTGCTCGATGGTGGCGGCGCCGCTCACGCCCATGTAGATCACCAGCGTGAGCTTGGCGTCGCGCGCCGTGGCGGCCAGTTGGCGCCAGTCGGTACCGGTGTCGCCGGGCTTGGCATGGCCGGTGACAAACACCACGCCGTGGGCATGCTCGCGGTGGGTGAGCGGTGCCCCCAGCGAGGTCAAGCCTGCCAGGCCCGCCGTGATGCCGTTGATGACGATGACGGGCACGCCCGCTGCGCGCAGGTGCTCGACCTCTTCACCGCCACGGCCAAAGATGAACGGATCGCCGCCCTTGAGGCGCACCACGTTCTCGCCCTCGTTCACCGCCATCAGCATGAGCTTTTCGATGAAGGCCTGCGGCGTGCTTTTGCAGCCGCCGCGCTTACCCACATAAACGATGCGCGCCTTGGGCGATGCATGCGCCACGATGGCATCGCTCACCAGGTCATCCACCAGCAGCACGGTGGCGGCCTGGATGGCCTTGAGTGCCTTGATGGTGAGCAGCTCTGGGTCGCCCGGGCCCGCGCCGACCAGTGTGCAGGTGCCCCCGGTGCCCAGGTGGGGGGCGTCGGGGGAGGGGCGGGTGGTGTGTGTGGGGCGGCTCATGGTTGTGTCTCCGAAGCGGTTTGATCCGCGAGTCGCAAGATGTGTTCCACCTGTCGTTGCAGGGCGGGCGGCACGGGCAATTCACTCGCCAGCACGCGTTGTGTGTAGGTGGCCGTGGTGGCGACGTCGATCTCGGCGGGCAGGCCGGTGATCACGCTGGCCGTGCCTGGCTGCTGTTCTTCGAGCACGGTGTGGGTGCCGTGCACAAAGCCGTCGTAGCGGGGTGTGCGGCGCGGGTCGGTGGCCACTTCGCCTTCCAGCCCGCGCGAGAGCAGCGCGCTCATGCCCAGCGTGCAAAAGGTGGCGCGCAGCATCTCCAAATATTCGGGGTGGGTGTAGGCCGTGACGACCACGGCGGGCCCCGCGCAAGGGGCCATCAGCTTGACGGCACTGTGTCCGGGGTTGCGCAGGCCCACCACCTCGCGCACCGACAACAGCCGCGCCAGGCCCGCATGCAGGTGCTGGGTGTGGATATGGCGAACGGTGCCATTTGCTATCTTTTCTGGAGCTGTCAGCGCAGGTACATCAAGCGCTAGAAGCACATCGGACGCCAAAACCCGGCGTGCTTCGGTGCGCATGCCATGCAGCAGCACAGGCAGGCCTTCGCGCGCCAGCAACAGGGCCAGCAGCGGCGTGAGCACCGGCAGTTTGCGCGCCCCGTTGTAGCTGGGCAGCACGATCAGCGGCCGGTCCGTCGCGGGCATCAGGGCCAGCCGCTGGTGGGTGGCATCCAGAAAACCGCACATCTCCTCGGGTGTTTCGCCCTTGATGCGCATGGCCAGGCAGAACGCACCAATCTCCAGGTCCGTCACCGTGCCATCCAGCACCTGGCCGAACAGGTCGGCCGCCTGCTCGCGCGTGAGGGGCTTGGAGCCGCGGGGGCCGCGGCCGATTTCCTTGATGTACTGGCTAATGCCCATGTTTTTTGTGGCGGGATTTGTGAAATAGGGCTCCAGCGTCGTTATTTCGGCTTGCCGTACAGGCGTACTGTCTGCGCCGAAAATGCCGAGCTGGAGCCCTGTTGCACAAGTCCTGGTGCGGTGGTTGTGGCAGTGAGGTGGGTGGGCGCTATTTTGGCGCAACCCAGACAACTTTTGGTTATATGACGGCCTGCGCTGCGGGCTTGGACGCCAGCGGCCCGGCGCTGCGCACCATGCGCTTGAGTTCGGGCACGCACGAGCCGCAGTTGGTGCCGCAGCGCAGTTGGCCTTGCAGTTGGGCCAGGCGGTCGTCGTCGGTGCCATGGCAATGCGCCAGCTCAGCGGTGATGGCCACATCGGTCACGTTGAAGCAGGTGCACACCGTCTTGCCGCGCGACTGCAGTGCCACGGGGGCCTTGGCGCCGGGCACCAACAGCAGGCGGCCGTAGGCCTGGGCGGGCAGCTCTTCCTGCAGCAGGGTCTTGAGCCAACCTTCGGCGCTGGTGTCGCCCGCCAGCACAATGCCTTCGAGCGTCGTGGTGTCGCCCCGGCGGGCCAGCCGTGCGGCGCGGCGCTGGCCGCGTTTTTTGTCGGCGTAGCGCAGCGTGTCGGTGGTGGCCAGGCCCAGCAGGGTTTCGATGCGTTCCACCGTGGCGTCAGGCGGTGTCTCGTGCGCAGCGGCGCGCAGCAGCACGCCCACGCGCTCGCGCCCGGGCTCGCTCAAGGGCGTGTTGTTGCTGAAGGGCACGCAGCTTGTGAACTGGACCAGGGGGCTCTGCGCCATCAGCGCAGACAGCGCCTCGCGCGTGGCCTGGGCGCTGTCGGCTGGCAGCCAGGCCATGGCCAGCAGTGTCCAGGGCAGCTCGGCCTTGAGGATTTTTACCGCCGCGTGCTTGAGCTCGGGTTGCTTGGACGTGGGGCAGAACGCCGAGGTGGTGAGCGCATTCACACCCGCCAGCCGCTCGCCGGTGGACGAACAGCCGCTCAAGAACTCGCTGCCCCAGTGCATGGCCATGAACGCCTGCGACAGGCCCATGGTGGTGTCTGCCGCCACGGGCACCACGATGGAGCCGCGTTTGCTCGTCACATGCACCAGGTCGCCGTTCTTCAGGCCACGCCGCTCCATGTCCTGCGGGTGCAATTGCACGCAGGGCTCGGCCACATGGCCGAACAGGCGGCCCAGGGTGCCGGTGCGCGTCATGCCGTGCCACTGGTCGCGCAGGCGGCCCGTGGTCAGGCTGAAGGGGTAGCGCGACTCGCGGGGCTCGGCGGTGGGTTGCCACGCATGCGCGGCAAAACGGGCACGGCCATCGGCGGTGGGGAACACGCCGTCTTCGTACAGGCGGGCCTTGCCGATGTCGCGCCTTCGGGCCTGCAAAGCAATGGCGTTGCCATCCACATTGCCGTCCACCTTGCCGCTGTCGGCGGGGGCCGCAGGGCACGGCCACTGCTGCGGGCCTGCAGATTCGAGCAGCTCCCACGACAGGCCGGTGATGTCCAGGTCACGCCCGCGTGTGCTCTCACGGTGTTCATTCCACACTGTTTCCGCGCCCTGGTCGGCGTGGCCGGTGGCATACGGGAACAGCGTGGGCTGGCCGGGGCGCAGGCGTGCCTCCAGCTGGTGCGCAAACTGCACCGCAATGGCCCAGTCGTGGCGCGCTTCGCCGGGCGCAGGCACGGCAGAGCGTACGCGCGAAATGCGGCGCTCGCTGTTGGTCACGGTGCCCGTCTTTTCGCCCCAGGTGGTGGCGGGCAGCAGCAGGTCGGCGTACGCGCAGGTTTCTGCGGTGGCAAAGGCTTCTTGCACCACCACAAACTCTGCGCGCTGCAGTGCGCGGCGCACCGTGGCCTGGTCTGGCATGCTTTGCGCGGGGTTGGTGCAGGCAATCCACAGGGCCTTGATTTCGCCGTCGGCGGCGGCCTGGAACATCTCCACCGCCGTCTTGCCGGGTTGGCTCGGAACATCGGCCACCCCCCACAGCGCGGCCACTTCGGCGCGGTGCTGCGGGTTGGCCAGGTCGCGGTGGGCACTGAGCAAATTGGCCAGGCCGCCTACCTCGCGCCCGCCCATGGCGTTGGGCTGGCCCGTCAGGCTGAACGGGCCCGCGCCGGGCTTGCCGATCTGGCCTGTGGCCAGATGCAGGTTGATGAGCGTGGCATTCTTGGCGGTGCCGCTGCTGCTTTGGTTGAGGCCCTGGCAGTACAGGCTGAGCGTTGCTTTCGACGTGGCAAACCATTGGGCGGCGGTGGTGAGGTCGGCCACAGAAATGCCGCAAACCTGCGCTGTGCGTTCGGGCGTGGCGTCGCGCACCAGGGCCTTGAGTGCGTCAAAGCCCGTGGTGTGCGCGCCGATGTAGGCGGCGTCGATCCAGCCTTCCCACAGCATGATGTGCAGCATGCCGTTGAACAGCATCACGTCGCTGCCCGGCTGGATGGGCAAAAACAGGTCGGCCATGCCGGCGGTGTCGGTGCGGCGCGGGTCGGCCACTATGACCTTCATGCCCGGGTTGGCGGCGCGGGCGTCTTCAATGCGGCGGAACAAAATGGGGTGCGCCCAGGCCGCATTGCTGCCCACGATGAACAGGCACTGCGCGTGGTTCACGTCGTCGTAGCAGGTGGGCGGCGCATCGGCACCCAGCGTTTGCTTGTAGCCCGCCACCGCGCTGCTCATGCACAGGCGCGAGTTGGTGTCGATGTTGTTGGTGCCGATCAGGCCCTTGGCGAGCTTGTTGAAGACGTAGTAGTCCTCGGTGAGCAACTGGCCACTCACGTAGAAACCCACGGCGTCGGGGCCGTGCTGTGCGATGGTGCTGGCAAACTTTTCAGTGGCCAAGCCCAGGGCTGCGCCCCACGACAGCGGCTGGGGCGCCTCGCCGCGTTGCACGCGGCGCAGGGGCTGCAGCAGCCGGGTCTGCAGCGTGATGGGGCTGCTGGCCGTGAGGTGCAGGGTCGAGCCCTTGGTGCACAGGCGCCCAAAGTTGGCGGGGTGGTTCGGGTCGCCGCGCACGCCGGTGATCTGCGCACCTTCGGATTCGATGATCACGCCGCAGCCTACGCCGCAGTAGGGGCAGGTGGATGGGGTTTCTTGCATGGCGCGGATTGGGGTGTTTTTGGCCTCTAGCGCTTATATATCAAGCGCTGGTAGCTATTGTTTTGGTAGTGACTGGCCGTCCCGCGATCCATTCGGTCTGGGCGTGTCGAAGCCGGGGCGTGTGGGTTGAAGGGGCTGGGTGCCTTTGCACGGTGTGGGCGCCGGTTGCACACCCCGGCCTTCGCCCCTGGCACAGGCGCTGAACCCAAAAGAAGCGCAGAACAAACCACCTCAAACCCCTGCAACCCGCCGCGCAGGCCCCGCAATAGGCCGGGTCAACTCCGTCGCCAAAGAGCCCAGTTCATGGACATCCAGGTACACCGCCCCATCCTCCACCCTCACAGCAAATTGGGGCGTACACCCTTCATCCGGCGCCGATGCCTGGCCGTCGCACAGGCCAATCGTCCAGTTGTGCATGGGGCAGGCCACGTGGGTGCCAAACACAATGCCCTGGCTGAGCGGGCCGCCCTTGTGCGGGCAGCGGTCCAGCAGGGCAAACACGCCTCCGGCGTCGTTGCGAAAAATGGCCACGTCCAGCCCTTGCGGGCGCGCCACGCGGCGCGATCCCAGCACGGGGATGTCGTCCACGCGGCAGATGTGTTTCCACACCGGGGTGGCAGGCTGCGGTGGGGAGGCTTGTGGGGCGGCGGCGGTGGTTGTGGGGGTGGTCATGGTGGGAATCTTTTTGAGGTGCTGTTGTGAAACGGCGCAGAGGGCGGCGCGGTGTGCTCAGGCGCCCAGCGCCGCATACATGCCGGTGATGCGGTCCATGCTGGCGAGCAGGTTTTCGCTGCTCACGAACACTTCAGACACCTGCCGGAAGGTGTTGTTCTCCTTGCCAAGGCGTTGCAGGGCGGCATCGAAGAACACCCACTGCCCGTCGGCCAGCAACAGCTCTTGCCGGATGCGCGCGTTGGCCTGCGGGGCGTTGCGCAGCAGTTCGGTGGCGCTCAGAAACTCGCCGCGCGCCTTGGTGATTTCGGTGGCGGCGGTGGTGGCCTCCACCGACAGCATGGCGGACAGGCAAAACTTGGCCATGCGCTGGCTCAGCATGCGCTGGCGGCCCGCCACGTTGACGAGGTGCCCCACCGGCTTGCCCGATGCCGCTTCGTACTGCACCGTGCCTTGCTGGGCCAGGGCCAGCACCTTGGCATCTGCCTGCAATAAGGCCGGTGTCGCGTCACGCGAGGGGCTTGTGCCCACCAAAATGGCCTTGTGCCCGGCCCACGCGCCTTCCAGCTGGGTGTAGGTCTCGCGAATCGGCGCCGAGGGGGCATACGCCTTGAGCTCTGCGAGTTGGCGCTCGAACAGGGCCATGGACTGTTCCAGCACGGTGCGGGCGGCAGGCGTGTCGGCTTTGTGGGCCAGGGCCAGCCAGGCCTTGCCCATGCGCTGGCTCAGCATGCGCTGGCGGCCCGCCTTGTTGATGGCGTCGTTCAGGTCGGCCACCTGGGCATGGGCGGCGCCCATGGGCACAAGAAGACCGAGTGCGCCCCACGCAGTGGTGCAGCCAGCGGCGGTCAAGAGGTTTCGGCGTTGCATTGGGCCTCCGGAGGTGGTCTTGGGTGTGGGCTCAGATTTCACGCGGGGAGAGACACAAACTGGCGCGTGTCCACCGCCGCCTTGTCAAACTCAAACCACGGGTCGGGTTCACCATCCAACGCAAACTGCAGTTGCTCCCACAGCGCCTTGCGGCCTTCGTGGTCTTCCAGAATGCGTTTTTTCACATAGTCCAGGCCCACGCGGTTCACGTAGTGCACGGTGCGCTCCAGGTACCAGCCTTCCTGGCGGTACAACTCGCAGAAGGCTCCGGTGTACTCCAGCACTTCCTCTGCAGTTTTGAGCTTGGTGAAGAAGTGCGCCACCTCGGTTTTGATGCCGCCGTTGCCGGCCACGTACATCTCCCAGCCGCTGTCCACGCCGATGATGCCGACGTCTTTGATGCCTGCCTCGGCGCAGTTGCGCGGGCAGCCGCTCACCGCAAACTTGACCTTGTGCGGGGCGTACATGCGCCACATGGCGCGCTCCAGGTCCTTGCCCATCTGGGTGCTGTCCTGGGTGCCCATGCGGCACCACTCGCTGCCCACGCAGGTCTTCACGGTACGCAGCGCTTTGGCATAGGCGTGGCCACTGGGCATGCCTATGTCCTTCCACACGTTGACCAGGTCTTCTTTCTTCACGCCCAGCAAATCGATGCGCTGGCCGCCCGTGACCTTGATGGTGGGGATGTTGTACTTGTCGGCCGCATCGGCAATGCGGCGCAGCTCGTCGGCCGTGGTCTCCCCGCCCCACATGCGGGGGATGACGCTGTAGGTGCCGTCTTTCTGGATGTTGGCGTGGCTGCGCTCGTTGATGGCGCGGCTTTGCGGGTCGTCCTTGGCGTCCTTGGGCCAGGTGCTGATGAGGTAGTAGTTGACGGCGGGGCGGCAGGTGGCGCAGCCGTTGGGCGTCTTCCATTCCATGAATTGGAAGACGTCGCCAATGCTCAGCAGCTTGTTGGCACGAATGGCCTCGCGCACCGCCTGGTGCCCATGGTCGGTGCAGCCGCACAGGGCCTTGGTCTTGGGCGTGGCGCTGTAGTCGCCGCCCGCCGTGAACATGATGATCTGCTCCACCAGGCCGGTGCAGGAACCGCACGATGCGCTGGCCTTGGTGTGCTTGCGCACTTCATCGAGTGTGAACAGGCCCTTGTCCTTGATGGCCTTGCAGATGGCGCCTTTGGTCACGCCGTTGCAGCCGCAGACCTCGTCGCTGTCCTGCATGGCGGCGGCCTTGCTCTGGCCCTGGTGGCCGGTGTCGCCCAGGTGCGATTCGCCAAACATCAGCTTGTCGCGGATGTCGCTCACGCTGCGGCCGTCGCGCAGCAGCTTGAAGTACCAGCTGCCGTCCACCGTGTCGCCATACAGGCAGGCGCCTACCAGCTTGTCGTCTTTGATGACGAGCTTTTTGTACACGCCGCCGCCTTCGGCATAGGGGTCGCTCAGCACGATTTCTTCGGTGTCGCCGCCGCCTTGAAAGTCGCCTGCACTGAACAAGTCAATGCCTGTGACCTTGAGCTTGGTGGAGGTGAGCGAGCCCTGGTAGCGGCCGATGCCGAACTCGGCCAAATGGTTGGCCAGCACCTTGCCTTGCTCAAACAGCGGGGCCACCAGGCCATACGCAATGCCTCGGTGCGCCGCGCACTCGCCCACGGCGTAGATGCGGGCGTCGGTGGTGGTTTGCAGCGTGTCGCTCACCACAATGCCGCGGTTCACATGCAGGCGCATTTTTTCAGCCAGGGCCGTGTTGGGGCGGATGCCCACGGCCATCACCACCAGGTCGGCGGGCACTTCGGTGCCGTCCTTGAACTTGACGGCGCTCACGCGGCCCTCGGCGTTGCCCACCAGCTCTTGCGTCTGCGCTTTCATCAAGAACTGCATGCCACGCTCTTGCAGCGACTTTTGCAGCATCTTGCCGGCCACATCGTCCAGTTGGCGCTCCATCAACCAGTCACCCACATGCACCACGCTCACTTGCATGCCGCGCTTCATCAGGCCGTTGGCGGCCTCCAGGCCCAGCAGGCCGCCGCCGATCACCACCGCGTGCTGGTAGGTGGCCGCCGCGTCGATCATGGCCTGCGTGTCGGCAATGTCGCGGTAGGCCAGCACGCCCTGCAGGTCTTTGCCGGGAATGGGCAGGATGAACGGGTTGGAGCCCGTGGCGATGATGAGGCGGTCGTATTCGGCGGTGATCACCGTGCCATCCTTGCTGGTGGCGGTGACCACGCGGCGCACGCGGTCCACGTCGGTCACGGTGAAGCCGGTGTGCAGGGTGATGTGGTGGTCGGCGTACCACGACCAGTCGTTCAGGATGATCTCGTCAATGGTCTGCTCGCCCGCCAGCACGGGCGACAACAAGATGCGGTTGTAGTTGGGGTGCGGCTCGGCGCCAAACACCGTGATGTCATACAGATCGGGCGCGATCTTGAGCAACTCTTCCAGCGTGCGCACACCGGCCATGCCGTTTCCCACCATCACCAGTTTGAGCTTCTTCATCGTGACTGACTCCGTGCAGCGTTTGAATCGCAACGGCGATCCGGAAAACAAAAAAGGCGTCCACACGATGCCGCCTCGATGACTCGAAACCGCATGTGGGGACGCCTTCGTCCTGGCAAACCGCCTGTGCGCCGTTGCACGGGCGGTTTGCATGACCCTTTCAGGTCGTTGCCTGCGAATAAGCAATGGTCGTGCCAGTGATTTGCACCATGTTGGCGTGTCAGAACCTGTTCAAGGTCTTTGGGGGCGTTGCACACGTACCGTGCCGGGATGGGCTGCACGGCGGCCCACCGGGTTTGCCTGGGGGGCCTCGCCAGGCGGTGTTGGTGCGGGGGGCGGGCCCTTTTCGAACTGGTTTCGTAGGTGTTTGCACCACTGCGGTGACGCCTGGCCTGCGTTTGGTGATTTCTCTGTTGGTCATCGGATGTTTTACGCCGTACTATGAATTCAGGAATTGGGCGTTTCAATAGCGCTGCCTACCTCTTCGGTAAGGCGCGCATTCCCCAGATGGAGGGCTTTCATGCGCGTCAACCTGCCTGTCAGCACGCACGAATATGCGTTTCCCAAGGGCCAGACTTTGGTGTCCACCACCGATCTCAAGGGCCGTATCCTGTACTGCAACCCGATGTTCATCGAGGTCAGCGGCTACAGCAAGGATGAACTTCTGGGCCAGCCCCACAACATCGTGCGCCACCCCGACATGCCCGAAGAGGCGTATCGGGACATGTGGCAAACCATTGCCAGTGGCGTTCCGTGGTCGGCTGCAGTCAAAAACCGTCGCAAGGACGGCAGCTTCTATTGGGTGATGGCCAACGTGACGCCCCTCATGCAGGGTGACCAGCCCACGGGCTACATGTCGGTGCGCACCGAGGCCCGGCGCGAGCAGATCCAGGCCGCCGAAAAACTCTACGCCCAGATGCGCGCTGAAAAAGAGACCGGCGTGCTGGTGCACACCCTCCAGCAGGCCCAGGTCGTCAAAAACACCCTGGCGGGCCGCGTGGCCCGGCTGGTGCAGCCGGGGCCCATGGCCAAGTTGATGTTGTGCACGCTGGTGCTGGTGCTGTGCGCCTGGGGCGCGGCCGCCTTGGGCGGGCATGTGTTGACCTTCGCATCGGGTGCGGCATGGCTGGGGGTGGTGGCACTTGCCGTTGGCATGGCGATATACCTGTACACCGTCACGGTGGCGCCCCTGCTGCAGATGCTGCGCTGGGCCAACCGCATGGCGGCGGGCGACCTGACGCAGACATTTGACTCCACACGCGCCGACACCATGGGGCAACTGCAAAAAGCGCTGGCGCAACTCAATGTGAACCTGCTGTCCATCGTGCGCGACGCGCGCCAGGAAAGTGAGCAAATGCAGGTCTCCACCCGCGAGATCGCGCAGGGCAACCAGGACCTGTCTTCGCGCACCGAGGCGCAGGCCAGCAACCTGGAGCAGACGGCAGCGTCGATGGAAGAGATCACCGGCACCGTGAAACAAACGGCAGACTCTGCCCGCCAAGCCGCATTGCTGGCCACCCAGGCCACCGACGTTGCAGAGCGCAGCAACCACGCGGTCGATGGTGTGGCCACCACGATGAAGCAGATCCAGGCCGCATCGGGCCGCATCAGCGAGATCACACAGCTCATCGACTCCATTGCGTTCCAGACCAATATCCTGGCGCTCAACGCCGCCGTCGAGGCTGCGCGCGCGGGGGAGCAAGGGCGGGGTTTTGCCGTGGTGGCCTCGGAGGTGCGCAGCCTCTCGCACCGCACCCTGTCAGCGGCCAAAGAAATTCGCCAGCTGATTGACGACTCGGCCAACAAGGTCCGCGAAGGGCACGAAAAAACCGATGCTGCGCAAAAAACCATGGCGGAGTCGCTGGAGCTGGTGCGCCGCGTGAGCACGTTCATTGGTGAAATTCACAGCGCATCGAACGAGCAACTGAGCGGCATCTCGCAGGTCAACGCCGCCGTGGCGCAGCTGGACACCATCACCCAACAAAACGCCGCCCTCGTCGAAGAAAACGCCGCATCGGCCATGCAGCTCAACGGCCAAGCCCAAACCGTGACCGAAACCGTGCAGGTGTTCCGTATCGACGCCTCGGCCCCCGCGCAGCAGCGGGATGCGGTGGCGCTGCGCAAGGAGATGAAAAAGCTGCCTGCCTGACGAGGGGGCGGGGCGCGAAGCGCCGGTGTGGGCTCAATTTTTGGTGTTTTTGGGCTCCTGTGCTTATGCAATAAGCGCTATGAGCTATTGATTTCGTAGCAGTTTGCCGTTTCGGTGTGGCGAGCGTGTGTGCTACGGTGTTCGCACTGCGGTGCGCGCTGTCGGCATCGGCGACCCGTCGCGTTGCCGCATCGCCACGGTGTCTTGCGCTGGTGCGAACGCAGCCCGCAGGTGATGGGCCGTGTGAAAGCAGCGATCGCTCATGCGGGCCATCTATCTAGCTATCTATCTATCAGCCAGCGGTGTTGCATTTCAGAAGGTGCCCGTCCACCGTGCCGAATGGCTCGCTCGATTGCGTGCGGTATCGCACAGATGCCCGTGGCTGCCGGGGCCACCATCAGGGCCGCGTCGCTTTTGACCGTGCGAGCACGCCCCGCCCACGACTTGGAGAGCCCCCATGCCACGCGCCCCGAACAACGTACTGCAACTCAACCCGAGGCTGTCGCGCTCCGAGGTCGTCTGGCCCGGAGTCCAGCCTGTTTATGTGCCGGTAGACGATTTGCTCACGCCGCGTTTTCTCTCGCGGCACACCAGGTTCTTGGATTTTCGGGCGCTGCTGATGGCCAGTGCCTTCAGGCCTGAGCAAATTCCCGGCCTTGAGCACACGATAGACCCCGTGTGGGAGGTGTTCATTCAGCGGGTTTCTCGCTTTGCCACCTGGCGCGCGATGCTCCAGGACGCGCGGGGCGAGTGGATACTGCACCGCCTAGGCGTGTGTGTGGACTCGGCCTGACGCGTGGGCCAGTCAGGCATACCGGCTGGAGGTCGCCCGGTGTTTTGGGTTGGGGGGCCGGTTTTTTCAACGGTGCCGTATTGCTGGCCAGCAGGTTGGTCCGCCTGAGGCGCATCAAAATAGATAGCTGCTTGTGCTTGCTGATGAAGCGCGGGAGGCCAAAAAGACTGCTGAAGGCAGTCGCCTCACCGAAGCCTGCTTGTCCTGGGCGACGGAAGGGCCGCTTGGCAAAAATCGCCGTGGCTCTGACAGGCGCAGCCCGAACGGCGATAGGGCTAAACAGTGGCGGCCGATGCGGATACGTCTTCAGGCAACGAGCCTTCAGAAATTGAAGAAAGCAGCCGCTCCGCTCCGCGACGTCGATGTCCATGTCCATGTCCATGTCCATGTCGCCGGTACTCGTGCTGGTGCTTCAAACGCGCGTGTTCTTCACACTTTCTGTCTTGGTCACGTGCTCGCGCGCACCGTCAGCTCAAACCCCAGGTCGACCGAGTTGCACTCAGGCACTTCGCCGCGCATCAGCGTGAGCAGCATGCGGGCGCTGGCCTCGCCCATGGCGGCGCGCGGGGTGCGCACGGTGGTCAGGGGCGGCGGCATCTGGTCGCTGCCTGCCAGGTCGTTAAAACCGGCAATGGCCACCTGGCCGGGCACGGCGATGCCCATGCGCTGTGCGGCCAGCAGGCCGCCCTGGGCCAGGTCGTCGTTGCAAAAAAACACGGCATCCACACCGGGGCGTGTGCGCAGCAACTCCTCCAGCAACTCGCCGCCCAGTCGCATGGAGGAGGGCTGGGGGCTCAGCAGCTCAAGCTTGGGGTCATACAGGCCCGCCGCTCGGAGGCAGCGGCGGTAGCCCTCGGCGCGTTGCATGGTGCGGGGGTCGAGCTGCGCGGCCACAAAGGCGACGTTGCGGTAGCCGCGCGCCAGCAGGTGGGCCGTCATGTCGTGGCCTGCGTCGTGCTGCGAGAAGCCCACGCAGAACACGCCGGGCGCCGACGTCATCTCCATCAGGTGCACACAGGGCACGCCGCTGGCGGCAATCAGGTGGCGCGCGGTTTCGGTGCGGTCAAAACCGGTCACCAGCAGGCCGGCGGGGCGATGCGCCAGATAGGTGCGCAACAGCTGCTCTTCTTCTTGCGGGTCGTAGTGGGTCACGCCGATCAGCGCCTGGTAGCCCAGCGGCACCAACGTGCGGTGCACCGATTCGAGAACGTCCACAAACAGCGCGTTGGACAGCAGCGGCACCAGCACGGGCACCTGCACGCTGCGCTGCGATGCGAGCGCGCGTGCAGCGGGGTCGGGCACGTAACCGAGTTGTGCCGCCGCCTGTTTCACGCGCTCGGCCAGCTCCGCAGCCACGCCGCGTTCGCCACGCAGCGCGCGCGATGCCGTGATGGGGCTCACACCGGCCAGCCCGGCCACATCGCTCAACGTGGTGCGGCCGCTGGAGCGGCGTTTGCTGTCGGCCTTGGGGGTGCGCTGGGGCGCTTGTGGTGCGGGCGGTGAAGAGCGTGGCAAGGGTTTTCCCGAGGATGTATGGAGGGTGTCCATGGGTAGGATAGCGCTGTCCAAAATCAAAAACAAGCGGCATCTTTCTGAAAATAGCGCTGCTTGATCTGGGCAATGTTTCGTTTTTTCATGGGCCCGGTTTTGGGGCTTTTTTCGCACTGCGTTGGATAGCGCTACCAATATGAATTCTGAGGCTTTGGGTTCCGGGTTGCCACCCGTTTTTCTGGTGGTCATGGGGGTCGCAGGGTGTGGCAAGTCGAGCCTGGGCAAGTTGTGCGCCGGCCACCTGGGAATCCCTTTGCTAGAGGGGGACGACTTTCACTCGGCCGGCAATGTCAGCAAGATGCGCAGCGGTGTGCCCCTGAGCGACGATGACCGCAAGAGCTGGCTTGATGCCCTGGCGGTGCAGCTGCAAGCGCATCCCCAGGGCGTGGTTTTGACGTGTTCTGCGCTAAGACAGCGCTACCGTGATCGTTTGCGTGCCGCGGTGCCCGGTTTGCGTTTCGTGTTTTTGGAGTTGACCCAGGCGCAGGCCTGCGAACGGGTGGCCGCACGGCCAGGCCATTTGTTCCCGGTCAGCCTGGTGGCCAGCCAGTTCGAAACGTTGGAGCCGCCCACCCAAGAGCCCGGCGTGTTGCGGGTAGACGCCACACACTCTTTGCAAGCACTGGGCGCCGAGGTGCAGCAGTGGCTGGCGACCACAGCCGCGCCTGTTTTTTCATCCAATCCCCCGCTGGAGATGTGAGCCATGTGGATCAGCCGAGTTTTGAAACACCTGGTGGAGGCGCTGATGGCGCTGAGCCTTTTGGGCATGGTGATTGCCGTGTTTGGCAACGTGGTGCAGCGCTATCTGTGGGGCACGGGGTGGGCGGTGTCTGAAGAGCTGTCGCGCCTGTTGTTTGTGTGGCTGGTGTGCCTGGCGGCCACGTTGGCGCTGGGCGAGCGCCAGCACCTGGGGTTTGATCTGGTGACGGCCCGCCTGCGCGGTGTGGCGGTGCCGGTGTTTGCCTGGCTGTCGCGTGTGCTGATGGCCGTGGGCCTCTATTACCTGATTGTGGGCGCCTGGCAGCAGGTGCTGGTGGGCATGGAAAGCCGCAGCCCGGTCATGAACTATCCGCTGGCCTTGGGCGCGGGGGGGATTTTCATCATGGGGGTGTGCATGGCGGCCATCGTGCTGCTGCAGGCGTGGCAAGACCTGCGGGGCACCACGCCACCCACCACGCACGCGGGCGCAGAAGGCTGATATTTCATGACGATTGCTCTGTTTTTGCTGGTTCTTTTTGCCACCATGACGGTGGGCGTGCCCATCGCTTTTGCGCTCATGCTCACCGCGCTGGCGCTGATGGTGCATCTGGACTTTTTTGATGCCCAGCTGCTTGCGCAAAACATGCAGGCGGGGTTTGACAGCTTTCCGCTGCTGGCGGTGCCGTTTTTCATTCTGGCCGGTGAGCTGATGAACGCAGGCGGCTTGAGCCGCCGCATCATCGACCTGGCCCGCACCTTTGTGGGGCATATCCCCGGCGGGCTGGGTTATGTGGCGATTGCCGCGTCGCTGATGCTGGCGTCGATGAGCGGCTCGGCCATTGCCGACACGGCCGCGCTGGCAACCTTGCTGCTGCCCATGATGCGGCGCCAGAACTATCCCGACGGCTCCAGCGCCGGGCTGATTGCGGCGGGCGGCATCATCGCGCCCATCGTGCCGCCGTCCATGCCCATGGTGATTTATGGCGTGACCACCAACACCTCGATCAGCAAGCTGTTTTTGGCAGGCATCGTGCCCGGCGTCATCATGGCGATCGCGCTGGTGATGGTGTGGCGCTGGGTGGCCAAGGACAAGAACCTGTCGGTGGCCGAAAAAACCACGTGGCCCGAGCGCCGCCGCGCGCTCACCAGCAGCGCGTGGGCACTGATGATGCCGGTGATCATCATCGGTGGGCTGCGCATGGGGGTATTCACCCCCACCGAGGCCGCTGTGGTGGCCGCCATGTATGCACTGCTGGTGGCCACGCTGGTGTACCGCGAGCTCAATCTTGCCGGGGTGTACAAGGTGTTTGTGGCGGCCGCCAAAACCACAGGGGTGGTGATGTTCTTGTGTGGTGCGGCCACGGCGGCGTCTTACATGATCACGCTGGCCGACTTGCCCAGCCAGTTGGCCGAGAGCATGGGGCCGCTGCTGCAAAGCCCAATGCTTTTCATGGTGGTGGTGAGCCTGTTCTTGCTGGCCGTGGGCATGGTGATGGACCTCACGCCCACCATCTTGATCCTGGCCCCGGTGCTGGCGCCTTTGTCGGTCAAGGCAGGAATCGATCCGGTGTATTTCGGCTTCATCTTCATCTTTGTGGGCTGCCTGGGGCTGCTGACGCCGCCCGTGGGCACGGTGCTGAACGTGGTGGCAGGCATCGGGCGCCTGCGCATGGAGCCGGTCATTCGCGGCGTGATGCCGTTTTTGCTGATCTACATGGCCATGCTGGCGCTGCTCATCGTGTTCCCGGCCATCGTGCTGTGGCCGTTGAAGCTCATGTTCTAGCCGATCCACAGGGGCTGTGTTCCCTGTGGATCGGCGTTCTATTTCCCCATTTTTACAAGGAGACAACCATGAAAATTTTCCGTCGCACCGTGTTGGCCGCTTTGTCGGTCGCCGCTTTGTCCGCCTCGTTGCAGGTGGCGGCGCAGGACATCAAGCCGCGCATCATCCGGTTCGGTTATGGCCTGAACGAAATCTCCAACCAGGGCCGCGCCAGCAAACTGTTTGCGCAAGAGGTTGAAAAGGCCTCGGGCGGCAAGATGAAGGTGCGCGCCATCGGCGCCGCTGCCCTGGGCTCGGACGTGCAAATGCAGCAGGCGCTGATTGGCGGCGCACAAGAGATGATGGTGGGCTCCACCGCCACGCTGGTCGGCATTACCAAAGAAATGGCGCTGTGGGATACGCCGTTCCTGTTCAACAACACCAAGGAAGCCGATGTGGTGCTGGACGGCCCCGTGGGTCAGCGGGTGATGGACAAGCTGCAGGAAAAAGGCCTGGTTGGCCTCGTGTATTGGGAGAATGGGTTTCGCAACCTGACCAACAACAAACGCGCCATCACCAAACTCGAAGACATGGACGGCGTGAAACTGCGCGTGATGCAGAACACCGTGTTCCTCGACAGCTTCAAGACCTTGGGCGCCAACGCCGTGCCGCTGCCGTTCTCGGAGCTGTTCACCGCGCTCGAAACCAAGACGGTGGACGGCCAGGAGAACCCTTACAACACCATCTTGTCGAGCAAGTTCTATGAGGTGCAGAAGTACCTCACGGTGACCAACCACGTCTACAGCCCCTGGATCGTCCTGGTCAGCAAGAAATACTGGGACGGCCTGAGCGCCGCCGAGCACAAGGTGCTGCTTGACGCCGCCAAGAAGAGCCGTGATTTCGAGCGCCAGGACACGCGCGACGAGGCCAACAAGGCGCTGGCAGACCTCAAGGCCAAGGGCATGCAGATCAACGAGCTGTCGCCCGCCGAAGCCAACCGCATGCGCGACAAGCTCGGTGCTGTGAACACCAGCATTGCCGCCAACGTGGGCGAAGGCTTGTGGAAAGACGCGCAGGCTGCCGTGGCACAGGTGCGCGCAGGCAAATAAACCGGCGATTTTGTCGCGGGGCTGCAAGGCCCTGCTCGGCTTCGCTCGGCTCGGGCGCTGAAGCCGCGCAAAACCAGGGGGCTCCCGCACAGGGAGACCCCTTTTTTGTGGGGTGGCCGGTGTGCACGTTGCGCTGTCGTTCAGATTGCGCTGGTTGCTCTGGTTGCGCTGGTTTGGGTCGTGTCGACTTCGCCTGCCGAGCTTGCCTGGAGGGTGGCGCGGTGCGGGTGGCTGAGGTGGCCTCTTCTGGCCAGTGCGCCTGGCGTCTGGCCTGTCTTGCGGGCGTTTGGTGGATGTTCGGGCGCTGCGTGGATGCAACAACGTGGAAACACCTGCATCGAAGTCCCCACATCGCCAGCCAAAACGCGAGGCACGCGGGCTTGCGCGGGTTGCGTTTGTGGGGCTTATGGGCTGAAATCGTGGTGTGTCTTTTTTCACTATCGCGAGGGAGGTTCCCATGACGGTTGTCGCCAAGATTCTTCAATCCAAGCCGGACGCCAGTGTCCACACCATTGCGCCACAGGCGTCGGTGCTGGATGCGCTCAAGTTGATGGCGGACAAGGGCATTGGCGCCCTGGTGGTGACCCAGGGCGAGGCCATTGTGGGCATCGTCACCGAGCGTGACTACGCCCGCAAGATTGCGCTTTTGGGCCGCACTTCGGCGGCCACGCTGGTGCAGGATGTGATGACCACATCGGTGCGGTTTGTGCGCTCCACCCAGACCAGCGAGCAGTGCATGCAGCTCATGACGGGCAACCGCCTGCGCCACTTGCCCGTGGTGGACGACAACAAGCTCGTGGGCATGATCTCCATCGGTGACTTGGTCAAAGACATCATTTCCGAGCAAAAATTCATCATCGAGCAGATGGAGAACTACATCACGGGCAGCTCGGTGCGGGTGGGCTGAGTTCGCCCGGCTCAACCCACCACAGACCTCAAGAAAAAGCCCTGGCCAATCTGGTCAGGGCTTTTTGTTTTTTGTCTGCTGACTTCTGACTCCTGACTGTGGGTTGCTGACTTCGGGCCGGCAGGGCATTCCGCCCACAGCGTTTTGGCGCCTGTTCAGGCCACCTTCTCCACATGCGCCTGGCGGGTGTACAGGAAGTCGATGACTGCCTTGCGGTATTGCGCGTAGAGCGGGTCTTCAGCCAGTTCCACGCGTTTGCGGGGGCGGGGCAGGTTGACGGCCAGCACTTCGCCGATGGTGGCGGCGGGTCCGTTGGTCATCATCACGATCTTGTCGGACAGCAGCACCGCCTCGTCCACATCGTGGGTGACCATGACCACGGTGCTTTGCGTGCGGGCGACGATCTCCAGCAACTCATCTTGCAGCTTGGCCCGCGTGAGGGCGTCCAGCGCGCCGAAGGGCTCGTCCATCAGCAGCACCTGGGGTTCCATGCTCAGGGCGCGGGCAATGCCCACGCGTTGCTTCATGCCGCCCGATATTTCGCCGGGGCGTTTTTGTGCCGCCGCCGTCAGCCCCACCAGGGCCAGCGCCGCATCGGTGCGCGCCTTGAGCTGGGCCTTGGTTTCTTGGGCGCCAAAGACCCGCTCCACGGCCAGGTAGACGTTGTCAAAACAGGTCAGCCAGGGCAGCAGCGAGTGGTTTTGAAAGACCACGGCGCGCTCGGGGCCGGGGCCTTTGATCTCCTTGTTGGCGCACAGCAGCGCGCCTTGGGTGGGCGTGGTCAGCCCGGCGATCAGGTTGAGCAACGTGGACTTGCCGCAGCCTGAGTGGCCGATGAGCGCCACGAACTCGCCTTTGGAAATGGTCAGGTTGATGTCGTTGAGCGCCGGGAACAGGCCTTTGGCCGTCTTGAAGGTCTGCGCGACGCCGTGGATTTCGATGAATTTCGTGGACATCGAAGCGTGGGGGGCGGGAGTGGTCATGCTTTCACCTCTTCAAACGTAAATGCGGTGGCCAGCTTGATGAGTGCGTACTCCAGCACCAGCCCGACGATGCCGATCACGAAGATCGCGATGATGATGTTCTTGACGTTCAGGTTGTTCCACTCGTCCCACACCCAAAAGCCAATGCCCACGCCGCCCGTCAGCATCTCGGCGGCGACGATCACCAGCCAGGCGGTGCCGACGGCCAGTCGCACGCCGGTCAGCGTGTAGGGCAACACGGCGGGGAAGAGGATTTTGGTGACGATCTTCCACTCCGACAGGTTGAGCACCCGTGCGACGTTCATGTAGTCCTGCGGCACCCGCTGCACGCCCACCGCCGTGTTGATGATCATGGGCCAGATCGAGCAGATGAAAATCGTCCAGATGGCGGCGGGGTTGGCCCCCTTGAACACCAGCAGGCCAATCGGCAGCCAGGCCAGTGGCGACACGGGGCGCAGCAGGCTGATGAGCGGGTTGAACATGCGCGCCAGGAAGTTGAACCGGCCGATCACGAACCCCGCCGGTATGCCCACCAGCGCCGCCATGCCAAACCCGATGGCCACACGTTCCAGCGACATCAGCACGTTCCAGCCCACGCCCTGGTCGTTGGGGCCGTTGCGGTAGAACGGGTTGCTGAAAATCTCCAGCGCCTGCTTCCACGTTTCTTGCGGGCCCGGGATGCTGCCGCCCGTGGTGGTGGACACCACCGCCCACACGCCCACCAGCAGCCCCAGCCCACACAGCGGTGGCAGCACCGCCATCCAGAACGCGCGGGACATCGATGCCCAGTCGCGCCCCTTGGCCGGTGGAACGGGCCCGGCGGAGGGTGGTGTTGCAAGGCCTGCCGACGCGGCGGGCGCGCTGGTGGCATTGATTTCTGAGGGTTTTTGGCCTCTAGCGCTTATGGATAAAGCGCTGGTAGCTACATTTGTCATAGCGTTTTGTGCAGGCGCGGGCGCTGCATCCAGGGGGGCGTGAAAAACGGCACTGACCATGGGGTTCTCCTGTGCGGGGCGTCAAGAAAGTGGGGCAGGGGCGCGGTGGCAGCGGGCGGGGGCGGGGCCGTTCACGCCTTGATCTTGAAGCCGTCGGCGTACTTGGCGGGGTCTTTGCCGTCCCAGACCACGCCGTCGATGAGTTTGCTGGTGCGCATCACGTCCTTGGGCACATTGATCTTCATGGCGCTGGCCACCGACTTGTACAGGTCGATCTGGTTGATTTGCTTGGCCACGGCCAGGTAGTCGGGGTGGCTCTTGAGCAGGCCCCAGCGCTTGTGCTGGGTGAGGAACCACATGCCGTCCGACAGATAGGGGAAGTTGACCGCGCCGTCGTTGAAGAACTTCATGTGGTTGGGGTCGTCCCACGTTTTGCCCAGGCCGTTCTGGTAGCGGCCCAGAATGCGCTGGTTGATCACGTCCACGCTGGTGTTGATGTAGGCCTTCTGGGCCACGGTTTCGGCCATCTTCATCTTGTTGGACAGGCTGGCGTCGATCCACTGGCTGGCTTCGAGCACGGCCATCATCACGGCGCGGGTGGTGTTGGGGTTCTTCTTGACGAAATCGGCCGTGGTGCCCAGCACCTTTTCGGGGTGGTCTTTCCAGATGTCTTGTGTGGTGTTGGCCGTGATGCCAATGCCGTCCATGATGGCGCGGTGGTTCCAGGGCTCGCCCACGCAGAAGCCGTCCATGTTGCCCACGCGCATGTTGGCCACCATCTGCGGTGGCGGCACGGTGATGAGCTTGGCGCCCGAGATGGGGTTGATGCCGGCCGCTGCCAGCCAGTAGTGCATCCACATCGCGTGGGTGCCAGTGGGGAAGGTGCCTGCAAAGGTGTATTCGCGCTTTTCCTTGGCCATGAGCTTGGCCAGCGAGGGGCCGTCCACCGCGCCCTTGTCGGCCAGGGCCTTGGACAGGGAGATGGCCTGGCCGTTGTTGTTGATGCTCATCAGCACGGCCATGTCTTTCTTGGGGCCCGCCGTGCCCAGGTGCACGCCATAGACCAGGCCATACAGCACATGGGCAAAGTCGAGTTCACCGTTCACCAGCTTGTCGCGCACACCGGCCCAGCTGGCCTCTTTGGTGGGGATGATGGTGACGCCGTACTTCTTGTCGAAGCCCAGCACCGAGGCCATCACCACGCTGGCGCAGTCGGTCAGCGGGATGAAGCCGATCTTGACTTCCTTTTTCTCGGGGGCGTCGGAGCCCTGTGCGTGGACCAGGGCGCGCAGCGCGGGGCTCACCCCGACCGCGCCCATGGTGGCGGCCTGCAGGACGGTGCGGCGGTTCAGGCTGGTTTTCAACAGATCGGTCATGGGGCGGTTCCTTGGTGCGTGAAAAACAAAAAAGGCGTCCTCTCCGGTGGGGCTGCACACTGCCGTGCAACACCAACGCGAAGAGGGACGCCTTTGTCCATGGCGATACCCAGAGGGTTCGCCGCAGCACGCACCCGCCATTGGGTCCGTGCCGTGATCAGCGGGACCGCCATTGGTCCCGCAAGGGGTAATGCAAGCGCCGTGCCAGGCCAGGCTTGTGCGGTGCTCTCTCGCTGATACGAGAGGGTTGCTATTCTTTATATAGCTGCTGGTGCTTTCAGAACGGGCGCAATAGCCTGTTTTGGCTCCAAAACCTGTGGGGCGGGCGCATGGATGGCTTGCACTGTTGTTGTGCAATGCACCATCGGGGGGTGGCGCCATCGGGGAGGCGGGGGCCTCCGGGGCCACCAGGGTGGGCAACACAAGCAGGGCCGCGCGCACCTTGCCGTGCCGAGTTGGGCCATGAAAGACTGGCACGCGCACGGCGCAGGTGATTTGGTGGACTTTGGCTGTGGGCGGGGTGTGCCGCTGCCGGAGGGCTGTGTCAGCCCAGCAGATCCATCACATCCAGCATGCGCTGGGCCACGTCGGCCAACTTCAGGCCCTTGTCCATGGCCGTCTTGCGCAGCTTTTCATAGGCGGCTTGCTCGCTCAGGCCCTGGCGCTGCATGAGCAGGCCCTTGGCGCGGTCGATGGTCTTGCGGTCGCGCAGCTCGGTTTTGGCGTCGGCCAACTCGGCGCGCAGGGCCTGCTCGTGCTGAAAGCGTGCCATCGCCACATCCAGAATGGGGCGGATGCGTTGCGGCGCCAGCCCGGCCACGATGTACGCCGAGACCCCTGCCGCCACGGCATCCTTCACGTGGGACGTGTCCTCGTCGTTGGTGAACATGACGATCGGGCGGCGCTCGTCCCGGGTGGCCATGACGACGTGCTCCAGCGCATCGCGCGCTTCGCTTTCCGCGTCCACGATGATGAGGTCGGGCTGCAACTGGGCGATGCGCTCGCTCAGAAAAACGTCGGCTGGCAGCGTGGCCACCAGGTTGAAATTGTTTTCCAGCAGCCCAATGCGCAACGCCCGCGAACGCTCTGCCTGTTCTACAGCGTGTTCGTCCTCGGGGTCGGCAATGGCCAGGTCGGGGGCCACCACCACGATGCGCAAAGCCTCATTCATGGCGGCTGGCGCAAGCAATTTCTACGCCATGAAGGGCCCTGCGCATCGCTTTGAACCCAACCTGCCTGCCTCTGTTGCGCCGTTCCGGCGGGCCGACGCTGCGGGTATGGGCTTGACATCGCGGGGCGCTGCCCGCTGGGCTGACGGGGCTTGCGGGGCTTGCGGGGCCTGAAAGTTGCTAATACAGCAACGCTCGGGCGGGCTTACCCGGTGGTGACGTTGGGGGTGGGCCGCCTATACCTCTGGTCACATTCATCTTTCGATTGGGAGTTTTCTGCATGAACAAGCACATTCGCCGGCACCGCCCCCTGGCAGCCGTTGCACGCATGGCCCTGACCGTTGTGGCCCTGGCCGCCGCGGCCGCCCTGGTGGCCGGCTGCAACAAGGTGCCCGACACCCTGAAAATCGGTGTGGCCCAGCCGCTGACCGGGCCCCTGGGGGCTCTGGGGCAGGATCTGCTCAACGGCGTCAAGCTGGCGGTGGCCGAACTCAATGCGGCGGGTTATGCCGTCGATGGCAAACGGGTGACGCTGGAGGTGGTGTCGGTCGATGACAAGGCCGATTCGGCCACGGGCAAGGTGGTGGCCCAGAAGCTCGTCGACGCCGGGGTGGTGGCCGTCATCGGGCACCTCAATTCGGGCGTGAGCATTGACACTGCCCCCATTTACGCGGCCAAAGACATCGCGCAGATCGCCATCTCCACCAACCCCAAGTTCACGCAACTGGGCTTCCCGACGACGTTCCGCATGGTGGCCAACGACACCCTGCAGGCGCGGGCCATTGGTTCGTTTGCCGCTACGCAGTTGGGCGCTACCCGCTATGCCGCCTTGGACGATGGCACCCCCTACGGCAAGGGTCTGGCCGACGGCGCCGCCGCGCAACTCAAGGCCGAGAAGAAAGAGGTGGTGGTGCGCAAGTCGTTTGACGACAAGACCGTGGCGTTCGACGCCTTGGCCGGCGAACTCAAGGCGGCCAAGGTCGAGGTGATTGTGTCCACCCTCAACGATTTTCAGGCGCTGGCATTGATAGAAGCGCTGCGCAAGGCCGGGCACACCAACGTCCGGCTTTTGGGCGGCGACACCATCAAAACCACCGACATGACCCGTGGGGCTGGCGTGATCCAGGGCATCTATGCCACTTCGCCCGTGCTGGAGGCCAAGGAGTTCGCCACCGGCAAGCCGTTCTTGGAGAAATACATCGCTGCGTACAAGCAGCCACCCGCTTATGGCGGCCACTACAGCTACGACAGCATGTACGTGTTGTCGGCCGCCATCCAGAAAGCGAAGTCGGCCGACCCCAAAGACATCACCAAGGCCCTGCACGGCATGAATGGGTATGCGCCCGTGATTGGCACCATGAGCTGGGACGAAAAAGGCGAGCAGCGCTACGGCGCTGTGGGGGTCTACGAGCTGCGCGGCGGGGCTTGGGAGTTGCGCATGCGCTCGGACCGCTGGTGACCTGCTGGGCCGGGCATCACAGGCCCGCAGCCACCGTGGGCGTGGGCGTGCCCCAAAGGGTCTTTGAAGCCCGGGTTTTACACTCGGGGCATGAGTCTGTTGATACTGGGTATTGAATCTTCGTGCGATGAAACGGGTGTGGCACTGGTGCGCACCACGGGCAGTGCCGTGCCCACGCTGCTGTCGCATGCGTTGCACAGCCAGATCGAGATGCACCAGGCGTACGGCGGCGTGGTGCCCGAGCTGGCCAGCCGCGACCACATTCGGCGCGTGTTGCCGTTAGCGACCCAGGTGCTGAGCGACTCGGGCCAAACGCTGGCCGATGTGGACGTGGTGGCCTACACACGCGGCCCGGGCCTGGCGGGTGCGCTGCTGGTGGGGGCTGGTGTGGCTTGTGCTCTGGGCGCATCGTTGGGCAAACCGGTGCTGGGCGTGCACCACCTGGAAGGGCATTTGTTGTCGCCCTTTTTGAGCGCCGACCCCCCCGAGTTCCCCTTCGTGGCGTTGCTGGTGTCGGGCGGGCACACGCAGCTCATGCGTGTGGACGGCGTGGGGCGCTATGAAATTCTGGGCGAAACCATTGACGATGCGGCGGGCGAGGCATTTGACAAGTCCGCCAAGTTGATGGGCCTGGGCTACCCCGGCGGGCCCGCACTGTCGCGTCTGGCCGAGCAAGGCGACCCCACGGCGTTCAAGCTGCCACGGCCTTTGTTGCACAGTGGCAATCTTGATTTTTCGTTCGCGGGGCTCAAAACCGCCGTGTTGACGCAAGCCAAAAAGCTGGGCGATACGCTCGAAGAGCGCAAGGCCGACCTGGCCGCCAGCACCGAGGCGGCCATCGTCGATGTGCTGATCAAGAAAACGCTGACAGCCCTCAAGCAGACCGGCCTCAAGCGCGTGGTGGTCGCCGGGGGGGTGGGCGCCAACCGGCACTTGCGTGCCCAGCTCAATGCCGCCTGCGCTGCCGCCAAGGTGCGCGTGCATTACCCCGAACTGCACCTGTGCACCGACAACGGCGCCATGATCGCCATGGCCGCCGCCATGCGGTTGCAGGCGGGGCAGCAAGAGGCGCGCACCGACTACGCCTTTGACGTGAAACCGCGCTGGCCGCTGGACGCCATCAGCCCCTTGCCGCAAGCCGTGACCTGATGGCATGGGCCGACGCTGGTGGTTTCACTGTGCGTTGGTTGCATGCGGGAGCCGCATCACAGGGCGCAAGGGCGAGGAGGACGATGGGGTGGGCGTGGGCCTGCATGGCGACCTTCCCGGCCATTGGTGGGCACCGCTGCGCGAGCGGTTTCATGGGTTGGCGCGTGGCGGGTGACTGCGGCCCCTTCCATAAAAAGACGGGAAACTTGATCCAGGGCATGGAAGCGCCCTTTGACGCCTGCTTGTCTTGCTTCTTTACCTGCGATTGACGTAAGGGCCGCTATTGCTCCGCAATGGGTTTGCACAATAGTGTTTCTTGCGCGACCGCTGTCCTGAACTACATGAATCCTTTATCTACGTTGCATCGTGCCCCCCACCGCCGCGCTCCTGCATCCCGTGCCCCATGGGGCGCCATGGTGCCTGTGGCTGCTCTGGCGGCCCTGGCTGCCTTGGCAGGCTGCACCAGTCTGGCCCCGCAGGATGCGCGGCTGCCATCCGTGCCTGTGCCCACGGTCTGGTCGGCGGGGGATGCGGCAGCGCCGGGCCGTGCGGCAGATAGCTTGGCACAGTGGTGGATGCGGCTGGGGGATGCTCAGCTCACCGCGCTGATCACGCAGGCCTTGCAGGCCAACACCAGCGTGCGCACCGCACAGTCTGCGTTGGTGCAGGCACGTGCGCAGGTGGATGTGCAGGCTGCGGGCCAGTTGCCCAGCGTGAGCACCTCGGCTTCCGCGCAGCGCAGCCGGGCGGCCAACAGCACCAGCAATACCTTCCAGGCGGGTTTTGACGCCAGTTGGGAGCCCGATGTATTTGGCCGCCTGCAAAGCGGTGTGAATGCCAGCGAGGCCGATGCCAGTGCCGCCGAGGCCAGCCTGGCCGACGTGCAGGTGTCACTGGCCGCCGAAGTCGCGGTGAACTACATCGAGCTGCGCGGGTTGCAGCAGCGCCTGGTCATTGCGCAGAGCAACCTGGCCAGCCAGCAGGAGACCTTGCAGATCACGCAGTGGCGGTTGCAGGCCGGTTTGACCACCTCGCTGGTGACCGAGCAGGCACGCGCCGCAGCGCAGCAGACGGCGGCGCAGATCCCGGCGCTGGCATCGAGCCTGGCGCAGTCTCGTTACAACCTGGCGGTGCTCACGGGGCAGGCGCCCGGCGCGCTGGACGCCACGTTGTCAGCCACTGCGCCGGTGCCGCAGCCATCGTCGACGCTGGCCGTCGCTTTTCCCGCTGAAACGCTGCGTCAGCGGCCCGATGTGCGTGCGGCCGAACAGCGCATTGCAGCTGCGCTGGCCCGGGTGTCGCAGGCCGATGCGCAGCGGTACCCCCGTTTTTCGCTGGGCGGCTCTTTGGGTTTGCGGGCGCTGACACTGGGTGCGTTGTCCGGTGGCAGTGCGGTGACCAGTGCATTGCTGGGCAGCGTGTCCGTGCCGCTGCTGGACGGGGGCGCCGCGCGCGCCCAGGTGCGTGTGCAGGCGCAGGGGCTGGAGCAGGCCCGCGTGGCCTACGAAGCCACCGTGCTCACGGCGCTCCAGGACGTGGAAAACGCGCTGGTGGCCTTGCGCTCGGATCGTGAACGGCTCGCGCTCTTGCAGGACGCGGCCGATGCCGCAGGAAACGCCGCGTTGCTGGCGCAGCAGCGCTACAGCAGTGGGCTGATCGATTTCCCGTCGGTGCTGGAGACCCAACGCACGTTGCTCGCCACCCAGGACAGCGTGGCGTCCGTCAACGCTGCCGTGGCCGCAGACCATGTGCGTTTGTACAAGGCCCTGGGTGGTGGCTGGCAGGCGCTGTAGTGGGTCGTCGTGCCTGTGCGCAACGTGTGCCAGCGCCGGGGCGGTTTTGCTGCCGCGCGGTGCACCGGGTCGCGCGGGTCGCCCGGATTGCCAGGTTCTGGGCTGTGGAGTCTCCACTCATCGGCAGCCCTGTTTTTTGAATGACGCTTTATGACAAAAACTGATACTCCCGCCGCATCCACTTCCAAGGGGGCCGCGGCTTCGACCGGTCTGGATACCCTGCTGGGTGCAGACCGCCCCCGTCGCTGGTGGCAGCGCACGCCGGTGTGGCTCGGCGTTGCCGCGCTGGTGGTGGTGGGGGGCGCGGTTTATTTTTGGCAGGCGGGTAAAAGCACCAGCGGGGCGCCCAGCTATGTCACTGAAGAGCTGCGCCGTGGCAACCTCACGCTCACGGTGTCTGCCAACGGCACGTTGCAGCCTACGCGCTCGGTGACCATTGGCAGTGAGTTGTCGGGTACGGTGCGCAATGTGCTGGTGGATTATCGTCCCCAGGACGCGGGCGATCAGCGCGTGAGCTTTGCTGCCAACCTCGAGCGCGTGGGCTTTGACGCCTATTTCGGCGCGCCGGCAGCCCGCAACGTCTCCGGCAGCATCAGCGGTGACCTGGGCCAGGGCGAACTGCGCATGGACAGCAAGGATTTCGTCCTGCACCTGGACCCGATTTTCGCCAAGCCCTGGCAGTACCTCCAGGCCAACGCGCGCCTGACGTGGAAGCTGGATAAGCAAGGTTTCACGCTGATCGCGCCGTATATCAAGGTGCTGGGGGAAGAGGGCAAGATCGCAGCGGATTTCCTGATTCGCCTGCATTTCGATCATAGCCAGGAAGACTACATGGACCTGCGGGTCGGCATGGTCGATGGCGATGGGCGCTTTACCCCCAAATACTTGCCGGCGGTCCTGAGCCCGGCCCTGGATGAATGGCTGCGTACGGCAATTCTCAAGGGCGCGGTCGATGAAGGCTTCTTCCAGTATCAAGGCTCGCTGAACCACGATGCGGTGACGGCGGCACGCAATATCAGCCTGTTCTTCAAGGTGCATGATGCCGAGTTGGCGTTCCAGCCGGGCTGGCCTCATGTGAGCAAGGTGGCCGGTGAAGTGTTTGTCGAAGAGACCGGCGTGCGCATCCTGGCCAGCAAGGGGCAATTGCTCGATACCAAGGTCAAGGGGATCTACGTCAACATTCCCCATGCGTTGCCCGGCCATGACAGCCATCTGCTGCTGACGGGCGGGTTTGCCGGTGGGCTGGGGGACGGCCTGAAGATCCTCCAGGACGCGCCCATCGGTACGGCATCGACGTTTGCCGGCTGGAAGGGCGAGGGCGACCTGCAAGGTTCCCTGGACCTGGATATTCCCCTGGCCAAGGGCACCGAGCCGAAGATCGTGGTGGACTTCAAGACCGACAAGGCGCGCCTGCAACTGGCCGAGCCGACTCTGGACCTGAACCAGCTCAAGGGTGAGTTCCGCTTCGACAGTGCCAAGGGCCTGAGTGGGCAGAACATCAGCGCCCAAGCCTTCGACCGGCCGATCACGGCGAAGATTGCGGCCGGTGGCAGACCGGGCAATCTCAGCACG